>Ga0209998_10000587_pt1 | contig 9800 bp, 9 predicted proteins | sample EndophyteCoNSPM_FD_187576 | JGI IMG/M metagenome (GOLD analysis project Ga0209998, IMG submission 187576) | Arabidopsis thaliana rhizosphere microbial communities from the Joint Genome Institute, USA, that affect carbon cycling - Endophyte Co-N... | ecosystem: Host-associated > Plants > Roots >... | reverse complement strand
GTGATTCTGTTCGATGAGATCGAGAAGGCGCATTCGGACGTCTTCAACATCCTGCTCCAGATTCTGGATGACGGCCGGCTCACCGATTCGCAGGGCCGGACCGTCGATTTCAGAAACACAGTCATCATCATGACGTCGAACATCGGTAGCAGCTTCATTCTCGAGCACGGGACTGAAGACTGGGCGCTCGTCGAGACGCAGGTCACGTCGGCGCTCCGCCAGCACTTCCGGCCAGAGTTCCTGAATCGCGTCGACGACGTTGTCGTCTTCAAACCTCTTGGCGAAGAGCAGATCGAAGTCATCATCGGTCTTCAGCTCAAGCGGCTCGATCAGCTTCTCGCGGAGAAGAAGCTCTCGATTCAGCTGACGCCTGCGGCAAGACACCATCTTGCGACGGAAGGATATGACCAGGCGTTCGGCGCGCGGCCGCTCAAGAGGGCGATTCAGCGGCTCGTTCAAAACCCGCTTGCGCTTGCAGTTCTCGAAGGACGTTTTCTCGAGGGAGACAGGATCACAGTCGATGTGGGTCCGGATGGGCAGCTCACGTTCACGAATCTGCCCGGTGTATCGGACAACGGGTCATCGCCGGCGGAAACTGAGCCGGCTGCAGCGGGAGCGGCGAGCGAGCGGTGACTGACCCGCCAGTGAGTCGCGAGGAAGAGCTGACGCGATTCGCCATCGATGAGCAGTTCATGCGCAATGCGATGGCGATCGCGCACGACGGGACCCGGCAGAACGAGGTGCCGATCGGCGCGCTGATAGTGCAGGGCATGACCATCATCTCCGGCGCGAACAATCGAACTGTGCGCGATCAGGATCCGACCGCGCATGCGGAGATGCTGGCGATTCGCGAAGCGTCCGCCCTGCTCGATCGGTGGCGACTCGACGACTGCACCCTGTACGTGACGCTCGAGCCGTGCGCAATGTGCGCCGGCGCGATCATACTTTCGAGAGTTCAGCGAGTCGTATTCGGCGCGTGGGATGAGAAGGCGGGAATGGTGGGCTCGATTGCCGATCTTCTTCGGCACCCGAAGCTGAATCATTCGCCCGAGGTCCAGGCAGGTTTGCTCGCTGACGAGTGCGCGCTGATGCTGTCCGATTTCTTTGCGTCGCGCAGGGTGTCGATTCCGTAACTCGCCGCTTCTTTCAGGGAATCGCACGTTTTATCTTTCAAGGCTTGTTGGACAGGTGGCCGAGTGGTTGAAGGCACCGGTCTCGAAAACCGGCATACCGGCAACGGTATCGAGAGTTCGAATCTCTCCCTGTCCGTTAACGGCAAGAGATAGCAGAGAAGACAGAGTCCGCAGAGACGCAGAGAAACAGAGAACAGAGACAAACCAGGCGAGAAACCGCCGGATCAGGACGGGTGGCCGAGTGGTTTAAGGCGCACGCCTGGAAAGTGTGTGTACGTTAATAGCGTACCGTGGGTTCGAATCCCACCCCGTCCGTGAACTTGGGAAAACCGCTCGCGAGCCGCGAGCGGTTTTCGTTTCAACCACCTTTCGACGCCTCCAGCTCCGACGCGAATTCGTCCGCAGACTGCCATCGCGAATTGGGAGTGCGAGCCATCGCGCGCTGAATCGCAAGCTGCATCCTCGCCGGCACGTCTCTTCGCATTGCCGAGATCGGCGTCGGCTGCTTGAGAAAACGCGCGGACATAAGAAGCGGGATAGTTGCGCCCTTGAACGGCGGCGCCCCGACGAGCATTTCGTACACGATGCAGCCGAACGAATAAATGTCGCTTCGATAGTCGACACTGCGATCGGCGCGCACCTGTTCGGGACTCATGTAGGCCGGCGTGCCCACCGAAATGCCGGTGACCGTCAGCCGCGCACCGGCTGCGTCGAGAATAGCCCGCGCAAGACCGAAATCGAGCACGTAAACTCGGTCACCGCTCAGGAGGATGTTCTCAGGCTTGATGTCGCGATGCACGATACCGTGCGCGTGAGCGTACGTCATGGGTGCGGCGATCGCGGACGCCAGCCGCACAACATCCTCTACCGGAAGCTGAGGCTGTCGTCGAAGACGATCCCGCAATGATTCTCCATCGACGTAATCCATCGCGTAGTACGGCAACTCATCTTCGCTGACGCCCGACTCGAAGACTTTTGGAATCGATGGATGGACGAGCTTCGACGTGTACGCTATCTCACGAAAGAACCTTTCCTTCGCCACCACGTTGCTCACCTCGGCGCGAAGTACCTTGACGGCCACCTGCACGCCGCTGCGCATGTCCGTGCAAAGGTGAACGGTCGCCATTCCACCATGACCGAGCTCCCGCTCTACTCGAAAATGCTCGCCTATCGTTTGGTGCGAAGTAATATCCGGGTCCCCGCCTGTTGACTGTCGAGACGCCGCGTTCAGGTCAGGTTCCGACTGGCTCTCCCGCAGTCGCGGGAGGCTTCTTCAGGTTGAGATCGAATTCCGACCCTTCACCGAGCGTGCTTCGCGCCGAAAGTTCGCCGCCGAGGCCGCGCGCCAGATCGCGGCTGATCGCGAGGCCGAGTCCGGTTCCCTCGTGATTGCTCGTGAGCCTTCTCTCGAGCTGGACGAACGGCTCGAATACACTCGCAAGGCGGTCCGACGGAATCCCAAGTCCGGTATCACGTACGACGATACTCACTGTGTTCTCGTTCTCGCGGTCGATGCAGCTGATCGCGATCGTTCCACCCGGGTCCGTGAACTTGATTGCGTTCGACAGAAGATTCAGCAGGATCTGACGGACTTTCTCGGCGTCGGCCCACACGGTCAGCGTCGGATCGCACCCGGTGTAATCGTACGTCAGGTCGCGAGCGCGAAGCTGAGGCGTGATCAATGACTCGAGGTCCATCAGGAGCGGATGCAGCGGGACGGCCTTCATGTCGAACTCGACGTGACCAGCCTCGAGCTTCGCGTAATTGAGAATATCATTTATCAGTGACAGCAGATTGCGCTGGCTTCGCTGAATTCTTTCGAGATCCGCGCGTTGATCATCGCTGACTTCGCCGCGAATTCCCATCATCAGAAGCTCGGCATAACCGCCGATCGCATTCAGCGGCGTTCTGAGCTCGTGACTCATGACCGCGAGGAACTGCGTCTTGGCCTCGTTCGCCGCTTCCGCGGCGCGTCGCGCATCGTGCTCTGCCTTGTGAAGGAGTGAGTTCTCCACCGCGAGCGCTGCGCGGCGCGCGAGCTCCGTGAGGAAATTCATGTCGTCGGCAGTGTAGCGCCGCGAACCTTCGGCCGACACGACGGTGATTGCGCCCAGCACTCGCGCGCTTGTCGCAAGCGGCACGATCATCGCCGACTTGAATCCAAGCTCGCGAATGATCCGGAGGTGCTCCTCGTCCTGCGCACCGGCAACCAGTAGCTCGTCAGGAATCTCCGGATACAGCTCGGGCTTCCCCGTACGGATTACTTCAGGAACTCCGGTCGGGGCATTCGGATCCGGAGGGTATCGCTCGTTCAGCTCATGTGCCCACGTAACTTTTGCCGGATCGACGTGAGCCACTGCGAGCTGCCTCGGCATCCCATTGGAGTCCACCATGCTGATTCCGCACCAGTCCGCAAACTGGGGAACGATGAGCTTTGCGACTTCACCGAGCGTCGTCTCATAGTCGGCCGACGACGCGAGAAGCTCCGTTGCCCGGTTGAGGTACGACGCGGCCTCCTCGGCGCGCTTTCGTGCTGTGGTGTTTTTCCATTGAGTCGCGAGACCACCGTCCGGCAGGGGATAACAATGCAGCTCCGCCCATCTTCCGGCTTCCGGATAGAAAGCCTCGAACGTCACGGGCGTTCTCGTTTCGGCCGCGCGCCTCATCTCTTTTTCGAATTCCGTGCCGATGATTTCGGGGTATACCTCCCACAGCACTTTTCCGATGAGCTGCTCCGAGGTTCCGTGATCCGACGTTGCGAATACCTGCTCAGCGGCAGAGTTCATGTAGCGAAATCGCCAGTCGCTGTCCTGCACGACGAATGGATCGGAGATGCTCTCGAGGATCCCTCGCGAAAACTTCTCCGCGGCTTCAGCCTCAGCGGTTCTCTCGGCCAGCTCCTCCGCCGAAAGCTCGAGCTCTTCCTGCATCGCCTGCGATTCCTCGAGCTGCTGCGAAAGCTCGACACCCTGTTGATCGAGCCGGCGTGCGAGCTCCGCGTTTTCTCGAGCGGCTCCGGCTGCCTGCGATCTCGCCTTGTTGAAGAGAGAAACCGCCCAGCTCGTCAACGCAACGATCAGGAAAAACGCGACGAGTGTCGCAATTTCGTCAGGGTTGCCGACGCTGAAACCCGGTGGGTCGATGAGGAAATAATCGACGAGGAGCACGGCACTGACTGACGCGACGAGCGCCGGCCCGAAGCCGCACAGCCATGCGGTCGCGATGATTGCGGGCCAGAACGCGAGGAAGAGCGCACGCTCGATGAACGGCCTGATCACGAGCGTCAGCGCAAACGCTGCGAACGTCAGGCCAACAGCGATGCCGTACGCCGCGACTGGATTACGACGGGAAGTGTCGGGGAGCTCGTGAATCGTTCCGTCGACCGGCGTGGCACGAGGTGGACTTGATTTCGCTGGCAGAGTCATCGCGGTGAATGCTGCGTGTTTCGCGAAGTCAGAAGCTGATGACTGTCATGAGAGCCTCAATTTATGCGCTACGCGTCAGGCGGAAAGTGTGCAATTCAACGGCGGACAATGCGGATTAACTTCATTCCGGCGATTTTCGGCCGAACCATAGAGGTTGATTACTGCAGTGACTCGACAAGGCACGCAGGTCATCAAGTCAGCACAACTGGGTATGCTGGTGAACGCGTTTCTCGCAATCATCAAGCTGGTTGCGGGAATCGTCGGAAACACGTACGCACTGGTCGCCGACGCGGTCGAGTCGACAGCGGACATATTCGCCTCGCTCGTAGTCTGGGGCGGATTGCGCGTCGCGACCCGCGACCCCGACGAGGAGTATCCATTCGGCTACGGGAAAGCCGAATCTGTAGCGGCCGCCGTCGTCTCGATGATGCTCCTTGCTGCCGCCCTCGGCATAGCATTCGAGGCCGTGCGGGAGATCAGGACGCCGCACAAGTCGCCGGCGCCGTGGACGCTTCTCGTCCTCATTGCGGTGTTGTTCGTGAAGTTCGTTCTTTTCCGCCGAACCCTTTCGATTGGCGAGGCGGCCGGAAGCACCGCGGGCAAAGCGGATGCCTGGCATCACCTCAGCGACGCGATTACATCCGCAGCCGCGTTCATCGGAATCTCGATCGCCCTGTGGGGAGGGCCGGGATGGGAGGAGGCAGACGACTGGGCCGCGCTGTTCGCTTCAACGGTGATCTTCTACAACGGCCTTCTGCTGATGCGGCCGGCACTCCATGACCTGATGGACAGAAAACCCGGTGGTCAGATCATCAGCTCGGTGCGCGCTGCGGCCGAGCAGGTACCGAGTGTCATGGCAGTGGAAAAGCTGTCAGCTCGAAAAGCAGGCCTGGTGTATTACGTGGACATTCACGTGCAGGCCGATCCGTCGATGTCGCTTCACGATTCGCATGAGCTGAGCGGAGCGGTGAAGAGCGCAATTCGCCGCGAGGTGCCGACTGTCGCCGGAGTACTGGTGCACATGGAGCCGTTCAAAGTCAAAGCCGTCTGACGCGGTGGCGTCCGCGGGCAGGAATGTTGCCCGCTGCTCTGACATGATCCACTTTGGAACGGCGGGCTGGTTGTACAAGGACTGGGAGGGAGTCGTTTACCCCCGCGAGAAGCCGGCGAATTTCGATCCGCTCCATTTTCTCGCGCGATTCTTTTCGACGATAGAAATCAACTCGACGTATTACGGTCCGGCGCAGCCGAAAACTGCCGACAAATGGATCGCGCGAGTGTCCGATTTCCCCGACTTCCGATTCACCGCCAAGCTGTGGAAGCGTTTCACTCATGAGCGGGGAACGGCCTGGACGCGCGCTGAAGTGAAGGAAGCGCGCGGCGCCTTCGACCGGATGCTCGAGGCAGGCAGGCTCGGCGCTCTCCTCATTCAGTTCCCGTGGTCATTCAGGCGAAGCGACGAAAACCGCGAATGGCTCGACGACGTGACGAGAACATTCAGGGATTTCCCGCTCGTTCTCGAGGTGCGTCATTCGAGCTGGAACACACCGCAGTTTTACGACGAGCTATCCGACCGCGCGATCGGCTTCGTGAACATCGACCAGCCGCTGTTCCACGACAGCATCAAGCCAAGCGCAAGCGTAACGAGCCCCGTTGGCTATATCAGGGTTCACGGCCGGAATTACAAGGACTGGTTTCGAAAAGGCGCCGGCGTCGAGGCGCGCTACGACTATCTCTACTCGAAGGACGAGCTGAAACCCTGGGCCGCGCGCGCGAAGGAAGTCGGCGCCATCGCCGAAGAGACGTACGTCGTGACGAACAACCACTACAAGGGGAAAGCAGCAGCGAACGCGCTGATGCTCAAGTCTCTCGTCACCGGCAAGAAAAGCGAAGCGCCCGCAACCCTGCGTGATGCTTATCCCGAGGAGCTCGGAAAATTGACGAAACCCGCTAAGCCACCTTGAGGGCCTCTGCCACCTGCGTGAGTGACTTGCGTGCGTCGCCAAACAGCATCCGGGTCTTGTCGTCGTAGAACAGAGCGTTCTCGATTCCAGCGAAACCGTGACCCATGCTGCGCTTCAGCACGATGATGTTACGCGCCTTGTCAACGTCTAGAATCGGCATGCCGTAAATGGGACTCGATGGATCGTCCCGCGCAGCCGGATTGACGACGTCGTTTGCGCCGACCACGAGCACGACGTCGGTCTGCGCGAATTCGCCGTTCACCTGGTCCATCTCGAGAAGTTGATCGTAGGGAACGTTCGCTTCCGCGAGCAACACGTTCATGTGACCGGGCATGCGGCCCGCGACGGGGTGAATGGCGTACTTGACGTCCACTCCGCGCTTCTCGAGATCCGTCGCGAGCTCGCGAACGGTATGCTGCGCCTCGGCGACAGCAAGTCCATACCCCGGCACGATCACCACACTCCGCGCATACGCAAGCGCAATTGCCGTATCCTCTGCCGTAGTCTGTCTGATCGACCGCTGTCCCATCGATGCTGCAGCGGCATCAGTGGCGGGTGTCGCGCCGAACGCGCCGAACAGAACGTTCGTAACGGAGCGATTCATCGCCGTGCTCATGAGCAACGTGAGCAACGTTCCCGACGCCCCGACGAGGACTCCCGCGACGACGAGCATCTGGTTGTGAAGCACGAGACCCGTCAGCGCGGCGGCTAGTCCCGTCAGCGAGTTGAGAATCGAGATCACCACGGGCATGTCACCGCCGCCAATCGGCAGAACGAACATGACGCCGAGCAGAAGCGCGAGCGCGAACAAGCCCCAGAGTCCGGCGGTCCCGCTCGTGCCGAGCACGATCGACGCGCCAAGCGCGATGATCGCCAGAAGCAGCAGGCCGTTCAGCAGTCGTTGAAGCGGAACTGAATCGGCTTTCCAGGAAGTATTTCCTGGAGTTTCCCGAACGCGATCAGGCTTCCCGTAAAGGAAATCGCGCCGATGATCGTGCCGAGAACGATCGACGTGGTCTCGCCGCTGCCGATGAATTCGTTTCCGCTCGCGAGGCGGATGAACTCCGCAACGGACACGAGCGCAGCGGTGGCACCTCCCATTCCGTTGAACAGCGCGACCATCTGCGGCATTGCCGTCATCTGTACGGTGCGCGCGAAATAGGTGCCGATGCCGGCACCGAGCAGCATGCCGATTCCGATCATCCAGAACGAGATGATCTGGCGATCGAGGAGAGTGACCGCGAGCGCGAGCACCATTCCAAAGGCCGCGAGCTGGTTTCCCAGTCGAGCCGTGGCCGGCGAGCTCAGCCGCTTTAGGCCGAATATGAAAAGCACTGCCGAGACGATATAGGCAATGGCGATGATCGATTCGCGCATGTCAAGCATCGCGCTTGTCTCCTTCGCGGCGCTTGAACATCTCGAGCATGCGGTCGGTGACGACGAATCCGCCGAACACGTTCGCCGCTCCGAATACGACGGCGATGAACCCGAGAACCTGCAGCAGCAGCGTATCGGCGGCTCCGGCGACGAGCATCGCGCCAAGCACGACGATTCCATGGATCGCGTTTGTCGCCGACATCAGCGGTGTGTGCAGCACCGACGGCACGCGCGCTATCACTTCGAATCCGACGAAGATCGCGAGGATGAAGACGTAGATCCCGAGTATGATCTCCATGCTCATACTGTCACTCCTGACAGCCGGCTTCGAATCGACTGATTCCTGATCTCGCCACCCGCGGTGACGGTGACGGCTGCGATGATGTCGTCGTTCATGTCGAGGTTCAACTTTCCATCCTTCGTGAGCAGCGCAATCAGCGCCGAGAGATTCTTCGCGTACATCTGGCTCGAGTGATAAGCGAGCTGGCTCGAGATATGGAGTGGCGCGATGATCGTGACGCCGTGCTTCTCGACGGTCGCACCGGGTTCGGTGAGCTCGCAGTTGCCGCCCTGTTCACCCGCGAGATCGACGATGACAGAGCCCGGCTTCATCGCCGCGACGGTTTCGGCGGTAACCAGCAGAGGCGCGCGCTTGCCGGGGACGAGAGCGGTGGTGATGACGACGTCGGCGAGGCGCGCGCGCTCGTGAATGAGCTCCTTCTCACGGCGAATATGCTCTTCCGCAAGCTCCTTCGCGTAACCGCCTGAGTCCTCCGCGTCATGCGTGTCGACATCGAGCTCGACGAATGTCGCGCCGAGGCTCTGCACCTGCTCCTTCACGACGGGGCGCGTGTCGAATGCCTCGACGACTGCGCCGATGCGTCGAGCGGTTGCGATTGCCTGAAGGCCCGCTACGCCGGCGCCAATGACGAGTACGCGCGCAGGACGAACGGTGCCGGCGGCTGTCATCAGCATCGGAAAGAATTTCTGAAGGGCGTTTGCCGCGAGCAGCACTGCCTTGTAGCCGGCAACGGTGCTCTGCGACGAAAGCGCGTCCATCATCTGGGCGCGCGTCGTTCTTGGAACCAGCTCCATGCTCAACGCGGTAATGTCTTTCTCCGCGACGCGCCGGAAGAATTCGGGATCGCCCGATGGCGCCAGGAGTCCTATCAAGACAGTGCCGGATTTGATCGAACCAAGCTCCAGCTCGACGTCCGGCCGCAGCACCTTGAGAATCATCTCACCGTGCGCATAGACCTCCGCCGAATCCGCGACGATCCGGGCGCCGGCGGCGGTGTAGGCGTCGTCGGGGAATCCGGCACGCAGCCCGGCCCCCGTCTCTACCGCCACATCGTGGCCCATCTTCAATAGTTGTGGGACTACCTCGGGGACGAGCGCGACTCGTTTCTCTCCCGGGACGGTTTCTCTGGGAACGGCAAGTTGCATTCAGCTTCTCGTTTTCGTTTCGACGGTGGGAATGGCGCTAAAAAAATACCTCCGGCACGAAGAGAATGCCGCGAGGCAGCCATCTGGGCGCGAATCTTAGCAACGCCGGTCAGGTCGTGATGTCAGCGGCTCCCTGACTCTTTGTCAGGATATCTGGCGGAATGCAAGACTGTTCGCAAAAAGCACTGCAGTTCCGTCCGGTTTCGGTCGCTGTAACAATTGATAACTCGTTGGCCGGTAACGATTTGCGAATGTCCAATGCGAATGGCCCGGCGGGTGCCTTACCGCAGCCCGCAACGCGTTGGTTCCCCCCGACGCCCACCACTCTCTCAGGAGTCTGAACGATGGTACAGAGCAAGAAAAAGGGCTTCACGCTGATCGAGCTTCTTATCGTTGTCGTCATCATCGGCATCTTGGCCGCGATCGCGATTCCGAAGTTCGCAAACACGAAGGAG
>Ga0209998_10000586_pt1 | contig 9806 bp, 11 predicted proteins | sample EndophyteCoNSPM_FD_187576 | JGI IMG/M metagenome (GOLD analysis project Ga0209998, IMG submission 187576) | Arabidopsis thaliana rhizosphere microbial communities from the Joint Genome Institute, USA, that affect carbon cycling - Endophyte Co-N... | ecosystem: Host-associated > Plants > Roots >... | reverse complement strand
CTTTATGATGCCCACTGAGTAAGATTCGGGGACTTCCGGCGCAGAAGCTCATTCTGAACCGCGGGAACCTTCGTCTCAATCTTCATAATCAATTTATGCCATCTTAAAAAAATTGGAATCTTGTTAGGTACCCGTACGACAGCTCTAATAATGAGCTAACGTACTCATCTTTAGAGTGGTTTGTGCGCAGGCTCGAGAAGTTGCTGCCCGCTTCAGAAGACCTTAGGGTGCCTTCGATTCCTGGACGACTTTGTTCGTCGTGTACAGGGGACGGGAAGAGATGGCTGTTCGCTGTAGCAAAATTCAACGAACCGACGGGCGTCCCGGACATAGCCTTCAACCCGCAAAGGTTAGCTTTGTTGCTGGACAACCACTAGGGTACTATTCTTCCTGGCCCCTCTTCGCCCTATCACATCACATGGTGGTGTGGTATGCGGCAGAACATGTCTATCCTTCCTCCTTCTTCTTTCAGTCGAAACTTCCTCCTAGTGAGGTGTTCGCCTATCCAGGTATGGAAGTATTCAATGAATACACTCTGTACCATGCATGGGTGGATGAAGCTTTATCTGGAGTATCAAAGATGGAATTGTATGCTAAGGCTTAGTGCCAGTATAGAGCTTGAAGTCTTTATGGATGTGCCGATCTTTATCCGTACATATTACCGACCTGCGAACATGGATGATTCGTTCAGGTACGGGATAATATTTAGGATGTACGATTTGGCTGTCCAGTTACAGTGGGGCAATGTCATGAAATTGCTACTAGTAACTAAGACTCAAGTGGAGAAAAAAAAAGCACTCAATTTGAATGTAAGTAAAACACGGGATGGAAGAGGAGGCCTGAACCAACAGGGATGAAACAGTATAGATTCCCCTGGGCGAAGCAAGTCACCGATTAGTAACCTAAGAAAGAGTTGTCAACGGGCGAGTGTCCTGCTATAAGGTAAACTCCTACTATTTCAGCTTCTTTTCCCGTGGTCGAAAGCTAAATATCTCAAGATGATATTTTCCAAACTCTCGACAAGCAGCAAATAGAAAATTAAAAGAAGATTTTGAAGGATCTGATTTCATCTAAGGAGTGGCGGTTAACAGAAGGCCATTTCAACTTATGCTCTAAAAAGATAGAAAGCATTGTTGATAAAGCCCTCTCTTTATATAAAGAGGGCTTTGCGCCTTCGGATAAAGGAAGATTCCGATATTCGCATAGGTATTGAAGCGGGGATATGAACAGCTAGCTTCCCCTCAAATGGGAGCCGTTTAAGTAATCTTAAAAGAGTCCTCGACTGTATTGGAAAAACAAAAAGTTCAATATGGCGGGAGATCCATAATTTTATTGAGAGCTTTCAATCAAATTAGATTGTAAAGTAGTAGTCCTGTGTAAAAAAAAAAGCTGGTGGGGCGGGGTCCAAGCAAGCGTAATAAGGGGAGGGGGACTAGGGGTGGAAGGGTCGTCGAAGGAGATGCATTTCTGGTACAAGTGGTATTGGACAAGATCTCAGGGAATCATCTCTTTCAGATTTCTGCCTTTCTTTCCCATGACGACTAGGAAAAGGCAAATCAAAAATTTTACTTCGAATTTTGGACCTCAACATCCTGCTGCTCATGGTGTTTCACGATTAGTATTGGAAATGAACGGAGAAGTGGTGGAACGTGCGGAACCACATATTGGATCACTCCAGTGCGGCACGAAGCCGCTGACGCCGAGTCGGCTCCTATGCCGCTAGCTATGCCCTGCTTGGTCCCCCGGCACGGTGGAGGTTCCGTAGCGGGTCATGAGCACCGGGCTAAGGGGCGAAGTCACTCGACTGAAAAGAGAGGGGCGGTTGAGCAACTCAAGCGAACCGCCCTACCTTACTACAACATAGGGACAGAGGGGGAGAAGGTTGTGAAGGTGGCCTCGTTATCCACACCTCCGGTCGGATGAATGGAGGACCGCCCGACCCGGGTTTCATGAGCGTTGGCGGGTCCTGGAGTGCCTGTCAAGGGCGCTAGCGCATACCCCGGGGTGATCATCATCACCTGCACCTCACATCTCGGCGTAGTGGAACGTGTAACCCGCCTGCTGTCTCATTCAACTACATTTGTTACTGTAATCTATAGCCTAACAGAAGGCAGCGTCGAGGGGCTTTAGGAACTCGACTGAAAGGAGAGGAGAGAAATTCCCATACAGCCAGCGGGGAGGATGGCACTACAGGCAAAGACCGTCTGGCGAAAACGCCGCAGGCGCGAAGCGTGGTAGGCCTGCGCCGGGTGAGCATAGGGGGGGAAAGGGATCCCGGACGGTGTAAGAGCCAGGGGAGGCCGGGTCATTTGACGGAAATGGAAGGCTTTTCCCCTCTTATAGAAAGCCCTATGAAGTTAAGGGAAGTGAATGAATTCTTGGAAAAAGAAGGAGCGAGCCTATATATAAAATGTAAGAAAGTCAATTATTCAATGAATAGATGATAAAGTCAACCGTACGACAGACAGCGCTGCCTACACGCGAATTAGCTTCCAAGGTCGAGCAGTCTCAATTTCACTACAGGATTTGCGAATGAATGCTGGGCTGGGCCACCTCGAATGGCGTGAGCCGCATGCGGGGAGACCCGCACGTACGGTTTTTAGGGGGATCTGGCCGAAAGACCGGCCGGCGCCCACCCGACTAGAGGGACTGAGAAATTAATAGAGTACAAAACTTATCTTCAAGCTTTACCTTATTCTGATCGTTCAGAGGGCGATCGCGGAGTCACTGAATGAAGTCCTCCGTTTCTTTCGGAGGTGCTGACCCGCAGCGAGGCAGAGATGACTAAGTGACATATGGAATATGACGACAACAACAGCATGTCGTAGAAGGAGAGAACAGGTGGAGCTAACGACCCACGTTGACTAACGTATCTACAACTACATCCCCGAGCGGCAGTCAAACGGAGGCGTGAATGCAAGATGCCAGCGGAATGATCGGCCGGACAGAGGCTAGGGCTGCTTCCTTCCCACCGCGTCCTTCCTTGTGTATCGGAGATATAAAGCGAGTGCACCGGAAAAGAACGGGAACTGGGTCGATCTATTGCGAAGCATCCGAAGCATAACTGCACACTCACACGATCTTTGCCGAGAGATAGGAGCATTCGGTGGAACCGGTGAACTACACTTGCTTCTGGATAGATGTGTGGGACAGAGGGCTCGTGGTACCTTCTGCCCACCCTTCCTCCTCTGCTTTGAGAACTGTGTGAACGGAGAGTGGGCAGAAGGGAAGGAGGTCCTCATACAGAGAAAATCATGGAATGGGTCGAGATAGATGACAGCGCCTTTTTCCTCTCTTCCTTGCCGGGAGGGCAATCTTCTCTTATGGTCTTCACCTCCCGCCCGGCCTGGAAATTGAATCCAGCCCCCTTCTTTCTGATCCATTCATTTCTGCAAGCCCAGAGCGTTGCCTCCCTTCTATTGCATAACCTAAAAAGCTATAAGCAAAGTAACAAAAGCGCGCTCCGCCCGGTGACTAAGAAAGAGGTTTGCGCAACAATTAAAGTGATAAGGTCGAGGGAAGTAGGGCTCCTATTGAAAGGCTTTCCCTCCCTCAAAAGAAGACTAGCTTTCAATACTAGTTCTTACGTTACGCTGCCATTTTTCCAATATTATTGAATAGCATGGCCTGGGGCTAAAGTAACTCAAGTGGGAGAGCCGTGTTATGGGTGACCTTATTGCACGGTTCAGAGAGCACTTGTGTATGTGATGCAAGTGAACGTGTACGAAAAAGCTGTCGTAAAGTTTCGTTTTTCGTTCCGTTTTCGACCCTATCTATGTTTCTATGATGGCCCAAGAACACGCTCATTCTTCAGCTGTAGAGAAACTTTTGAATTGCGAGGTACCATTACGAGCTCAATATATACGAGTGTTATTCCGTGAAATAACTCGAATTTCAAATCATTCACTTGCTTTAACTACTCATGCTATGGATGTGGGAGCATTAACTCCGTTCCTGTGGGCTTTTGAGGAGCGGGAGAAATTGTTGGAATTCTATGAAAGAGTCTCGGGAGCCAGGATGCATGCCAGTTTCATACGACCAGGTGGAGTGGCACAAGATCTGCCTCTTGGCTTATGTCGAGATATTGATTCCTTCACACAACAATTTGCTTCTCGTATCGATGAATTAGAAGAGATGTCAACCGGCAACCGTATCTGGAAACAACGATTAGTGGATATTGGTACTGTCACTGCACAGCAAGCAAAGGATTGGGGATTCAGTGGTGTAATGTTAAGAGGTCGTGCGACATGAAGACATTGATAGCAATATGGGGGAAGTTCCCATCAGGCAACAATGGTTCCGCCTGACTCTACTTAAGCATGCATATTATGTAAGTGAAGACTTGGTGTGAAGCCTTGGAGCTTACGTTAGAAGAGCAAAAGGCCCGGGGCTAGGGTGAGCTGGGGGGGGACAGCGTAAGTGAGCGAATGTGTGTAAGCCCAGTCAAAGATGACTGTTCTAAGCGGGGGGAGCCACCCACCTTTGAATGGTGTTGGTCCTACGGACCGTGAACGGATTTCGCCTCTGGCCTCTGGGCACGTCGGAACCGCGTGAGTTCACCGGGGTGGAGCACGGTCCGCCAAAACCGGCATAGATTAGGTGCTATTGATGGAACATGGTAAGCCTATCTTTCTCCATATGGAAGTGCTGCGAGCACTTAGAGATGCGGGTAGAGGAAGCCTCAAAAAGCGAAGGCCGAGCTGTAGGTCACGTGACCTGCACCGAGTTGGTGGCTGACTGGGCTTTTTCCTTGATCAAAGCAGATCAACTCGCCTTCTTTCTTGTTACCCAAAACTAAAGTTGGTCGAATGGTTTTTTTCCTGCCCCGGAACGTCGAATGAAATAGGGGGCCGGGTTCTCTTTCTACAACCCTTTTGATATGATAGGCCTGGCTACCTTTCCCCTATCCCTTATGATTAGGGGGCTGTTAAGCCCAAGAACAACCAGTCTTGTGGTGGTACGGAAGGAACGGACTCCGCGAACGTCCCGCGCCCCGGAAAGAAAGTCTCAACCAGAACCACATTCCTTTTGCGTGCGGATGTAGCTAAGTGTCTGACTCTATTGGTCATAGTTTCCTGCTGTTGCGGCTGGTGCTCGTTTGCGCGCGCGTGAACCAACTCAACAAAGAAGGAAAGGATGCCCGGGGAGGCATCTGAGAATGATTCGAGCCGTATGAAGGGAAACTCTCACGTACAGTTTGTTTTTTTTGGGGGGGGCAGGAGCCCGACAGGGTCCCCCACTGACTTGGCCCGGGCCTAAGTTAAAGTGAAGTGGTGGGCCTACCCATCCCAACCAGGGGTATGCTGGGATTCGCGAAGAGCAGCACCTTACGATGTTCATGACCAATCGGATCTTGACGTACCAGTAGGTACCAGAGGAGATCGCTATGATCGTTACTGTATCCGTATCGAAGAGATGCGACAAAGTCTTCGGATCATTGTGCAATGTCTTAATCAAATGCCTAGCGGCATGATCAAAGCCGATGATCGTAAGCTATGTCCTCCATCACGATGTCGAATGAAACTATCCATGGAATCGTGCGTCGTGTGAAACGTAGATCATCGCCGTTCTTAACCAAGACTCAGGTTAAGCTCCGTCTCGGAACCTTGTGGGTTAGGAGTAAAGCATCCCGGGGTTGGCGCATCTCATTGGGCGTAGAGAAGCATTGGGAACCCCAATTTATTTCTTCGGAGCCGTTTCTTTTCCCGTCCCCCCCACCCCGGCATAGCGCTTCGCTTCCGGTTCTTCGGAAGAATCAACTTACTTCTACCTTCTTCATTGATCTGGGGGAAAAGGAACCGTCTACCAGTTGGGAAGCTAGACATCAAGTAAGTGGCTTGATGAGGATAACTAAGCTGACACGCCGGAGTTGGCTGCTGGCACAACAGGGTGGTGCCTTACCGCACCGCAGGCGAACGCGCGGTAGCGTTCGTGGTGGTGCTTCAGGATTCCAATGTACTGCGTCCAAGATCAGAACGAGCTTGCCGGCGGACCACTGCCGTCCCATTCTTGAGTGAGCTGGAGCGCAGCCATCTTATCCACTGAACTAGCTAGAAGCTATCGCTTCGGGTCGAAGCACTAAAAGAAAAGCACCGGGAAACGCGGCGGCATAGGAACCACGGGACCCCCACCCTACTAGTAAAGGGAAAACGGAAGTGCGCTCCTGCGCACCAGCTGAAAAAAGCCCTTTCCCCTTTCTCTGATAATAAGGAAAGCTTCTTAGCTCCAACCTATACAAGGGGTTTTTATGTCCTTTTTATAGGTTGGGTTGTTGGATACGGGATCCTCGTAGTAGGCTGGACCAACATCCAGCCGAGAGAGGGCAGCCTCTAGAAGCAACAGGTTGGGAAACCAAGAGAACGCTTCGCCTTTTCTTATCTTCTTTCTGCCCTAGGAGTAGAAGTAGCACAAAAAGAGGGATTCGCATTATTGACCCAATGATAAACCACTAACACCTTCCTCGTTGGGGCTCCGCGCACTGGGAAAACGCTGACGCGATGGGAAACCGGCCACTAGTTACAAAGCTCCAATAAGGTATCGAGAGGGCTATCACAGTCAGGTGCGAAGCAATTACCCCTATTTGGAAAGTACCCTTCTTCCTATTTAGGGGGTTAAGGCGAGAAATGGCTTGATGAATCGTTCCGTTCGCCATGCACCGGCCCCATTCACTTGCTTATCGTAGAGGCTGTAAGTACACAGTGCCCCACAACTATCAATAGTATAGTGGGGTTGAAAGACGAGAGTGCCCGCCCTTTCTTTTCTTTCAAGTGGGCCACTTTTTTCCCGAACGCAGTCCGGGATCACCGTGGCCGTGTATATATATATATATATCTTCGATGCTGTCATTTCGAAATGTCCGCTTCAATCGCTCTTTCACCTCCCCCCAAAAAAAGCAAAGTTGGCTTAACGAGCGCAGATGTGAGGAAGCGGGAGCAATAAAACAAAAAAATATCTTTCTTGTCCTTCTACTTAAGGGGCAAAGAGAAGCGCTTTTGCTACTGAGAAAGCGAACGGTCAGCGCGAAGGTTCAAGACTTTTCTGAGCGTTAGCGAAGCTAGATTCTCATAGCGAGGCGCTTCGAGTTAGCGAAGCGCTGTAGTAGCGCCGAAGCCCTATGTGCTATAATGCTGAGCCAAGGACACTCCGCCTTATCTATAGAAGCAGTCAACTGAGTTCTGAACGAATTAGATCCTTGGTAAATGGCTCAATCTATAGATAGAAAGCCTTATGATGGGAAACTACCACGTTAGGTTTGGAGAGAGATGGGACCGGTTATATAATAGAGGGAGCAGATGCAAGCTTTTTTCTTTCAATAGCCGGCCAAATGACTACAGGATCATCGGTCTACTCTACCTCAATTCACCATTTCGAACTTTATACAGAAGGTTTTTCCGTACCAGCTTCTTCTACCTATACCGCAGTTGAAGCACCTAAAGGAGAATTTGGTGTCTTTCTGGTCAGTAATGGAAGCAATCGTCCCTACCGTCGTAAAATAAGAGCACCCGGCTCTGCCCATTCACAAGGACTCGATTCTATGTCCAAACATCACATGCCAGCAGATGTGGTCACCATCATAGGTACTCAAGATATTGTGTTTGGAGAGGTGGATAGATAGGACGACTAGTTGCTCGATCAGGACCTTAGCTTTATTGCGAGCCCAGAAGTCTCTCTTTTTTTCGGCCTTCAGGAACAGCCTTTAAGTAAAATCCAACCTAATATAATGAATATCCTTCTACATAGAAGAAAGACACTCTAAGATCCTTTTTCAAACCTGCTCCCATTTCGAGTCAAGAGATAGATAAATAGACACGTCCCATTGCACTGATCGGGGGCGTTCGTTGTATGTTGAAGCAGAGATGAATAGGGTGGCTGTGAAGAGAGTGATGGTTGATCCTGACTCCACAGTCAATCTCATACCTATGTCCACTAGGCATTCCAAAAGAAAAGATTGGAGGAGCACTTCTCGAGGTATATAATTTGAGTTCGAATTGTCAAATCAATTTTCTAGGAATGGTATGGTCAGAGTCAATTGCAACGTTGGACCTTTTCAAAGTCCGATAGAGTTCCAGGTTGTTTTTGCACCGACGACACATTATGCTCTTCTGGGCAGACTCTAGATTCATAAAGACCAAGCGGTCCCATCGACATACCATCAATGTATAAAAGGTATAATCAAAGGAAAATAAGTACTCGTACCAGCGGTGAGCACTCCCTTCGAAAGATCTGAAATCCATTTTGCTGACGCTATACATTATTCGGAGTTTGCCGAGGATGGAGAGCTTTCAGGGTCCAGGGAGCTGTTGGCTTACTCGTTGGGAGGACTTATTAATTAAGGAAGATTCAGTTCGTATCTATTTATAGAAAAGAGACCACCGGTATGCAAAAGTTGAGAAAAGCCGTCTTTAGCCTGTCACTAAGTTGCCAATCGACATGATCTATTTGCTCACATTCCAGGCGAAGGTCATAATTCGCTGTTTCCTACAGGTACTGGGACGGAAACATCATATTCCCGAAAAAAATGCGGGACTTCGGTAGCGAGGAGGGCCCTCACAGCAAAGCCCATTGCCAAGGCCAGACCCCCAGCCGATCTTGATGATCAAGAAAGAAAGATGGCTCGACTCCCTACTAGGTATACCCCAACCTTAGATAGTAGGGCCATAAAAGGTTTCCCTAGGAAAAAAGAAAGAGAATCAAATATAGCGAGAACACATAAAAGAATCGAGATTCTGATGAGAATGCAACCACTGCGATTAGAAAGGGTTCCGCGATTGTAATTCACAGTCATTTCTTCAAGATGTTTCTGCCATTCCCAACAAATCATCTTTAGAAAGCTGCAGATTTTCCATTCTTTTTAATGCCTTAAATACGGATTTTTTATAATCATCTGTCTCAGTACTCATCTTTTTACTTATTTACTTATCCTTCCTGAGACTTTTTTCAGTTTATCGTAGAAATTAGTCCACAAAACTGATAAGAACGACACGAGTTTAAAAATTTCGATTACGCTGGGCCATGCCTGGCACTTTCATTTTATTGAGTCATAAGATTAATTTAATCAATTGCCTCTTATTTTAGGCAAAAAAAACAATCCCATTTGTTCTCCGCAGTCCTTCTGTGTGTAGAACATTGGCCAGCTCCATCTACCAATGGGTGCACCTGACTGTCTCCAGTTCAGTTAGAACAGAAGGCCGCCAGCTTACATAGTATATAATTGTAGCGGGGGGAGCTGACTGTTGCCTCCCTAGTTGACAAATGAGCCAAATATAATTTAATCCTATGTGCTCTACATATTTTCTATTTATTTCTTATCTATCCCATTTAGCGATAAGATACTCGGGTTATGTTTGGTGAACTGGGGCCGTGTTTTATATCCTCCTTCCCCACGGGAAAACGTTTGCAGATGCGATCATGAATCGAACCAGATCGAAACATTCAGCTGTCGACGGACAAACCTTTGCCGAAACGTCGACCGCAAACGAAGGATGGCCAGGCCCCGGTTCCCAGAGTTATAGTATTCCCTATTCCTCGCCTACTCAAATAAGAACTAGTTGATTCTCTTTCGCCTATCGGCCGGCCGGCTTGTTGCAACCTTCGCATTTCCTGCTGAGATCCTAAGTCTCCAAGTGGGCCCTCTTGGCCACCCGCGACCTTGGCTTTTTAAAGAATCCCGCTCCTGAGTCGTGGAACTTGTAGCTCGGCAGTCCACCGGGTGGGTTTGTTTATCCTTCCAGTTTCGAGTGTCTTCTTGGATAGTTATAGCGGCCCATAGGCGCGAGATGTACCTTGTGGGGGGGGGGGGGGGCGGT
>Ga0209998_10000581_pt1 | contig 9834 bp, 9 predicted proteins | sample EndophyteCoNSPM_FD_187576 | JGI IMG/M metagenome (GOLD analysis project Ga0209998, IMG submission 187576) | Arabidopsis thaliana rhizosphere microbial communities from the Joint Genome Institute, USA, that affect carbon cycling - Endophyte Co-N... | ecosystem: Host-associated > Plants > Roots >... | reverse complement strand
CCAGCGCTGGAGCCCGGGCTTCGAAGCGAACGATCTTGGATTCGTTTCACAGGCGGATCAGCAAAGCATTTACAGCTATCTCTCGATAAGGTCAGCGCAGCCAAAGTCCTTCTATCGTCGTGCGTCGGCGCAGATCTCGCTTTACAACCAGTTCAATGTGGAGGGGATGCCGACTGCCCAGATACCGGAGCTGTTCGGCGAAGCGACTTTCAGGAATTCGTCGTCGTTCTCCGCGGATCTGTGGACAGACAACGCCGGCAGAGTGTACTGCGACCGCTGTGCTCGAGGCGGCCCCGCTCTTCGATTGTCGCCCGCGACGAATCTTCTCATCAACTGGGCAAGTGATCCGCGCGCAACGCTTCAGAGATCTTTCGCCGCCATTTATACGACCGGTGACGGCGGGCGCTCGCAGCTCTGGAGAGTGAGGCCGTATCTGACACTCCGGGCCGCGAGCAACGTGACCGTCGAGCTTGGCGGCCGCTATCAGCGCAATCGGGACAACACACAGTTCTACGGAAGTACCGGCCCGGCAGGTGGCGCAGACACGCATTATCTGTTTGCGCATCTCGATCAGCATCTTCTGAGCTTTCAGACGCGCTTCAGCTTTACCGCGACGCCGAATCTTTCGCTTCAATTCTACGGCGAGCCGTTCGTGACTACCGGCAGGTTCAGCAATGTGAGGGAGCTCGATTCACCGCGTGCAGCTGATTACGCCGACCGCTTCAAGCCGTACGCGCTGAACGGTGATCCCGGAGGATTCAACGAGAAGGAATTCCATTCCAACATGGTGCTCCGGTGGGAGTATCGTCCGGGCTCGTCCTTGTTCGTCGTCTGGTCGCAGGGGCGATTGCAGGACGATCGTCATCTAGGAAACTTTGCGCCGGGCCGGGATTACAGAGACCTGTTCAGTGCTCGACCCGACAATACGCTGCTTGTGAAGGCTTCGTACTGGTTGAGTTTCTAGGAAGATCCGCCTGGAATGTTGATTTTTTACTCACGCAGAGACCGCAGTGACCGCAGAATAAAAACAGCGCCCTTCGACAGTCATCGAAAAGGCGCTGTTTTTATTCTGCGGTCACTGCGGTCTCTGCGTGAGTTAATAGCCTCTTCAGTTTCTTGCTGGAATCCTCGTTCCATTACGTCATCGCGCCCAGTCCAAACCCCGCAGGCATGACCAGCTGTCCATGCGCCGGCGTCATTCGCGCCGTGAAATGTCGAAGCACCGCCGGCGCTTCGACTATCCTCACTCCCCTGACTCGTGAAGCGATGCCGTTCACGTGACAGACAACTTCCGCCACGTAATCCACGTGGCTCTGGGTGTAAACCCTGCGCGGAAACGCGAGGCGCACTAGCTCCAGCGGCGCCGCCCGCTCTGTCCCATCCGGTTTCCGGCCGAACATCACCGACCCGATCTCGGCCGCCCTGATCCCGCCTTCTATGTACAGCACGAGCGACAATGCCCACGCCGGATACTCGCTTTGCGGTATGTGAGGCAGCATCTGCTTCGCATCGAGATAGATCGCGTGTCCTCCAGTCGGAGTTACGATCGGCACTCCTGCATCGAGAAGTTTTTCACCGAGATATTCGATCGACCGAATCCGATATCGGAGATAGTCCTCATCGAGCGCTTCATTGAGACCGACAGCTATCGCCTCGAGATCGTAGCCTGCAAGCCCGCCATACGTCGGAAACCCCTCGGTCAGAACGAGCCGAGTCCGGCATTTCGCGGCAAGTGAGCCGTTGTTCATCGCCAGGAATCCGCCGATGTTCGCCATTCCGTCTTTCTTCGCGCTCATCGTGCAGCCGTCTGCGAGCGAGAACATCTCCTGCGCGATCGAGCGAGGCGTGCGATGCCCGAACTGAGCCTCACGTGATTTGATCAGCCACGCATTCTCGGCGAACCTGCACGCATCGATGAAGAATGGAACTCCAAATCGCTTGCAGACCGCGCTTACTTCGCGAATGTTGGTGAGACTCACCGGCTGTCCGCCTTCCGAGTTGTTCGTGACCGTCACCATTACCAGCGGGACACGGTCGCCGTACTTCTCGAGGGTCCGCTCGAGAGCGGCGATGTCCATGTTGCCCTTGAAGGGGTTCGTCGATTGCGCCTCCCTTCCCTCCGCGATGGGAAGATCCAGCGGCACTCCCCCGACATCCTCGACGTTCGCGCGCGTCGTGTCGAAGTGCGTGTTGTTCGGCACTATGTCACCTTTCGCCACGAGCGCGTGAAACAGGATGTGCTCCGCCGCGCGCCCTTGATGAGTCGGAATCACGTGGCCGAATCCGGTGATGTCGCGCACTGATTTCTCGAACGCGTCGAATGACCGGGCTCCGGCATAGGACTCGTCACCCTTCATCATGCCCGACCATTGATAGACTGACATCGCGCCTGTTCCGGAATCCGTGAGCAGATCGATCAGCACATCGCGCGAATGAAGAAGGAATACATTGTTGTGAGCGGCCTTCAGCGCGTCACGCCTCTCCTCCGGCGTGGTCTGCCGGATCGGCTCGACCGACTTGATGCGGAACGGCTCGATGATGGTGTTGAACCTCATTTTCGTATAGAGTCCGTGCTCAGCACGCTGGTTTTCTGATTCCACGGCGCGAGCGCTGCGCTGCGCCTGACAGGCTCGAACTTCGCCTGGAAGAACCGCAGATGCTTCGGCTCGTAGACGAACTTGAGACCGCTTATCGTATCACGCATCTCGCACAGCTCGATGACGCTCTCCGCCACGACGTCCATGTGCGCCTGAGTGTAGACTCGCCTCGGAATCGTAAGGCGAACGAGCTCGAGTGACGGAAATCGATTCTGACCATTCTCGTCGCGTCCGGCAGTGACCGCTCCGCGTTCCATCGATCTCACACCGCTTTCGACATACAGCGCCGCAGCCAGTGCCTGAGCGGGAAATTCCTCTCTCGGGATATGCGGCAGAATCGCGGCAGCGTCGAGGAAGACAGCGTGCCCTCCAATGGGCTTCACGATCGGCACGCCGGCATCGATCAGTTTTTCGCCGAGGTAGATCACCTGACCGATGCGGCTCCTGATGTGATCTTCCTGCACCGACTCCTGAATTCCGATCGCGATTGCCTCCATGTCGCGTCCCGCGAGGCCGCCATATGTATGCAGCCCCTCGTACAGCGTTACGAGATTGCGTGCCTCATCAGCGAGATCATCATCGCGCAGCGCGAGCCATCCTCCGATGTTGACGAGACTGTCCTTCTTTGCCGACATCGTCATTCCATCGGCGAGGTCGCACATGTCCATCAGTATGGATGCGATCGTCCTGCGGGACTGCCCATGTTCTTTCTGCTGAATGAACCAGGCATTCTCGACAGCGCGCGCGGCGTCGAAGATGACGCGGATCCCTTTTGACCTGGTGTATTCGCGCACCGCACGCATGCTCTCGAGACTGATTGGCTGGCCGCCGGCGAGATTGACTGTCGCCGCGATGGAGATGTATGGGATGCGATCGGCGCCGACGCTCTCAACGAGCCGCGCAAGCTTCTCGATATCCACATTCCCCTTGAACGGATGCTCCGACTGTGGATCGTGAGCCTCGTCGATGATCACGTCGTGGAACGTTGCGCCGGCAAGCTCCTGGTGCGCCCGCGTCGTTGTGAAGTACATGTTGCCGGGGACGTGGTCGCCGGGCTTGATCAGCATCCGCGAAAGAATGTGTTCCGCGCCGCGTCCCTGATGCACTGGAATCACATGCTTGAACCCATAGTACTGGCGGACGGTCGACTGAAGACTCAGGAAATTCCGCGATCCGGCGTAGGCTTCGTCGCCCAGCATCATGCCCGACCACTGCCGGTCGGACATCGCGCTCGTCCCCGAATCGGTAAGAAGGTCGATGTAGACATCGTCGGCTTCGAGGAGGAAGGTGTTGTAGCCGGCGCGCGCGATCGCTGCCTCTCGCTCGGCGCGAGTCGTCATGCGCAGCGGCTCGACCACCTTGATGCGCCAGGGCTCGGCCCAGCTTCTATGGCTCATATGCCTTCTCGTATCGGGGTTATCGGCATTTCGGGAACGAATTCAGAGTGTGTGGAAGACTGCCCTCGGCGGCACTTGATTGGCGTCAGCGGCGGCCTGAAATCCCGTCAGGGAATGCCTGTAGCGCCGGATTCTGGAAGCCCGTCCCGCCCGGCGTCATGTTTACGGGACGATGAACAGGCGCCGTGCGGGTATCCTCGTGGTTTCGATCGTTGCCACGTTCGTGGTTCTGCGCGCCGCGCTCCAGATGTCGCCGGAGTCGGACTTCAACGTGCTCGGACACAACGTCCACCACCTGTTCACGGGTCTCCTGTTGATTGTCGCCGGCGGCATTCCGCTCGCGCTGTTTCCCGGCAGATCGCTCTTACTCGATATTGCCGCGGGAACGTTCGGTGCCGGGCTCGGCCTTGCGCTCGATGAGTGGGTCTATCTCATCGCGACCGACGGAACGAATGCGTCGTACCTTCTGCCGGTGTCGCTCAAGGGCGGAATGATCATGATCGCGCTTGCAGTCGCATACATCGGCGTGCTTTATATCGTATCGGGAAAGCGACAAAGGTGACGCTATGGTGAGAAGCGAAAGCATGGGAGCGAGCATCTGGTAGTCTGCCCGCAGTGCGGAAGAGAAAACACGGCCGATGCCGTTTTCTGCGCCAATCCTGCTTGCCACAAGGCGCTCGGGGAATTTCCATATGCTGAAGAGGAGATCGCCCGCGAAGCGCGTGTTCACGAGCGAATCGCCGAGAGGGTGGCGGCGTTCATCGGAAACCCGTATTTCATCGTAGTTCACGCATTCTGGTTCCTGCTCTGGATTGCGGTGAATACGGGACTCATAACGTTCTCTCCGATGTTCGACGCCTATCCGTTCGGGCTTCTGGGAATCATTCTTTCGATTGAAGCGATATTCATCACCGGTTTCCTGTTGATCAGCCAGAATCGCCAGAGTGCGCACGCCGAGAAGCGCAGCGAGCTCGATTATGAAGTCAACGTTCGGACCTTCCGCGAGATTCAGAACATGAAGGGTCTTCTTGCCGACATCGAGGCCAGGATCCACCGCATCGAGGGAGACCGTCACACGTGACGCGCGGAGAGATTCTATCCGGCGAGCTGCGGCGGGCACTGCGTGGAGATGCGTGGCACGGGCCCGCTCTCCAGGAGATTCTCGCTGACATGACGGCGGAGGAAGCGATGCAGCGACCGCTTCCAAAAGCGCACACTCCCTGGGAGCTCGTGGCTCACATCACTTCATGGTCGAACATCGCGCTGCGTCGCATCAACGGCGGCCAGGTCGAGCCCTTTGACGGTGAGGACTGGCCCGAGGTACATGGCTTTACATCCGACAACTGGAATTCGGCCCGCGAAGCGTTGAACGAAAGTTATGAGCGGCTAAGCGAGGTCGTGCTCGGCATGACTGACGACGAGCTCAATGCCCTGGCTCCCAAAAGCGAGCGGACCATCGCGGGAATGATCAACGGCGTCGTGCAGCACGCCGCTTATCACGGCGGACAAATCGCGCTGCTCAAGAAATCGGTATCGACACATCACAGACGGACGGCACTTTGATGGACACTTCATTCCGCTCCATTCGGCCAAAGAGCGATGAGCACATTGCTTACTACTCGACGTACATCGACCGGGTGCCGGACGGCGACATCGTCGAGATTCTAAAAAAGGACACGCCGCAAACGCTGGCGTTTCTTCGCTCGATTCCAGACGACAGACTGGATTATCGCTACGCGCCCGGAAAGTGGAACGTCCGCCAGATAGTCGGGCACCTCGCGGATGGCGAGCGGGTCTTTCAGTACCGCGCATGGCGATTCTCCCGAGCCGACACGATTCCCGTACCCGGCTTCGACGAGAATCTGTACGTGGACAATGCGCCGTTCGAGAACGTGAGCATGCCGGACCTGATCGACGAGTTCGACGCTTTGCGCCGCGCGTCGATTCACCTTTTCAGCAACATGAGCGAGGAGGCGATGGCGCGACGCGGCGTGGCGAACGGACACGAGATTTCCGTGCGCGCAATTGCATTCATAATTGCCGGCCACGTAACGCATCATCTGCAGGTCTTGAAGGAACGGTATCTATGAATCGCAGGAAGTTCGTGCAGAAGGCCGGAGTCACCGCCGCTGCGTTTGGCATACTCAGGAACGTCGAGGCGTGCGCGCCGCCACCGCCGGCGCCGCCCCCGCAACCGGTTCTTCTGCCGGGAACGTTCGCCGAGCTGCGCGACAGATACTTCGTCTTCCATCTCGACAGGAATCCAGTCACGTCCACCTATCTCGGTGGTGATGGCTACAGTCCCGCCCTGGCCACGGTGAACACGAGGCTTCGCGATTACCGTGAGGCTTCGATCCGCGCCGAGCTCACGGAATACAAATCCTTGAGAGCCTCGATCGCCGCAATTCCCGCAGCCGGCCTCACCGCTGCGGAGAAATCCGATCAACAGCTGATGATGGCCCAGCTCGATTTTCTCATCCATCAGATGGGAGATCAGCATTACTATCAGCGCGCACTGGACACCTATGTTGCCGAGCCGTTTCGTGGTATCGACTGGCAGATCCAGCAGATGCCGGAGATGCCGGGCGGACTGCTGGGAGAAGAGGCGGACTGGCAGCAGGTCGCGGCTCGAGCGCTCGCCATTCCGTCATATCTCGAAGTGGCCAAAACGAATCTGCTGGCGGGAAAGGCGGCCGGCCTGATCCCCGACAAGCGGATGGTGCAGCGCGACGGAATCAATGGCAGCAAGGCAAACGCCGAATACTTCCGTGTCACGCTGCCGAAGACCGCGCAGCAGTTCATCGGATCTCGTCCATTTGGGGCGACGATGATGACGCAGATATCCGCCGCCGGAAACAGCGCAGCATATGCATGGGACCAGTTTGCAGCATGGCTCGGGCAGAACTACGACGTCAGCGAGACGGCAGATCGATACGCCGCCGGCGAGCAGGAGTATGAATGGCGTGTGCGCACTGTGCTGCGTGACCCGCGCACGGCTGCTGAGCTCTACGAGTACGGCGCGTCACAGGTGGCGCTTTACACGGGCAGGATTGTCGAAGTCGCGAAGGAGTTCTCCGGGAGCGCCAAACTAGGGCTGCCGTTCGGCACAGACGCCGAGAAATACTCGAGCGTCAAGCGCGTGATGGATTTTCTCTCGAAGGATTCTCCGAAGAACGATGAGCAGCTCTTCAAGTGGTACAGGGATGCCGGCGAGCGTGCAGTGGCTTATGGTCGCGAGCAGAACCTTTTCGACGTGCCGGCGAATTACAGGCTCGACGTGGTTCCGACTCCTCCCGTTTTGCAGAGCACGATCGACGCCGCGTATTATCCCGCTCCACCGTTCAAGAAGTCGGGCGTTGGCCGCTTCTATCTGACCCCGACAGGAAACGATCCGGAGTCGCTCAAGCTCAACAACTTCGCGTCAGTTGCCGACACGGCGATTCACGAGGGCTTTCCCGGTCACGACTGGCATTTCAAGTACATGACGGAGCATAAGGACCAGATCTCCAACATCCGGTGGCTTACTCCCGGCGCCGTGGAGGATTCTTCGGCTATGTGGAGCGATTCCATGGCGACTGAAGGATGGGGACTCTACAGTGAAGAGCTCATGAGCGAGCCCGCGCCGAACCACAAATACGGCTTCTACTCGGCGGGCGAATATCTGTATGAGCTTCAGGGACAGCTGCTTCGCGCTGTGAGAATCCGCGTCGATGTGGGAATGCACACGGGGCGCATGACGTTCGATGACGCGATCGACTATTTCACCGAGCACGTAATGTTCACGCCCGGCGCGCGCGCCCGGGCGGCAACGGATCCCGCCGCGAAAGCGGCGTTCGATTCCGCAACTCGCGCGATCTATCGCTATTCGAAGTGGCCGACGCAGGCGATCACGTACAATCTCGGGAAGAACGCGATCATCGAGCTTCGCGAAGCATGCAAGGCGCGGGCAGGGTCTTCGTTCTCGGCAAAGAAATTCCACGAACGGTTCATGTCCCAGGGACAGATCCCTGTCGCGTTCATCCGGGATTCGTTCCTCGAGGAATGCGGCCCGGCGCCGGCAGGCACATGACGAGCCGCCGCAGTTTCGTTTCGGGCCTCGCCGCGGCAGGATTCGGCGCAGCGACGTTCCGTGAGAGCGCGATAGCATCGCTGTTCCGCGCGAACATCATCGCAGGCGACAGGTCTCCGGAGGATGTCGCCGAAGACGAATCATACTGGGGTGAGATTCAGCGCGCGTTCGATACGGACCGCACGCTGATCAATCTCAACAACGGTGGCGTGTCTCCAACTCCGAGTCACGTGCTCGAGGCGATGATTCGCGACCTCAAGTTCACGAACGAATCGCCGGCCGAGCACATGTGGCGCGTTCTCGAGCCGCGGATCGAGAGCGTGCGAAGGGATCTTGCCCGTGAGTTCGGCTGTGATCCGGAGGAGATGGCGATCACGCGCAATGCTTCCGAGGCGAACGAGATCATGATCCTCGGACTCGACTTGCAGCGCGGCGATGAAGTTGTCGTATCCAATCAGAATTATGGCCGGATGCTGACCACCTGGGATCAGCGCGCCCGTCGCGAAGGCATCGTGATCAGGCAGATCTCGTTCAAGGTACCGCCGCCCTCACAGAAGTACCTCTTCGAGCAGTTCACTGCCGCCGTGACGCCGCGCACCAGGGTGATCGAGCTGCCGCACATCACGAACCTCACCGGGCAGATCATGCCCATCCGGGAGCTCGTCGAGTTCGCACGGCCGCGCGGCATCGAAGTGATCGTCGACGGAGCGCACGCCTTCGCTCACTTTCCGTTCAAGCGCGACGAGATCGGAGCGGATTTCTACGGCACCAGTCTTCACAAGTGGCTGCTCGCTCCGATCGGGACCGGGTTCCTGTATGTGAAGAAGGAGAAGCAGAAAAAGCTGTGGCCTCTCATGGCTGCGGCGAAAACGCAGGATGAGGACATTCGCAAGTACGAGGAGATCGGAACGCACCCGGCTGCGAATCACAACGCAATCTCGGCTGCGCTCGCGTTCCATCGCGGGATAGGGGCAGACCGGAAGATTGCGCGTTTGCGCTACCTGCGTGACCGGTGGGCGAAGCGCCTGCTTGCCGAGAGCTCGCGAGTGAAAGTACTTACGCCGCTCGACTCGAAATACTCAGGCGCTCTTGCTCTGGTGAGGATCGACGGGTTGCCCTTCGACAAGCTGAGTCCGTGGCTCATGTCGAAGCACAGGATCGTGAATACGCCGATCAAGCACGACGAGTTCGACGGCATCCGAATCACGCCTAACGTCTACACGACCCTGGACGAGATCGACATCTTCGCCGACAAGATGACCGAGGCGATCAGGAAAGGGGTTGACTGAAAACTGCAGCTGAACAACTGCAACAGAACGAGCGACCCGCTGCCTGCCGTACGCTGAGCGCTGAGCGCAAAGCGTGGTGCGGGGAGCGGGTCGCTCGTTCAGTTGTAGTTCTTCAGTCTTTTCTTGTCTTGCTTCCTTTCGGCCTTCCACCCTTGCGTGCTGCCTTGCCGTCCTCGATCATCTGATCGAACGCAGCCTTGGCCTCCTTCATCAGCGCGGCGTGGTTGGCGCGCCGCTCTTTCTCCGCCCGCTTCTTTTCCGTCTGGTATAGCGCCTGAGGCGTCTTGGTCTTCGGCATTTAGACTTCACCTTCCTTTTTCACAGGTCTTATGCTGACAGCGCCCCGCCGGCATCGCCGCGCGGAGCGCTTGATCGTAGGTCCTAAATATAACCGGTTTTGCTACGATTTGTGAGACATGGCGGTCAGTTTTTCGCTCTCGATTCGCTCGTCGTCCGCACAATCCTCCTCATCCCCGGGGCGC
>Ga0209998_10000579_pt1 | contig 9841 bp, 8 predicted proteins | sample EndophyteCoNSPM_FD_187576 | JGI IMG/M metagenome (GOLD analysis project Ga0209998, IMG submission 187576) | Arabidopsis thaliana rhizosphere microbial communities from the Joint Genome Institute, USA, that affect carbon cycling - Endophyte Co-N... | ecosystem: Host-associated > Plants > Roots >... | reverse complement strand
CGACTTTCGCGAGCGTCGTGATGTTCTGAACCGCGCCCGCGGCTCTCACGCCCACATAATTGAAGGCAGCAGTGACGATGATCGCGGCTGCCGCGACGTAATGAACGTACGCGGAGTACGGCGCGATCACAGGATCGTAGCCGAGCACCCTGATGAAATACTCGGCGAATGTCGTGGAGATCGCGCCCAGAGCCGCCGCGCGAATCATCACCAGCTCGGACCACCCGAAGAGGAAGGCGTAAAGACGGCCCCACGCCTCGCGAATGAAAACGTAAACGCCGCCCGTTCGCGGATAGGCGCTGGATACCTCGGCGAGAGTCAGCGCGCCGCATAGCGCGAAGATGCCGCCGACGACCCACACGCTCGCGAGCGGGAGCGGTCCGGGGAGCCTGTTCGCGATCCCCGCTGGAGACCGGAAAATCCCCGATCCGATCGTGGTGCCGACGAGAATCGCGACGGCGGTCCACAGTCCGATGCGGCGGGGAAGTCCGCCCTCGGTGTCGCCACCCGCGATCGATTGGATTTCCGCCTGCTCCGCGACGACAGATAACGGCTCGGCCATTGGCAAACGGTACTGCAAAGCACTTCGCGGCGCGAGTAGCTTAAACCACGTGCATTCACATCCATCAGGTAATCCGCTCGCGGAAGCGATCTTCTGGATCGCTGCCGTGATGTGTGTTATCGCCGAGCTTGCGCTCCTGCGCTCAGCGTTTTTTCCGAGAGCCACCGAATCCGGGGCACCGGCACAGGCGGCGCGTGGAAGCGAAATGCTCTGGGCGGTCATTCCCGCAATCGGTCTGATGCTCCTGCTCGCGGCGACATGGCGCGCCGTCAATCACTGACCTTCAGATGTCATCGTTAAGAAAACTTTCCCTCGCCGCCCTCGTTCTGGCATTCGCCCAGATCGTGTTCGGCGCGATCGTTCGCATCACGGGATCTGGAATGGGCTGCGGCGATCACTGGCCGAAGTGCGCCGGCGCGTGGTTTCCTCCGCACGATCGCATCGATCTCATAATCGAGATAACACATCGCTATCTCGCGCTCGGTCTTTCCATCCTCATCCTCGCGCTCGTCATCGCGGCATTTCTCCGGCGAAACGAAAGCGGTGTCGGCGGTGCTGGCGGAGTGCTGCGCCCGGCGATAATTGCGGGAGTACTGGTGGTCACTGCCGCGCTTCTCGGCGCGGTGACCGTGAAGCTCGCGCTCAATCCGTTCGTGATCGCGGCGCATCTTACGATTGCGATGTCCCTGCTCGCCACGCTCGCCGTCGCATACGCGAGATCCGGCGGGCTCGGCGCGAACGCGGACATGACCGGCGCTTCGGCGCGGTCGTTCCGTTCTTCGCGCGGCGCCGTTGTGCTCACGCTCGTGACGCTCCTGTTCGGCGCTCTCACCGCGAACGTTCCGGACGCAGCGGTGTCATGCACCGGCTTTCCCTGGTGCCGTGAGTACATGATCTACGGCGCGCCGCTCATGATTCACGTCACGCACCGCATACTCGCCTTTCTGCTGTTCGGACATCTTCTCGGAATCACCATCGCGACTGGAAAGCGCAAGGAGCCTGCAATCATCCGGCGCGCGGCGAGAGTCGCATTCGCCGCGGTGGTCCTTCAGGTGATCGTGGCCGCGGCGATGATCGAGATGAAGTTCCCGCCGGAATTCCGGTCGCTTCATCAGGCTGTTGGAACGCTGGTGTGGCTGTGCGTCGTGATCCTCGCAATCGTCACCGCTCGCGCGCGGACGCCGAACGAAGTCAGCGTGATGAGAGCGGCGGCGGCGTGACAGCGAGCCCCGTGCATCCCGCCCCGGCGCAGCGAACGCTGCTCCAGGATCTGGTGATGCTCACGAAGCCGAGGATCATCTCGCTTCTCCTGGTGACGACGATTGCTCCGATGTTCGTTGCGGGAAGTCCCGATCTCGTACTCGTCATTCTCGTGTTCGTCGGCGGCTATCTGATGGCGGGCGGCGCGAACGCGGTGAACATGTACATGGACCGCGACATCGACGACCGGATGGCGCGCACACGGCTTCGCCCGATTCCGAGTGGCCGGATGAGCAGCACTTCGGTGCTCGCGTTCGGCGTCGCACTGGCCACGGCTGCGACTTTCCTCTTTGCGTATTTCGTCAACGTCGTTTCGGCCGCGCTGGCGCTGGCTGGATTTTATTTCTACGTCTTCGTCTATACGCGGTGGCTGAAGCGAACCACTCCACAGAACATCGTGATCGGCGGCGCGGCAGGCGCGTTTCCTCCGCTCGTCGGATGGGCAGCGGTCACCGGCGGACTCGACCTGGTCGCAGTGTATCTCTTTCTGATCATCTTTTACTGGACACCCCCGCATTTCTGGGCGCTCGCACTTCTCAAGCAGCGCGATTACTCCAAAGCCGGTGTGCCGATGGCTCCCCTCGTATGGGGCGAGCGCGAGACCATGTCACAGATGTTCTGGTACACGCTGATTCTGATCGCGCTCACGATAATGCCCTTCACATTCGGCGCGTTCGGAGTCATTTATCTCGCATCCGCGATTCTTCTTGGCGGGATTCTGCTCGGTGGGATAATCAGGATGCGACTGGCGGCCGACTGGACCGCGCCGGCGTGGTGGGTCTACAAGTATTCGCTTCTCTATCTCGCGCTGTTGTTCGTGGCGATGGCCGCGGATAAGAAGATCAATCTCTGATGACCGAAGCTAAGGGGAAGAAGCTTCCCTCTCCCAGACCGCTTGGTCAGATGCTTCCCCGGGTGCGCCCGCATGCGTCGCGCATTGCGGGCGCTGTCGTTTGTCTTCTCATCAGCGTCGGCATCGGTCTCGCCTTTCCGCAGATAGTCAAGCATCTGCTCGACGCGGCCTTCGTACAGCGCGACTCGAGCCTGCTCGATCGCATCGCGCTCGGTTTGATCGGGCTGTTCGCAATTCAGGCTGCGCTCAACTTCACTCAGGTGTATCTGCTCACGATCACTTCGGAGCGGATCGTCGCGACGCTGAGGCGCGATCTGTTCGCGCACCTTGTGCGATTGTCGCCCGGATTCTTTACCGAACGGCGCACCGGTGAGCTGACGAGCAGGCTCTCGGCGGATACGACAGTCCTGCAGACCGTTCTCAGCTACAACCTGTCGGAGTTTGCGCGACAATCGCTGTTTCTGGTTGGTGGAATCGTACTGCTGACGATGACGCACCCTCGTCTGGCGCTCACCACTCTCGCTGTAGTTCCTGTCGTTATTGGCGCCGCTCTTTTCTTTGGCCGTCAGCTTCGCCGCGCGAGCACCGGCGTGCAGGATCGCATCGCTGAAGCGACGGGCAGCGCCGAGGAAGCGTTCTCCCAGATCCGGACCGTTCAGAGCTTCACGCGTGAAGCAGAAGAGACACGGCGATATACAGCGCACATGGCACACGTAATAGCGGCGGCGATGGACCGCTCGCGAATACGCGCGACGTTCTTCGGAATACTCACGTTCTGCGCGTTCGGTGGAGTGGTTGCGGTGTTGTGGCAGGGTGGCCGCCTCGTGCTCGACGGCACCCTCACCGCGGGCTCGCTGGTCTCGTTCCTTCTTTACGCGCTGTATGTCGCGGGAGCAGTAGGTTCACTCGGTTCACTCTTCGGCGTTTACCAGGAAGCTGTGGGCGCGGCGAAGAGAACGTTCGATCTTCTCGCTACCGAGCCGGCGATCTCGAGTCCGCCGAATCCGGTGCGGCTGACGAAGCCGGTTCGAGGTGAAGTGGAGCTTCGGAAAGTAAGCTTCACTTACGCCCCTTCCCTGCCCGAAGTGATCAGCGACGTATCGCTGCGGATTGCGCCGGGTGAAGTCGTCGCCCTCGTCGGACCGAGCGGCGCGGGCAAAACCACAATCGCGTCTCTCATTCCCCGATTCTGGGATGTGACGGCAGGGTCGATTCTGGTGGATGGCCACGATGTTCGAACGCTTGCTCTCGAAGATCTGCGCGGGGCAATCGGGATCGTGCCGCAGGAACCCGCGTTGTTCAGCGGAACGGTGCGCGAGAACATCGCGTACGCGGTGGCAGATGAAGATTCGCCGGTTTCGGAGGAGCGGATTCACGCTGCGGCAGCGGCGGCGCACGCGATAGAGTTCATCGACCGGCTGGTCGAAGGCTTCGACACTCTCGTCGGCGAGCGCGGAGTGAAGCTGTCGGGCGGCCAGCGGCAACGCCTGGCGATCGCGCGCGTTTTTCTCAAGAATCCCGCAATCGTGATTCTCGACGAGGCGACGTCGAGCCTTGACAGTGAGAGCGAGCGCCTCGTCGAGCAGGCGATGGAGGAGCTGCTGCAGGGCCGATCGACACTGATCATCGCGCACCGCCTCAGCACGGTGCAGCGCGCTGACAGAGTGGTAGTGATCGATCGCGGCCGGCTCGTCGAAGAGGGCCGGCACAGTGAGCTCGTTGCAGCGGAGGGTGTGTACTCGCGTCTTTACCGCGGCCAGTTTCGCGACAGCTACGAGTCGTCTCTCGTTTCACCAGAGCTTTAGGCCCGCCGGGTTCCGCCGGAACCCTTGAATTGGGCGCCACGCGGGCATGGATGTAGCCGTGAATTCTGGCCGTTGGATAACCCAAACCCAAACGGCCATGAAGAAATTCGCAGTAGCCGCAGCGCTCTGTCTTGTTGCCAATGCTGCAACTGCCCAGAGCACTGCACCCCGACCGCTCGAGCTTGGTATCGATGCCGGCGTCACGATTGAACTAGGTGACAATGCAGTCACAAGGATCGACATTCCCGTGTCGGCTTTCCGCGTGGGCTTCCCCATCTCGCCTCGCACGTCGCTCGAGCCGAAGGTCCGGCTCAATCTCGCCACCGGCAACGATGTGACACTGACGAGCTACAGAGCTGAAGTCGGTCTCCTGTACCATCTTGGAAGCGATCGATACCCCGGAGCCTATCAGCGAGCCGGAGTGTACGTTCGACCGTTCCTCGGAATAGTCGGCGCGAGCGTCAACGTCGACAATGGGGAAGATTCCAGCGATTCCGCGGGATTGCTGGGCATCGGACTCGGATGGAAGCATCCGCTGGTGAGCCGGCTGTCGTCGCGACTGGAGGCCAATTTCGCGCACCAGTTCGGCGATAACGATTCCAACGAGATCGGACTTCTCGCAGGACTCTCGTTCTTTACGCGGTGATACGGAAATACCAGAAGGCAAGAATGCCTTGCAACTGAAAACTGCAACTGAACACGCGGCCCGCTGCCCGCCGTTCGCTGAGCGCTTAGCGCGAAGCGTAAGGCGGGTAGCGGGCCGCGTGTTCAGTTGCAGTTTTCAATCGACTCTGGCTGAATCAACAGGAGCTGGCGCTCCAGATCCAATCCTCAACGCAACGGAAGCACCCTGACCCGCGGTCACAGTCACTGATTGCTCCGCGGTCCCGAGCAGAGGGTGCCACGCCTTCACATGGTACGTACCCGGCGGGATATCGTCGATCGTGAAGGAACCGTTCTTCTCCGATGTGGCGTAGTAAGGATGATCGAGAACGAGTATCCATGCCTTCGCCCACGGATGCAGATCGCATGTCACCTCGAGCTGCTCGGTGCCATCGAGCATGCGATCGAACGGAACGACCTCACCGTTGTCGTTGAACGGCGCAATGCCCTCGAGCTCGCCCGTGCCCACGTTGATGATCCGGTCGCGATGCAGCGCAACGTCAGCGCTCGCAACGTTGAGAGTCGCCGGCGCGACCACGGCCTGGACTTGCGGGCTCAGCATGCAGCCTTCGTTCACGAGCTCGAATCTGCGCCCGAGTGGCAGCGCCTTTCCGGTCCGGATGTCGGTGAGCCATACAATGGCTCCGCCAATCCGTGTGCCGGTGTGCTGGACGCGGTGATCGGTGATTCTCTGTCCGCACCCCGCGGCGTCGGGTGGAAGCTGAATCACGGTGTCCGCGGGCAGCGCGCCATCGAAGTCGAGCGTGCCGGTGAGACGCGCACCCCCGGTAACGGCCGTGGCCCTGTATGGAGTGGCGGGTTTCGAGACTACCGTCGGACGTGGCGCGACACTTCCGTCCCTGGCCTTCGACGGCTGCGCGGCATCAGCCTTCTTGTCAGTCGAGCACCCACTGAGAACCACCGCCAGCACCAATACCGCACCGGACAGACTACTGCTCATTCGCTGATTTCACTCTTCAATGTCATACCGGTCCGGGGCAACGCACGTGCCAGCATCACGGCTCCAGCGGTCAGCACAACTCAACGACGCTCATAGACGGGCTTACCCGCAATCCACGTGGATAATACCCGGGTAGCGAGGATATCGGTGACTGGCACGTTCATGATGTCGCGATCGAGGATTACGAAATCCGCATACTTGCCCGGGGTAATCGAGCCCATAGTCCTTTCCTGAAAGCCGGCGTAGGCGGGCCAGATCGTCATTGCCTTCAGTGCCTCGTCACGCGTCATCGCCTGCTCCGGGTACCATCCGCCCGGTGGCCAGTTCGTCGCATCCTGGCGTGATACAGCGCTGTGAAATGAAATCAGCGGATTAACTTCCTCGACCGGGAAATCGCTTCCATTGGGGATCACGACACCGGTGTTGAGCAGCGATCGCCACGCATATGCGCCTTTGATTCTTTCCGGACCGACGCGCGCCTCCGCCCAGCGCATGTCGCTTGTCTGGTGGCTTGCCTGCATCGAGGGGATGACTCCCATCTTCGCGAATCGCGGAATATCGGCGAGCGAGATCACCTGCGCATGCTCGATGCGGAATCTGTGATCGGCCGTGGGGACGGCCTTCAACGCGGCATCGAATGCATCGAGCACGACTCGATTTCCGCGATCGCCGATTGCATGGACGCCGATCTGGAATCCCCGTCGCAGCGCGGTCGTCGCGATTCGCTGAATCTCCGCGGGCGGAGTCACGAGCAGCCCGGTGTTATCACGGTCGTCGGAGTATGGCGCGAGCAGCGCCGCGCCGCGTGATCCGAGAGCACCGTCAGCGTAAAGCTTGATCGCCCTCACCCACAGATGACCGTCGTACAGAGCGCTTCGCGGACCGACGCGGAAATAATGGTTCACGCTCGCGCTGTCGCCCGAGACGAGAACGTAGTTCCGGAGATTGTAGCGGCCTTCGCGCGCAAGCGATTCGTAGATGTCGATGGTGCTTCGCGATTCGCCAGCGTTGTGAATGCCCGTCAGGCCCCACTTGTTCGCCTCCGCGATCGCCGCGAGGATCGCCGAGCGTTTCTGCTGGCGGGTAGCGGCGGGAATCACGCGCGTGACCAGCCCCTGCGCGTTGTCGACGAACACTCCCGTGGGCGATCTGTCCGGCATTCGCTCGATCCGTCCGCCGTCGGGATCGCGAGTGGCGGCGGTGATCCCGGCAGCTTCGAGCGCCATCCTGTTCGCCAGAAGTGCATGCCCATCGATCCTGGTAAGGACGACAGGATTGTTCGGGACAGCACGGGTCAATGCGTCGTGCGTTGGAAATTTCCTGTCGGGCCAGAGATTCTGGTCCCAGCCTCGACCCTGAATCCATTCTCCCGGCTTCGTCGTTTTCGCGCGCTCCACGACTCTCGCTATCACTTCGTCGTAAGTCTTCGATCCAGCGAGCTGAACGTTGCGAAGTGAAGTGCCGAGCCCCAGGAGATGCGCGTGCGCATCGACCATCCCGGGGATGACTGTCTCACCATGCGCGTCGACGACGCGCGTCGCCGGCCCGGCGAGAAAGCGCGCCTCCCTGTCGGAACCGACGAAGACAATTCTCCCGTTCCTCACTGCGAATGCGCTCGCTCGAGGATGAGCATCATCTACGGTGTAGACGTTACCGTTTACCAGAATCAGATCGGCTTTCTGCGCGGGCGTCTGTCCCGTGAGGGGCACGCCGACAGCAAGAAGCAGAATGGAGACGAAACGAATGGTGGCTTGAATTCGCATGCGTCATTCTCGCCAACAATCGTTCTCTTTTCCAGATGACGACACGGGATTCTCTGATGTAGCTTCGTGCATGATGCCGCGCACGGGAATGATCGCGATCGTCTCAATGGCTGCCGCTCTCAGCGCGTGCGGTCGTCTCTCCTCGCCGCCGATTCCAGCGCCACGGCTCTGGCATCTCGCTTCTCCGATGCTGGCAAGTCATCCGCGACCCGGCGATTCGTCGGAAAGCGGCGGGCTGATAGTTCTCGATTCCACCACGTTCCGCCCCGTGCTCGCCAGTCGCGGCAGAGGAATGGCAACATTCACGAGCTATCAGGGAACGCGGTATCATCCCGACGCGGTCAGAGCGATTGCAGAGGAGCCTGCTGTACTCGACAGCTTCAGTCGAATCGCCGCCGTGAATGCCGGTTCCGCTGGAGGTGGCCTGCTGCTCGATTTCCAGGAGCTTTCCCCGTCGGACCTGCCGCGGTTCGTGGAGCTCGTTCGAGCAATCGGCACAGCCGCTCGCGCGCGGTCGCTGAGTCCGTTCGGAATCATCGTTCCTGCAGGGGACACGCTCTCTTACCCAGCGGCGCTGCTCGCTCGCGTAGCCGACGTGATTGTCGTCCGGCTCGGGACTGAGCATCGGCCCGGCACCGCGCCCGGACCGCTCACGACTCCCGATTTCATTCGGCGCCAGCTTGGCTCACGCGTAATCGGGCTCGGAGCAACGAGACTTGCCGCTGAATTTCCGCTGTATGGCTACATCTGGAGCCGGGGCGGCTCGGCGCGAATCATCACGTATGCGGAGGCGAATGAATTGATCCTGCGCGAAGGCGGCTCGTTCCGTCGCGATCCGGCCAGCCAGTTCATTACCGCCGAAGGACGCGATGGGTGGACAATCTGGCTTCCCGACGCGCGCACGATTCAATCGCTGATAACCGCCGCGCAGAGTCGCGGCGTGAACACGATCGCATTGACCGGAATGCCGGGATCGGACCCTGCAGTCGCGGGACTGCCTGTCAGACGATGAAGAGATCCTTCTGATAATCGGACGGTGTGATCAGAACTTCACCGTCGCCCATGAACGCATTCACTTCGCTTCTTATCCCCACTTCGCCTGTCAGATAAACTCCGGGCTCGATGGAGAATCCGACTCCGGGAATGAGATTGCGCTCCTCGCGCGTCTCGAGGTTGTCGAGATGCGGACCGGAGCCGTGAAGATCCCGCGCGTCGATGGAGTGGCCGGTCCTGTGAATGAAACGATCGCCGAATCCGCGTGTCGTAATGACGGCGCGTGCAGCATCATCCACTTCTCCGCCGCGGACGCCTTTCCCGGCGGCGACCCTCTCCCGCAGAATCGAGATCGCAGCATCGCGGGCATCACGCACCGCGAGCCAGACTTTCATGTCTCGCTCCGAGGGCTCTCCAAGAGATCCCATCCACGTCTGGTCCGCGAACACTCCTCCTTCTTCGCGGGCCCACAGGTCTATGAGCAGAATCGCGCCCCGCTCAATGCGCGCGCTCGAGGATGGCGAAGGCTCGAAATGCGGGTTCGCCGCATCGGGCCCGATCGCGACGATGGGCCCATGATCGGTCGAGAGATTGTTCGCATTGAACTCGCCGAGGATCCACTGCTGAAGCTTGTATTCGGTGAGCGGTGATCCGCCCGTCGCCGCCTCGCCTGCGCGCGCGAATGCGTCGCGCGCGATCTTCGCGATTATCGCCGCGGCGCGCTTGTGCGACGCGAGATTCTCCTCCGTCCACACGGCGTAGAACCGGCTCACCAGATCCGCGCTCGAGACGACCTCAGCTCCTGAATTTCGAACGAGCTCGATGACACCGGCTGGAACCCTGTCGAGATAGGGAACCGCGTCGCCTGGAGAATATTCCATCGCGACCCGCTTTCCGTTCACCAGGTCATGGAGCTGCGCCTCGAGCTCACGCCATCCGCTGTAGATCGACTTCTTCCATTCCCCGGGCCAGTTCTTCCAC
>Ga0209998_10000578_pt1 | contig 9847 bp, 8 predicted proteins | sample EndophyteCoNSPM_FD_187576 | JGI IMG/M metagenome (GOLD analysis project Ga0209998, IMG submission 187576) | Arabidopsis thaliana rhizosphere microbial communities from the Joint Genome Institute, USA, that affect carbon cycling - Endophyte Co-N... | ecosystem: Host-associated > Plants > Roots >... | reverse complement strand
CCGGGACTGGGAAGCCGGAACCGGCGTCGAGCACAACGCGGTTGCCGAGTGGCGATGCGAGCTGCAGCTCGAGGCCGTAGAGAATTCCCTGTGCGGTGCATGCCCCCGGCCTTACCACCGTGGTGATGATCGGGACTACTGCCAGGGCGGATTCCACGGCCACGATCGAATGGCTCGCGTCGCAGGCGCCGCCGAGGAAAGCGATCGTGATCCGAGCGTCTGCAGCTGTCGCGTAGGCCGAGTCGGTGAACGACGCGTGGTCTCTCCAGTGGGGCCAGTCCTGCGGGCCGACGCGATCCTTGACGGCCACGTAGCTGATCGGGTCGATCGGCTCCTCACCCGACGCGAAGGTGAACTGCCAGACGGGAACGCTCGCGTTGCCGTGCGATGTGACGGCCTCGCGTATCGTCAGGTCCGCGCCCGTCACGTGCAGCTGCGCCGTCTCGTCGCAGCCGACGCAGCTCGCCTTGAGCTCGGCGACCATCGCGGCGAAGGCGGACGTGGCCGACACCAGCGACACGGCCTGGCGCGTGCCGTCCTTCCACGCGACCTCTGTCGGCGCCGGCTCCATGTCATCCAACGTGCCCGTCGCCTGGATCGCGCCGTTCATGAAGGCGATCTTGGCGTCGTTCGCGTTGGGTCCGTTCCAACCCCCGCCCTGTGTCAGTTCGCGCACAAAGACGATCGTGTCCGCCGGCTTGTCGGCCATGAATGCTGCCCATTGATCGAGCGCAGCTTGGGCCGGCACCGGCGATGGTCCGCTGGTGATCGTGCAGCTCGCGACGATGAGAACGACCGACGCTGCGAGCGTTCGCATGACTAGGCGAGCCACTCCCCGGCGCGCATCACGCGGCGGACCTGGAGGTCCGCGTCCATCTCGACGAGATCGGCGCGCTGCCCGGGCGCCAGGCGGCCGCGATCGTTGACGCCAAGCATCTCCAGGGGGTTGCGCGTCGCCGCGGCGACCGCGGCTGGTAGCGCGACACCGGCGGCGACCATGTTGCGCACGGCCTTGTCCAGCGCAAGGACCGATCCGGCCAGCGTCTGCGTGCCGGCGAGCGTAACGCGCTCCCCGGCAATCTCGATGTCGAGCGAGCCCAGGCGGCCGCTGCCGTCGCCCGTGCCAGCCAATGGGATGGCGTCGCTGACCAGCATGAGCCGGTCAACGGGCTTGAGCCGCGTGATGAGCGGCCACAGGTCGCGCTCAACGTGGATGCCGTCGGCGATCAGCTCCGTGTAGACGCGGTCGTCGAGCAGTGCCGCCAGCGCGACGCCCGGTGCCCGGTGGTCGACACCGCTCATCGCGTTGAAGATGTGCGTCGTCGTGGTGGCGCCGGCGGCATAGGCGGCGCGCCCGATCTCGAAGGTCGCGGCCGAATGACCCACCGACACGCGCACGCCGGCGGAATCGAGCCAGGCGATGAGCTCGAGCGCACCGGGCAGCTCGGGCGCGATGGTGATGACCCGGAGCGACTCAAGCAGCGGGGCGAGGTCTTCGCGTGCAACGTCCGCCGGCGTGCTCAGGTATGCCGGATCGTGCGCGCCACGCCGCGCTGGCGCGAGGAAGGGCCCTTCGAGGTTGAAGCCGAGCGGTTCGGCGCCATCGTCGGGCGCGTAGGGCGCCCACGAGCGGACCTGCTCAGCAAACTCGCCCAGCGTCGCCAGCGGCGCAGTTACGGCTGTCGGCAGGAACGACGTGACGCCGCGCCTGAGCAGTGCCCGCGCCATGCCGTCGAGTGCCGCGCGGTCGCCCATCGCCGAGTGGCCGCCCCAACCGTGGACGTGGACGTCGACGAAACCGGGGCTGATGTACGGGCCATCCTCGGCGCCATCGACCCCCGCCTGGACGTCGGTGATCAACTCGTTCTCCACCGTCAGCGATCCCGCGACGACCTGGTCGTCCACGATCAATCGGCCAGCAATGCGCTCGCTCATGGGGCCGCCTCCGCCTCATCCGCCGTTTCAGCGCCGTGGATCGCCGCACCGATCGCGCCGGCCCATGTGCCCAGCTCGGCGAGCGCGATGGTGACCTTGTCGAGCGATGTCACGTGGACGCGCCGCGCCACTTCGGCCCGGATGGGATCGAGCAGCAGGTCCCCGGCCGCGGCGATTCCGCCACCGATTACGACCCGGTCGGGCGTGATCACGGTGATCATGTTGGCGATTCCGATGCCGAGATATCGGCCGACCGAAGCCAGGCCTGCCAGCGCGGTCTTGTCACCGGCACGCGCACGGTTGATCGCCTCGCCGGCAGTCGGGGTGCCGCACGCCTCGGCAATGCGGTCAGCGCGGGCGAACGCCTCCAGGCAGCCGTTGTTGCCGCAGTTGCACGGTGGCCCGTCGGGGTCGATGGTCTGGTGGCCCAGCTCGCCCGCGGTGCCGTCATGACCCTGGACGATGCGTCCGTCGATGGCCAAAACACCGCCTATGCCCGTGCCCAGCGTCAGACCGACCATGGAGCTCGCGCCGCGGCCCGCACCCAGGCGCAGCTCGGCCAGGCCGAAGGCGCGCGCGTCGTTGACGAGGTGCGTCGGCAGCCCCAGCTCGCGGCCGACGAATGGCGCAATAGGGATCATGTCCCAGTCCTCCCTGAAGTTCACCAAGAACCTCGTGGCGCCTCGCGTCGGGTAGTACAGACCAGGGATGCCGATCCCCACGGATTCGATACCGGGATGCCTGGCGAGCTGTTGCCGACCAGCCGCGGTGAGTCGCGCAATGACCGCAGCGATACCTTGGTCTTGATCGGTCTGCAGCTGGTCGTGGTCGAGCGCGTGCCAGTCGCCGCTGCGGTGCTCGACGACCGCGACCTTGATATTCGTGCCGCCGAGATCGAGGCCTAGATGGCGCGTGGCCGGCGCCTCCGCCACCGCTTAAGACTCGGTCGTCAGGCGGGAGTAGAAGGCCGCGACGACTACGATGATCGAGCCGAACAGAATCTGGCGGACGGCCTCGGCGAAACCGAGCGACGAGAGCAGTGAATCGGCCACGACCAGTATCAGCGCGCCCATGATGGCTCCGCTGAACCCGCCCCGGCCGCCGAATATGGACGTTCCGCCGATGACCGCGGCCGCGACCGAAGGCAGCAAGCGGGGGTTCACCAGAGTGACGCTGGCGACGTTGGTCAAGCCGGAAACGAGGAAGCCAGCGATCGCCGCGAGGACCGCGGAGATGGCGTACAGGACGATGAGCACCTGCCACGCCTTCACGCCCGACAGTCGAGCGGCGATCGGGTTATCGCCCACCGCGTACAGCAGCCGGCCGTAGCCGCTTCGCCTTAGGCCGATGATGACCACCACGGCGATCGGGATGAACACGAGTAGGCTGACCGGGAGGAAACCGAACTCCGTCGCCGAGCCCAGCCAGCGCAGCTCTGGCGGCACCCCGCTCCTCGTCCGGACCGTCAGTAGCTGCCATGCATTGGCGGCGCCCAGGATCACCAACCCCATACCCAGGGTCATGATCAGGGGGTGCACGCGGAACACGCCGATGCCGATGCCATTGATAACACCGACCAGGGCGGCAAGCCCCAGGGCAACGACGATGGCGATCCACAGGGTGTCCGGTCCGGTGTAGAGCGACGCCGCGACGAAACCCGCCATCGACGCGGTTGCCGCGACCGACAGGTCGATGCCGCCCGTCAGCATCGCGAGGGTCTGGCAGCCGGCAAGCAGCGCGAGCGGGATCGCGGTCCGCATGGTTGTGGCCAGATAACCGCGGAAGTCGGCCTCCGGATTGACCGTGGCGAAGGTCGCCATCAGCACCACCAGTAGCACCGACAGGGGGATCAATGGCTGGTCGCGGAAGAGGCGCGCGAGCATGCCCCCTACGTTCTGCGACCGCTGCACCTGCGTCTGCACGGTCATGGCCGCCGCCGCAACTGCGTCAGGCTGCCCAGCATTACCACCGCGATCAGGATCACGCCCTGCGCCACCGTCGCCAGGTTCGAGTTGAGGCGCAGGAACGTCATGTCGGTCTGTATCAGTGACAGGATCACAACGGCAAGTAGCGGGCCCACCACGCCGCCGCGGCCGCCGGCGAGACTCACTCCGCCTAGGACGGCGGCAGCCACGCTCGCCAGCGTGAAGCCACCCGGCAGGGGATCTCCCTGTCCCTTGATAGCCGTCAACGCAAGGCCACCGATCGCCGCCAGGAGCCCGGCAAGCGTGTAAGCGAGGATCTTGGTCCGGCCGACTGACACGCCACTCCTGAAGGCCGCGAGCTTGTTGCTGCCCACGGCGTACATCGCCAGACCAAAGCGCGACCAGCGCAGAGGGATCCATACGAGCACCACGGTCACCGCGAGCACGATGAACGCCTTGGGGATCCACTCGATGACGACGGCGCCGTTGACCAGGTCCTGCAACCACGGCCGCGGCGAGCGCACCGGTGCCTGCGCCAGGTAGAGCGCGCAGCCCGCCCAAACGAACGACATCGCCAAGGTCACGATGATGTCCGCCACCCGCGTTGCGACAACCAGGATGCCATTGATGGCGCCCAGAAGCAGCCCTAGTACGAGCACGGCCACCACGACGGCAACTGAGAACTCGTCACTGCGGCCGAGCATTTGCGTCGCCGCGACCACGCTCGTGAAGGCCATCATTGCCGCTACCGAGAGATCGATGCCTCCTGCTATCACCACGATTGTCTGGGCGATTGCGGCCAAAGCCAGCGGCAGGACGCTGACCGCGAGGAACTGGATGCCTTGCGCGTCATACGTGGGCTGGATGACCTTCGTGAAGATAAGCAGGACCGCGACCAGACCGATCAGCCCACCCAGCCAGGCCTGGCGACGGATCACATCGCTCAAATACCCCACGAAGGGCCGCCGCACGTCGGCGACGGACGCATCTGCGGCGGTCATCAAACGTTTCCTCCGACAGACCCGCGGGATCCAGCCGCCTGAGCAGTGTCCGAATCCGCAGCTACGGCTTCTGCGGCGATCTGCTCCGGCATCGGTGCTTCGTGCTTGAGGTTGTAGGCGGCACGCAGCAGGGCCGCTTCGTCAGCACCGGCAGCGGGCAGCTCCGCCACCACGCGGCCGCCGAAGATCACGATGGCACGGTCGCACACGAGCTGGATCTCTTTGAGCTCTGACGTGTAAATGAGAATTGCCGCTCCGGCGGCGGCGAGATCGCGCAGCAGGCCGTAGATCTGATTCTTCGTCCTGATGTCGATCCCACGAGTGGGGTCGAAGCAGAGCATCGTGTTGACGCCGCCCGCGACCCAGCGCGCGATGGTCACTTTCTGCTGGTTGCCGCCCGACAGGCGCCGAACCTCCGCTCCTGCGCGCGCGTCGATCTGCAGCGTTTCGACCGCCTCGCTCACGCGCTTGCGCTCCGCCCCCAGGCTGATCAGGCCCCAATTCCTGATGCGGGCGCTGACTGGCAGGGTGATGTTCTCGCGCACGCTGCGCTGCATCAACAGCGCCTCGGCACGGTCTGCGGCGACGTAGACGAGGCCGGCCCGGATGGCGTCTGCCGGATGGTGGAATGAAACTGCCTTGCCATCCACCAGAACCTCCCCAGAACGGGGGTGCTCGGCGCCAGAGAGGATGTCGAACAGCTCGTCCTGGCCCTGGCCTTCGAGCGCGACCACCCCGAGCACTTCCCGCGGGTACAGCTCGAAGCTGACATCGTGTAACCGCGTGCCGCCGGCCAGAGCGCGTGCCGCCACGCGAGGCGTCATCCCCTCCTGGCGTTGCTGCGCGGCGCGGGCCTCTGCGACGGTGGTGGCCGGACCCTGCCCAGCGATCTCACCGAGCATCAAGGAGACGATGCGCTCCTCAGAGCCGGGATTCACATCGACCTCGCCCACCGTTTCGCCCTCGCGCAGTACGGTGGCCCGATCGCACACCGCGGCGATCTCGATCAGCCGGTGCGAGATGAAGATGACAGAGCGATCGCCGCCCCGCTGGCGGCCGATCACTTCCAGCACGCGCTCAGTCAGGTTGGCAGGCAAGGCGGCCGTCATCTCGTCGAGCATCAGGACGTCAGGCTCGATCGCCAAAGCCCGGGCGAGGTCGATCACGCGCTGCGCGGCAAGCGGGATGTCGCGTGCCATCTCGGTCAAGTCGACCCGCGGCAGGCCAAGCTCATTTGTCCAGTGCCGGAACGCATCCACCGGTGTCCGCGTCAGGCGGAGGTTGGAGCGCAGGTCAAGGTCGGGAATGAGCGAGGGTTCCTGGTACACGGAAACGATGCCGTGCCGGCGGGCCTCCGCTGGCGAATGCGCCATGCGCTCCCGACCGCGCACGACGATCCGGCCAGTGTCCGGCCGCACCGCGCCGGAGAGTATCTTGACCAGGGTGCTCTTGCCGGCGCCGTTGGCGCCCATCAGCGCGTGCACCTCGCCGGGCCGTACGGCGAGCGAGGCCGACTTCAGCGCAACTATCGCGCCGTAGGTCTTGGAAACGCCCGTGGCCTCGAGCAGCAGATCGGTGGCTGTAGCTGTTGCCGTCATTCGATCGGATGCAAACCTTACTGAAAGAGAGGGATGCCGGCGATGCCGGCATCCCTCATGCAGTTCGCTGTTCAGGCCGGACTTATTCGCCCGGACCGTCGCAAGCGAGCATCTGCTCGAGCGTGTAGTCGGTCCAGCCGTCGATATACCAGCTGACCGGCCACAGGACGTTCAGACCTTCAACGTCGATCTCCTGCAGCTTGGCACGACCCTCCGCGGTCGTGTTGTCGTATGCCTCCGGTACCGGCAGGAGCGTGACCTTGATGTCGTGCTCGACGCCGTCGGCAGTGGTGCGCTTGAGCGTCGTGGTCTCGTGCTCGATGCCATTGAGAGCATCCAGTGCGAGCTTGACGCCGGCGCCGCCGATGGCGGCCGGGTTGTAGACGGCCAGGCCCTCGAGGCCCTCGTAATCACCGCTCAGGTTGAGCAGCTGCTCGACGAAGCCCTTCAGGTCCGCGCCGACGATCGGCACGAAGTCCTTGCCGGCGGCCTGGATCGCGTCAACGACCTGCTGGTCGATGCCCGACGTCCAGATGCCGTTGATCGTGTCGTAGGTGCCGTCGTTGATGATGCCGTTGATCAGCTCGGTGCCCTTGTCCGGGTTCCAGTCCGTGCCCACACCCTCGTTGCTCGGCAGCAGGTGGATGTTGGGGAACTCGCCGAGTGCCCGCAGGACGCCCTGATGGCGGTCAAGGTCGGCCGGGTGGCCGACGATGCCGCGCATGTAGTAGACGTTGCCCTCGCCGCCCAGCTTCTCGAACAGCCACTTGGCGCCGACGTAGCCGTAGTTCTCCTGGTCGTTGTTGATGTTCAACGTCTCAGGATCGGTCACGTAGGCGTCGATCGCGACGGTCGTGATGCCCGCTGCCTGGGCCTGGTCCAGAACCTCCTGATAGCCGTCTGGGCTATTGGGGTTGAAGATGATCGCGTCTGGGTTTTGCTGGATCAGGTCCCGCAGCTGCTGGAGCTGGGGATAATCGGAGTCGTTGGCGTGAGTCCACGTCGAAAGGCCGACCTGACCCGATACGAGCGCCTGCGCCTTGGCGGTGCACAACTGCTCCTCGCGGAAGCCGTTGCCAACGCCGAACGCATTCGAGAAGCCCAGGGTGTACTGGGCCGTTCCGCTCGGCGCAACCGTCGGCGTCTGCGTCGCCCCTTGCGTTGGTCCCTGAGTCGGCGAAGGTGATGCCGCTCCGGGGCCGCACGCGGCGGCGAGCATCAGCACGGCGACGGCTGCCCCAGCGAGCGGCAGCCTTGATGATCTGACCATTACGTGAGTTCCTCCTCCGTGTTTGCTAATCAATCGCGGATCGTGCAGGGCCTCTCCCGTCAGCCACCTCCTCCTTGTCTGGCGATCACGCGGGCGAGTCGCCGAGCGTGCTCTTTGTATGCCTCTTCGAAGAGTTCGCTTGACTGCTCCTGGCCGACTACCGCCGCCCGGGTGATAACGGGCGGCATCTGCCCTCGCTCGGACAGGAGCTCTGCCACGCGAACTTTGATGGAGTTGACGATTGCGACCGCAGCGATGGTAGACCCCGGTCCAACCGGCGTAGCCAGGTTTTCGACTCGCGACAGGGCGTCCGCAGGCGGGGTGCACAGGTCGATCACGAGGTCGGCTTCGTCCAGGAGGCGCGCGCCGGCGGCGGGATCAGGCTCGGCCGACATCGACTGCGCCACCGACGTCACCGCGATGACGCGCAGCCCGCGCCGGCGCGCGCCACGCGCCATCTCGACGGGTACCGCTGTCAGGCCGCTGGCCGAGAAGACCATCATCGTGTCGCGCGGCCCGAACTCGTAGTTCGACAGGATCACCTCGGCCAGGCCGGGGACGCGCTCGACGAACATCGCCTGGCGCTGGCCGTTGGTGCCAACGCCCTCGCCGATGAACGTCATCGACAGCTCGATCATCGCGTGCCAGCCCGGATACGAGCCGTAGCGCGGGAACATCTCCTCGACCGGGATGCGCGAGTGGCCCGTGCCGAACAGGTGCACCAGCCCATCGGCGCCGATCGTCTCGGCGCACCATTCACTCGCCTGTTCGATTGCCGCGGCCTGGGTCGCGCCGATCTGCGCCAGCAGCTCCTGCGCATGGCCCAGCCAGCGCGGCGCGGGAGCCGGCTGATGGGGAGCGGCCTGATCGGGCACGGAAGCGTTCACCCAGCCGCCTTGCGCGCCTTGAAGTCGTCGAGCATCGTCGCCGTTGCCGTGGCGCCGACACGGGTTACGCCCAGCGCCATGACCTCGAGCAGTGCGTCGAGGGTGCGCACGCCGCCGGCCGCCTTGACCGCGATGTGTGCTCCTGTGTTGGCGCGCATCAGGCGCAGGTCGTCGTGCGTGGCGCCGGTCGCGGCGAAACCGGTTGACGTCTTCACGAAATCGGCCCCGGCCGCCTCACACGCCCGGCAGGCGCGGATCTTCTCGTCATCGGTCAGGTAGGCGTTCTCGAATATCACCTTGACGATCGCGCCGCCCTTGCGCGCAACCTCCACGACCGCCGCGATGTCGGCCTGGACGTCCGCGTCACGACCGGAGCGCAGCCAGCTGATCTGCAGCACCATGTCGATCTCGCGCGCACCCTGGCCGAGGGCGCGCTGCGTCTCGAAGACTTTCGTCTCCGTCAGCGTGTCGCCGTGCGGGAAGCCGACTACTGTGCCCACCTTCACGTCGGAGCCCTCCAGCAGCCGCACTGCCTTGGTGACGTCGATTGGGCGCACGGTGGCCGACGCAACGTCGTACTGCCGCGCCAGGCGGAGGCCTTCGTCGATGAAGCTGTCGTCGAGCTCCGGGCGGAGCAGCGAGTGGTCGATTGTCTTGGACACGTCGTGGTAGGTCAGGCGCTCGAACAGCGCGCGCGCCTCCGGCGTCAGGGCGGGTAGCTCAGTGGTAGTCATCAATAACCTTTCGGGATGTACGGCCGCAGGATGTTGCGCGCCAACAGGAAGCCGCGCTTGATCAGCTGGTCGGTCGCCTCGAAGCGCCGATCCTCGTGCTCGATGATGCAGTCGCCGTCGTAGCCCACGCGGTACAGGTTGGCGAAGATCTCCTGCCACGGCGCGTCGCCCAGCCCGGGCAGGCGCGGGATCTGCCAGCCCATGCCGCTCGACATCGTGCCGCGCTCATACAGCCCGTCGCGGTCGATGTGCACGTCCTTCGCCTGGAAGTGCAGGATGTGCGGCCCGAACTCGCGGATGAATCGGCCCTGGTCGATCATCAGCCAGACCAGGTGCGAGGGGTCGTAGTTGAGCCCGACCGTGCCGCCCCATTGCTCCAGGATGCGCCGCCAGATCATCGGCGACCAGGCGATGTTGTTGCCGCCCGGCCACTCGTCGAAGCTGAAGATCATCGGGCAGTTCTCGATGGTCAGCTTCACGCCGTTGTCCTGGGCGTG
>Ga0209998_10000574_pt1 | contig 9893 bp, 9 predicted proteins | sample EndophyteCoNSPM_FD_187576 | JGI IMG/M metagenome (GOLD analysis project Ga0209998, IMG submission 187576) | Arabidopsis thaliana rhizosphere microbial communities from the Joint Genome Institute, USA, that affect carbon cycling - Endophyte Co-N... | ecosystem: Host-associated > Plants > Roots >... | reverse complement strand
TCGTGAGCGGCGCGGGTGTCGCCAACCTGGAGGTGCACCTCAACTCGATCGGCGACGCGAACTGCCGGCCGAGCTACATCGCGGCGTTCGTCGGGTACATGTCGCGCTACGCGGGGGAGCTGCCCGAACTCGAGCGCAACCGCCTGGCCAAGAACCCGCTGCGCGTGCTCGATACCAAGAACGCCCGGACGCTGGAGCTTATGGCCGACGCGCCACGCATCTCCGACTACCTGTGCGCTCCCTGCCGCGCGCACTGGGAGGGCCTGCTCGAGCACTTGTCGGAGGTAGCGGTTCCCGTCACGCCTGCGCCGCTGTTGGTGCGCGGCCTCGACTACTACACGCGCACCGCGTTCGAGCTCTACCAACGCGGCAACGAAGGTCAGCAGTCAGCACTGGGCGGTGGCGGGCGCTATGACGGCCTGATCGAGCTGTTCGGCGCCAAGCCGACACCCGGCGTGGGCTTTGGCCTGGGCATCGACCGCATCGCGCTTCTGGCCGGCGGCCAGGGCGGCGGCGCGACGACGGGGTGGCACCCGGTGGCGGTCGTGGTCGGCGCCGATCCGGCTGCGACGGCGTTGCGGCTCAAGCTTGCGACGGATCTGCGCGCGTCGGGGTTGGCGGTGACGGCCGACCTGGCGCCGCGCAAGCTTGGTCGGCAGCTCGAGGGCGCGGCGCGCGACGGCGCTCATTTCGCGGTCGTCGTGGGCGACGAACTGGACGCGGGTCAGGTTCAGCTGCGCGACCTGGAAGCCGGCACGCAGCGCGTGGTCAACGTGACCGATCTGGCGCGCGAGCTGGAGCGCGCCCACGCCAGCCACCGCCACGGGGCTACGATTACCGGCCCATGAGCCCCCAGGCCCCGACTCCAACTGGCGCTGCCCTGACGACCGCGTACCGGACACACACGTGCGGTGCGTTGCGCGCAACCGATGTTGGCAGCGACGTCTCACTGGCCGGCTGGGTGAACCGCCGCCGTGACATGGGCCAGCTGATCTTCATCGACCTGCGCGACCGCCACGGATTGACGCAGGTCGTGATCGACGCGTCGGACGCGCCCGACGCGCACAAGGTCGGCCTGACCGTGCGCAACGAGTTCGTGCTGCGCGTCCAGGGCAAGGTCACGGCGCGACTTGCGGGGACGGAGAACAAGAAGCTGGCGACCGGCCAGATCGAAGTCCGCGCGTCGTCTGTCGAAGTGCTGTCCGCGGCCAAGACGCCGCCGTTCCCGATCAACGAGCCGGAGGACACCGACGAATCGCTCCGGCTGAAGTACCGCTACCTCGACCTGCGGCGAGAGGCCATCAACCAGCGCATGGTCCTGCGCTCGAAGCTGCTCAAGGCACTGAGCGAGATCCACCACGCGAACGGCTTCGTCGAGGTGGAGACGCCCATCCTCATCAAGTCGACGCCTGAAGGTGCGCGCGACTTCATCGTCCCGTCGCGCGTCCAGCCGGGCAACATCTACGCGCTGCCGCAGTCACCGCAACAGCTCAAGCAGCTGCTCATGGTCGCGGGCTTCGACCGCTACTACCAGATCGCGCACTGCATGCGCGACGAGGACTCGCGCGCCGACCGCGGCCCCGAGTTCACGCAGCTCGACATCGAGATGAGCTTCGTCTCGCAGGAAGACGTCATGTCCTTTGTTGAGACGGCAGTGCTGGAGGCGACACGCGCCGTCGTCCCCGATAGGCCGATTCGCAAGCTGCCCTTCCCACGCCTCTCGTACCGCGAGGCGATCGACCGCTTCGGCTCCGACAAGCCCGACATCCGCTACGAGATGGAGCTCAAGGACCTGGGCGACGTCGTTCAGGGCAGCGGCTTCAGCGTCTTCGACAGCGTCCTCGCATCAGGTGGCCGCGTCTTCGGCTTTACCGCGGGCATGGGCGGCGCGTCGCGTTCGCAGGTCGACGAGCTGACCAACGTCGCCAAGAAGGCCGGCGCCAAGGGCCTGGTGCATTTGTCGGTCGGATCGGACGGGTCGGTGTCCTCGCCCGTGCTCAAGTTCCTGGGGGAGGGCCGCGCCGAGCAGATCGTGACCGCGGCCGGCGCATCGCCGGGTGACCTCGTGCTAATCGTGGCCGACGCGGACATCCACTGCCAGGAGGCGCTGGGCGACGTGCGGATCGAGGTCGCCGCGCGGCTGGGTCTCGTCAAGGACGCGAGCGAGCTGTCGTACCTGTGGGTCTACGGCTTCCCGATGTACAAGTGGGATCCGGACGGGGGCCGCTGGGATGCGACTCACAACCCCTTCTCCGGCGTGGAGCCCGACGACGAGCAGCTGCTGACGACAACCTCGGGCGACCTGCTCAAGCCCTCACCGTCCGATCCGGCCGGTCGCGCGCGCGCGCTGCAGCACGACCTCGTGCTCAACGGCTGGGAGCTGGGCGGCGGATCCGTGCGCATCCACAAGCACGACCTGCTCGAGCGCTCGTTCATGCTCCAGGGTCACTCGAAAGAGGCACAGGCGGCGAAGTTCGGCGCGGTCCTCGATGCCTTCGAATATGGCGCGCCGCCGCACGGCGGAATCGCGCTGGGCATCGACCGCTGGATCGCGCTGCTCACCAACCAGTCGAACATCCGCGAGGTCCAGGCGTTCCCCAAGACGGGCACCGGCGCGGACCTGATGCTGGGCGCTCCCTCGCCGGTCGAGCCGGCACAGCTCGCAGAGCTGGGCCTCGCCCTCGCCCCTCGCCCTCGCCCCGCGCCGGAGAGAGACCGAAGCGCCTAGTTCGGGCTGATTTCCGCCGGCGGCGACACCGTTTGCGCTCTGGGCCTGTGTCCTGTGCTGTTTGCCGCCAATGGCGGAGATCGACCCAAGGCGGACTGGTCAGCGCGACCCGATGTCGCCATCTCCGACCATCGACACGAACCAGATGCCGCGCAGCGGAGATGTTGGGCTGTGCAGCCACGCCCGGACCTCGCGGCTGCGCGCCGGATAAACGGCTGCCAACGTCGCGTGGTGTCGCTCGACGACTGAGCGAATGCTCGACGTTCGCGGAACGATAAGCAGTCGGCCAACGACACGCGGCGACCAGTGCAATCGGTCACTCGCAATCTTGGGAGCGAGCCGCTCCTTGGCATCCAATATCCGGTTGGTCTCCTCGAGCGACCCGATGACCGATTTGACTTCGCAGATGGCAACCGCCCTGTCGCGCTCGTGGGCTGCGAAGATGTCGATTGATCCTCGCTCCCCGAACTCTGAGAAGGACACCTCGGCAGTCGTCAGCCATCCACGAGCGCGAAAGACACGCACCGCGCGCTCGACGAGTGCCGCGTGGCGTTCGTCGAGAAGCCGGTCGGCGGCGGCTCCGTGCCACCACAGCGAGAGCCGCGCGCGGCCGTCGACGGCGTCCATGGCGCGGCGAATGCGCGACAAACGGACTTCTGCCGCTCGGCCAGCCTCCATGTGCCAGACGTCGTCGCGGGGGATGCCGGCCGCCGCCGCCAGCTGCGCCTGAGTCATGCCGATTCGCTTTCGCAGGAGTGGCAGGAGCTGGGCGAGGCGCTCGTCGTCTGGATGCACCGCGCGCCATTCTCGAGGCCACCACTTATCGGGCCGTTAGCGCCACCGATATTGAAAACAGCGATTAACCGTGGATATCATCGCGCCATGGTGCGGCGCGTCCTGGGGGCAGTGGTCATGTCTGTCGCCGTAATTGCCCTGGTCGGCTCGGCGACCGTTGCCGTCGAGCCCAGCCAGCCGGCGGCGTCAGGCAACGGCTGCCACGGGATCGTGAACGCGTATGCCCATGCCGCAGATGCTGCGCTGCCCGCTTTGCAGGCTGTTGCCGAGAAGCTGGGCTGCGACCTGAGCGGAGTCGAGCGGGTGGCCAAGCCGGCCGGCAAGCCGGACAATTCCGCGGCCGACGAGGACGACGATCAGGCCGAGCCGAGCGAGGACGCCAACGAGCCCGATGAGGACGCCAACGAGACCGATGAGGACGCCGGTGCCGCCGGCCCCGATGTCCAGGGGAAGTGCGATCTGATCGCCACCGGGCTGGCAGCCGCGCAGGCTCGGCCGCACGGCAGGTCGGCTGATGCGTTTGCGCGCCAGGCGACCCACTGGGGGTGCGACTCGAACTAGGCTTAGGGCGTCACTCGCCTTCCTCGGCGGCTTGCGAGTAGGGCGCGAGGGCAGGGCCTTCCAACGGCGCGTCGTCGGGCATGTCAGCGGCGGCTGCTCCCCACTCTGGTGACGCGCCACCGGTCGGCTCGGGCGGGCCCTGGTATGCCGGCAGTGAATCGAGCGGCGTCGAGATGTCGTGGGTCACGCCCGGATCGCCGGTATCAATGAGCTCCAGCCGGGCGCCGGCCTCGACGGTCGCGGCAATGATGTCGTCGGGCATCAGCGTGTGCGCCTGTGACCGCAATGACGGCAGCACCGTCATCGGGACAAGCGCCGGCCAGCCTGTTTCGCCCTCGTAGCGCGGCCGGAGGATCGATTCGCGTCGCGGGCCGTGGCCCTCGATGAGCGAGCCCACCGTTTCCGCGTCGACCCAGGCGAGGCGACCCGGCCATACCAAAGCGGCGTCGGTCTCCGTCACCAGTTGCGCCGCGACGTCGATGCCACGCGCGATCTGGCCGACCGGCCCAAGCCCCGCCGGTGCCGGCTCCGCGAGCACGGCGGGTGAGCCAGCGAGCGCGGCCGCCAGCTCGCCATTTGGATCGGCCGCGACCACCACGATGGGCGTCGCGCCGCCGGCCCATGCGGACTCAACCATGCGCCGCGCGGCGACCCGGCCGGCGGCATCGGCGAGCGCCCCCTCCGGACGCGCGAAAAGGATCACGGCAGCGACAGTCACAGGCGCGATCGTAGTGGCTGAGCCACTTCGTGGGACAATGGACGCTCGCCATGAGTGCCACCGCTTCTGTTTCCGTGCGCAATGACCTGCGCAATCTCGCGATCGTCGCCCACGTCGACCACGGCAAGACCACGCTGGTCGACGCGATGCTCCGCCAGAGCGGCGTATTCCACGAGTACGAGCACCTGGTCGAGCGCGTCATGGACTCGATGGATCTCGAGCGCGAGAAGGGCATCACGATCCTCGCCAAGCAGACCACCGTCGAGTACCACCCCACCAACGACCCGACGCACGTCATCCGCCTGAACATCGTCGACACGCCCGGTCACGCCGACTTCGGTGGCGAGGTCGAGCGGACGCTGCTCATGGTCGACGCGATCCTGCTGCTGGTGGACGCGGCGGAGGGGCCGCTGCCCCAGACGCGCTACGTACTGTCCAAGGCGCTCGCGCGCAGCCTGCCCACGGTCGTGGCGATCAACAAGATCGATCGCCAGGACGCGCGGCCCGGCGAAGTCCTCGACGCGATCTACGAACTGTTTATCGACCTTGGCGCGGACGCGAAACAGCTCGACTTCCCGGTGCTGTACACGAACGCCAAGCTGGGCACGGCCACGCCGGACCTGGCCAAGCCAGGCACCGATCTCCGGCCGCTGTTCGACGCACTCGTTTCGACCACCCCGCCACCGACTTTCGAGCCCGACCACCCCCTCCAGCTGCTGGTGACCAATTTGTCGGCCAACGACTACGTGGGCCGCATGGCCGTCGGCCGCATCTGGAACGGCTCGGTCAAGAAGGGTCAGCGCATCTCCGTTGTTCGCGCGGAGCCGGAGGCGCCCGATGGGACGGTCGATCCCGATCGGACCGTCACCCTGATCGGCACGGTGACCAGCCTGACCACGGCCCAGGGCATCGAGCGCGTCGATATTGACCAGGCCGGGCCGGGCGAGATCGTGGCCGTCGCGGGCATCCCGGAGGTGACGATCGGCGACACCATCACCGACCCCGCGGATCCGCGTCCCCTGCCGCGCCTCGAGGTCGATCAGCCCACGCTCAGCATGACCTTCGGCGTGAACACTTCGCCGCTGTCCGGCCGCGACGGCAAGTTCGTCACCAGCCGCCAGATCAAGGACCGCCTCGAGCGCGAGGTGCTGGGCAACGTCTCGATCGAGGTGCTGCCCACGGCGTCGCCGGACACGTACGAGGTTCGCGGCCGCGGTGAGCTGCAGCTCGCCGTGCTGATCGAGCAGATGCGCCGCGAGGGCTTCGAGCTGCAGGTGTCGCGCCCGGAGGTGCTGTTGCGCGAGACGAACGGCGTGGTCCAGGAGCCGTATGAGCAGATAACGGTCGACATCCCACCGGAGTTCATCGGCCCGGTCAGCCAGTCGCTGGCCGCGCGGCGCGCCCAGCTGCAGCTGATGACGACCGACGCCGACGGCCGGACGCGGATGGAGTTCCTGATCCCGACGCGCGGCCTGGTCGGCTATCGCGGCCAGCTGCTCACAGAGACGCGCGGCACGGCGCTGCTCCACCAGATCGGCGCCGGCTACGGGCCCTGGGCGGGGGAGGTGAGCCACCGTACGAGCGGCGTGCTGGTGAGCGATCGGTCGGGCGAATCGAATGCCTACGCGCTGTTCAACCTGCAGGAGCGCTCGACCCTGATGATCGACTCTGGTGTCGAGGTGTACGAGGGCATGATCATCGGCGAGAACTCCCGACCGACCGACATGGACGTCAACCCGACCAAGGAGAAGAAGCTGACCAACATCCGCACCCACTCGCACGACGAGGCGCTGCGGCTGACGCCGCCACCGCCGCTCACCCTGGAGAGTGCGATCGAGTTCATCGCCGCCGACGAGCTGGTCGAAGTGACGCCCAAGAGCCTGCGGTTGCGCAAGCGTCTGCTGTCACAGCACGACCGGCGGCGCGAGGCCGGTCGCGAGTACGACGAGAGGCGCCGCGAGGAGCGCGCAGAGGGCTAGAGGCCGGCCGTGCCTCGCACCGCGTCGGGCAGATATGGGTTGTCGAAGTACATCAATCCCGCGCGCTCGACGATCTCCCTCGCCTGCGGCGAACCTGACTGCAGCCAAACGGCGCGAGCATTGAGCGTGCGCGCCTGTTCCACGATGCGCTCCAGATCGGCTAACGGCCGGTGGGCGTAGACGATGTCGACCATGTTCGGCGGGGCATCGAGCGGGCGAACCCGGATTTCGCCGTCGACCAGCTCATACGCGTTGTACTCGTCGTCGCGCGGGCTGTCAGCGGAGACGACGCGATAACCGTAGCTCGCCAGCGTGTCCGGGACGTCGCGGGCAGGCCAGTCGATGAGCAGGAATGACGTGGCCGTTGCAAGCAGCTCGTGGTAGTCGGTCATCTGATCTTCGCTAATGGTCACACATACAATCGACCCGATGACGGTTTATCTCGACCACGCTGCGACGACGCCCCTGCGGCGCGAGGTCCTCGACGCGATGATGCCGCTGCTCACGAGCGACTTCGGCAACCCGTCGAGCGTCCATGCGCACGGTCGGAAGGCGCGCGCGGCACTCGATGAGGCGCGCGAGCGCCTCGCCCGCGGGCTCAACGCGCAACCGCGCGAGGTCATCTTCACCGGCGGCGGAAGCGAGTCCATCAACCTCGCGCTCAAGGGCGTCGCGTGGGCGGGCAAGGGCCGCGGCAATCGGCTGATCACCAGCGCGGTCGAGCACCACGCCGTGCTGCACTCGATGCGTCATCTCGAGAAGTTCGGCTTCGAGGTGGTCGTGCTGCCGGTTGATCGCTACGGGCGGCTCGATCCCGAGCAGCTCGACCAGGCTCTCAACGACCGCACCATCCTCGTCAGCCTGATGCTCGCCAACAACGAGGTGGGCACGATCCAGCCGCTCGGCGAGCTGGTGCGCCGCGTGCGTGCCCACCGGGGAGTGGCAATCCACGTCGACGCGGTGCAGGCCGCGCCCTACATGGCGATCGATGTCCAGGAGATGGACATCGATTTACTGTCGATCGCAGCCCACAAATTCGAGGGGCCCAAGGGCGTGGGCGCGCTGTACCTGCGCCACGGCACGATCCTGCTGCCGCAGATGCACGGCGGCTCTCAGGAGCGCTTCCGCCGTGCCGGCACGGAGAACGTCGCGGGCGCATATGGCATGGCTGTCGCGTACGAGCTGGCACGCGCCGAGCAGGCGGAGGTAGCGCCGCGCCTCGCCGCATTGCGCGACCGGCTGCGCGATTCCCTCACGGCCCTGCCCAACGTCGAGCTGACGGGCCATCCGCGCAAGCGACTGCCCGGCCACCTGAGCGTCATCGCCCGCGAGACAGACGGCGAGGCGCTGATCCTGAATCTCGACATGGCCGGGATCTCGGCCTCGACCGGGTCGGCATGCACGACCGGCTCGACGGAGCCATCGCATGTGCTCACCGCGCTGGGCTACCCCGAAGAGGAGACGCGCGGCTCGTTGCGCCTGACGCTGGGCCGCACGACGACCGACGCAGACATCGATCATGCGCTCGCCGTCGTGCCGCAGACGATCAGCCGCCTGCGCAGCGCGACCGCAGCGCTCGTCCTCGATCCACTCGGCGAACAGGTCGGTGCCTGACTCACAACGGGTCCTCGTCGCGATGTCGGGCGGGGTGGACTCATCGGTCGCAGCCGCGCTCCTGGCCGAATCGGGCGTCGAGACGGTCGGCGTCTGGATGCGCCTGCACGACGTGGCCGACTCGTACTCCGAGTTCAAGAAGTCGTGCTGCTCGCTTGACGCTGCCGATGACGCGCGCCGCGTCGCCGGCCAGCTGGGCATCCCGTTCTACGTCCTGAATCTGGAGCGTGAATTCGGTGCCGGGGTCATGCAGCCCTTCCTTGACGCGTACCTCGACGGCCGCACGCCCAGCCCATGCGTCGACTGCAACTCGTACGTGAAGTTCGGCGCGCTGCTGGGCAAGGCGCTGCGCCAGTTCGATTGCGACGCGGTCGCGACCGGCCACTACGCGCGAGTCGACGCGCTCGAGGATGCCGACGCGCCGGGTGGCCGCCGCTTCCGGCTGCTGACCGGTCGCGACGCGGACAAGGACCAGTCGTATTTCCTCTACGGCCTGCGCCAGGACCAGCTCGCGCACACGCTGTTCCCGCTGGGCTCGCTGACCAAGCCCCAGGTGCGCGACGTGGCGCGCCGCCACGGCCTCGTCACCGCAGAGAAGCCGGAGAGCCAGGAAATCTGCTTCGTGCCCGGCGGCGATTACCGCGACGCGCTCAAGGAGCGCGCCAACTGGACGGAGACACCCGGACCGCTGCTCGACTCCGACGGCGCCAAACTCGGTGAGCACCGCGGCGCAGCGGCATACACCATCGGCCAGCGCACCGGGCTGGGCGTGGCCCTGGGCGAGCCGCGCTACGTCAGCGCGATCGATGCAGGTGCGAACGTCATCACGCTGGGCCGGCGCGAGGACCTGTACCGCGACGAGTTCTCGATGGAGCGCGTGTCCTTCGTTGCCGGGGAGCCACCGAGCGACGATTTCACCACCCACATCCGGATCCGCCATCGCGCAACGCCCGTCCCTGGCTCGGTCAGCCGTCGCGGTGATGGCTGGACCGTCCGACTTCGTGCGCCCACGTGGGCTCCAGCGCCCGGCCAGGCCGCAGTGTTCTACAACGGCGACGAGGTGGTCGGCGGTGGACGAATTGCCAATGCCTGAGATCGCCCGTGCCTGAGATCGCCCGTGCCTGAGATCGAGCCGGCGCCGGTCCTATCGGTGCTGGTCGGCCTCTTTCATACCGGGATCTATCTGCTCATCCGCGGCTACGCGGGGCTGCGCCTCGCGTTCGTCGGCCTCGCCGCGATCCTGGGCGCATACGCCGGACAGGCACTGGGAGCGCGCCTGGGTGATCCGCTGGCAATCGGTGACTTCGGCCTGCTCTACGCGTCGCTGTTGAGCTGGTTGGGCATCCTGATCATCGTCGCGACCACCGTCATGGCATCGACCAGGGCGAGCCGGTGACCCCCGAGAACGTCAATCTCGTCGTTGCCATCGCGGTCGGCATCGCGCTCGGGTTCGTCGCGCTGGCAGCCCTGATCGCCGCGCTCGCCCTGTGGCGGTTGG
>Ga0209998_10000572_pt1 | contig 9931 bp, 9 predicted proteins | sample EndophyteCoNSPM_FD_187576 | JGI IMG/M metagenome (GOLD analysis project Ga0209998, IMG submission 187576) | Arabidopsis thaliana rhizosphere microbial communities from the Joint Genome Institute, USA, that affect carbon cycling - Endophyte Co-N... | ecosystem: Host-associated > Plants > Roots >... | reverse complement strand
TGGAGCTCGTCCCCTTCCGTGCCCTCGTCAAGGACGGGATGGCGGATGCCGTGATGCCCGGGCATGTGTTCAACCGCCATCTGGACACCTGGCACCCGGCCTCCCTGTCCTGGTACACGATCAAGCGCGTGCTGCGCGCGCGCCTGGGCTACAAGGGCGTGGTCGTATCCGACGATCTCCTCATGGGCGCCATCACCCAGAACTATGGCCTCGAGGAGGCGACGCTGCTGGCCCTGGGCGCCGGGGTCGACCTGCTGCTGCCGCTGAATGCCTACGCCACCCTGTTCGGCGGCGCGTTCGGCAGCTTCGACGGCATCGTGCGCACGCTCGTCTCGTCGACGCCGCTCATCTTCGGCGGACTGTCGGTCGCGCTGGCCTTCCGGGCCGGCCTCTTCAACATCGGGGCGCAGGGCCAGTTTCTCCTCGGCGCCCTCGGCGCGGTCTGGATCGGCGTTGCAGTGCGCGACCAGCCCGCCCTATTCGCCATCCCGGTAGCCCTCCTGGCGGCCATGCTTGCCGGCGCCGCATGGGGCTTCATCCCGGGATTCCTCAAGGCGATCTCGGGTGCCCACGAGGTCGTCACCACGATCATGCTCAACTACACCGCGTACTCGGTCATCGCATGGGCCGTAAGCGGGCCGCTGGACCAGCCCGGCTCAGCCTCTCCGATCACTGACACTGTCGGCAATGCGGGGCTGCCGATCCTGCTCGGTCGCACCGGCCACGCCGGGATCGTGGTGGCCCTTGTGGCCGTAGCTTTCGTATGGTGGTTGCTCTTTCGCACGACCCGCGGCTTCGAGATCCGCACTGTCGGGGCGAACCCGGACGCCGCGCGCTACGCAGGCATGCGTCCCCGCTTCATCATGGTCCTGACGATGACGCTCGCGGGTGCACTCGCTGGGCTGTCCGGGGCTTCGGTGCTGCTCGGTGTGACCCGCTACATGACCGCCTCGTTCGGCACGACCGTCGGATTCGACTCGATTGCCGTGGCTTTACTCGGACGATCGCACCCAGTTGGTGTGGTGTTCGGCGCGCTGCTCTTCGGCGCGATGCGCAGCGGTGCCCTGGTGATGTACGGGCAGACCCGCATCCCGGCCGAGATCGTGGACGTGCTTCAAGCGACCATCCTGTTCTTCCTCGTCGCGGCGCCAGTCCTGCGGCGGGTCCTCCGCCTGCGTGACGTGCGATCTGAACTCGGCACCACGGAAACCCTGACGCGAACCTATGGCTCCGAGGCTGTGACGCGCTGATGGACCTTCTCCAGTTGCTGTATTCGATCCCCATCCTCGGGATCGTCTTTCAGTTCGTCGGCTACGTCGTCGACATCTTCCCGTCCATCGCCCCGTTCATCCTTCGCGGCGCAACTCCGATCGCCTTCGCCGCCATGTGTGGTGTTCTCTGTGAGCGATCAGGTGTGGTGAACATCGGCATCGAGGGGATCATGCTGGTGGCCGCGTTCGTCGGTTGGTACGCCGGCGCCCTCGCGGTACCGCTGCTGGGATCAGTCCCGGTGCTAGCTTTTGGCATCAGCGCGCCGATGATCGTGGCGTTGCTGGCCGCCGTGGCCGTCGGGATGGTCATCTCCCTCGTCCATGCCTGGCTATCAATCACCGTCCGGGCCGACCAGATCATCAGCGGCACGATCATCAACATCGCGGCACTTGGGGTGACCAGCTACCTTCTCAACCTGGTCGCCACGACATCCGCCCGTGGGGCGGGCCTTTTTGTCCCGTTCGCGGCGCCGACCGCGTTGACCGACCTGCCGCTCGTTGGCTGGATCTTCGGGATGTTCCTGAACCAAGGACCGATCACGCTCTCTCTCCTGTTCATCGCGATTGTTTTCCAGGTGCTGTTGTTCCGCTCACGCTGGGGATTGCGCACTCGCGCGGTCGGCGAGCACCCGCGCGCGGCTGAGACGGTCGGCATTGACGTCATGTGGGTCCGCTATCGCAACGTCGTGCTTGGTGGTGGGCTGGCTGCGCTCGGCGGCGCCTACTTGACAATGGAGAGCATCAATTCGTTCCAGTTCAACATGACGGCGGGTCGTGGGTTCATAGGCTTGGCGGCCATGATCGTGGGCCGCTGGAGTCCGCTCGGCGCCCTTGGGGCTGCGCTGCTCTTCGCATCAACGCAAGCGGTCGGACGCTCAATCGGGATTTATCCGGCCACGGGCGAGCTGGGTGTGGTACTCCGCGCGATCCCGGGGCAGGTGTTTGATGCGCTCCCATATCTGGTCACGATCATCGTGCTCGCCGGTGTGGTGGGCCGGTCCATCCCGCCGGCCGCGGATGGCCAGCCGTACGAGCGCGAAAGCGCGACCTAGCCGACGTTCCTCGGCGCCTGGGGCATCATTGCCCGACGCATGAACACCGAGCGGCGCCTCGCGATGGACCTCCTCGACGCCCAGGAGGGCACGGGCCCCGTCGAGCTGCTCGACGGCGACGAGCCGGCACGGCTGCTGGGCCGGACACGCCGGATCGCCATGGTCGGGGCCTCGCCTGACCCCGGCCGGCCCTCGCATGGGGTCATGCGCCAGCTGCTCGACGCCGGCTACGACGTTGTGCCCGTCAATCCGACCGTCGAATCGGTGCTTGGCCGGACCTCTTACTCAACCCTCGAAGACGCCGTTGCCGCAACCGGCCCGATCGACATGGTCGACGTGTTCCGCAGACCGGAGCACACGCCTGCTGTTGCACGCTCAGCGGTGGCAGTGGGTGCCAAGTCGCTCTGGCTGCAGCTGGGCGTCGTCAATTGGGAGGCCGCGCAGATCGCGCGCGATGGCGGGCTGGACGTCGTGATGGACCGGTGCACCGCTATCGAGGACCGGCGGCGGCGCTACCTGGGCTAGGCTAGGCACCTCGTTGCCGTGGGGCGGCCGAATGCACCTGAATTCGGAGGTTTCGAGGCCCAGGTGGGCCGATTCGCACTTGAACCTGCCGTGGGGCGGCAGAAACGACCGGGAATTGGCCAGTTCAGAGCTGGCTTCCGGCGTATTCAGCCGTGGGGCGGCAGAACATCTCGTCAGCGGACGAAGAAGCCGCCGATCACCAGCAAGACCCCGATAGCACCGACCCCAAGCCAGCGATAGACCTGCCCGCGCAGGATGTCACGCATCACGTCGGTGCTCGAGGGCTCGTTGGCCCCGGCGGCCGTGCGCGAGCCGCCGCGCCATGACTCGTAGCGCTTGGCGTTGTCCGCGAGGTAATCCATCTCGCGCCGGCGCGCGAGCGGCAGCCGGATGTTGAAGGCGGCAAGCCCGATCAACACGGCGCCCACGAACCACAGGCCGAGGCTGATCTCGCTCACTGGCGGAGGCGCTCCCCCAGCAGCTGGGCAACGACGGCGGCGTTGGCCTGGCCACGCGACTCCTTCATCACCTGCCCCGTCAGGAACTTGAGCGCCTGCTCCTTGCCAGCACGGACGTCGGCGACCGCGGCCGGGTTGGTCGCGATCACCTTGTCGATGATCTCGGTCACGGCCGAGACATCGCTGATCTGGCGCAGGCCCCTGGCGGCGACGATCGACGTAACCGACTCACCCGATTGGAGGTGCTCCAGGTAGACGTCCTCCGCGCTCTGGCTGGAGATGGCGCCCGAGGTGCGCAGGCGCACGACCTCAGCCAGCTGCGCGCCGGGCCGTTGGCTCAGCACATCGGGCTGGGTCTTCTGCTCACGGAGGCCGATCTTCGATAGCAGCCCCGCGGCGATCTTGGGATCGGGCGCCGGGTCGGTAGCCATGGCTGCGGCGTAGTAGTCCGCGGCCGAGGCCACGATCACCGCGGCGTCGTAGGCGGTCAGCCCGTAATCGGTGCGGTAACGCGCCCGCCGGGCAGCCGGTAGCTCCGGCATCGCGGCCCGGATCTTCGCGATCATCGCCGCGTCAGTGCGCAGCGGCGGCAGGTCAGGCTCGGGGAAATAGCGATAGTCCTCGGACTCCTCCTTGAGCCGCATCACGTAGGTCACACCGCGCGTGTCATCCCAGCCGCGCGTCTCCTGGATGAGCCTCTCGCCCCCATCGAGGGCGCGCGACTGGCGCTCGATCTCGAAAGCGATCGCCCGTTCCACGCTGCGGAACGAGTTCATGTTCTTGACTTCGACGCGCGTCCCCAGCTTGTCCGCGCCCGGTAGCCGGAGCGACACGTTCGCCTCGACGCGCATCTGGCCCTCCTCCATCGCGGCGTCCGACGCGCCGATCGTCAGCAGCAGGAGACGCAGCTCCTCCGCGTAGTGCCGTGCGGCCTCCGCGGACGTGATGCATGGTTCGGTCACGATCTCCATGAGCGGGATGCCCGAGCGGTTGTAGTCGACGAGCGACAGCCGGCCGCCGCCCGGCTTGTCCTGGTGCAGCAGGCGTGCAGTGTCCTCTTCGAGATGAGCCCGCCGGATACCGACCTCGACCGGGCCGGTCGACGTCTCCACGGTCAATGCCCCGCCCGAACACAGCGGCAGGTCGTACTGCGAGATCTGGTAGCCCTTGGGCAGGTCGGGATAGAAGTAGTTCTTGCGATCCCAGCGCGTGACCTCCGGCGTAGTGGCACCCACGGCGATGCCGGTCGCCAGGACATGCTCAACAGCGCGGCGGTTGATCACGGGCAGCGCGCCGGGCAGACCCAGGCAGACTGGACAGGTGTTGGAATTGGGCGCGGCGCCACGGACCTCAGATGAGCAGCTGCAGAACATCTTCGACGCGGTCTTGAGCTGGACGTGGATCTCGACCCCGACCACGACCTCGTATTTGGTCTCTGTCGCAACCGCCATGCTCAGCCCAGCGTCGCGACGAACGCCTTGATCCGCGTCAACGCCTCCTGGAGGTCTTCGTAGCTCGTCGCCAGGGTCGCGCGCACGTGACCTTCACCGGACGGGCCGAAGGCCGAACCAGGGATGACCGCGACCTTGTGCTCGAACAGCAGGCGCTCGCTGAACTGCTCGCTGGTCAGCCCTGTCGGCTTGATGCTCGGGAAGGCATAGAACGCGCCGAGCGGCTCGATCGTGGGCAGGCCGATCGCATTCAGGCCGTCGACGAACATGCGCCGCCGCCGGTCGTACTCGCCGGTCATCTGCTGTACGTCGGCTTCCGCGGTCGCGAGCGCGACAACGGCCGCGTCCTGGGCGGTCGTGGGCGCGGACATGATCTCGTACTGGTGGACCTTGACGATGCCCTCCAGCAGGTCCTTGGGCGCGCACACATAGCCGACCCGCCAGCCGGTCATCGCGTACGCCTTGGAGAAGCCGCCCATCAGCACGGTCCGATCGCGCATGCCGGGGAGCGACGCGATGGGGATGTGGCGGTGACCGCCGTAGACGAGGCGGTCGTAGATTTCGTCGCTCACGACGAGCAGGTCGTGCTTGACCGCGATCTCGGCGAGCGTACGGAGCGTGGCCTCGTCGAGCACTGCCCCGGTGGGATTGCACGGATACCCCAGGAACAGCACCTTGGTGCGCGGCGTGATCGCGGCTTCGACCGCGTCCGGCTCGAGCGCGAAGTTGGTCGCGGCGGTCGTGGGCACGAACGCGGGCACGCCGCCGTTGAACATGATCGACGGCAGATAGGCGACATACGACGGCTCGTGCAGGACGACCTCGTCGCCCGGATCGACGAGCGCCGCCATGGTGGCTGCGACCGCTTCGGACGCCCCGACCGTGACGCAGATCTCGCTGGTCGGGTCGTAGCTGACGCCGTACAGGCGCTCGAGGTGCGAGCTGAGCGCACGGCGCAGCTCGATCGTTCCGTAATTGCTGGTGTAGTGCGTCCGGCCGGCGCGCAGTGAGCGCACGCCCTCTTCGACGATCTGCGCGGGCGTCGTGAAGTCGGGCTCGCCCACGCCCAGGCTGATGACGTCGGGCATGGTCGCAATGACGTCGAAGAACTTGCGGATGCCGCTCGGCGGGACGGCGCGAACTCGCTCGGACAGTCGCCCCTTGGCGGGTGCTTCAGCTACCACGGTCGACCCCTACTGCTGCTGCGCCGAGTATAGGTTCAGGCCGCTCCCCGGACGGCAGCCGCGCGGTCTGCGGCGGCGGGCGTCGACGGGTCTGTCAGCTTCGCCAGGTCAGTCGGGTCCTGCTTGCGCCAGTCGGCATGGGCGGTGATCGCCTCGTACGCTCGGCCCAGCCGGAAGAGCCCATCCTCGTCCCACGGCCGGCCGATCAGCTGCAGCCCCACCGGCAGGCCCTCCGACAGTCCACACGGCACCGACAACCCGCACACGCCGGCCATGTTGGCGGGCAGCGTGCAGGCATCGGACAGGTACATCGCGACCGGATCCTGCAGGCGCGACCCGAACTTGAAGGCGACGGTCGGGCTGGTCGGCGCGACAAGGGCGTCGACCTTCGCGAAGGCTGCGTCGAAGTCGCCCTTGATGAGCGTGCGCACCTTCTGGGCCTTGAGGTAGTACGCGTCGTAATAGCCCGCTGACAGCGCGTAAGTGCCGAGCATGATCCGGCGCTTGACCTCCGCGCCGAATCCGGTGCCGCGCGTCTCGAGATAGTCGGCGATGTAGTCGCCACCGGGCAGCCGCACCGAGCGGCCGTAGCGCACGCCGTCGTAGCGCGCAAGGTTTGCTGACGCCTCGGCGGGCGCGACGATGTAGTACGTGGCGAGGCCGTAGTCGGTGTGGGGCAGGTCGATGTCGACGACTTCCGCGCCGGCCGCCTCGAGCGCCGCGACTGCTTCCCGGATTCGTGCCTCGACTCCAGGCTCCATGCCCTTGACGAAATACTGATTGGGCAGGCCCAGGCGCACGCCGCGCAGGCTCGCGGCAGCCTCGTCATCGCTCTCCGGCAGCTGCGCGGCGTAGTCGGGCACGGGCACCGGCGCGGACGTGGAATCGCGCTCGTCGCGCCCCGCGATGACGCTCATCAGCATGGCCGTGTCGCGCACGTTCCGGCCGAACGGCCCGATCTGGTCGAGCGACGAAGCGAAGGCCACGATGCCGTAGCGCGACACGCGGCCGTAGGTCGGCTTCAGCCCGACGATGCCGGTCAGCGCGGCCGGTTGGCGGATGGAGCCGCCGGTGTCGGTGCCGATGGACAGCGGCACGTGGAACGCAGCCACAGCCGCCGCCGAGCCGCCGCTCGAGCCGCCGGGCACGCGCTCGAGGTCCCACGGGTTGGCCGTGGGCCCCCACGCGCTGAACTCGGTCGACGAGCCCATCGCAAACTCGTCCATGTTGGTCTTGCCGGGCAGGACTGCGCCGGCGGCCTTGAGGTTCTGCGCGATGTGCGCGTCATACGGGCTGACATAGCCGTCGAGTATCCGGCTGCCCGCGGTTGCCCGGTCGCCGCGGGTGAGCACGAGATCCTTCAACCCCACCGGGATTCCAAGGAGCGGCGGCAAATCACCACCTGTCTTAAGCCGTTCGTCAGCGGCATCGGCTGCGGCGAGCGCGGCAGCGCGGTCCCACCACACCCAGGCGTGAAGCGGCTTGTCTGTCGCCTCGATGCGATCGAGGTGCGCGGCCGCAAGATCGTGCGCGCTGAAATCGCCGAGGCGCAGGCCGGCGGCCATCTCATGCGCGTGCAGGCGGGTCAGGTCGGAGGTCATCTCGGGTGGATCGGTCGGCCGCTCAGTTGCCGTGCTCGCCCAGGATGGGCGGCACCACGAAGTACGCGCCGGCGCGCTCCGGGGCCAGCGCCAGGATCTCGTCCGCGTCGAGGCTGGGCGCGACCGCGTCCTCGCGCAGGATGTTCTCGAGCTCGATCGTCTGCGCGGTCGGAGCGATGTGCTCAGTGTCGAGCTCGGCGAGAACCGCGTACTGGTCGAGGATGTGGTTGAGCTGGCCCTCGAGACGCGCCAGCTCGTCGTCGGTCAGGCCGAGGCGCGCGAGGTGAGCGACGTGCTCGACGTCCTTGCGTGACAGGGTCGCCATCGTGCCGAATGGTAGCGGCGACAGGCTCCCGGCAGGCCTCAGGCGACGTGCAGCGTCGTGCCCACGATGGCCGCAGCCAGCGCCGCAATTCCGGCAACCGCGACGAGGCGTAGTCCTTCGGTCAACCATGTCCCACCGGCCACGCGGCCGGTGACGGACCCAAGCACGAAAAGGCCGACCAGTGACAGGCCCATCGAGACCACGATTGCAGTGCTTACCGGTAAGAGCGCGAACGGTGCCAGCGGCACGAGGCCCGCGACGAGCGCCGCCGCAAAGGTGACCAGGCCGGAGAAGACTGGCGACAAGTCAGACGGGTCAGCCTTGTCCGTCGTGCGGCCAGCCGTCGCGGCCATCTGCTGTTCCGCGCGGGTCGCGTTGTAGAGCACGCCACCCATAGAGACGGATTCGGCGATACCCGCTGAGAGCCCGGCCAGCGCGACGAAGTCGGCCCTTCCGGAGCCGATGGTCACGCCCAGGACGACCGCGAGCACGTTGGTCAGGTTGTCCTGAGCGCCCATGAGGATCTCGCGCACCGTTGCGCGCTGGATAACTCGGGCAGAGGCAATCGCGTTCATCGCGATTAGGACACCAAATTGGTGCGCCTTTCGAGAGGTCGCATCCGCCCATTCCGAACGGGCCGGAGGGCACAAATGGAAGGGCCGGCCTTCCGGCCGGCTCTCAACTTCCAGTTGGTGCTTGCGGCGCTGGTCTGTTAGCCCTTGAGCTGGATGTTGCCCCCCTCGATCGTCTCGAGCGGAAGATTGCCGTCGTCCGGCGTGTTGCCCAGGCAGAGAGCAAGATCACCGGTGGTGTCCGGGTCAGCGTCGAAGAACGCCACACGGCTGAGGTCCATCCGCTACAGCTCCTCCCCGGCCAGGATCTTCCGGAAGCCGTCCTCGTCGATCACCCGCACACCCAGCTCCTGTGCCTTGGCGAGCTTCGAGCCGGCCGACTCGCCGGCGACCAGGTAATCAGTCTTCTTGCTGACCGATCCACCGGGCTTGCCACCGGCGGCGCGGATCGCCTGTTCGGCCTGCTCGCGATCGAAGCCCTTCAGCGTGCCGGTCACGACCACGGTCTTGCCGCTGAGCGGACCCTCCGCGCTGGCGGCGGCCTGGGGGCGCGGGCGCTCAGGCTCGACCCCCGCATCGACGAGGTCGTCCAGCACGTCCGCCGTCAGCGGATTGGACAGCCAGCGCTCGAGCGCCGTGGCGACCGTTGGACCGACACCGGATATCTGCTCGAAATCCGTGGCCGGAACCGTGCGCAGCTCTGTCGCGATGCGCTTGAACCAGCCGTCGGGGCCGCCCATCGGCTCGTCGTCGCGCGGCGGCCAACGCGCGGCGAGCCAGTTGGAGAGCTCGATAGCGGTCGTGACGCCGACCTGGGGAATGCCGAGTCCGTGGATGATCCGGTACAGCGGCCTGACGCGGGCCCGCTGGATCGAGGCATGCAGGTTCTCGGCGCTCTTGCGGGCAAAGCGGTCGAGCAACTCGAGGTCCTCGACGGTCAGGCGGAAGAAGTCGCCGCGCGTCTTGACCAGACCGCGCTCGAGCAGCTGGACGAGTACCTTCCAGCCCGCGCCCTCGATGTCCATCGAGCCGCGGCCGACGAAGTGGCCGAGCTCCTGGCCTACGCGGGCGGGACACGACATGTTGGGGCAGTAGTGGCGCACGGCGTTCTCGTCGCGCACGACGGCCGTGCCGCACACCGGGCAGTTGGCCGGCATCTGCCACTCCCTGGTGCGCTTGGGGCGCTTCTCGAGGATCACCCGCACCACCTCCGGGATGACGTCGCCCGCCTTGTGCAGCACCACGTGGTCGCCGACGCGGATGTCCTTGCGCCGTACCTCGTCGAGGTTGTGCAGCGTCGCGTTGGCGACGGTCGAGCCGGCGACCTTGGTCGGCGTCATCTGGGCCACCGGCGTCAGCGTGCCCGTGCGGCCAACGTACGCGACGATGTCCTCGATCACCGTCTCCACCTGCTCGGGCGGGTACTTGTAGGCGATGGCCCAGCGCGGCGCGTGCGACACCATGCCGAGGCTGCGTTGCAGGTCGAAGCGAT
>Ga0209998_10000571_pt1 | contig 9949 bp, 9 predicted proteins | sample EndophyteCoNSPM_FD_187576 | JGI IMG/M metagenome (GOLD analysis project Ga0209998, IMG submission 187576) | Arabidopsis thaliana rhizosphere microbial communities from the Joint Genome Institute, USA, that affect carbon cycling - Endophyte Co-N... | ecosystem: Host-associated > Plants > Roots >... | reverse complement strand
GAGGACGTTGGGCCTCTTCACCACGCCTCCGGCGTGCTCGATGGAGAGATCGAGGCCAAGACTAACCGGATCGGCCCAGCTTTGCACGAGGCGAGTGTCTCCACGTCGAGACGGCGCAGCATGTGATCGAGGCGCTCGTCGAGCCGCGCCGGATCGAGCGCGGCGCCCATCAGGCCGCCGCGATGCCAGCCCCTCATGCCGTGGCCGAAGGCGGCCGCCTTCCAGCCGATGCCGGCGGCCACGCCGGCGATGGCGGTGCCGATGGCTGCGCTTCGGGACGTCGGTACTGGGTTGCTCATGGCGGATCTCCTTTCCCGGGCGCCGTCGCCGCGTCCCGGTCGGATCCAGCCCCGGCGCTCCACGTGAACCGCGAGTCCGCCGAGTAGAGTTGTGTGAAGGCCCCGCGCCGGGCCCCCGGATACAGCGGCCTTGACGCCGTCTCGGCCCGCGCGGTATGTCTCTGGCTGGCTCACGACTTCCCAGGCCGGCCCATCACTGCAAGGAGGCGTCGATGCATGTGCTCACCCTGGTTGCCGGACTCGTCTTGTCTGTCGTGATGACGCTGACCGCCGCCGCGCACGCCGCCACGTTCGTCTACGTCTCCAACGCCGAGGACGGCAACATCGGCCTCTACACGCTCGCGTCCGACGGTTCGCTCCAACCCGGCGCTCGCTTCGAGGCTGGAAAGCCCGTGATGCCGATGAGCGTCAGCCCGGACAAGCGATTCCTCTACGCGGCGATCCGCTCGAAACCCTTCACGGTCATCACCTATGCCATCGACCCCCGCACCGGGGCTCTCAAGCCGCTGTCCACCGGGCCGCTCGCGGAGAGCCTCCCGTACATCCGGATCGACAAGACCGGCCGCTATCTGCTCGGGGCGTCCTACGGTGGTCACCTGGTCAGCGTCAACCCGGTGGGCACCGACGGCAAGGTGTCCGCGCCGACCCAGGTGATCCCGACCGCACGGAACGCTCACTCCATCATCACCGACCAGACCAACCGGTATGTCTTCGTGCCCCACCTGGGCACGGACCAGGTCTTCCAGTTCCGACTGGACCAGCAGACCGGCATGCTGACGGCGAACACCCCACCGCTGGTGCAGATGAAGGCTGGCACCGGCCCCCGCCACATCATCATGTCGCCCGACAACAAGTTCGCCTATCTGCTGAACGAGCTGACCGCGACGGTGACGACGCTCTCGCTCGACGCGAAGACGGGACTGCTGACCGAGGCGAGCTCGGCGTCGGCGCTGCCGCCCGACACCAAGCTCGTGCCCGGCGCACCGCGTGGCGCGGTGGGGGCACCCGGTCAGCCGACGCGAGACACGTCGAGCGACATCTGGGCCTCCGATCTCCACATCACTCCGGACGGCCGGCTCCTCTATGCCGCCGAGCGGACCAGTAGTTCGATCGGCGCGTTCCGCGTCGACACGGCCACCGGCGCGCTCACCTACCTGTCGAGCACGCCGACGGAAAAGCAACCGCGTGGCTTCCGCATCGACCCCAAGGGGCGCCACATGGTCGTGAGCGGCGAGAAGTCGGACACGATCTCGGTCTACGAGATCGCCCCCACGAGCGGCGGGCTGAAGCTGCTCCGACAGTATCCGACCGGTAAAGGGTCGAACTGGGTCGAGATCGTCAGTTTCGACTGATGCGGCTCGAGCCGCTGGACGCGGGGGCGGGCGGCAGAGCTGGGTGATGCCTTGCGCGGAGCGGCCAAAGGCGAGCCGAGTGCCCAGAAGACATGACGTTGCCGCTCAGACGCCGAGGTAGCGGTGCAGCATCTCGGGCCTCGCGCGGATGTCGTCCGCGGGGCCTTCGTGGGCGAGGTGACCGTTGTTGAGGATGTACACCCGCTGGGCGAGCGCCATCGTCGCGGCGAGGTTCTGCTCCACGAGGACCAGCGTGTGGCCCTCCGCGGCCAGACGACGGCAGACATTCACCAGCTCGCGCACGATCAGCGGGGCGAGACCTTCGAACGGCTCGTCCAGCAGGATGATCTTCGGATCGCGAATGAGCGCGCGACCGAGCGCGAGCATCTGCTGCTCCCCACCCGAGAGATCGGTGCCGCGGCTCGTGCGGCGCTGATGCAGCCGCGGGAAGATGTCGTAGATGCGTGCGAGGGGCCAGCGGTCCGGCGCGCTGAGGCCGGCCAGCGCCAGATTCTCCTCGACGGTGAGCGTCCCGAAGATGCGCCGCTCCTCGTGCACGAGCTGGACGCCGGCCCTCGCGATCGCGTGGCTCTTCATTCCGGCGATCTCGACGCCGTCGAGCCGCACGGATCCGGCGCGCGGCTTCACCACTCCCATCAGGCTCTTGAGCGTCGTGCTCTTCCCGGCGCCGTTGCGGCCGAGCAGTGCCACGACTTCGTTGCGCTCGACGCGCAGGGACACGCCGAAGAGAATGTGGGAATCTCCGTAGTAGCTGTGCAGCCCGCTCACCTCGAGCAGGCTCATGGGTGGGCCCCGTTCAGTCCGCCGAGGTAGGCTTCCTGCACCTTCGGGTTGGCCTTGATGTCGGCCGGCGCCCCCTCGGCGAGCACGCGACCTTCCTGGAGCACCGTGATGCGCTCCGCCAGCTCGAAGAGCGAGTCCATGTCGTGGTCGATGACGATCATGGTGCGGTCCTGGCCGATGGACTTGAGCAGCCGCACCGTGTCCGCACGCTCCGCCGGGCTCATGCCGGCCAGCGGCTCGTCGAGCAACAGGAGGCTCGGGGAGGATGCGAGGGCGAGGCCGATCTCGAGGCGGCGCTTCTCCCCGTAGGCGAGCTGCGCCACCGGCGCTTCCCCGCGCCCGGCGAGGCCGACGAGCTCGAGCGTGTGCCCGACGCGCTGCTCGAGCCCGGGGAGGTCGGCGAGGCGACGCATCAGATCGAGTCGGAACTTGCCGCGCAGCGCCGCCAGCGCGGCGATCGTCACGTTCTCGCGCACCGTCAGGCGGTTGAAGAGCTGGTTGACCTGATAGCTCTTCGTCAGCCCGAGCTGGCAGACCTCCGTCATGTCCATGCCCGTGATGTCGCGGCCCTTGAAGAGGATGCGGCCCGCGGTGGGCAGCACCTCGCAGGTCAGCATCTTGAAGAAGGTCGTCTTGCCCGCACCATTCGGCCCGATGATGCCGCGCACTTCGCCGGCGTTGACGGAAAAGTCGATGGCTTCGTTGGCGATGAGGCCGCCGTACTGCTTCGTGAGGCTGATCGTTTGCATGATCGGCCCGGTGAAGCCGTTGTCCGGGTGGGCCCGGGTGGAGACCGGGTCCGCGGCCGGCGATCGGGTCGGCGCCGGCCCGGTGGCGGCCTCGGTCTCCGCACCTTTCCGGCGCGCAACCAGGCGGCCCAGGTCCCTCAGGCCGCCCAGGATTCCGTCGCGCAGAAAGCACACGAGCACGACGAACACCAGGCCGAGCACGAGCTTCCACGTCGAGCCGAGCCCGAGCGGGCCCTGCAGGAAGTCCTGGAGGAACAGCCACAGCGCCGCGCCCGCGAGAGGGCCGAACAGCATCCCGCGCCCGCCGATGGCGGTCTGGATGACGAGCTGCCCTGAGGTCTCGAACGTGAATGCCTCGGGCGGCATGAACGCCTGGAGCACGCCGAGCAGGCCGCCGGCCAGTCCGGCGTACGCGGCCGCGATGACGAAGGCGGCGAGCTTGTAGCCGTGTATGTTGTGGCCGACGGCGGCCATGCGCAGCGGGTTCTCGCGGATCCCCCGCAGCACCACGCCCACCGGCGAGCGCACGATGCGCAGGGCGATCACGATGCCCACGAAGTAGCAGAAGGCGAGAAACGGATAGAGCGCCCAGCCGGACGTGAAGTGCAGCGTGGTGAAGCCGAGGTTCACGCTCGGTGTCGGCACCCCCGGCAGGCCGTTCTCGCCGCCGGTCCATTCGGCGAGCGGGTTGAACTCGACGAAGTAGAACACCTCGGCGATCGCGACCGTGATCATGGCGAAGTAGATGCCGGTGCGACGCAGCGCCACGAGGCCGACGAGATAGCCCACCGCCGCCGCGGCCACCGTGCCGATCAGGAGCGACGCGACGACGTGGGGAAACTCGACGCGCGTCAACAGGTAGGCGGCGACGAATCCGCCGGTCCCGTACAGCGCCGATTGGCCGAACGACAGGAGGCCGGTGTATCCGAAGAGAATGTCGAAGCCGATCCCGAACAGTCCCCAGACGAGGATACGGTTCACCGTGTTCGGCGCGGCGCCGAGCCAGGGCAGGACGAACGGGACCGCGATGAGCGCGGCGGCGGTGAGCGACGCGACCAGCAATGGCCGCCGCGGGCTGTCGATGCGATTGACGCTCATCGATCGTCTTGGGGGCCCCGACATGGCCCCCAAGCCCCCAACGCTCGGCCACGCCCCGGCCCGGCCGGGGCGCGCCTCGGAACCGCGCGATCGACGCCGAATCCGTCGTCTTGCCGGCCCCGACATGGCCCCCAAGCCCCCAACGCTCGGCCACGCCCCGGCCCGGCCGGGGCGCGCCTCGGAACCGCGCCGCGGTATCTCACTCTCGGCCCTGGGCGCCGAGGAGTCCGCGCGGCCGCAGCATGAGCACGAGCGTCATGGCGGCGAAGAGCATCACGTAGGCGTAGCCGGGGTTCACCATCGACGTCAGGCTGATGATCTCACCCGCGATCAGGCCGCCGAGCACGGCGCCCGGGAACGAGCCCACGCCGCCGATCACGACGACCACGAAGGTCTGCACCAGGATGGCCTCCCCCACCTCCGGCGTGAGCGACACGATCGGGGCATTGACGATGCCGGCGAAGCCGGCGGCCATGGCGCCGATACCGAACACGACCATGAAGACCCGGTCGACGTTGATGCCGAGGCAATCCACCATCACCGCGTCCTCGATGCCCGCGCGCACGATCATGCCGAGGCGCGTGCGGTAGAGCACGAGGAAGAGCGCGAGCAGCGCCGCCGCGACGATACCGACCACCGCCAGCCGGTATGTCGGGTACATCATGAAGCCGAGCGGCGTGATACCGGCCAGCGCCGCGGGCGGCGTGACCGTCTTGGAGTCGCTCGAAAACAGCCAGCGCACGGCCTCGACGAAGACGATGGAGAGGCCGAACGTGACCAGGAGCTGGTCCTCGTGCGGGCGCGCGTAGAAATGGCGCACGATGACGCGCTCCAGCAACACCCCCACGATCAGCAGGGCGAGCGTCCCCGCGCCCACGGCGACGACGAACGACCCGGTCGCCTGGTAGGCCGCGAACCCGGCATACCCGCCGAGCATGAACATCGCGCCGTGCGCGAGGTTGAGCACCCCGAGGGTGCCGTAGATGATGGTGAGCCCCGAGGCGATGAGGGCGAGCAGCGCCCCCAGCGCCAGGCCGTTGAAGAGCTGGGAAACGAAATTGGGCCAGGTGATCACCGGCGGCGGCGTCCTCCGATCATGTGGAGTCGCCGAGCTTGCAGCCGAACGCGTCCGGCTTCTGCATGAGCGGTCCGCCCGGCACCACCTCGGTCACCTCCCAGAAGTCCTCCTTGTTCCGCATCTGCTTCGGCGCCTTGCCGCGCACGATGACCACCGGCCGCACGAGCTGGTGGTCCTCCTTGCGGAAATAGACCTCGCCCACCATCGACTGGAGCTTGCGGCCGGCCTCGTAGGACTTGATGACGTCGGGCGGGTAGAAGGTGCCGGCGTGCTCCACCGCGTCGGCCCACATGGCAAACGACGCGTAGGCGTTCTCGGCGCCCCATTCCGGGTAGTAGCCGTACTTCTTGCGGAACGTCTCGACGAACATCTTGGCGAGGGGGTACTTGTCCTGCAGCGTCCACCAGAAGTCGGTCGCGGCGTAGACGCCCTCGGCGAGCTCCGCGCCGATGTTCTTGGCCAGGAACGGGATCTGGTAGGGGATCACCAGCTTCATCCTCGGGATGACCGCGAACTGCTTCGCCTGTTGCGTCGAGAGCACCGCGTCGCGGCCCCAGTTCACGTTCAGCAGCACCTCGGCGCCGGAGTTTGCGATATTGGTGAGGTACGAGCTGTAGTCGGTGGCCCCGAGCGGCGACACCTGGTTCGTCACCATCGTCCAGCCGCCGTGCTCGGTCAGGTACTCGCTCGTCGACTTGGTCACGGTGTGGCCGTAGGTGTAGTCGGGCGTCATGAACGCCATCTTCTTGTTCTTGCCGTAGGCCTTGAGCAGCACCGGGCCGATCGCGTTGGCCGCGGTCTCGCCGTAGAAGTTCTGGCGGAAGCCGTAGCGCACGCAGTCCTTGCCGGTGGTGTCGTTCGAGCCCGAGATGCCGGTGACGTAGAGCACCTTCTCGCGCTGGGCGAGCTTGTTCATGGCCACCGCGACCGCGCTCGACGTCGACCCGGTCATGAGGATGACCTTGCTCTCGGTGATGAAGCGCTGCTGCGCCTGCACCGCGTCGTTCGGCTTCGCGGCGGAATCGGCGACCACGAGCTTGAGCTCCTTGCCGAGCACGCCCTTCTTCGTCTTCGGTGAGATTTCCCGGATGAGGGGATGGCCGCTGTTGATGTGCTCGACCGCGAGCTGCCAGCCCTTCAGCTCGTCCTCCCCCTGCTCCGCGTAGGTCCCGGTGCGCGGCACCGCGACGCCGATGGTGGCCGTGCTGCCCTGGATGCCGGCCGGGTAGGTGCCGATCGGCGGGTGATCCTCGGCGGCCGCCCGTCGGGGCAGGCCGGGCAGGGCCAGGCCCCCGGCCAGGAGCAAGCCGTTGCGGATGAATTGCCGGCGCGCGTCACGCCGGGGCGCAGATGTCTGATCGCGCATGGTGTCCTCCTCGATAGAAAATATGTCGCTGGACGATATATCGTGGGACGATATTACCCGATTTTCCGCGGAATGCCACAACCTCGCCGAGGGGGGTCGCCATGCAGCTCAGGAAAGCGGAACTGCGCTACCACCTCACCGCGCACGACTACGCGCGGCTGGCCGCGTGGCGCCTCGCCCTGCGCACGTTCCTGCGCTTCAGCGAGCGCGCCGCCGCCGAGGTCGGCCTCGCCGCCCAGCAGTATCAGGCGCTGCTCGTGGTACGCGGCTGGGCGGAAGAGGGGCCGGTGACGATCAGCGATCTCGCCCGGGAGCTCTACATCAAGCACAACAGCGCGGTCGGCCTCGTCGACCGGCTGGTGCAGCAGCGGCTCTTGACGCGGGCGATCTCGAGCGCCGACCGGCGCAAGGTGGAGCTCACCCTCACCCCGCGCGGCCGGACGATCCTCGCCACCCTCGCCGCGCTGCACCGGCAGGAGCTGCTGCGCCTCGGACCGGTCTTCAAGCGGTTCTTCGCCGACATCTCGCGCCAATAGCGCTCGTGAAGCTCGCCATCCGAGCTTGATCCCACGGCGGCCTTCGCCTAGCCTGTCGAGGCCAGAGTACCGGGGGCGAGGAGAATCGATGGAGCGGCGTGGGAAGCCCGTGAAACGCAAGGTCCAAGGCAAGCGTTCGACTGCCCGCAGCGCGCGGAAGAACGGAAACGCCCGTGACGTGCAGAAGCAGCTGGCCGACGTGCTCGGGCAGCTCCGGACGCGCGATCGCGAGCTGGGGGAGGCGCTCGAGCGCCAGACCGCCACCAGCGAAGTCCTCCGGCTCATCAGCCGGTTTCAGACCGATGTCGAGCCGGTCTTCGACGCCATCGCGGCCAAGGCACTGGACCTGTGCCGGGCGACGACCGGCTGGGTCTATCGGTTCGACGGTGAGCTGATCCATATCGCGGCGGCCCACAGCCTGAGGCCCGAAGCCGTCGAGGTCGTTCGGCAGAGCTATCCGGCGCCGCCGAGCCGCGGTGGCGGTACCGCCCGGGCGGTTCTGAGCCGGAACGTGGTCTACATTCCGGATATCCGGATGGATGATGAATACCGGCTCGAGGCGCTGGCGAAGGCGGCCGACTACCTGAGCGTCCTCGCCGTGCCGATGCTGCTCGACAGCAAGCCGATCGGAGTCGTCGTCGTCACCGGCGCCGAGGCGGGCGCGTTCTCGGAACGGCAGATCGAGCTGCTGCAGACCTTCGCCGACCAGGCGGTCATCGCCGTCCAGAACGTCCGCCTGTTCAATGAGCTGGAGACCCGCACCGCCGAGCTGTCCGGCTCGGTGGACCAGCTCACCGCCCTCGGCGAGGTCGGCCGGGCGGTCAGCTCGACGCTCGATCTCGAAACGGTGCTGACCACCATCGTCTCGCGAGCCGTCGAGATCTCGGGCCTCGACGGCGGCGTGGTGTTCGAGTACGACGAGCGCGGCGAGGTGTTCGTCCAGCGGGCGCAGGCCGGGACCGGGGGGCCCCTCGCGGCCGCGCGCCGGGCGGCGCGCATCCGCAAGAGCGAAGGGATCGTCGGCCGAACCGCGGTCGTCCTGGAACCAGTCGCAGAGTCCGACATCACCGAGCCCGGCGCCTACATCGGCCCGAACCGAGAGAACCTGATCGAGTCGGGCGTCCGGGCCATCCTCGCGGTGCCGATGGTCCGCGAAGGCCAGCTCATCGGCTGTCTCGGGGTCACCCGCAACCAGCCGGGCGATTTCCCGGCTCAGACCATCGAGCTGTTGCGGACCTTCGCCAGCCAGTCGGCGCTGGCGATCCAGAATGCCCGGCTCTTCCGGGAGATCGAGGACAAGAACCGACAGCTCGAAGCGGCGAGCCGGCACAAGAGCCAGTTCCTGGCCAACATGTCGCACGAGCTGCGGACCCCGCTGAACGCGATCATCGGCTTCTCCGAGGTACTATCGGCGCGGATGTTCGGCGGTCTCAACGAAAAGCAGGAAGAGTACCTGCGCGACATCCACGAATCGGGGCAGCACCTGCTGTCCCTCATCAACGACATCCTCGATCTGTCGAAGATCGAGGCCGGACGGATGGAGCTCGACCCGACCGTGTTCGATCTCCCCACCGCCATCGATCACGCGCTGACCTTCGTCCGGGAGCGGGCCGCGCGCCGAGGCATCGCCCTGCATCGCGCGGTGGATCAGCGGCTGGGCCAGATCCGGGGCGACGAGCGGAAGATCAAGCAGGTGCTGCTGAACCTCCTGTCCAATGCGCTGAAGTTCACCTCGGAGGGAGGCCGCATCGATGTCGGCGCCGGAGTCGCCGACGGGATGGCGCAAGTCTGGGTGACCGATACCGGCATCGGCATCGCGCCGGAGAATCAAGACGCGGTGTTCGAGGAGTTCCGGCAGGTCGGCACGGCGGCGAGGAAGGTGGAGGGCACCGGCCTCGGCCTGACCCTCTCACGAAAGTTCGTCGAGCTCCACGGCGGCCGGATCTGGGTCGAGAGCAAGCCGGGAGTCGGCTCGACCTTTCGCTTCACGCTACCGTTGGGCGACACGGCAGCCGTCCCGGTGAATCCTCACTGACCGAGAATCCGCTACTCGTGGTGTTCGATCTCGGTGGCACCTTTGTCTTCGCGCTCAGCGGCGCGACGGCGGGCGTCAAGCACCGGCTCGACCTCTTCGGAGTGCTGGTGTTGTCGTTTGCCGCCGGCAACTCCGGTGGGATGGCTCGCGACGTGCTGATCGGCGCGCTCCCTCCCGTGGCGATCGGCGACTGGCGGTACATCGCGGTCTCCATCCTCGCCGGGCTGATCACGTTCTTCTGGTACCGGATCATCAACCGGTTGAGCAGCCCGGTGCTGGTGTTCGACGCCGCCGGATTGGCGCTCTTTGCGGTGTCGGGCGCGAGCAAGGGGCTCGCCTTCGGTGTCGGGCCGGTTGGCGCGCTGATGCTCGGCATGCTGACGGCAATCGGCGGCGGCATGGTGCGGGACGCCCTCGTGAGGGAGATCCCCACCGTGCTGCGCACCGAGCTGTACGCGGTCGCCGCCCTCATCGGGGCGGCCGTCGTGGTAATTGGCAGGATGCTGGCCGTCCCGCCGATCGCGGCCGCCTCGGCCGGCGCGGTCCTCTGCTTTGGGCTGCGGTTCATGGCGATGCGACGCGGCTGGCACCTTCCGACCGCGCGCTCGCCAAGGCAGCCGGGCCAGTCCTAG
>Ga0209998_10000570_pt1 | contig 9954 bp, 5 predicted proteins | sample EndophyteCoNSPM_FD_187576 | JGI IMG/M metagenome (GOLD analysis project Ga0209998, IMG submission 187576) | Arabidopsis thaliana rhizosphere microbial communities from the Joint Genome Institute, USA, that affect carbon cycling - Endophyte Co-N... | ecosystem: Host-associated > Plants > Roots >... | reverse complement strand
TCTCCGAGATCTTCGCCCCACGCGATCGCAGTCGATGAAGCTTGCCCCCCGCCGGCATTTTCTTGCCGCGGCCACGCTGATGCTGGTCCTCGTCATGCTGGCGATGCTCCTGCAGTACAGCCGTGCGACCGCGTTGCGCTACAGCGGCCTGACCGACGTGCCCGCGCGGCCGTTGAGTCCGCTCGTCGAACCGGTCCTGATCGACCTCGAGGAGCGCACGTTCCGTTACTTCTGGGACACGGCGAATCCGAAGAACGGCCTCGTCCCCGATCGCTACCCGTCGCCGTCGTTCGCCAGCATCGCGGCCGTCGGTTTCGGCCTCACGTCGTATCCGATCGGCGTGGAACGCGGCTACGTCACGCGCAAGGACGCACGCAAGCGCGTGCTGACGACGCTGCGCTTCCTGTGGAACGCGCCGCAAGGCACCCATCAGTTCGGCACGTCCGGGTACAAGGGGTTCTACTACCACTTCCTCGACATGAAGACGGGCGCGCGCTTCGAGGACAGTGAACTGTCGACGGTCGACACGGCGCTGCTGCTCGCCGGCGTGCTGTTCTGCCAGTCGTACTTCGATGGCACGCATCCGGAAGAAGTCGAGATCCGCCGCCTTGCCGACCAGATCTATCACCGCGTCGACTGGCGCTGGGCGCAGACGCGCGCGCCGGCAATCAGCCTCGGCTGGTCGCCGGAAGAGGGCTTCCTCGAGTACGACTGGCGCGGCTACAACGAGGCGATGCTCGTCTACGTGCTCGCGCTCGCGTCGCCGACGCACCCGGTCGGCAGCGAAGCCTGGACGCAATGGACGAGCACGTACGACCAGAGCTGGCGAACGGTGTTCGGCCAGGAGCACCTCGACTTCGCGCCGCTCTTCGGCCACCAGTATTCGCACGTGTGGCTCGATTTCCGCAAGATCCAGGACGCGTACATGCGCGGGCGCGGCATCGATTATTTCGAGAACAGCCGTCGCGCGATCTATGCGCAGCAGGCGTATGCGATCGCCAACCCGCTCGGATGCAAGGCGTACGGCGCAACGATGTGGGGCATCACCGCGAGCGACGGACCGGGCGAAATCGAGATCGACGACAAATCCGGGCGCCGCGTGTTTCGAGCGTATTCGGCGCGAGGCATCGGGGGTGCGGCCGCCCACGACGATTGCACGCTGGCGCCGACCGCCGCGGTCGCGTCGATCCCGTTCGCGCCCGAACTTGCGATTCCCGCAGTGCTCGACATGCACCGCCGGTTCGGCCAATACATCTACGGCACGTATGGGTTCCTCGACGCGTTCAACCCGAGCTTCACGTTCACCGACGTCACGTTGCAGCAGGGCCGGCGCATTGCGGGCGTCGGCTGGGTCGACTACGATTACCTCGGCATCGACCAGGGCGCGCTGATCTCGATGATCGAGAACTACCGCAGCGGCCTCATCTGGAACGTCATGCGCGAGAACCCGTACGTGCGCCGCGGCCTCGCGCGCGCCGGCTTCTCGGGAGGCTGGCTCACCGCAACCGCGCAGTGACCGGCATCGCGCGCGCGTTGCGCAGCGCTGCAGCGCTCGTCGTGGCCGGGACGCTCGTTGCAGCCTGCAGCCGTCACGCCGCCGATGTCACCGTCGTCCGCTTCTGGGCGATGGGCCGCGAAGGCGAGGTCGTCACCGCGCTCGTTCCCGAGTTCGAGCGCACGCACCCCGGCATTCGCGTCGACGTCCAGCAGCTGCCGTGGTCCGCCGCGCACGAAAAGCTGCTGACCGCGTTCGCGGGCGATGCGACCCCCGACGTCTGTCAGCTCGGCAACACGTGGATCCCCGAATTCGTCGCGCTCGGCGCGCTCGAGCCGCTCGACGCGGCGGTCGCGTCCTCGTCGGTCGATCCGCATGATTTCTTCGGCGGCATCTGGGATACGAACGTCGTCGCGGGGCGTCTCTACGGCGTGCCGTGGTACGTCGACACGCGGCTGCTCTTCTATCGCCGCGATCTGCTCGAAGCGGCGGGTGTCGGCGATGTGCCGACATCGTGGCCCGACTGGGTACGCACGCTCGCTGCGCTGAAGGCGAACGCGCAGGCAGGCCGGTATCCGATCCTGCTGCCGCTGAACGAGGTCGAGCCGCTCGTGGCCCTCGCGTTGCAGCAGCCGGACCCGCTGCTGCGCGACGGCGCGCAGTACGGCAATTTCCGAAGCACGGGATTTCGGCGAGCGCTTGCGTTCTACGCAGCGATGTTCCGCGACGGCTACGCGCCGATTTTGACGGCGTCCGATACGTCGAACGTCTGGAACGATTTCGGCCGCGGCATGTTCGCGTTCTACATCACGGGCCCGTGGAATATCGGCGAATTCCAGCGCCGCTTGCCCGCCGCCGTGCAGACGGCATGGACGACGGCGCCCCTGCCGGGGCCGGAAGGGCCCGGCGCATCGATCGCGGGGGGTGCGAGCCTCGTCGTGTTCCGCGCTTCGCGCGCCAAGGCCGCCGCGTGGCAACTCGTCGAGTACCTCGCGCGGCCGGACGTTTCGCTGCGTTTCCATGCCTTGACGGGCGATCTGCCGCCCCGGCGAAGCACGTGGAACGACGCGTCGCTCGCGTCCGACGTGCATGCGCGGGCGTTTCGGGATCAGCTCGAGCGCGTCAAGCCGGCACCCAAAGTGCCGGAGTGGGAGCGCATCGCCGATGAAATCCGCGTGATGGCGGAGCGTGTCGTGCGCGGCGGCGCGAGCCTCGACGACGCCGTCCGCGAACTCGACGCTCGCGCCGACCGCATCCTGGAAAAGCGGCGCTGGCTTTTGGCCCGCGGCGGACAGCGCGGTTGAAACGGCGCAATGCCGGATGGTGGTTCGCGGCGCCGGCGCTCGCCGTCATCGTCGTGTTCTTCGTCGCGCCGGTGCTCGCCGGTTTCGCGATGAGCCTCACGGATTTCGACATTTACGCGCTCGCGGACCTGTCCAACCTGCGCGTCGTCTATCTGCGCAACTACGTCGAGCTGCTGCAGCGGCCGCTGTTCTGGAAGGCGCTCGCCAATACGCTGTACTTCGTCGGCGTCGGCGTGCCGCTTTCACTCGCGCTCTCGCTCGGCGCAGCGCTGCTGCTCCATTCGCCGCTCGCGCGCTTCCAGCCGTTCTTTCGGACGGCGCTGTTTGCACCCGTCGTCACGACGGTGGTCGCCGTCGCGGTGATCTGGCGTTACCTGTTCGCGACGCGCAACGGCTTCCTGAACTACGCGCTCGGCGCGTTCGGGATCCCGCCGATCGACTGGCTCGGCGATCCACATTTCGCGATGCCGGCGATCATCGTGTTCGCCGTCTGGAAGAATTTCGGCTACAACATGATCATCCTGCTCGCCGGGCTGCAGAACATTCCGCGTGACCTGTATGAATCCGCACGCATCGATGGCGCATCGGCGTTCGATCGCTTCCGATACGTGACGCTGCCGATGCTGTCGCCGCTCCTGACCATCGTCGCGATCCTGACGGTCGCCGGCTATTTCCAGCTGTTCGCGGAGCCGTACGTGATGACGCAGGGCGGGCCGTTGCAGAGCACGGTCAGCGTGCTGTACTTCATGTACGAGGAAGGTTTCAAGTGGTGGAACCTCGGCAACGCGTCCGCGGTCGCATTCCTGCTGTTCCTGTTGATCTTTGCCGTGACGCTCGTGCAGATGCGACAGGCGCGGCGCGCGGGCGCGATGTGGTGATCGCCCGGCCGGCGCAGCTCGTCGTCAACGCGCTGCTCGTCGTCATGGCCGCGTTCGCGCTGTTCCCGTTGCTATGGATGCTCGCCGCCTCTTTCATGACGCCCGGCGAATCGGCCGCGTATCCGCCGCCGCTGCTGCCGGGCGATCCGACGCTCGCGAACTACCGCGAGTTGTTCGCGCGTGCCGGCATCGGTCGCTATCTCGCGAACAGCGTGCTGCTCGCGGTCAGCGTCACCGTTTGTTCGCTCGTCATGAACGTCATGGCCGGGTACGCGTTCGCGAAGCTGCGCTTTGCCGGCCGCGAGCGGCTGTTCCGGCTGATGCTCGGTGCGCTGGTGATTCCCGGGCAGGTCGCGCTGGTGCCGCTGTTCCTGCTGCTGAAGCACCTGGGACTCGTCAACACCTACGGCGGCATCGTCGTGCCGGCACTCGCGAGCATCTTCGGCATCTTCCTCGTGCGCCAGTACGCGCTGTCGATCCCCGACGACCTGCTCGAAGCGGCCCGCATGGACGGTGCGAGCGAATGGCGGATCTTCGGGTCGATCGTCGTGCCGCTGCTGCGGCCGATCATCGTGACGCTGGCGGTGTTCACGCTGCTCGGCACCTGGAATGATTTCATGTGGCCGCTGATCGTGCTGACGGACAGGGACCTGCAGACGCTGCCCGTTGCACTGGCGAGCCTTGCGCGCGAGCACGTGCAGGACAACGAGCTGATGATGGCGGGCTCGGTGCTGACGATTGCGCCCGCGCTGATCGTATTTCTCGTGCTGCAACGCCATTACATCCAGGGACTGATGCTCGGGAGCGTCAAGGGATGACGGCGCGACGGCGGCGCCGCCAAGGGTGTCTGGATTGGCGGCGGCTGCTGATGGTCGCCGGCGCATTCCTGTTGGTCGCGAATGGCGCCCTGGCTCAGACGTCGACACGCATGCTCGATCGCTTCGACGACGTTTCCGCGTGGAAGGCCGTTGCGTCCGACGGCGTCACCGCAAGCGTTGCTTCGGTGACGGATGCAAAGCGCCAGGCGCTGCGGCTGACCTTCGATCTCGGCGGGACGGCGGGCTATGCGATCGCCCGGCGCGCGCTTCCGCTCGAATTCCCCGACAACTACGCGATCACGTTCTGGCTGCGCGCCGATGCACCGGTGAACGACCTGCAGGTGAAGCTCGTCGATGCGAGCGGCGACAACGTCTGGTGGTATCACCGGCCGAACTTCGCGTTTGCGCGCGACTGGCAGCGCGTGACGATCAAGAAACGTCAGATCGACTTTGCATGGGGACCGGCGAAAGACCGCGCGCTCCGACAGTCGGCAGCCCTCGAAATCGTGGTCGCTGCGGGCCGCGACGGCGGCCGCGGCACGCTCTACGTCAGCGGCCTTGAATTGCAGGAGTTGCCCCCGGCGCCGGATGCGTGGCCTCAGCCCGTCGTTCGCGCATCGTCGTTTCAGCCTCACGCCGAGGCGATGCAGGCGGTCGATGGCGTCGCGAAGACCGCGTGGCGAAGCAATCCGAAGGCAGGCCGCGAACAGTGGTTGACGCTCGATTTCGGCCGGCCACGGGAATTCGGCGGCCTCGCGTTGCAGTGGGTCCGCGGCGAACATGCGACGCGTTACGACGTCCAGTATTCGGACGACGGCCGGCGCTGGAGGACCGTGCGGCGCGTGGTCGAAGGGGGTCCCGGACGCACGCCGCTGCTGCTCACCGAATCCGACACGCGCTATGTGCGCTTTGCGTTTCACGACGGCCCGAAGCGCACGTATGGCATATCGGAAATCGGCGTCGAGGATCTCGCGTTCGGCGCGACGCCGAACGCGTTCTTCTCGGCGCTCGCGCGCGACGCGCCTCGCGGCGCGTATCCGCGCGGATTCCTCGAACAGGCGGCATGGACGCTCGTCGGCGTGGACGGCGGGCGCGACTCGGGATTGCTGTCGGAGGACGGTGCGCTTGAAATCGGGCGCGGCGGCTTCACCGTCGAGCCGTTCGTCGCCGAGCGCGGCAAGGTCACGACATGGGCCGACGTCGAGTCGAAGCCGTTTCTCGTCGACGACGACCTGCCGCTTCCCGGCGTGCTGTGGACGACGCCGCGCTGGTCGCTTCGCGTGACGACGTTCGCGGGAGGCACGCGCGACGACACGCGGCTCGTCGCGCGCTACGACGTCGCGAACCTGACCGATCAACCGCTCACGCTGACGCTGGTGCTCGCGGTGCGACCGTTCCAGGCGAATCCCGCAACGCAGACGTTGTCTACGGTCGGCGGCGTGAGCCCGATTCACGATCTCGCGTGGAAGGCCGGTGCGCTCGACGTCAATGCACTGCGACGCGTGCATCCGCTCGCAGCGCCCGCGCGCGTCGTCATGCAGCCGTTCGACGCCGGGTCGTTCGGTCGCGCGCTCGTCGCCGCCGACCCCAGGTCGCGGCGCGAGGTCCACGACGACTTCGGCTACGCCTCCGCTGCGCTTCACTACCCGCTGACCCTCGCGGCACGTGCGACGACGACCGTCGGCATCGTCGTCCCGTTGGCGGCCGATACGGCGTTTGCGGGACCTTCAGGCTTGTCGCCGGTGCAATGGCTTTCGCGCGAGCAGGCGAGCGTGGCCGCAGCGTGGCGCTCGAAGCTCGACCGCGTCACGTTCCGCGTCCCGCCCGAGGCGCAGCCGCTCGTCGATACGCTGCGCACATCGCTTGCGCACATCCTGATGACGCGCGACGGCGCAGTGCTGCGGCCGGGGACGCGTTCGTACGCACGATCGTGGATCCGGGACGGCGCCATGATCGGCGAATCGCTGCTGCGTCTCGGTCACGCGGCCGTTGCCTCCGACTACTGGCGCTGGTATGCGACCCACCAGTTCGACGATGGCAAGGTGCCTTGCTGCGTCGACGCACGCGGCCCCGACCCGGTGCCCGAGCACGACAGCGCCGGCGAGTTCCTATTCCTGGCCGGCGAGATCTATCGCTACACGCAGGATCGCAGCTTCATTGGCGAGGCATGGCCGCGCATCGACACGGCAGCGCGCTATCTCGAAACGCTCCGCCAGCGCGGACGCGTGGCCGGCGTCCACGACGGCAAGCGGCCGCCGACTTTCGGTCTCGTGCCGGCGTCGATCAGTCATGAAGGCTATTCGGCCAAGCCCGTGCATTCGTACTGGGACGATTTCTGGGCGCTCAAGGGGTATGCAAGCGCGTCGATGATCGCGGACGCGCTCGGCGACGCGAAGGCGGCAAAGCGGCTCGGCAGCGCGCACGACGAATTTCGGCGCGATCTCTACGCTTCGCTGACGGCTGCGGCCGCATTGCATCGAATCGATTACCTGCCCGGCTCGGTCGAGCTGGGCGATTTCGACGCGACGTCGACGACGATCGCGCTCGCGCCGCGCGGCGACCCGCTCGCAGTCCCTGACCCATTGCTGACGCCGACTTTCGAGCGCTACTGGACCGCGTTCGCCGCGCGCCGTGACGGCAAGGCGGAGTGGAACGAATACACGCCCTACGAACTGCGCACGGTCGGCACGTTCGTGCGTCTCGGTTTTCGCGAGCGTGCGCACGAATTGCTGGACTTCTTCATGGAGGGGCGTCGCCCCGCAGCGTGGAACCAGTGGCCCGAAGTCGTCGGACGCGAATTGCGCAAGCCACTGTTCATCGGGGACCTGCCGCACGCCTGGGTCGCGTCCGATTACATTCGCGCGGTGCTCGACCTGTTCGCGTACGAGCGCAGCGATGGCGCGATGATCCTGGCCGGCGGCATTCCGGCGGCATGGCTCGATCGCGCCGGCGTCTCGATGCGCGGCCTGTATACGCCTTACGGAACCGTGTCGTACTCACTGGTGCGCACCGATCAACGCATCGCAGAGCTCACGGTGTCGGCAAGCGGCCGTCTTCCGCCCGGCGGTTTCGTGCTGGCCGGCCCGTGGCAGCGCCCGCTGCACGCGACGATCAACGGCAAGCCGGCGATCATTCGGGGCAACGAGCTGCGGATCGATGAACTCGAAGCGAAGGTCGTGCTGCAGCTTTCGCGCTGATCGCTTATCGTTATCGGATTCGACCCCGCCACGCCATGGCCGCCACCCGCGAGCGCACGACCGATTTTCCTCCCGGCTTTCTCTGGGGCACGGCAACGTCCGCGTACCAGGTCGAGGGTTCGCCCCTCGCCGACGGCGCGGGTCCGAGCATCTGGCAGCGCTTCACGCGCACGCCGGGCCTCGTTCGCGACGGCGACAACGGCGACGTCGCGTGCGACCAGTATCGGCGCTACGCCGACGACGCCGCGCTGATGAAGACGCTCGGTCTCAACGCGTACCGCTTCAGCATTGCGTGGGCGCGGGTGATGCCCGCGGGCCGCGGCAGCGTCAACGCGCAGGGGCTTGCCCATTACGACCGCCTCGTCGATACGCTGCTCGCGCACGGCATTGCACCCGCCGTGACGCTGTTCCACTGGGATCTGCCGGCCGCGCTCGACGACCGCGGCGGCTGGCTCAACCCGGACATCGCCGGCTGGTTCGCCGACTATGCGGCGGTGGTGTTTCGCAAGCTCGATGATCGCGTGAAGCTGTGGGCGACGCTGAACGAGCCGTGGGTCGTGACCGACGGCGGCTATCTGCACGGCGCGCTCGCGCCCGGTCATCGCAATCGCTTCGAAGCGCCGATCGCCACGCACAACCTTCTTCGTGCTCACGGCAGTGCAGTGCAGGCGTATCGATCGATCGGCCGTCACGCCGTCGGCATCGTCGTCAACCTGGAGCCGAAGTATGCGGCGTCCGATTCCGCGGAAGATCGGGCGGCGACCGCGCGCGCGCATGCGTACATGAACCGCCAGTATCTCGACCCCGTCTTCCTCGGCCGCTACCCGCCCGCGCTCGAGGAGATTTTCGGCGAGGCGTGGCCGCGGTGGCCGGTGGAAGATCTCGCGCTGATCCGGCAACCGATCGATTTCGTCGGCGTCAACTACTACACGCGCAGCGTCACCTGCTTCGACGCGCAAGCATGGCCGTTGCAGGCGGCACCTGTCCGGCAGCCGCGCGCGACGTATACCGAAACGAATTGGGAGGTTTTTCCGCAGGGTTTGACGGACACGCTTGCCTGGGTCAGCCGGCGCTACGGCAACCCGCCGCTCTACGTGACGGAAAATGGCGCTGCGTTTTTCGACCCGCCGGTCGTCGAAGGGGAACAACTTGCCGACCCGCTGCGGGTCGATTACCTGCGCAAGCACCTCAACGCGGTCGCGGATGCGCTTGCTGCCGGCGCGGACGTCCGTGGCTACTTTGCATGGTCGCTGCTCGACAATTTCGAATGGTCGCTCGGCTACTCGAAACGCTTCGGCATCGTGCATGTCGATTTCGAGACGCAGAAGCGCACGCCGAAGGACAGCGCACGCTTCTACGCGAAGGTCGTCGCGAGCGGGGGACTTTCGCTCCGCGATTCGCCGTAAGAGCGGCCGTGTTCATCGACGGCGTTCGGAATCGACGAGGGGCCGGCGCGATCGTGTCTGACGCGCGAGGCCGAATGCACTGGAAGCCCACCTCGAAGCGCTGATCGCGTATCTGTCCGCGCATTCGGCGCTTGCGCTCGCCGCCGTGTTCGCGGCGTCGTTCGCCGAATCGGTCGCGGTCATCGGAACGATCGTGCCCGGCAGCACGATCGTCTTCGTCGGCGGCATGCTCGTCGGGCTGAAGGCGCTCGATCCGTGGCTCGCCACGATCGCCGCCGTCGCCGGTGCGACGGCGGGGGACGGCATCAGCTATTTCGTCGGGCGCCGCTATCACGAGGCGATCCGGTCGATGTGGCCGCTCCGCGACCATCCGCAGCTCCTCGCGCGCGGCGAAGCTTACTTCAGCAGGCACGGCGGCAAGAGCGTGTTTCTCGGTCGCTTCTTCGGACCTACGCGCGCCGTTGTCCCGATCATCGCGGGCATGTCGAGCATGCCGCGAGTGCAGTTCTACACGATGAACGTGCTGTCGGCAATCGCGTGGGCCGTCGCCCATCTGCTGCCCGGCGCGCTGTTCGGTGCGTCGTTGCAGCTCGCCGGCGCAGTGAGCGCGCGATTGGTGGCGCTCGTCGCGCTGATCGTCGTCGGCCTGTGGGTGATTGCCGTCGTCATCCGGCTCGTCATACGTCTGGCCTGGCCGTACGTCCGCGTGCTCCAGGAGCGCATCGTTCGTCATGTATCCGAAAGGCCCGGCTTCCTTGCGAAACTGGTGCTGCCGCTGGTGGATCCTGCGCGCCGCGAATCGACATCGCTGCTCGTGGCGGCGACGCTTCTCATCGGCGGCGCGTGGCTGTTCCTC
>Ga0209998_10000569_pt1 | contig 9971 bp, 8 predicted proteins | sample EndophyteCoNSPM_FD_187576 | JGI IMG/M metagenome (GOLD analysis project Ga0209998, IMG submission 187576) | Arabidopsis thaliana rhizosphere microbial communities from the Joint Genome Institute, USA, that affect carbon cycling - Endophyte Co-N... | ecosystem: Host-associated > Plants > Roots >... | reverse complement strand
CTCCTTCGTGTTTGCGAACTTCGGAATCGCGATCGCGGCCAAGATGCCGATGATGACGACAACGATAAGAAGCTCGATCAGCGTGAAGCCCTTTTTCTTCTGTACCATTTTCACAATCTCCATTCAATGAGTGACACTTGCAGCGGTCTGCTTCCAATGACGAAGCTCCGGCAATAAGGCAACGCGAGGTCAGTTCATTTGTGTACGAGGGGGAGTTACCGCCCGGTGAGCGCGAAGCCCCGCCAGACTATCCGATAGATTCAGCATCCTGGAGAGTCTGGGATCGGTGAAGCCGGATGACGTACCCGCCTCTGCGACTGCGCGCGCCTCGTCGATGCGCCCCAGACGCAGCAGGCACAGCGACGTGTTCACGCGCATCTGCACGTTTTCGGGCGTGACCTTGAGCGCCCGCAGATAAAACCCGGTTGCACGCTGACACATGCCTGCCATGCTCAGCTGATCAGCCGCAAAACCGAGCAAAGTCGGATCGTCCCTCCGTCCGAGGGCGACGGCGAGAAGCATCTCATCGACTGCAGCCCGCGGCCCTTCGGTTTGAGAGACATACTCGGCGAGCATCCAGTGCGCGCGCGAGCTCGACGGAACATCCTGAACCGTCTGCCTGAAAAGGGTCGCGTTGTCGCGCCACACCGGCGCGCGATCGATACTCCGAAGGGTGCCCGCAGCTATGGCGACCGTCACTACGCAGGCCGTCGCGACGCGCGCAGGCAGTCCACTTTCTGTCGCGTGATCCCAGAGCGCGACGAGGGCCATGGCGACGAGAAGAACCACCCCGGCACTTGCGAGGAAAAGCGTACGCTCGGCAAGCACGAATCCAGTGACGATCAGCAGGTTGCTCGGAATTGCGAGGGTGATCGCGACGAACACCAGGGCGAACGTTGCGACAGGATTGGTCTTTCGAACTTTCCACCCGAGAGCGACGCATCCAATGAGCACGAGCAGCCCTGGAAGCATGGCGGGACTGAACTCGGTGGCGATTCTCGTTCGAGGGAACGAATAGTCCGCGGAAAGATCAGCTGGCCAGAAAAAGAGCCGCACCCATTCGACGACGACAGTCAGCATTGTCACCAGCCGCGCGTAGAACGACTCGCCGCGGAAAAGCTCGTTCGATCCACCCGCGCGGAAGCCGCCGGTGACGACTGTGCGAATGACAACGAATAGCACAGCGGTCAGGATCAGCGCGGCGGCGAGAGGAGCCAGCGACCTGGCACGCCTGGCCAGAGTCCGATGCTTTTCGCCGACTACAATGTCTGCCGCTGCAAGTATCGCGGGCAGCACGATCGCATGCTCCTTGAACATGCATGCGGCGATGTAGAGAAGGGAGATGGACGCGATGTCCAGCGCGCCGAGATCTCCGCGCTTTCGCGCGCGAATGAACCGCAGCGTCGCGAGAAATACAAGAAGCGCAACCCACATCTCGGCCTGGCCGACGATGTTCGCGAATACTTCCACGTGAACCGGATGCACCGCGAACAAAGCTCCGGCGACGAGCGCGACATTAGCCGACGCAAGCTCGTGCACGAGCAGATAGAACGCCACGCACGTTGCGGCGAACAGAACACTGCTGAAGATGTGGAAGACGAGCGGAGACCCGCTGCCGATGACCCACTGGACAGCGAACGCGAGCATTGTGAGCGGCCGGTACAGACTCGCGCCTTCCTCGGGCGGCCAGTATGTCTGCGCAAACAGATTCCAGAACGCATCGAGCGTATGAACGCGCGCATTTTCGACGATGATGTGAACGTCGTCGAGCGCGAAGCCGTTGCGAAGAGCGGCTGCAGTGACGACAAGCGCGAGCAGGGCAACCGCCGCCGCGCCTTTACGGCGGTCCATCATCAGGCTGCGTCCAGACCGAAGCGCGAAAGTTTTCTGTAGAGTGTCGAAGGATCGATGCCAAGCACTTCCGCCGCGCGCGATTTGTTTCCGCCTTCGCTTCCGAGGACCCACATGATGTACGCGCGCTCGATTGCCTCGAGCGACGGGTTCGGAGCCACGCGCTCCGCCATCAACGGCTCGGACTTTCGCGCGCGGACCTTGTCGGGAAGCGCCGCCGGCATGATTGTCCCGCTGCTTGCGAGAATCACTGCCCGCTCGATTGCATTCTCGAGCTCGCGAACGTTACCCGGCCAGGAGTACTCCTGCAGCTGCTCGGCAGCCTCGGGACTCAGCCTCTTCACTTCTTCACCGCGCTTTCCCGCAATCTCGGTCAGAAAGGATTCAGCGAGCACGAGAATGTCGTCGCGCCGGTCGCGCAGCGGCGGGATCTCGATCGAGATGACGTTCAGCCGGTAGTACAGATCGCTGCGGAAATTTCCGCGCGCGATCTCGTCGTCGAGCTTGCGATTGGTCGCGGCGATGAGACGGGTATCGATCGGTATCGCCTCTGTCGCTCCCACGGGAATGACTTCTCGATGCTGCAGCACGCGCAGAAGCTTGACTTGTGTTGCCGGGGTCGTCTCACCGATTTCATCCAGGAAGAACGATCCTCTTTCAGCCGCTGAGAAAAGACCGGACTTATCCTTGACTGCCCCGGTGAAGGAACCCTTCACGTGTCCGAACAGCTCGCTCTCGAGGAGGCTTTCGGGAAGGGCGCCGCAGTTGATGGAGACGAACGGCCCCGACGATCGCATCGAGAGTTCATGGATGTACCGGGCGATGACTCCCTTTCCGGTTCCCGACTCCCCTTGCAGAAGAACCGTCGAATCGCTCGAAGCCACTGTCTCGGCTACACTCAGCACGTCGAGCCAGGACCGGTTCGTGCCGATCGGGCGAAGACTTATGTCGCGTTTCCTGATCTCGCGCTTGAGCGCTTTGTTCTCCGTCTTGAGCTGCCTCGTCTCGGCAGCGCGCTTGACGATCGCAACGAGCGCATCGTTCTGAAACGGTTTCTGAACGTAGTGGAACGCACCGTCGTTGACCGCGGATATCGCAGACTGAAGCGATGCCTGCGCCGTCATCAATATCACCGGTACGTCGGGATCCTGTGCCTTCGCGGCTGAAAGAACATCGAGGCCGCCGACCGCAGGCATGCGAATATCGGAGATGATAATGTCCGGCCGGATCGCGGCGATCTGATCGATTCCCTGCTTGCCGCCGAAAGCGACATGCGCGGCGAACCCTTCGTTCTTTAGAAGAATCCGAAGAGTATCGACAATGCCTGATTCATCATCGATGATGAGGACCGTCGGCCGCGCTTCCTGAGCTAGCATTTGATGGCGATTGTCTCGACTTTGGAAGAACGATCGTGAACCGCGTTTCGTCGCCCGGCGCGCTCACGGTCACGATTCCCCCGTGAGCCTGAACGGCACGCTGGACTATGGAAAGCCCCAGCCCACTGCCACCCGGCTTAGTTGTGACGAAGGGATCGAACAATCGGTCACGAATCTGCGGCGCGATCCCGGGACCCTGGTCGGTCACGAGGATGCCGTACGCCCCTCGAGCGAATTCCGGCTGGCCCGGTGGCAGCTGGTGAGGCGCCAGCTCCCCGCCCTCGAGCAGCACCTCCCGATTTGGCGGCGAGGCCTGAACCGCATTCAAAAGAAGATTGAAGAGAGCCCGATGAAGCAGGTCTTCATCGCCCTCTATCGTCATTGGCGAGGAAGGAAATTTTTCCACGATATTGACTCCATCCGCGATGCCCGGCTGCGACTTCGCGAGGTTCGCCGCGTTTCTGGCGATAGCGGCGATGTCGAGGGTCTCGACACGTGTCATCCCGGTTCGCGCGAAATCGAGAAACTCGGTCAGAACTCTCGAGAGCCGGTCTGATTCGCGCTGCACGAGACCGCTCAGTGTCTTTTCGTCCTCCGAAGCTCGCGGAATCCGTGATAGCTGCTCGACGGCGCTTCGAATCGAAGCGAGCGGATTTTTTATCTCATGCGCGAGTGACGCACTCATCTCGGCGATTCCCTCGAGCCGCTCTGCCCGAATCACAAGCCGGCGCATGTCCGATTCTCGCAGTCGGAACTCGGCGAGCTCCGCTGCAAGGGATTCGCTTGCAGCGCTCGCTGCGCGGAGCCTTGCCGCGATTATCGCGCTCGTGAGCGCGACGATCGTGAATACCAGAAGCTGGATCAGCAGCCCGGTATCGGCGACGCCGCCGTGAAGCAGCATCGCGTCGGCGAAATACAGTACCATGCCGAGGCTCGCTACGAGCGGGACGCCCGATGGCACAATGAGAAGCGCGCTGACAGCGATGACGAGGATGTACAGTGGAGCGAGCTGCGACTGTCCGTCGGACCATGTCACGTGCACCGCGGCCGTCACGAGCATCATGTCGAACGCGACCTGCAGGTACATGAACGAGGGGCCAGTCGTGTGACCGGTGAGGTCTGCCCAGATGAACGACGCGGCAGTGAACGCGAGGGCGAAGACGAGAGCGAGGGAAACGATTGTCCCGGTGGGGCTGCCAGCTTCCAATCCGGTGGCCAGGACAGACAGGAAGAGCACCACGGCAAGGGTCAGTCGACCGACGTAAAGCCCGCGGAGGACCCGCCGCGGGTTGAAGGTCACCGGTTTTTCGCGCGCTGAGGTCGCGATTTGATGCTCCTGGAGGCTCAAGCGGGTGCAAATTGCCCCGCAGGGGCGGGAGAGTCAATTCTGCGCCCTCTACTATATAGATTTACTGAATATGAATCTCCTGGCCCTTCTGCAGGGTCCGACCGAACACCTTGGCGCCGGTGCAGTCTCCGCCCGCCTTGGTGTCGTTCTGCTTCTGGTGGCTCTCAATGCGTTTTTCGTGGCCGCCGAGTTTTCGCTCGTCGCGGTTCGGCGAAGCCGAATCGACGAGATGGCGGACAACGGCGACAATGCGGCGAAGAATGTCCAGCGCGCTCTGGCGCATCTCGATCGATACATCGCTGGAACTCAACTCGGGATAACGATTGCCTCTCTCGCGCTCGGGTGGGTCGGAGAGCCGGCGATCGCCGTGCTCATCGATGGATTCCTCGGCCTTTTCGGGCTGCCGCCAGCCAATGGCGGTGTGCACAGCGGCGCGGCGCTGGCGTTCAGCTTTTTCTTCCTGACCTTTCTGCACATCGTGCTCGGAGAGCTGGCCCCGAAGTCGCTCGCGCTCGTGAACCCCGAGGGCGTCGCGAAAGTCGTCTCGACGCCGCTGCGCCTCTTCTCTCGCGTGATGGCGCCGATGATCTGGCTGTTCAACGGGGCAGCGAATGCATTCCTCCGGATTTTCGGAGTCGCGCCTTCATCGGAGGTTCACAGCCATTCACCCGATGAGCTGAGACTCCTCGTCATGCAGGCGCGCGCTCATGGGACTCTCGACGAATCCGACAGCGCGATGCTCGCGGGCGTGTTCGACTTTCATGAGAAGAAAGCACGCGACGTAATGCGCCCCCGCACCGACGTCGTCGCGCTCGATGTCGAATCGACAGAGGATGAAGTGTGGGCGGTAATTCGCGAAGAGCGCTACTCGCGCTATCCGGTGTATCGAGAATCGCTCGACGATGTGATCGGCGTTTTTCTCGCCAAGGATCTATGGCTGAATGAGAGCACGAAACCGTTCTCGCTGGTCGAGTTCACACGCGAGCCGCTCTACGTCCCCGATTCGAGGCCGGCTGAGAAGGTTCTCGACGATCTGCGGCGAACCCGTGCTCACATGGCTGTCGTTCTCGACGAGTACGGGGGAACGGCGGGCATCATCACGATGGAGGATCTGATCGAGGAAGTCATCGGCGACATCTCCGATGAATACGACATGGCGTCGCGTACTGCGATCGAGTCGAACGGTGTCCTCGAGCTCGACGGGACGATGTCGCTGATCGACGTGAGGTCAGATCACCGCGTTCAGATCCCCGAGGGCGACTGGACGACGCTCGGCGGCTACGCGTTCGCAAAGCTAGGGCGGCTACCGAAAATGGGAGACCGGGTAACGGTCCCCGGCGGGGAGCTCGAGGTGATTGCAATGGACGGCCGCAGAATCGCTGCTCTTCGCGTTCATCGAGCCCACCCGACCCCGCCCGGATCCAGCGAAGTCTCGACGACGAGCGACCGAACATAGCAATCGCGCACGACCCGTACGCAGCTCTCCGGTTCCGCGACTTCCGGCTTTTTCTGATCGGAAGGATGCTCAGCGTCGTGGGCTGGCAGATGCTGCAGGTGGCACTCGGATGGGAGCTGTACGAGCGAACCCACTCGGCACTCGTGCTCGGACTCGTCGGGCTGGTCACCGCAATTCCGGTTGTTCTGCTCGCGCTTCCAGCCGGCCATCTCGCCGACAGGATGGAGCGAAAAAGAATTGTCGTCGCGGCGCAAGTGGTGTTCATACTGATGTCGCTGTCGCTGTCACTCGTGTCGCACGTTCAGGGTCCCATATTCCTGATCTTCGCGATCCTTCTCGTCCGCGGAACGGCCCAGGCATACAACAATCCGGCGCGCTCAGCGCTTCTGCCGAAGCTCGTCCCTCCGGAGGTCTTTGGAAACGCCGTGACCTGGTCGAGCAGCGGCTTTCAGACCGCCGCCGTCGTAGGACCTGCGCTTGGCGGACTGGTGATCGCGATCCAGCATCGGGCCACCGAGGCGTACATCATCGATGCTTTCCTGACCGGGATCTATCTCGCGATGCTGATTGCAATCCGCGGTGACAGTGTCCCTCAGGCGGAGTCGGTGAGCGCGCACGCATTGAAGCCGCGCGAGAGGATGACGTTGAAATCCCTTGCCGCCGGAATGCGATTCGTGCTCGACACGAAGGTAATTCTCGCCGCGCTGACGCTCGACTTGTTCGCGGTGTTATTCGGCGGAGCGACCGCGCTGCTGCCGATTTTCGCGAAGGACATACTGCAGGTTGGACCGGAAGGGCTCGGGTGGCTGCGCGCGGCTCCGTCTGTCGGAGCCTTGATCGTGATGATGACGATCGCGCATCGCCCGCCGATGCAGCGAACCGGATGGAATCTGATCCTTGCCGTGACAGGGTTCGGCGTGGCGACAATCGTGTTCGGTCTGTCCCGGTCGTTCGGGTTGTCGATGGCGATGCTGCTGATCCTTGGCGGCCTCGATGGAATCAGCATGATCATCCGCGGCACGCTGGTTCAGCTGTGGACGCCGGATGAGATGCGCGGCCGGGTGTCCGCGGTGAACAGCGTGTTCATCGATATGTCGAATGAGCTCGGTGGGTTCGAGTCAGGCGCTCTTGCTGCTGCCGTCGGGCCGATAGCAGCTGTAGTTGGTGGTGGGATCGGAACGATTGTTGTCGTTGCGGGGGTAGCGTATGCATGGCCGGAATTGCGGAGATTGGGAGCAATGATACCACCTTGATTGGACGACAACAGCAACGGCGTGAACTGGAAAACGGCAACTGAATACGCCTCCCGCGACCCGAACAACTTCAACTGAACACGCCTCCCGCGACCCGCTGAACGCTACCCGCGTCGCGCTTCTGTAAAGCGGGTAGCGCAAAGCGTTAAGCGGGCCGCGGGAGGCGTATTCAGTTGCCGTTCTTGCAGTTCACGTTGATGTTGTCCTTTATCAAGAACCAGCGAGATGTTTCAGAGTGTCTCTGTCCATCCTGTGCCCACCGTCAAAGCTCACAACGCGGTACGGTATCGAGTGCAAATTGAGCAGCTTCTCGTAATTCGGAATCATTCCTTCATCAGCGTATTGATCCCGCGTCCCATAAACGAGCACAAGCGAAGTATCGCGGAAAAAAGCCGCTGCCTCGTTCAGGTCTGAATCGCTCGACAACAGCGCTCCCCACATCAGCAATCGGTCCGCGCGAGCGCTCCCTCGCGTAAGCCAGCGATTCGCCGTCGCTCCACCCTGCGAAAACCCCAGGACGGTCACCGATACCTTTCGGTGGCCGATGTCGCCCATGATCTCAGCGTACAGGTCATCGAGGTAGTTCACGTAGTCGTCTATCTCAGTCTCCCGATCTTCGCGGGTCATCCATGTCGCGCCGACTTTGGAATCAGGCCCGTGAAACTCCGGAGCGGTCGAGATGTAATACCGGGAGAGCGCTTCGGGCGCCACGATCAGCCGCCGCGGGCTCTCGATGCACTCGAACTCCCTGATGAAATCGGAGGCAAGCTGGCCGTAGCCATGACATACGAACCATACGTCGTCCACATCGGGACCGGGGTTGCCGAGCACGTAGTATCGCGCCGTGCGCGTAACCGCGATGTGTCTTTCTTCGCTCATGGCAGAAATCATAACCTGTTCCGGCGCGTGGAACATGTCTTGCCCCCCTCGCGGCCATGACGCGAAAATTGCTCAGGATACTCACCGCGACGTGCCTCGTTGCGGCGATTTCCTGCGATGTTTCGAATGACGAGGAAGTAGCCATCGGATCTGAGACGTCCCAGCAGATCCAGAGTCAGCTGCCGATCGTCAACGATCCCTACATCGTGAGCTACATCAACGAGCTCGGCGACACTATCGCGAGCCACACCAGCCGCACCGATCTCGACTGGCATTTTTTCGTCGTCAACTCGCACCAGGTCAACGCGTTCGCGCTCCCCGGCGGATTCATCTACGTGAATCGCGGCTTGATCGAGGCGACGACCAGAGCAGACGAGCTGGCCGGCGTGCTCGGCCACGAGATCGGACATGTGATACAGCGACATTCCGTCAAGCAGATGCAGAATCAGCAGAAAGTCGGCGCTGTAGCCGAGATTGCTTGCACGCTGACGAGCCTTTGCGAGAGTCAGCTCGGGCAGGCGGCAATCAACATCGGTGGCACCGCCGTCATCGCTCGATACAGCAGAGCGGACGAGCTCGAGGCTGATTCCGAAGCGGTCGAGAATGTTCTGAAGGTGAACATCGATCCGGAAGGAATACCATCACTTTTTGAAGTTCTGATGGAGCAGCGCAAAACCGAGCCGACCATCGTCGACTCATGGTTCTCGACGCATCCGCTCGAGGAATCGCGCGTCGATCATTCGCGACTGCTCATCGCGCGGTCCGGGGCGGATCAGGTCTCAGGCCTGATGCAGGACCTTCCGAGTTACGCGGAGTTCAAGCGCCGTGTCTCGATGCTTCCTGAGCCGCCGCGCCCGGCACGTCAGAGGTAGCTGAGCCACCAGTCGCGGCGCCTCGCTTTCACTCCCGCGTACCAGCGACACACTGGATACAGGAGCAGCACTCCCACAATCCAGCAGACGTAGACGACCCACAGGTCGAATCCGATTTTCGGGGGAAGCGTCGAAGGCGGAACATCACTGAAGAAGATCGCCGTGTTCCTGTCTGCAGCTATTGCCAGGACGTATCCGGCGCCGTGCGCGACGATCCAGTTGCGGCATTCGTGCGAGCCGTTGCCGGCGGCGTCCATCTCGGCCTCGAGGAATTCCACGAGCGGCTTCTCGCGCCCGTCGTTGAAGGCGGCGATGCAGCGCTGGTCGAAGGCTTCGTCGATGGCGCCCATGGTGGGCTCGCCGATCGAGTGGCTCAAGCCGCCGGTGGCCAGCACGGCGATGCCGGCGACGCCCGCCGACGTCCGCAGGAACGCGCGGCGCTGCGCCGAGTCCCGATCGTCGGGCCCCGGTGCCGCGGGCCGCGCCGCTCTCCTGCGCCGCGCGTTCGACCGCGGGACGCCAGGTGGACGTCGCCACCGTCGGAATCGCGAACGCGGCCAGCAGGATCAGCGCGGGATGGACCGACGCCAGCAGCGCGTGCGCCCAGGTGGGGTGCTGGCGCACGGCTGCCCATTCGTCCTCGTTGAGCGGACCCGGCTTGAATAGCACGCTTTCGGGCAGGCTCAAGTGGCCCACGTCGTGCAGCAGCGCGCCCCGCCGCAGGTGCGCCAGCTGCGGGCCATGCTGCGGCACCGGGCGCAGCTGGTAAGGCTGCGGACGCTGCTGCGCAACCGGATCCACGCGGTCCTGGCCGATCACGGCCACGGCCGTCCAGCAGGCTGCTGGAGCGGCCCCGGCCGCCGGTGGCTCGCCTCCCTGGAGCTGCCGGCCGTCTCCCGCGAGGTCATCGACGACGGCCTGGCGCTGATGGACGCC
>Ga0209998_10000567_pt1 | contig 9984 bp, 10 predicted proteins | sample EndophyteCoNSPM_FD_187576 | JGI IMG/M metagenome (GOLD analysis project Ga0209998, IMG submission 187576) | Arabidopsis thaliana rhizosphere microbial communities from the Joint Genome Institute, USA, that affect carbon cycling - Endophyte Co-N... | ecosystem: Host-associated > Plants > Roots >... | reverse complement strand
TTGTTCCAATAATATCGTTTACAATTATATTTTTTGATATTCTGGAATAAGTAGATATAGTGAATAATTATACACCCAGATAGTTGAAAGATATCATACTCTCCATCCAAAATACAGAGATCGAAACTCTAGGAAATTTCAAGGAATTGTTCGAGTCCGATGGTTATATAATCGAGACTATACATGTTAAAAAAGACAAAATACCCAAAGAACTTGACAAGTATGCAGGAATAGTCATTTTGGGTGGATACATGTCTGTATATGAATACTTGCCGTATTTGAATGAAGAACTAGATTTGATAAAAAATGCCAACAACCTTCAAGTTCCTCAACTTGGAATCTGTTTGGGTTCACAATTGATTGCCGAGGCATTAGGCGGTAGAGTTTATAAAGGTAAGCAGAAAGAGATTGGATGGTACAACGTTGTAATCAACAATGAAGGAAGGAACGATATCTTTAAAGGGATAAGCAATAATAACATAAAAGTTTTCCAATGGCATGGAGATACCTTTACACTCCCAAGTTCGGCAGTACTATTGGCCTCATCCAATTCATATCCACAAGCGTTTAGACTAGGTAGTTCTATCGGAATACTGTTTCATCTAGAAGTAACATCTCAGATGATTCATGATTGGACGAAAGATTATGGATCTGAAATGAAAGAAGTAGGAATAAGTTCGGGCGATATTATAAATGGAAAAAACTCTGAATTTGAGAATCTAGCTAATTACTGTAAGGTAGTGTATGAAAATTTTTCCAAAATGATAACTGCCCAGAGGAGTACTATGATTTGATACGGCTCAGCATGATCATAGATTGGTAATTAGTTGAAGGTGCATTAGGACTAAAGGACAAATTATCCATTCTTGTGTAGTAAAAAATACATAAAAATTTGATTTTTTTAACAATTTATTAACGCAAATATGTGATTTATTGTATTTCAAAGCTTCAAAGTAAACTTGTGTGATAAGTTTTTAATATTGAGTCGTATTCTCTATGTGAGGTGCCATTCAGTGATGATAGATGAAAATGATCAAATCACAAATGAAATTCATCACATTACTCCTAGGAAGACGTTTCCGTGGTGGTATGAATACTATAAAAGGATTAGATTATTTCCATGGTGGACTCGATATAATATCGGTCTAACAAAAGAGGCATCCCATAAAGACGAAATTTTGGAACTAGCCGCAAAAATGAAATTTGATAAAAAGGCAACATCAAAAATTATTAGGCACGCAGTATCCGAATTTTCTAAACATGGATTAGGATCGGATTATCCTGGCTATCATACTATCAATCATAATCTTGAAGTTGCTTTTGTTTCATTGTTATCAGCAGGAAATCAAAAAATAGAAAATAAAATTCCCGATAAAGACATTAAGAATCTTTTTGTGGCAGCGCTTTTTCATGATTTTGATCCAAGAAAGGAATTTGAAAAACCTAATGAAGATAATATTGAACTCTTTATTAGGAACGATGAAAAACTTGGCAAGCTTATCCACTCGTTTGGTATAGATCTTAATATAGTCATTGCGTTAATACATAGAACAACATATCCCTTTATCGGAGCACAAAAGGATCATGCATTAAAAAGAATGCATGAACTATTTTCCTTGGCAGGTATTCAGCAAGATGATGGTAACGCAAGGCAGCATTATGAAAAGCTCGGGTTGTACTTGTCTATTTGTGATCGCATAGCGGGATATTGTTTGGGTGATTTTGGTTATGCTAAGGAACTCGCACGGCGCAATGCACGAGGTATTGGATGGCATTCACAAGTCATAAATGAAAAGTCCGTTGAATTCTTCAGTGGGCTTAAACAAAAAGATGATAAAGAGACTTTTGAGAAAGTAATACACAGTCTACCGATTGCATTCAGGAAAAACTTCTTTGATAACGTTGAAGGTTTTAGAGAAGCCTGGGAAAAAGAACTGGAGATAAAGGCATCGCTAAGAAAGAATGAAATTAATTTGGTAACGTCATTAGAAAACATTATTGATGTGAAGAATAAGACGACAAAGGATATTTATGATACGATTATGAAAATCCGTTATGAATATTGCTCTCCCACTAATTTTTATGATAAAGACTTTCGAAAATCACTTGAAGATCCAAGTACGATATTGATCACGCTAAGAATTAACAGTAAAATGGGAGAAATCGTCGGCTATGTAAAAGGCGGTCCCTTGGAAAAACACAAGCCCAAATATGGTTTGTACGAAGAGAATTTGGGAAAAATGAATTCAGTGCATATGGAATCTCTTAGACGTGGTACCAACGACCAAAATTTAGGTAAAATGAATTCAATTTTTATGGAATGGATTGCAATTAGATCTGGATATCTGGGGGAAAAAGGAGGACATATGCTTAGATCGGAATTTCTAAAAGAAGCAAGAAGACGTGGTTACTCTTACGTTACTAGCTACTCTCAAAGGGAACTAATTGCCAATAGAAAAAATAAGGGAGAGCCAATTGAAATAGTTCAACAGTATGACGCAGCTATGATTGATTACTATAGAATCGACTTGTCCCACCTAGTAGAATCAATTCCAATAAGCTAAATTGTCAAGATAATCCAGTAGGACAAATTTTATCTATGTGGTAACAAATTCTTCCAAATTATTTGCCATAAGATGGAATTAAAAATGAGTTCCAAGAACTGTTTAAATCTCTATTATGGGTATCAATGGAGGACATAGCTTCGGTATAGATTTTTATGTTGTCTTTTGAAACGTCAATTGAGTCAAGAGTAATTTGGTTCCAAAAATCAAAGGTTTTGATAAAATTTTCTGTCAGTGTAGTGACTTGGTTTTTAATTTGGTCGGAATAAAATGAGGATCTGTTATCATAATTCATCCAACTAAATTTGACAAGAGAACTTTGAAAATTAGATATGGTCCGAATTACCATCTTTGTTGCGTCAAGATATTCAGCCTGATAATTTGAAAGTGATTGAGCATATCGAGGCTGAGCTTTTGCGATTTCATTTGTAATATCAAATAGACTGTTTTGCATGGTCTCAATTATACCTTGAATGTTAGAAGTATTCTTGTTGATAGTTTTCGGTATTTTTGGTTGAATTTTAGTTCTAGGTTTTTTCCCAACCATTTTTGACCATCTAGTGGTAATCCACGGATACTTTATAAACATTTAATGAAAAGCTGACAATTAAGACAATTAAGCTGAAAATCTAACCTAAACCTAATTGAAGATCATTGTTTAGAACGGATTCATTTTAATAACTTCAATGATATTATAAGTGTGTGTCTTTTCCGAGTGATATTTTTGCAAGGATGTTTACCGATAAGAATACACAACTGGTTTATCCAAAAGAAGAAATCCCAAGCCATGATTTAGAAGACATCATACAAACAAACATCTTCAATGTCATGCTTAATAGAAGATCGCAAAGAAAATTTGAAAATAGAGAAGTTGAAGAATGGAAGCTTGAAATGATTTTTGCAGCCGCAGATACAGCACCTACAGCGGGTGGATTCCAGGGTTTTGAAATATATCACATACAGAAACAAGAAGTTAAGAATATGCTAGTTCAGGCCGCCAACAATCAACCCTATGTAAATGCTCCAGTAGTACTTGTATTTTGCATGAACCCCGATAGGGTAAAATTAAATTTTCCTCCAGACAAGATCAGAAAATTCTCACAACAAGACGCAACACTCGCAGCTGCTTACTCGCAATTAGCTGCCCACGCTTTGGGTTTGAGCTCAATTTGGATAGGCATGTTGGACGAAGATAAGATTAGGGAAGTGTTGGGTACGAACCTTTTTCCATCATCAATTCTTTGTGTGGGATATCCAATAAAGATGCTGGTACCAAAGCCAAAGAGGAATCTTAAAGATCTAATTCATGAAATCTAATTTCAATCAATGTATGAATAAAGAAACCTTCAATCGAATCCTTAAATGTTATCCAGCTAAGGAATAAAACTGATATCATAAATTATTGAAAGTTTTGATATAGATAACGGATAAATCTATTTGGCAGAATTATCGTTCTCTTTAGTTTCATTGCGAAATCTTGTTAGGAATTCTTGAACTCTTCTTAATTGAAGATTTATTGAAATAATAAAACTCTCAAGATCGTCTTCATTTTGTTGTTTACCATCCACGACTACTGTTTCACTAAGATTTAAGAATGCTTCAATATACGACAAAAATTCCAATCTCAATTTATTGTCACTTAGTTTGTCTCCTAGTTGTCGTGTAGCATCCTCTATCTCCCGAATTCTGTATTTGGCTATAGGCATGAAATTTTGCTTAATAAAATATTGTAGTTGTTCGCTTGTCGTATCACCAGAGATATACTCCGTCAAGTACTCTTTTAATTCAAGTTCTTTTTTCCGAATATACTCCAAATGATCAATGATTCTTTTACATTCGAATGCTTTTTTCGACTGTTCATCCGCTCTTCTTTGTTCTAACACTGAATCCACCCTAGATGTCATGAATGAAATTTTCGAAAGGAGCTCTTCAGCTAATTTTGAAGTTTTGGTTTGAAGTCTATACACCACAATGGCGATTACAATGCCTATTCCAAGTTCAATAATCGTGGCAACCCAGTTAGGTATGTCAAAGGAACTCATATCTAGCAATATTATTTCTTTGAATATGCTATTTTTAAGCATTAAATGTCTATCCTAGAGTTCTGGGCTTAATTGCATAATAGAGACCCAATCTCTAAGGTCTGATCCTGATCTAATTTATTAAACTACGTATTCTTTGAATTCATTATGAAAAGAGTTTATCTTTACTATTCTTTGGTAGGAGTAATATTAACAGCAGTTCTAATTTTTCTTATCGTAAAACAAGAGGCACGGGTTCCATACGCACTAGAAGTTGATGCCACTAAAGATACGACAGATATAGCTGGTACATACTATAGAGTAAGGATTAATAACATAGGATTTAATGCGCTCACAAACATCAGTGTATTCCTCGGCAAGAACGACCTCCAAAATTTAGACAGTCTTGCACCAGGTCAATCATTTTTCTTTTATCCAAAACCAGATACAAATGTGGAAAAGATTAGAATAACCGCAAAAGAAGGAATTAACCTAACTGCAGATTATCGTACTCCGTTAAAAGGAATTGGTTTACCGGGTAGTGGTAGATAATTCCAAGTCATTATTTGAATAGCTCTAACACGACATCATACGAAAAAATAGTAAAAATAGGCATTAACCTATCAATAAAACTAGTACAATATAGTTCCTAATATCCAGGTATTTTTTATTAGTGTATATGCAAGTATCGGATCAGACCTGGTCTAATTTCAGAGATTCATTAAATTCAGATTTAACTAGACGGAGTTATGAATACTGCCTTAATCGGTTTTTACTCTATTGTGATTCAGACCTGGAATCTTTATTGAAATTAGAACCACAAAAGATAACAAACTTAATCATAAAATACATTTCTGATTTAAGATTATCATTTCAGTATAAGAATCAGATATTATGTGCTATAAAGCATGTCTGTGAAATGAATGACGTTTTACTCAATTGGGGTAAAATAAAAAAATTCATCAAACATGAAAGAACAGATAACTCAATAAACGGCAAAGATAGAGGTTACACACATCCTGAAATTCAACAAATATTAAAATATGCTGATTAACGCTCTAAGATGGTATTCTCTTATTATCTAGTACTGGAATGAGGATCGGTGCGTTACCATCCATCAAAATCAGTGATTTGGAAAGAATTGATAAACTGTACAAATTAAACGTCTATGCAGGTGATAGGGAGGAATATTTTACCTTTACAACACCTGAATGCGCTAAAGAGATTGATTCTTACCTGGAATACAGAAAAAAGAGAGGTGAGACGATCAGTAAAGATTCCTATCTGATAGTAAGAAAATTCAGTCCTATCAATGAGTGGGCGGTTTAATAATATCTTGAAATGGACATAAAACTGGGAACAATCGTTAAATCTTTTTTGGCCGTTAAGGTAACGAAATTAACCTTCAAAATAGAGGCCTTATAGACTAAGCATGTTCCTTTGCATTTCATTGTTAGCAACCAAGGTTCCTGATAGTCATATTCTTTTTTGGTCTATAATTTTAGATCGGTGCCATGGCCTAGTTCGTACTTTTTGTTTACAATCTTCGCAACGAACAACCTCCTTTGGATATTTCAATTCACATACAGAACAGTAGTTAAAAAAATTATAATCAATTCTGCTAGGGGAGGGAGTTAATGCACGTATCTTAGTGAATTGTTTTGCCAAATATGTTATTGTCACTGGCCGTTATGCCAAAGTAGTATTTTGTACAGTAACCTTTCTCTTCACTTTCTTCAATGCATTTTCGAAATGTTTCATTGAGATAGACAGCCTGCCCATTTTTGGATCGTTCGCCCTAACATCTGCCTGAATGTGCTCCTTAAGGTCGTTTTTTTGTTCTCTATTATGGGCGATATAATCCTTAATTGCCGACATCGCGGCTGCGTTAACTAATGAGGCAATATCGGCTCCCGAGTATCCTTTTAGAAGTTCGACAAGTTTATCAATATCGACGGAATTATCAACCGGTTTCTTTGACATATGAATTTTCAAAATCTCTTTTATTGAATCTTCATCAGGGAGGGGTATGTCTAATAATCGGTCAAATCTACCTGGTCTCAGTAAAGCCTCATCGATAATATCAGGCCTATTCGTCGCGCCTATAACTATTACGCCTATTAAATCCTCTAGGCCATCCATTTCTGTCAAAAGTTGACTTACGATTCTCTCTCCTACGTGGGAGTCGTTACTACCCGTAGATGATCTTTTTGGGGCAATTGAATCAAGTTCGTCAAAGAATATCACACAAGGACTGGCCTGTCTTGCTTTTCTAAACACTTCCCTTATTCCTTTCTCCGATTCGCCGACCCATTTTGATACAAGTTCGGGCCCCTTTATGCTAATAAAATTGGCATCAGAATTCGTAGCAACGGCTTTTGCGATCATAGTTTTACCTGTACCAGGAGGGCCAAATAATAGCAGTCCTTTTGGAGGAACAATATCAGCCTCCGCAAAAAGATCAGCATGTTTTAGTGGCCATTCAATTGCCTCTTTAAGTTCTTCCTTCACTGCAGACAACCCTCCTATATCTGTCCACTTTACTTTCGGTCTTTCCACGTAAACTTCCCTGAGGGCACTGGGCTGGACATCTTTTAACGCATCTTCAAAGTCTTTTGTTGTAATTTTGATTTTGTTAAGCGTCTCAATAGGTATTTTGGATTCTTCAAGATTAATTTCGGGTAAAATAGTTCTTAGTGATCGCATAGCAGCCTCTCTACAAACAGACTCTAAATCGGCACCAACAAATCCATGAGTTCTTTTTGCTATATCCTCCAATCGTACATCGTTGGAGAGTGGCATACCTCTTGTATGAATTTCCAGTACTTCAAGTCTCCCAGTCTGATCAGGGATACCGATTTCAATTTCCCTATCAAATCGGCCAGGGCGCCTAAGCGCAGAGTCTAATGCATCGGGTCTATTCGTTGCACCGATTACGACAACTTTGCCTCTAGACTCAAGACCGTCCATGAGTGTGAGTAACTGAGAAACTACCCTTTTTTCTACGTCTCCTGTTACTTCTTCTCGCTTAGGTGCTATAGAATCAATTTCATCTATAAATATGATACTTGGCACATTCTCTTGAGCCTGCTTGAAAGTTTCTCTTAAACGCTCCTCGCTTTCACCATAGAATTTACTCATTATTTCGGGGCCACCGATAGAGTAAAAATTAGCATTAGTCTCATTTGCAACTGCCTTTGCTAGCAAGGTCTTTCCTGTTCCAGGAGGACCAAAAAGTAGGACGCCTCTGGGTGCCTCTATGCCAATTCTATCAAATATCTCTGGATGCCTCATCGGAAGTTCAATCATCTCTCGAACCTTGTGAATTTCGTTTCTCAGGCCGCCAATGTCCTCATAGTTCACTCGGGGGATAAGTGTAGTTCCTTGTTTTGGAACAGATCCTATTGCAATATCTGTGTTAGATCCAATAATTCCCGGACCCCCTGGAGGAATAACAGTGGTAACGCTGAATCCAATTTTGTGACCCATCATGTTAATTGGAATGGTATCTCCTTTCGTTACGACATGTCCTTCGAGTATATCGGGAAGATATTCTTCCAAGCCTACTACATTTAGATCCTCTATTGGAGATAACACTACCTGCTGTAATTTTTCTGCATGTACCCTACGAACTGAAACGCTGTCATCTATTCCTGCTGCTAAATTATTTCTAGTGTAACCATCTATTCGAATTAACTTTTTCCCATAGTCAGCTTGCTGAGCAGACCAAAGTATGGCATACGTCTTTCTTTTGTTTCCTGAAATCTCAAGTATGTCGCCGGTACCTAATTGCATGTCGTTGATAATTTTAGGATCTACAATTGCTATCCCTTTGCCTACAAATTTCGGATCCGTTTCTGCTACCCTAACCGAAAACTTTTCGTTGTTATCGTTATTCAAATAATTCACCTCAAAAAAATGGAGTGTGTTTTGGCCTATTCGACCTTAACTTCCTTGGGTTTTATTTTTGGCGATCTTTTTGATTTCAATTTTAGTTCCAGTATTCCATTCGCATAGATTGCCTTGGCGCTGTCAGAGTCGATTTCTTCGTTTACCGGTATCTCTGTGTGATATTTCTTATCGCCTTTTTCTGCATGTATCGTTACCAATCCTTCAGATATCTCCAGTTTGATATCATTCTTCGTAATTCCAGGTAGCTCGGCTGTGACGGTTAGCATGTTTTCTTTTTCATTGAAGGCCGTATCAACTAACGGTTCCCGTGTCGTACTTTGCTGCATTAAACCTCTTAAGTCAGGCTTTGCGTTTCCAAATTCCCTTACGCGAGGTTTACCGTCCGGTCCAACGGTAATCTGGTATCCGTAATAATAAGGCATGTCGAATGTTTGATTTGGTTCTCTGGCAGTACGAAATAGGCGACTGAGCATTTGCTCAGCATCTGAAAACTCTTTGTCGAGTTCTTCAAAGATTCTGTTTGTATGATCCCATGGATTTCTCCACATACAATACTCACCTGACATTTTGTAATAACTATTACGATATATATTTTTTTCTCGATCTCTTAGCGTATTCTTACATTATTGAAGGCCACATATCCGCCTCTTCCTGAATTGCTATATTAGCTGCCTGTTCTGGTGTACAAATAGTCCTGAATGAATCACTTCCCTACCGGCATCTCGAAGGGCCCGAAGTAAAAGCGCCCCTCGATCATGTCCGTCAAGGCTCAGTTTGGACATCAATATTCTAATCGGTCCTGTTTGGCGACTACTCAAAACAGGCACGCGATAATTTCGCTCTGTCCTTTGTATAATTTGCATGGCCAATAAACTATAAATTAATTTAAGCCGATGGATCAGCAACTAGAAGATAATTCCACCCGCCTGAAGATACAAGGACTCTTGTCGTTGACCCTACATTGACATATGCAATAAAATATAAAAAAATTCAATCTGATGGGAGGATGAATGGGTTACAACCGCAGCGTGCAAGTTGTCCTCCCATCAGTCCGGTGAGACGGATACATATATTCGCAAAAACGTAATAAAAAACTTACTTTAAAGTCTCTGAACGAGAACTATAACCTGATGGGCCATTGACAAGAAGTTGATAGGTCGGCCCACCAGGATGAATCGTGGCAATTGGTGTTATGTTTGAAATATTATATCCAATAAACTATAAAAAACTTCAAAATCAAATTAAATTTTACTTCTGTATTCTAACCTTTTAAGAAAAGATGCGAATTAGTACTCGATGAAATTAAAACTAAGATCAGCATAATGATCTAAATGTTATGTTCGATATGGTATAAGAAACAATCATCGAATTTTAGATGTCCGACCCATATTGAAGGAATGTTGTTTTAAATCCTGAAGAAGGACAGAAAGGCTTGTTATAACGAGAACTGTCTGGATTATGGTCATCTTTTTTTGTAACCGCAACTA
>Ga0209998_10000564_pt1 | contig 10008 bp, 7 predicted proteins | sample EndophyteCoNSPM_FD_187576 | JGI IMG/M metagenome (GOLD analysis project Ga0209998, IMG submission 187576) | Arabidopsis thaliana rhizosphere microbial communities from the Joint Genome Institute, USA, that affect carbon cycling - Endophyte Co-N... | ecosystem: Host-associated > Plants > Roots >... | reverse complement strand
TCCGCTCGCACAGCGCGCCGCACAGCACAGCGCGGACCTGCGCGAGTTCATCGCCGAATGCCAGCGCAGCGCGATCACCGAAGCCGCGATCGAGACGATGGAGAAGCGCGGTAAGCCGCTAGGCGTGAACGCGGTCCATCCCCTCACCGGCGAGCGCATCCCGGTCTGGGTCGCGAACTTCGTGCTGATGGGCTATGGCACCGGCGCCGTGATGGCCGTACCCGCGCACGATCAGCGGGACTGGGAATTCGCGCGTCGTTACGGGCTCCGCATCCACCAGGTGATCGAGCCGACGGACGGCCGGCTGGTCGAGCTCGACGCAGGCCCGTACCTCGAGCACGGACGCCTGATCAACTCGGGACAGTTCGACGGGCTCTATTTCGACGAGGCCTTCGACGCGCTCGCGAAGTCCTTCGAGGCCACCGGCCGGGGCCAGCGTCGCGTCAACTGGCGGCTCCGCGACTGGGGCATCTCGCGTCAGCGCTACTGGGGCTGCCCGATCCCGCTGATCCATTGCGAGACCTGCGGCGAGGTGCCCGTGCCGGACGAGGATCTGCCCGTGATCCTGCCCGAGAATCTCGTGCCCGACGGCAGCGGCAACCCGCTCGCGAAATTGGCGTCGTTCGTCGAGTGCCGCTGTCCGCGCTGCAATCGCGCGGCGCGGCGCGAGACGGACACGATGGACACCTTCGTCGACTCGTCCTGGTATTTCTTCCGTTACACCAGCCCCGGCAACGACGCGGCGATGGTCGACCGCCGCGCGGACTACTGGATGGCCGTCGACCAGTACATCGGCGGCATCGAGCACGCGATCCTGCATCTTTTGTACTCGCGGTTCTGGACGCGGGTGATGCGCGATCTCGGCCTGACCACGCTCAAGGAACCCTTCATCAACCTGCTGACGCAGGGCATGGTCCTGAACGAGATTTATTACCGCAAGCCGGCTGCCGGCCGCATCGTCTATTTCAACCCGGCGGACGTCGAGGTGCAGACCGACGAACGAGGCGTGCGCATCGGAGCCCGGCTCCGCACCGACGGTCAGCCCGTCGAGTACGGCGGCATCGGCACGATGTCGAAATCGAAGATGAACGGCGTCGATCCTGATGCACTCGTGGCGAAATACGGCGCGGACACCGCACGGCTCTTCACGATGTTCGCCTCGCCGCCAGAGCAGACGCTCGAGTGGTCCGACGAGGGCGTCGAAGGCGCGTTTCGGTTCCTCCGACGACTGTGGAAGGCGGTGCACGCGCACGTGAGCGGCGGAGCGGCACCGGCGCTCGACCCGACGACGCTCGACTCTGGCCAGCGCGACATTCGCCGGCAGGTGCATGAGACGGTGGCCAAGGTCACCGTCGACATCGGCCGCAGGCGGCACTTCAACACGGCGATTGCTGCGGTGATGGAGCTCACGAACTCGCTCGGGCGCTTCGAGGACCGTTCCCCGCAAGGCAGGGCGGTGCTGCAGGAGGCGCTCGAGGTCGCGGTGCTGGTGTTGTCACCGGTCGTTCCGCATGTCTGTCATGCGCTGTGGAAGGCACTCGGTCACGCGGGAGCGGTTATCGATGAGCAATGGCCGCGGGTCGACGAGGGCGCGCTTGTCCGCGAGACCATCGAGGTCGTCGTGCAGGTGAACGGCAAGCTTCGCGGGCGGGTGGCCGTCGCTGCCGAGGCCGACGAGGCTGCGGTGCGCGAGGCCGCCCTCGCGGATTCGAACGTCCAGCGCTTCATCGAAGGGCGCCCCGTCCGCAAATTCATCTACGTCCGCGGCAAGCTCGCCAATGTCGTCGTCTGACACGATCCGTCACCTTTCGCAGCCCTTGGTGGTGGGCTTGCTGCTGCTGTGTGTTCTTGCGGTGATTTTCCTCTCTTCCTGCGGGTTTCGCCTGCGGGGCTCGGGAGAGCTGCCCGCCGAGGTCCGCCGCATCTATGTGGCGACCGCCGACGAGCTGACACCCCTCGCGGTCGAGCTGCGCGAGGCGCTGAGTCGCAACGGCGCGACGCTCGCGCCCGCGGCCAGCGCGGCCGACGCCGTGGTGCGCGTGCGCAGCGACCGTACCGGTCGTCGCGTGCTCTCCGTCTCGGCGCGCAACACGCCCGAGGAGTTCGAGGTGTTCTACGTCGTCGACTACTCGATCGACCGCGGCGGGCAGGAGGTTGTGCCGAGCCAGGTTCTCGAGCTGACGCGCAGCTTCAGCTTCGACGAGGCCGACCTGCTCGCCAAGGACCGCGAGGAGGACATCCTGCGCGAGGCGATGGCGCGGGACATCGCCGGACTCATCGTCCGGCGGCTGGGCTCGCTCTAGAGAGTTTGGCGCGCGAGCCTAGGCGGGGTTCGCGGTGAGCTGCAGCGTGCGGCCCTCGCCGTCGACGCTCGCTAGCACGATCGGCCGCCGCCAGATCTTCACCAGGTAATCGAGCACCCGCGCACTGCGCTCGTGATCGAGCCCGCGACCGTCGGTCGCGTGGTCGTGAACGAGCTCGAGCGTGCCATCGACACGCAGCCGATCGACTGCCACCGTCGGGGCGCCGAAGCTGAACTTGGGCTTGAGCAGCGCCTCGTGCAGCGCATCGAGGTCTTCCTCCTGCACCTGGTACGGGCCGCGGGCCGGTCCCTTGTAGCGGAACAGGTTGAGCTCGGTGGCGGCCTCGCTGGTGAGATACCCGCGTATGAACGCGAAGTCGTCGTTCTGCTCCATCACGCGGCGCGCGTACTCGACGCCGTGTTCCGCGACGATGCGCTCCCAGAGCGAGAAGCCGAGGTGATACGGGTTGATGTCGAGCGAGGCGCGCTCGCCCTGCCCGGTGGGGCGCACGACATCCGAGTGGCACTTGATCGCGTCGACGTAGTCCTGCGGAGGCAGGAACTCCGCCTCGCGCAGCAGCCGCGCGTGCCAGTACGACGCCCAGCCCTCGTTCATGATCTGGCAGGCGAACACCGGGTAGAAGTAGAACGACTCGGCGCGCACCGCGAGGAAGATGTCGCGTTCCCAAGGCTCGAGCTCCGGCCCGTACTGAGCGATGAACCAGAGCAGGTCGCGTTCCGGGTGCGGCGGCGTCTGCGGCCGCGGCACCGGCGCAAGGGTCGCCGGCGCCGGCGCGACATCCGGTCCGAGCGTGCGGAAACGCCGGATGAATGTGTCGTCGTCCGAGGGTGTGGTCTTCTGTCCCTCGTCCGGGTAGCGCGGCCTGGCGAGCACGGCGTCGATGTTGACGTGCTGTTCGAGCGCCAGCGCCGCGTCGAGCACCGCCTCGACACGCTCCGCCCCATGCGCCTCGATCGCCTCGCCGATTTGCCGCGCGTGCGTTGCAGCCTGCTCGACGATCTGCTGTCCCACCTGCGCGGCGCTGCGCCGGAAGAGCAGGTTGCAGCTCGAGAAGTCGGCATGGCCGAGGACGTGCGCGGTGACCAGAACGTTTTCCGCGTCGCTGTTGTTGCGGGCGAGATAGGCACGTCCCGGATTGCCCGGGAACACGACCTCGAACAGCCGTGACAGCCCCATCCTGTGCTGCACCAGCCGGTAGATGTAGCGCACGCCGAACGACCAGTGCGGCATGCGAACCGGCAGCCCGTATATCGCTATCTCCATCATCATGCTGTCGGGCACGGCTTCGAACTCGACCGGGTGGTAGTCGAGGCCCGCGCCGCGCGCCAGGTCTTCGATCCGGGCCAGGTAACTGCGCCAGCCGTCGCTCATTGCGGTCCTCTCACGCGGCCTGCTGCTGGCCGAAGAAGTGCCGCACGGCGCCCCAGATATCGTCGGCCTTCGCCGCCCGGTACGCGGCGGTTGGCTGGCCGTCCGCGGCAAGCTGAAGAAAGAGCTTGCCGATGTCGCTCGACGGACCGCCTTCGCCGCCGGAGCCCACCTCGAGAAAGCCGCAGTACTGCAGATCGCCGAGCAGCTCCTTGAGGGCGACGTCCGTGGCGGCGCTGTCGCTCGGCGAATTCTCCCCGTCGGAGGCATAGAAGAGATAGAGGTTGTATTGCGACGGGCTGTACCGCTCGTCCGCGACGCTGCGCGCCAGCGCGAGCGCGGAGGACATGAACGTGCCGCCCGAGCCCGTAACGCGGAAGAACTCCTCCTCGGCGAACTCCCAGGCCTCGGTCGTGTGCGCGATGAACACCACTTCCAGTTGCCGGTACTGCCGGCGCAGGCCCTGCACCGCCCAGAAGAAGAAGGATTTCGCGAGCTTGCGGTGTTCTTCGCCCATGCTGGCCGACACATCGAGCACGAGGAAAACCACCGCCTGGGTAGCTGGCTGCTCGCGCTTGGCGAGCTGGCGATAGCGAAGGTCCTCGTCGGTGAACGTCGGCGAGTCCTGGTTGACCGCCTGCCGCTTGATCGATTCCTTGAGGGAGCGGCGACGGTCGAGACGCGAGCGCGCGCCGCGGCGATCCCAGCCCTCGCGCGTCCAGTCGTCGTCGCGGGCCTGCCCGGCGCGGTTCTCGAGGTTCGGCAGCTGCATTTCCTCCCACAGCCAGTCGACGATGTCGTCGACCTGGAACTCGAGCGTGTACTGGACGCCACCGTCCTCGTCGCCGCCTGTGCCGCGACCGCTGCCCTGGGCCGGATCCGCGCCGGTTTCGATGCGGTCGCCGGGCTTTGCCGCGCCCTGGCCCACGCCTTCGACCTGGTCGGGCGCGCGCAACCGGAAGCGGTAGTGCTCGAGCATCCGCACGGGCACACGCACCGTGGAGTGACCGCGGCTCAATACGTCCGCACCGGCAACAACTTGCGGAAGATGGGCGCGCACTGCGTCGCGGACTTTCTCGTTGTGACGCAACCAGTCGCGCGCGCCGCGCGAGAACAGGTCGTACCACGCATTCAAACGGTTGCCGCTGACCTCATCCGTCATCGCTCGATCCTGCCGGGCGCTGCAACCCGGCCCTGCCCAACCCCCCGCCGCGTCACTCCTGTGCGAGCAGAGTCGTCACGTAACTCAGCGCCTCCCTGGCGCTGTGCTCGTCGTAGCCGTACTCGTCGATCATGCGCTCCTGCACTGCGGAAATCTTCCGCTGGGCTTCGTCGTCGGGCCTCGCCGCCGAGGTCACCAGCCGCAGCACGTCGCGCCGCTCCTCGAACAGGTATTGCTCGATCGCCTCGGAGAGCCGCGCATGGCTCTTGAGCCTGAATTTCTCGCCGGTCTTGTAGGCCACCATCGCCTTGCGCACGATCTCCTGGCGGAAAGTGAGTTTGCCGGAGTCCGACACTTTGATCTTGTCCTCGACCGAGCGCAGGAAGCGCTCGTCCGGAGGCCGCGACTCACCGGTGATCGGGTCCTTGACCTCGCGCTGGTCGAGAGCCGCCTCGACCTCGTCGAGGTACTTGTCGAGCAGTTGCTGCGCCTCGTCCTCGAACGAAGCGAAGAGCGCGCGGTGGACGTCTTCCTTGACCCAGCGGTTGTAGAATTCCTTGCGCGCAACGACCAGGTGGTCGATCCAGGCCTTCTTGAGCTTGGCATCCATGCGCGCGTCGCTCTCGATTGCGTCCTTGAGCGCGAGCAGCACTTCCATGCTCGTCAGGCTGCGCGTATCGCTGCGCGTGATGGCGTTCGAAACCGCGTTGATGACGAAGCGCGGGCTCACCCCGGTCAGGCCCTCGTCGGGCGCCTCCTGGCGCAGCCGTTCGATCTCGGTGGTGGTAAAGCCCTCGACGCTCTCTCCGGCAAAGATCCGCGCCTTCTTGCCCAGATCGAGGCCCTCGCGCTCCGACTTGACCAGCCGTGTCATCACGGCGAACACCGCCGCGACGCGCAGTGCGTGCGGATCGAGGTGCACGTCGCGGAACGCCGGCGCCGAGGACACGAGCTTGTGGTAGATGCGGCCCTCCTCGCCGTAGGACAGCGTATACGGGACGCGCACGATCACCATCCGGTCGAGCAGCGCCTCGTTCTCCTTTTCCTGCAGGAACTTGTTGAACTCGGCGAGGTTGGTGTGTGCGAGGATCGTCTCGTCGAGGTGAATGAGCGGGAAGCGCGACACCTTGACGTTCTTCTCCTGCGTCAGCGTGAGCAGCAGGTAGAGGAACTCGCGCTTGACCTTGAGGATCTCGATCATCTCAAGCACGCCGCGGCTCGCGGCGTAGACGGCGCCCGACCACGACCACGCGCGCGGGTCGCCTTCGTCGCCGAAGTGGGCGACCTTCGACAGGTCGACCGAGCCGACCAGGTCGGCGATGTCGGCGGTCGAGGGGTCGTGCGGCGCATAGGTGCCCACGCCGACCCGCGACGCCTCGGCGAGGAAGATGCGTTCCACCGGCATGCGGAGGAAATCACCTTCGAATTCGCGCTCGAGCCGGTCGCGCGCCCAGGGACTGGGTTCGCCGCGGATCTCGACGCCGAATTTCTCGCGAAACTCCGCGCGCAAGGTCGCCGGCACGATGTTGAGCGGGGATTCGTGCATCGGCGAGCCGGAGAGCGCGTACACCGCACCCTCATCGGTGTGGCTGTATTCCTCGATTCCGCGCTTCAGGAGTATGGCCATCGTGGATTTGCCGCCCGACGGTGGGCCGAGCAGCAGCAGCAGTCTCCGACCCACGTCGGAGCCGGCGGCGGCGCCCTTGAAATAATCGACGACACGTGCGAGCGGCGCGTCGATGCCGAACAACTCGCGCTGGAACAGCGCACTCGGACCGCTGTCGGCATCGGGCTGGCTGCGACCGAACCAGCACAGCATGTCCCACAGGTACTCGTGGCTGCTGCGGGCGAGTGAGCGCGGTGACGGCGGAACGATGTCGCGGAGGAATTCCTCGAAAGTGCCTGCCCAGTGCTTGGCTCGATGCTGGCGGCTGTACGCGCCGAGCGACTCCACGAAGCTCGTGGCGTCCCCAGCCTGACTCTTGACGGCATACCCACTCATCGATGACTCCTCCCAACCGCAGATACTTGTGCTCGATCTCCTTGCCACGTGCTCGACGTGTGTTGAAAGCATACGCGCGCGCTCGCGCCAAGATGTGACATAAGTCCCGACCTCGTCAATCCGTTGGACCCCGCAACCGTAATCGCGTTCCATGTCGGCTTTCGTCCGACACGCGCCCGTTGACCCGCGCTCGGAAAAATCGGCTCGCGCCAATTGATTGACGACGGGAAACGCGGTTTGGAGGCGGTCTATCGGCGGGCGAAACGATTGGTGGCCGCGACGAGCTCGTGCGTGATGCCGGGCTCGAGTGCGGAGTGTCCCGCATTGGCGACCAGGCGGAAGCGGGCCTCTGGCCAGGCGCGGTGCAGGTCCCATGCGGTGCGCATCGGACAGACAACGTCGTAGCGGCCCTGGACGATGACCGCGGGGATGTGGCGGATACGCCGCACGCCGCGCAACAACTGGTCCTCTTGCTCGAGAAACCCCTTGTTCACGAAATAATGACACTCGATCCGCGCGATTGCGGTCGCGAACGCGGGGTCGCCCCACTTGCGGATCTGCGATTCATCCGTGCGCAGGAAGCTCGTGGCGGCCTCCCAGACCGACCACGCCCGCGCCGCCTCGAGCTGCCGCGCGCGGTTGCGGCCCGTCAGCCGGCGGTGAAAGGCACGCAGCAGGTCGCCTCGTTCGCGCTGCGGTATGGGCGCGACGTACTGCTCCCACCGGTCGGGGAACAGGGCGCTCGCGCCTTCCTGGTAGAACCAGTCGATTTCCCACTTGCGCAGCATGAAGATCCCGCGCAACACCAGCTCTGAGACGGCGGTCGGGTGCGTCTGCGAATAGGCGAGCGCCAGAGTCGAGCCCCAGGACCCGCCGAATACCAGCCAGCGCCCGATTCCGAGGTGTCGGCGCAGCAGGTCCATGTCGGCGACCAGATGCCAGGTCGTGTTGTCGTCGAGACTGGCGTGCGGGCGGCTGCGGCCGCAACCGCGCTGGTCGAACACGACGATGCGATAACGCTTTGGGTCGAAGAACCGGCGTGCGGTCGCGTTCGCACCGGCTCCGGGACCGCCATGGACAAATACCGCAGGCTTGCCCTTCGGGTTGCCCGACTCCTCGAAATAGATCTCATGGACGGGCGACACCCGCAGCCACCCGTGGCGATACGGTCGCAGGGCGGGGAAGAGGCCGCGACGGCGCGCAACGCCCGCGGTGGCGGATTTACCATACATCCTGCGAGTGTAGCTCATGGCAGCAGAGCAGCCGACGAGGTGCCGGCGCCGTGCGACGGACGCATGCGGGATGGTGGAACGATCAGGGAGGAGACGGCATAATCGCCACAGATGGTCCGAACTCGACAGGTACGTCGCCCTGAACGCGGCTGAACCACGGCCGTGAGGATCGCTCAGGACAGCTTGGCCGGTGCGCTCGCACGTGGCCTGCGCAGCGCTTATCTCGTTACCGGCGCGGAACCCCTGCTGATCGGCGAAGCCTGCGATCTCATCCGCGGCGCTGCCCGCAACGCAGGCTACGCGGAGCGCGAGCTGCACTTCCTCGATCGCGGATTCGACTGGAATCGCCTCATGACCGGCGCGGCGAACCTGTCGCTCTTCGGCGAGCGGCGCCTCATCGAGCTGCGTCTCGCCGGACCGATCGATACGACGGCCGCCCGCTCGCTGACCGAGCTCGCCGAGCGTCCGCCGGCCGATACGCTGCTGCTGGTGAGCGGCGAGCTCGAGCGTAAATCGCTGCAGGCGGCCTGGGTGCAGGCCTTCGAGCAAGCAGCGGCGCTAGTCCTCACGCGGCCGGTGAATCGCGACGAGCTCCCGCGCTGGATCTCGGCGCGGCTGGCCGAGCGGGGCGTGACGCTCGATCCGCCTGCATCGCGGTTGCTCGCCGATCGTGTCGAGGGCAACCTGCTCGCGGCGCAGCAGGAGATCGAACGGATTGCGCTCGCCTGGCCCGGCGGATCGCTGGACGAGGCGACCGTCGCTTCGCTCGTCACGGACAGTGCGCGCTACGACGTGTTCGAGCTCGCGACCGCCGCGTTCGCAGGCGAAGCCGCGCGGGCGCTTCGCATCCTGGCGGGGTTGCGCGCCGAGGGACAGGAGCCGCCGCTGCTGCTCTGGGCGCTGCTCTCCGACCTGCGGGCCCTCTCGCGCGTCGCGCTGCGGCTCACGCGCACGCGCTCAATCGACGAGGCCTTGCGCGCGGAGCGGGTGTGGGCGAGCCGCCAACCGGCGCTGCGCATGGCGATTCCGCGCCTGCCGCGGCCGACGATCGACGCGCTGATCGTCGCGGCGGGCCAGGCCGATCGGATTGCGAAGGGCGCCCTCGCCGGCGATCCATGGCTCGCGCTCGAGGCGCTGGTGGCGCGCATCGCGGGAGTACGCCTGGCCGCATGATGCCGATCGGGATCTTCGGCGGCACTTTCGACCCGATCCACTTCGGGCACATGCGCACGGCATTCGAGATGCTGCAGGCGCTGCGTCTCGCGGAGGTCCGTTTCATCCCGGCGGGAGCCCCGCCGCTTCGGGATTCGCCACTTGCCGATGCACGTCTGCGGCTCGCGATGGTGCGCGCGGCGATCGACGGTCAGGCCGGATTCGTCGTCGACGACCGCGAGGTGCGGCGCGAAGGTCCATCGTACACGGTGCTCACCCTGGCCGAGCTGCGGCGCGAGCATTCCGACCGTTCGCTCTGCCTGATCGTGGGCATGGATGCGTTTCTCGGCCTGCCGAAGTGGCACCAGTGGCGCGAGCTGCTGGAGCTCGCGCATCTCGTGGTGGCGCACCGGCCGGGCTGGCGCGCGCCGAGCATGGGTCCGCTGGGCGAATTGCTGGTCGATCGCGGCACCGGTCGCAGCGGCGACCTGCACGAGCGACGCGCGGGATGTATCTACATCCACGCGGTGACGCAGCTGGAGATTTCTTCGACGGAAGTGCGCAAGCTGATCGCGGCAGGGCGCGACCCGCGCTACCTGATGCCGGACGGCGTGCGGGAGATCATCGAGCAAACGGGATGTTATCGATCCAAGAGGTGAGCATGGTTGTCAAGCGCGCAAAGACTTCACGACGTGCAGGTACGCGTAAGAAGACGGTGGCCAGGAAAAAGGCCGCGCCGCCGCCGGCGAACGTGCGCAGGATCCGACC
>Ga0209998_10000562_pt1 | contig 10016 bp, 11 predicted proteins | sample EndophyteCoNSPM_FD_187576 | JGI IMG/M metagenome (GOLD analysis project Ga0209998, IMG submission 187576) | Arabidopsis thaliana rhizosphere microbial communities from the Joint Genome Institute, USA, that affect carbon cycling - Endophyte Co-N... | ecosystem: Host-associated > Plants > Roots >... | reverse complement strand
GTCGGCGACCACACGAGCGAGGTGGAGGAAGCCACGACCGCAGGGTCCTAGTGCCGCACCTGGGCCGGATCGCGTTCCTCGGCACCGGATCATTCGGCGTCCCGCTGCTCGCCCGGCTGCCGGAGCTATGCGACGAGCTGCTCGTCATCAGCCAGCCCGATCGGCCTGCCGGCCGTGGCCTCCAGACGCGCCCGTCGCCGGTGGCGGCATGGGCTCGCGAGCATCACGTCGCGGTCCAGACGCCGCGCCGCCTGCGCTCGGACGAGGGGCGAGCGCTCCTGGCTCGTTACGCGCCGGATGGTCTGCTGCTGGCCGCCTACGGCCAGCTCGTGCCGGACGACCTGCTCGAGGTCGCCCCGCGCCCTCCTCTCAACGTCCACCCCTCCCTCCTGCCACGGCACCGTGGGGCGGCGCCGGTCGCCTCCACCATCCTCGCGGGCGATCCAGAGGGCGGGGTCTCGCTGATGGTGATGACCACCGAGCTCGATGCCGGGCCGATCGTCGCCCAGTGGTCCGAGCCCCTCTCCGGGCGCGAGACGACTCCCGAGCTCGAGGATCGGCTGGCGCAGCTCGCGGCGGAGGTGGTTCCGCCGGAGCTCGCGGCGTGGGCCGCTGGCGCCGTCTCGACCACGCCCCAGGACGAGCGCCAGGCGACGATGATCAAACCCTTCAAGCGAACGGACGGATGGATCGACTGGCGCCAGAGCGCCACGGTCGTCGACCGCCGCGTCCGCGCCCTGCAGCCATGGCCCGGAGCATGGACCTCGCTCGATGGCAAGCGGCTCCACATTCGCGCGGCGCACCCCGTCGCGGGGGTCGATGGGCCGCTGGTGGGCACGCTCCTCCCCGGGGAGTGGCCGCTGGTCGCGTGCGGCCAGGGCGCCCTGGCGCTCGAGCTCGTCCAGCCCGAGGGGCGGTCGATCCTGCCCGCCGACGCGTGGCGTCGAGGCCTTCCCCGTGAACATGTGCTGCTCGGCGGCGGCGCGGCGCCAGCGTAGCGATCTTCATCTCGCCTTCACGGAGGGGCAAGGGACGCTCGGCTATACTCGGCCCGCTTCCAAGGAGGTAGCAACAACGACGATGAACAGTCTCTTGCCGTACGTCCTGATGGTCATGCTTCCGAGCATCGCCATCACCGGCTGGGCGGCGTGGCGCGTTCGATCAACCTATGCCCGGTGGTCGAAGGTCGACTCCGGGATCGATCTCTCAGCCTTTGATTTCGCCCGCCGGCTGCTTGACCGGCAGGGCCTGACCGATGTCAAGATCGAGCCGGTCCCCGGCCAGCTGACCGACCACTACGACCCGCGCGGCAAGGTGCTGCGCGTCAGCTCGGCCGTGGCGGGGACCCGCCAGCTGGGCCAGTACAACCCGGCCGACCGCTCCGTCGGATTCCCGCAGGGCTCCGGCACCCTCTCGGTGGCCGCGGCCGCGGTGATCGCGCACGAGGTCGGCCACGCCCTCCAGGATCGCGAGCGCGACCCGTGGATGGCGGCGCGCCAGCTGATCGTGCCGGCGGCACAGATCGGCTCCAGCATCGCCCCCTGGCTGATCATCGCCGGATTGTGGTTCAGCGTGACGGGGCTCGCCGAGATCGGGCTGATCGCATTCGGGGCAGCGGTGGTCTTCACCTTCGTGACGCTGCCGGTTGAGGTCGGCGCGTCGGGCAAGGCGCTCGCCTTCGTGACCAGCCTCGGCATCTCCGGCGAGCGGCAGGTCGGGGCGCGCGAGGTGCTCAAGGCAGCTGCGTGGACCTACGTCGCGGCCGCGCTCACGGCGCTGCTGACCTTCGTCTACTACCTCATGCTGATCCTGGGGCGTCGTGACTGAACGTCCACTCGCCGGGACACGGCCGGCGATCAGCGAGGTCGACTCTGCGTCGCTCACCGCGTGGCTCGCCGCCCGCGGTGAGCCCGCGTATCGGGCGGAGCAGGTCATGTCCGGCGCCCATCGGCCCACGGCCGCCAGCCTCGACGACCTGACCGATCTGCCCCGGCCGCTGCGCCAGGCGGTGGCGGACGAGTTCGCGTTCTCCTCGATCATCGGCAGCCATACCCTCGAGGCCGATGGGGGACTGACGGCCAAGGCGGTCCACGAGCTGGGGGACGGCCAGCGGATCGAGTCGGTGCTGATGCGATACCCGGGCCGGAACGCGGGCAGCGGCCGCACGACGGTCTGCATCAGCTCCCAGGCAGGATGCGCCGTCGCCTGCCCGTTCTGCGCGACCGGGCAGGCGGGATTCGGCCGGCAGCTCACCGCCGGCGAGATTGTCGACCAGGTCCTGCACTGGCACCGGGCGCCATGGCTCGCCCTCGGTGCCGATTGGCGACCGGGAGGTGGCCGCAGCCACTACAACATCGTCTTCATGGGAATGGGCGAGCCGCTGAACAACGCCGACCGGGTGTTTGCCGCGGTGCGCCTGCTGAACGACCCGGCCCGCCTCGGGATCGGCGCGCGCCACATCACGGTCAGCACGTCGGGGGTCGTGCCGGGAATCGACCGCATGATCGACGAGCTACCCCAGGTCAACCTGGCGATCAGCCTCCACGCCGCCACCGACGAGCTGCGCGACGAGCTGGTGCCGATCAATCGCAAGTGGCCGATTGCCGAGGTCGTGGCCGCCGGCCAGCGCTTCGCCGCCCGGACCCGGCGGCGGGTGAGCCTCGAGTACGTGCTCATCGACGGCGTGAACGACGCTGCCGACCAGGCGATGGGCCTCGCCGAGCTGGCAGGTGGCTGGCTCAGCCACGTCAACCTGATCCCGCTCAACCCGACGCCCGGTTCACGCTGGAGCGGAACCTCCGCGGCGGGCGTTCGGGCCTTCGCCGCCACGATCGAGCGTGCCGGGGTGCCGGTCACGGTGCGCGACACGAGGGGGCGCGAGATCGAGGCGGCCTGCGGCCAGCTCCACGCCCAGCTGGCCGGACGGCCGATCCCCGCCGCCCTGCCCCTGGTCACCGCATGACGGGTCGTCCGGCTCAGATCAGCGCCAGCCTCCTGAATGCCGACTTCGCTCACCTCGGCGAGGAGGTGCGTCGCGCGGTCGAGGGAGGGGTCGACTCGGTCCACCTCGACGTGATGGACGGACACTTCGTCGAGAACCTGACAATCGGTCCCGTGGTGGTGCAGGCGGTGCGACCGATGGCCTCGGTCCCATACCACGCCCACCTCATGGTCTCGCAGCCGCTGCGCCATGCACGCGCATTCGCCGATGCGGGCAGCGACCTGATCGTCGCGCACGTCGAGGCCGATGACGACCCGGGCGAGGTGATCAGCGCGATCCACGGCTACGGCCGTGCCGCCGGCCTGGCGCTCAATCCGGAGACGCCGGCCCAGGCCGTCCTGCCGTATCTCGACGCGATCGACCTGCTGCTCGTCATGACCGTCCATCCTGGCCGCGGCGGCCAGGCGTTCATCGCCGAGGTCCTCCCCAAGATTACGCAGCTGCGGGACGAGATCGACAGGCGTGGCCTCGCCGTACCAATCGGGATCGATGGCGGCGTGAACCTCGACACGATCGGGGCGGCGCACGCCGCGGGTGGCGAGGTCATGGTCGCCGGCTGGGCGCTCTACGCCGAGCACGGCGACCTGGCGCCGACCGTTCAGGCCCTGCGAGCAGCCGCATCGGCGGGCGCGGGAGGGGGCGCGTGAGGCAGGTTCGCTCGCTCATCTCCATCGGGCTCCTCGCGGCCATCGTCATCGGCTGCTCGGCGCCCGGCCCGAAGCCGAGCCCCACCCCGCGGCCGCCGCGGGACGTCAGCGTCACCGTGGTCGATCGCACCAACCGGGCGCCCATCCCGAACGCGACGCTGCGGGCGGGGACTGCCACCGCGATCACCGGACCGGACGGCACCGGGATCATCCGCACCAGTGGCGGAGTGGAGATCGAGGTGACGGCGAAAGGGTTCGACACCGGGACCGGGACCGCACCCGACGAAAAGGGCCTGACCATCGAGCTGCGCCCCAACGTCGTCAGGGGTGCGGTCACCGACGGTGACGGGAAGCCGATCGCCGCGGTTCGGGTCTTTGTCGACGGCGCATCGGTGCCGGTCGAGACGGATGCGCAGGGGCGCTACGAGCTCCCCGGCGTTCCGGAGCAGGGGACGCTCGTCTACAAGATGCCCGGGTATCGGCTGGGCCTGATCCCGATCGACGCGCAGATGACAAAGAACGTGGCACTCACCCCGTTTGTCGCCCGCGCCCTGTACGCCCCGTCGGCGATCTTCGAGGGGACCGGGCGCCTCGACGCGATGCTCGACCTGATCGACCGGACCGAGGTCAACGCGATGGTGATCGACGTCAAGGAGACGGCGGGCAACCTCTACTGGGCCACGGATCTGCCGGCGGCCAGGACCATCGGCGCCGTGATGGAGACGCCGCTCCTCAGGCTCGACGAAGTGCTGCCCAGGCTGAAGGAGCGGGGCATCTACACGATCGCCCGAATGGTGGTCATGAAGGACAACACGCTCGGCAAGGTAAGGCCAGACCTGGCGGTGATGAACGCCGCCACCGGCGAGCCATGGCGTGACTACGGCGGCGGCGTCTGGCTGGACCCCTACAACGCGGCGGTGGCCGAGTACATCGCGGCCCTCGCCGGCGACCTGGCCGAGAAGGGCTTCGACGAGGTGCAGCTCGACTACGTGCGCTTCTTCAGCGATGGCGACTACGCGACCGCGGACACCAACCTGCCGAACACCCAGTCATTCAGGCTCCCGGCCATCCGGCGGCTGTTCCGGGTGGTCTCCGACGCGCTCGTGACGAAGCATGCCTTCCTGTCGGCGGACGTCTTCCCGATCAGTTTCATCGCCACCGACGACCAGGGGATCGGCCAGCGACCGGAGGTGATCATGCCGTACGTGGACTACTTCTCACCGATGGTCTACCCGAGCCACTACGGGCCATACACCTTCGGCTTTGCCAACCCGAACGACCATCCCTACGAGGTGATCGACCAGACGCTCAAGATCATGAACGAGCAGCGGGCCGGGCTTCGGATGGTGATCCGGCCCTGGATCCAGGACTTCGGCTATGGGCCCTTCCCACCGTACAGCGCGGCCCAGGTGCTGCAGGAGATGCAGGCGGCCAGCGACAACGGCGCCCAGGGCTGGATGATCTGGAACGCGTCGGCGCGCTTCACCGAATCCGCGCTGGCTCCGCCACGTGAGGGCGAGTCGTCGGGGCCGATCACCAGCCCGCTGGCCTCGCCGGGCTCCTAGCGCTCGTGCGCCTCGTTGTCCAGCGGGTCAGCCGCGCCGAGGTGCGAATCGATGGAGAGGTGGTGGGATCAATCGGCCGGGGCGCGGTCGTGCTCGTCGGGGTCGGAGCGGGGGATACCACCGAGCTGGCGGAGCGGCTCGCAGACCGGCTGGCCGGCATCCGCTACTTCGAGGATGCCGAGGGACGGACGAACCTGGCGATCGACGAGGTGGGCGGCTCGTTCCTGGTGGTGAGCCAGTTCACGCTCCTCGCCGACCTGAGCCGCGGCCGGCGGCCGGGGTTCGCCCTGGCGGCGCCGCCGGACGTGGCGGAGCCGATCGTGGACCGGTTCGTGGAGCGCCTGCGTGACGGCGGCCGGAACGTGGCGACCGGGCGCTTCGGGGCGGAGATGGAGGTCGAGCTGGTGAACGACGGGCCGTTCACGCTGGTCCTCGACGCAGGGGCCGAGGCCTAGGTCAGACCTTCTCGGCGGTCCGGATGCAGCGGGAGCAGGCCTTGATGCGGACCGGCGAGCCATTGCGCTGGACGACCATCGGCTGCAGGTTGGGCAGCCATCGGCGCAGCGCGCGCTTGCGGTTCATGCCGACTGACTGGGGGTTCCAGCCGGTGATCGGCTTCTTGCCGCAGATGTCGCAGGCTCGGGCCATGTGGGGATCTCCGTTTCATGAACGAACCGGCGCACCAGACCTCGGCGCTGCCGGAACGGCCCGATCCTAGCACGCTACGATCGGGCCATGCAATCAGCGGGGCGGCGCGTCCCAGTGCCCCTCGCCCCGGGCGACCTCGACCTGCCGATTCGCTCGGTGCTACCCGAGCTGGCACGCGGCGCAGCGGCGTTCGGGAGGCTGGGAATCACGACCCCCCGGCAGGCCCTCTTCTACCTTCCGTTCCGCTACGACGACTTCAGCGACCTGCGTCCCCTGGGCGAGCTGGTCCCCGACGAGAAGCAGTCCGCCCGGGTGAAGGTCACCGAGGTGAAGGTCGAGCCGGGCTTCGGCCGACGACCGCAGCGGGTGATCGCGCAGCTCGCCGACGGGAGCGGGTCGGCCGAGGCGATCTGGTTCGGGAAGCGCTACGTCGAGCGCCGCCTCGAGAAGGGCTCCGAGGTCGTGATCAGCGGCAAGGTCGCGTTCCGCGGCTGGCGGCCGCAGTTCGTCTCGCCGGAGTTCTCCCCGGTCGGGCACGAGTCGATCCACACCGCCCGGGTCGTGCCGATCTACCGGCTGGTGGGGGGCGTGACCCAGCGACGGGTGCGCGAGCTGCTTGCCCGGGTGCTCGAGCGGGCGCTGCCGGTGGTCGAGGATCCGCTGCGCCCCGCGGAACGCGGCGACCTGCCGGTGCTCGACGATGCCCTGCGAGCCGCGCATTTCCCCGAGGAGGCAGCCGATGTGCCCGCCGCCCTCGACCGCCTGGCCTTCGACGAGCTGCTGGCTCTCCAGCTCGCGATGGCACAGGCACGCGAGGCTCGTGCCGGGCAGCGAGCCGCCTCGGTCGCGGTCGACGCTGACGAGCTCGCGGCCCTGGTCGGCGCCCTGCCGTTCGAGCTGACCGGCGACCAGCGGCGCGCGGTCGATGAGATCGTGGCGGACCTCGCCTCGGACGAGCCGATGCGACGATTGCTCCAGGGCGACGTGGGGAGCGGCAAGACCGCCGTCGCCGCGGTCGCGCTGGCAGGAGTGGTGCGCGCCGGATGGCAGGGGGCGCTCATGGCGCCGACCGAGATCCTGGCGCGACAGCACTACCTCGGCCTGGCTCCGCTCCTCGAGGCGCTCGGGGTTCGAGCCGAGTTCCTCTCGGGCTCACTCGGTGTGGCAGCCAAGCGGCATATCCACGATGTGATCGCGGCGGGGGAGGCGGAGGTCGTGATCGGCACGCACGCCGTGATCGCCGAGGCGGTGACCTTCGACCGGCTCGCGCTGGCCGTGGTGGACGAGCAGCACCGCTTCGGGGTCGCGCAGCGGGCGGCGCTCCAGGCGAAGGGCGCGGGACGCGAGCCGCACCTGCTGGCGCTGACCGCCACCCCCATCCCGCGCACGCTGGCGCTGACGTTCTACGCCGACATGGCGATCAGCACCATCCGCGAGATGCCGCCGGGTCGTCGCGCGATCCGGACCGAGATCCGCAACCGCGCCGCGCTGCCGAAGATCGAGGCGTTCCTCGCCTCCGAGGCGGCTGCGGGGCGCCAGTCGTTCGTGGTCGTCCCGCTCGTCGCCGAGAGCGAGGCGCTGAGCGCGGCGTCGGCGGAGGCGGAGTTCGAGCGACTGCGGGCGGCGCTCCCGGACCTGCGGATCGGCCTGGTCCACGGGCAGCAGAAGGCGGACGCGCGCGACGCCACGATGGCCTCCTTCGCTGCTGGGGAGCTTGACCTGCTGGTGGCGACGACGGTGATCGAGGTGGGGATCGACGTGCCGAACGCATCGGTGATGCTGATCGAGGACGCCGACCGGTTCGGCCTTGCCCAGCTCCACCAGCTCCGCGGGCGGGTGGGTCGCGGCGACCAGCAGTCCTTCTGCATCCTCCTCACCGATGCCGTCGACGACCGATCGCGCGAGCGCCTCGAGGTGGTCCGCGGCTCGAACGATGGATTCGAGATCGCCGAGGCCGACCTCCGCCTCCGCGGCGCAGGGAACGTCCTCGGGACGCGCCAGTCGGGCCTGCCGCCCCTGAAGGTTGCATCGCTCTTCGAGCCAAGGCACCTCGTCCTGGCCGAACGGGCCGGGACCCTGGCGCGCAGCCTGGTGAGCGCCGATCCCGCCCTCGCCTCGCGGCCGGAGCTGGTCCGCCTGCGCGACGACCTGGCGAGCGCCGAGGACGAGGGGGACGCGGCCTGATGCGCGTTATCGCGGGCACGGCCCGTGGCCGGCCCCTGGTCGCTCCCCGGGGTGCGCACACCCGACCGATCACCGACCGCGTGAAGGAGACCCTGTTCGGGATCCTCGGCGATCGGGTACTCGACGCACGGTTCCTGGACCTCTTCGCCGGCAGCGGCTCGGTGGGGATCGAGGCGCTCTCGCGCGGCGCGGCCAGCTGCGACTTCGTGGAGCACGACCGCCGGGCGATCGCCTCGATCCGCGAGAACCTGGAGCGCGCCGGGGTCGCGGGGCAGGCATCGGTCCATGCGATGGATGTGATGCGCTACCTGGAGCGCTCCGAGGACGACCGATTCGGACTGGCGTTCTTGGATCCGCCGTACGAGGAGCGTGCTATCCTCGCGCCGCTCGAGCGGCTGGTGACCCGCCTGGCGCCCGGTGCGACGGTCGTCGTCAAGCACCACTGGCGCACGTCGATGCCGGAGCCGTCGGGCCTCGCGCGCTGGCGGGAGCGCCGCTTCGGCGAGACGACCCTGACCTTTCTGGCCCAGACCGACGAACCCGATGGAGTGGAGGAACGATGAGCCGCGTCGCCGTCTTTCCCGGCTCGTTCGACCCCATGACCAACGCGCACCTCGACGTCGCCCGGCGCGCGGCAGCGCTCTTCGACCGTCTCGTCATCGGCGTCCTCAACAACCCGCGGAAGTCGCCCCTCTTCAGCGTGGACGAGCGGATCGCCCAGATCACCGACGCGGTCGCGGAGTTCGGCCAGAACGTCGAGGTCGCCGGATTCGACGGGCTCACGGTCGACTTCGCGCGCCGCAACCAGGCCGGCTTCATCGTCCGCGGCCTGCGTGCGGTCAGCGACTTCGAGGCTGAGCTCCAGATGGCCCATACCAACCGCAAGCTGCAGCCTGGGGTCGATACCGTCTTCCTGATGTCGGCGCTCGACTACGGGTATCTGTCGAGCAGCCTCGCCAAGGAAGTGGCCCAGTTCGGCGGTGAGATCGCCGACATGGTCCCGGCGCCGGTCGCCGAGGCGCTCCGGGCACGCTTCGCCTCCGCGGGCTGAGGCCCGCGCGCGACTATAATCTCGGCCACGAACGAGACGTCGCGGGAGGTCGCAGCCACGGACATCATCTTCCTCGTAGAGCGGTTGGAGTCCCTGGCTGCCAGCGCCAAGAAGCTGCCTCTCACCAGCAACGTGGTGATTGACCAGGCGGCGGTCCTGGAGCTGATCGACCAGCTGCGTGCGGCCGTCCCGCCGGAGGTCGCCCAGGCGCGGCGCATCACCGAGGAGGCGACCCGCATCACCGAGCGAGCCCGCGAAGAGGGGGACGCGGTCATCGCGCGGGCGCAGGAGCAGGCCGCCCGCATGCTCGAGGACCGTGAGCTGGTCCAGATGGCCAAGCAGCGCGCAACCGAGATCATCGAGACCGCCACCCGTGAGGCTGCCGACATCCGCCGGGGTGGCGATGAGTACGCGGCGGGGGTCCTCATCCGGCTGGAGGGGGAGTGCATCAAGGCGCTGACCAGCATCAAGCGCGGGATCGACATGCTCGATGAGCGCTATCGCCCGCCGCGCTCAGACTCGGATGGGGCCGATCCGGTGTCGATCGAGGTTGAGTCGGAAGCACTGGGTTCCGCCGCCGGGTCGTGACCATCTTCAACGTGGCGGGAATGCTCCAGGAGGCACCCGGAGCGACGCGCGAGGTGCTGCTCCGCGACCGGTACCTGGCCCTCGGGTCCGACGTCGAGCTCGCCGGTCCGGTCGACGGGAAGCTGAGGCTCCAGCGAACGAACCGTGGGATCCTCCTCCGCGGATTCGTCGACGCCCCGGTCCGCCGCACCTGCTCCCGCTGCCTGGATCCGTTCGTCGAGTCGGTCCATCTCCAGCTGGCCGAGGAATTCCTGCCCACCGTCGACCCGCAGCGTGGCGTCCCGCTCGCGCCGCCCGCGCCGGACGAGGAGGCGCTGTCGATCGACGCGCAG
>Ga0209998_10000556_pt1 | contig 10079 bp, 7 predicted proteins | sample EndophyteCoNSPM_FD_187576 | JGI IMG/M metagenome (GOLD analysis project Ga0209998, IMG submission 187576) | Arabidopsis thaliana rhizosphere microbial communities from the Joint Genome Institute, USA, that affect carbon cycling - Endophyte Co-N... | ecosystem: Host-associated > Plants > Roots >... | reverse complement strand
TCTTAAAGATAGTGAGTCTTTATCAATTGAAACGTAATATTGCTGGCTGTTTGTTTCATCAGCCATTCTAATGCCAAAGTCGTTTCTGCTTTTATTTTCAGCTACAAGTCTAAACTTGCCTTCTAAGTAATTTACATTGTTTTGTCCTTTAATCGGTCTTGACCAAAGAGTTCTTGGTTTTTCATCTCCCTGCAAAGTCAAAATTGCAGTACCATCGCCTTTACTTTTGTTCCCACTGTCATTCAACTCTTTTACAATCTCTACGAATTTTGAACCATTTTCAATGTTGTTAAAAAATTTGTAATTATACTGTAGGATACTAACATTTCCATTACTAGTATCATTTGAAATTGCTGATAATAGTGGTAACTCATTTCTTTTTTCATAAATCATGCCAATATCACCAGTCCCGTCCAATGATGGCGATACAAAGTCTGGCACCTTAAGAACGATATATTCATCATTCTGATAAGCCCGTGGAAAATTATCCAATGCAAAATGCAATGGTTTTTGAATTTGTTTTTCTGAATTAGTATCTGCATTCGGTAACGTAACATACTTGATATTATCGTTACGCAGTGACGAAAATAATCCCTCAACTGTGGATGAGTTGAGACCTTGGGGGTTTTCAAGAATTCTGAATTTCGGTATGCCAGAAAATCCAAGGAGTTTTGAAGATAAATCTTCCGTCTGCGATTCGTTTGCACTGATAGCAATAAAGTTTGTATGTAGGTTAGGTAAATCATGACGAAAGAAATTTAACAAATTTATTTCTGGTTGAGAGGGAAAATTTATTTGAAAAAAATCTTCTTGATAGGATGGATCTCTGTATGCCAGTGTCTTGTATCCAGCCAGCATAAATACAGAGAGCCCTACCGAGGTAGCCACGAGTCCTATCAGCATACTAGAGACTAAAGCTCTTAAAAGATAGGAAGGAGGATTACTTTGCCGGCGCTGGTGATTATTAGGAGGTTGCAAAAACAAAATTATTCTGTAAACTAGTAACGATGCAAAACCAACCATTCCCACCATAACGTATTTGCTAAACCTATGCTCATCGTAATATGGACCGCTAATGAGAGCTACGACCGCTATAATTCCAAAGATAAAATATTCCTTTTCAAACCTCTTAAATAGATAAGATGCAATAAATGCTAAACCAAGTAGCCCTACTGCTCCAAATTTCATGGGATATAGGTACCATGGGATATTGCGTTGTGTGGAAGTACCAACTTGGAGCTGGATATCATCGATTGATAACGCCTGCAAGACAAGAAAACTAAACAGGTACAAGTAAGCGAGTACTGAAATGATTGCAATAGATATGCCGGTACTATTGGAACTTGAAAATTTTATGGATGGAAAATTATGGGGGATGGAAAACAAATGAACTTTGGACAAAATTCTTGTAATGTATAATACCCATAGAATAGACACAAAAACTAGAGAAAGAGCCAACAATGGAGCGTTAAGGATTACTACCGCAGAGTAATAATTCTGAGGAGATACGAAGTCGATTAAAATGCAAAATGAGATAGCAAACAGGAAAGACGTGTAGATAAGGTTTCCATAGCTTAGACGAAATGAAAAAATCAGAATTGATGCTATTATAATAAACAAATAAAATTCAGGATGAGAAACGATACCAAGCACAGTAATCGCCATTATAATACAAATATATCTTATCTTAGACTGCATGGCCTTATGTTCTTTGATTAATCCCAGTAGTACAAAACCAGTAGGCAATCCAATGATTATCAGAGGAGTGGTGAAAGTGGGATGGCCAACATCTATGAACGTATTAGGTGTACGTATATCGGAACTTCTAATTGATGCTGAGTGGAGGTTTTCTAATGATTCTTCTTGAGACTGATAATTGCTGATAAAAGAGCTATTGACTACTAAAACCCAACCAAATCCTGAAGACAATACAAATAGCGTTGTGGCTATTACGACTGCTTTTCGTTGATGAGGATGGATCCATCTTGAAAAAAAATAATAAAATGCAAAAATTGGTATCATATTGAGAATGTTTAGCGAAACATATGCATTTACAGAAGGAACTCCTGAAAGATTGAAAAAACCGGCGAGTAACCCTGAAAAAAAGGGCGGATTGTACTTTCCTTCACCAGACATTGCAACCTCCTTAAAGGCACCACTGTTGATCAGAATAGCTTTTCCGTGATGAAACCACTGGTCCCCAACTATTACTCCGCTTTCAAGGTAACATGTATAAAATAGGACCAATCCAAAAATACTTGCAAAAATCATAAACAATGCAAAGTTCTCTTGTGTTACCAACAGACGAAATTTAGATCCTGAAAGGGAAAATGATTTAGTGGCATCCAAATTAAATGATAGTGATAGTGTTTTTTTGTTTTTATTGTACACAATATATACGATAAGTATCGATATTTCTACCCCAATAATTGTAGGATTTACATACTCCGTGGGGGCGCCTATTAGTATTTCTACAACATACACACTGAACCCTACAATAAGCATACTAAAGAGAAATGAAAGGAGAATCCTGGGTAAGGCTTCTAATTGGTTCCCTTTCGTCATAAGATTAACAAGAGCAATGCCTGGAAAAAAGAATGAAAGTAAAAATGCGCTTACCAGCTGTATTACTGGCGCAGGAGACACGAATAATTGATTCCAGGCAATGAATAATTCTTCACCATTACCTATAGGTTTTGATGTTGCCGCAATAATTAGGGAGATAATATATAATGTGATGAAGATGAGTTTTGATGCATTGTTTTTTTTATTTCTGCCCTCCTTATTGTGAGGAAAACCGTTAGCATCTGTATCAGCATCTTTTTCATTAATGAAGTCATTTTGCCTTCTGTTTTCATCTCTAGCGAGAAGTAAATAACTAGACAGTCCAAACAACAATGAAAATAAAATAACAGATAAAGGAATTGTAGTATAGTATGGAAATAATAACAAATTTGAAAGGATAAAGTATAAAAAAAGTGATGAGATTAGGGGCCCGCCAAGAATTATATAATGAGAAAAAATGGGTGTCACAGTTGATACTAAAAATTTTGCGCCCGAATTATTAAGTGTTCGTTTAGATAATTGCGAAACGTATGAAATATAAGAATATACATGAGAAAATTGGGCGCGAATTAATTATTCAAGAGTCGTGGGGATAAATACTAGTCTTCTGTATGTTCGTTGAGAGCGATTTTGCGAATTACTTTGGCAGGATTACCAAAAGCTAAGACGTTTTCTGGAATATCTTCAGTGACTACGGAGCCTGCCCCGATAAGTGAGTTCCTTCCCACCGTAACTGGCAATATTACACATCCAGCTCCTATAATTGAACCTTGCTTTATAGTAGTTTTCAATAGCTTCCACTCACTATTAATTTTAGGATATTTGTCATTAGTAAATGTGACGTGCGGACCTATGAAAACGTCATTTTCTATGGTAACACCGGAGGGAATAAAAGTGAAGGGTCTTATTTTAACCCTATCTCCTATAACAACGCCTTCTTCAATGTATACAAACGCGTCTATCTTGGTATCCTTCCCTATCTTACATTTATACAAGTTTACGTGATCATAAATTCGCGTATTTGATCCGGTAGTAACATCCTTGATAACTGAGAACCTTGTCTTATTCATGTATTCTAACTTCCGTATTTTCGGTGATACTTTTTCTGGCAGAAGATAAAACATTTACTGTTAAGGCGCCTACAAGGGAGCTGTTGTTGGGATTATCTATTCCAGAAATACAATTTACAAAATGAGTTATCATTGACTGCATTGAATTATTTGATGTAATTGGAATGTTCGTTTTTCCGCTTGATCTGTATATAGTTATATCCTGTGATAGAGCATCAATTTTTATGGACGCTTCTGAACCGGTAATGAGTATTATTCTTTCCTTCATTCCCGCTTGTATCCAGCTTAGATCTATTCCTGCCAAGGTTCCGTCAGGCAAGTTAATTATGACGAATCCGACGTCTTCTATCTTCTTATGATATGGCGTGTCATGCATAAGTGATCTGGCATAAATTGTTGAAGGCCACTCGTCTGTCAAGTAATTTATGATATCGACAGGGTGAGGAAGTAAGTCAAAAATGATATCCCTATCAGGGATAGGATTCAAATTATCAAGCCAAAAAAGATGAAGGTATCTCAGATTTCCTATATCCTGATTTTTCAAAATGTTCTTTGCCTGGGATAAAGCAGCATTAAATCTAAAAATGTGGCCCACGAGCAAAACGTTACCACTACTTTCTGACAATCTAGCCAGTTTAAACGCATCCCTCGTATTGAGTGCCATTGGTTTTTCAAGTAAAATATCTTTGTGGCGAGTTAATGCTTCGGTAGCAATTTGGTAGTGCGTCTCATTTGGTGTTGCTATATGAATAGCAGAAATTTCAGGATTGGCTAGACAATCATTTACATTATGAAAAAGCATCGATGTTGGTAAATTAAGTCTGTGACCAATATACGCCAGCCTTTCTTTATTAGGTTCTACAATTCCAATGAAATTAAAATTATCTACGTGCTTATGAGCTACAATATATTCCGTAGCTAATTTTGCACCCCAGTAGCCTGCGCCAAGTAGCGCTAGGTTAACTTGTTTAACCATTCTTTCTCCTTGTCTTTTAACTCCTTTTGTTCATACAGTCTTTCATCGTAGAACCTTGTCACCAGATTAATTATATATTCCTGATCTTTAGAATCAAGATTTGGGAAAATCGGTATAGATATGACAGTTTTACTCCACTCGTCGGTAAAATCTAGAGCTTTAGTATCGAATTTTTGATATGCAGGTTGTCTGTGCACTGGTGTTGGGTAGTGGACTCCTGTGGATACACCATTTATCGAAAGCCAGGTTCCAAGCAGGTTTCTTTTTTTCGTTCTCAATACAAACAAGTGATACACTGATTTATTATTTGATCCATCTTCTGGTGGCAGAATTAAGTCTCCTACGCCGGTTAACCTATTTCTATACCTCTCCGCTATCAACCTACGTTTATCATTCCATTCATCAAGATGTTGCAGTTGTATTTTGCCGATGGCTGCATTAACTGAATTCAGCCTCATAGTATAGCCGATTTCATCATGGGTGTACTTTGTTTTACGGCCTACATCTCTCATCTTCAAGGCGGATTCATAAATTTTCTTACTGTTTGTCGTTATAATTCCACCATCTCCACCTACGGTCATATTCTTGGTAGGATAAAAGCTAAAAATTGCAGCTAATCCAAAAGACCCTACTTTCTTGCTCTTATGCAGGGCCCCATGAGCCTGAGCCGCATCTTCGATAACAATTATGTTTTTCTTTTTGGTCATATCTAGCATAGAAGACATATCGCATGGATGTCCATAGAGATGTACTGGAATTACACATTTGGTGTGGCTCCTTTTCAAGATCTTTTCTAATTCTTCTGAAGAGATCACGTAATCAGATCCTATTTCACAAAATACTGGGATCGCACCGAGCAGACATGCGCTATTTAATGTGGCAACAAAAGTAGCAGAGGGAGCTACGACTATATCGCCGATATTCAGATTTATCGCGTGAAGAGATAATAATAGCGCGGAAGAGCCAGAATTGGTAGATATAGCATAATCGGTTCCCACATATTTTGCAAACGACTCTTCAAATTTAATCACGCTCTCACCGCCCACCAACATTTCATTTGCAAGTACATGTGCTGCAGTTTCTTGCATTTGCTTGGTTATCACAGGCGAGGTAAGTGGAATCAACTGCAAAGATGTGGTCGCTCAGATTAATTAATTAATCTAACTTAAGATAACATATTATCATGGTCGTGATAACGCGCTGTATGCAATCTCATGATTTTAACATTACGATTAGTTCAATTTTTATATTTTCGCTGAGGAATCTTCACATATTAGTTGCCTGTTCATTATTTTTAGCAAAATGAACGCGTCTCCCCCTATCAAATGGACACAAGATACTTATTCTCCGATAAGTGATTCTACGATCAGTTTATTGTCATTGAGTGAGGGAATTAGAACTTATCCAAGGAAATTGATATCCATTATTATTCCGACCTTAAATGAACAAGAAGGCATCAAAAAAACCATACAGTCTATACCCAAGAGAAGGATATTAGAACTCGGCTATAACTTGGAGATTATAATAGTAGATGGAAATTCAACTGATTTGACACGAGAGATTTCAGAGCGAATGGGAGCAACTGTAATACTTGAAAAAAGAAGAGGTTATGGAAGAGCTTTCAAGACTGGGTTTAGAGAAGCAAGGGGAGATATACTAGTTACACTTGATGCAGATCTCACCTACCCTGCAGAGCTTATTCCAGAATATGTTAGGTCGTTAAATGAAAAAGGGTTGGACTTTATTACAGCAAATAGATTCTCCGAGATTCAAGACGGTGCTATGGCACCTTATCATAGATTCGGAAATAATGTTTTGTCAATGTTTATGCGAATATTATATTCAGTCGAAGTCAGGGATTCTCAATCTGGAATGTGGATAATGTCTAGAGACTTTATTAATAGAATCAATATAGCGTCGGATGGTTTTTCTATGTCAGAAGAAATCAAGATAATAGCTTTTACATTCTTCAAAGCTCTCGAACTAAATGGCAGATATAACAGGAGAGTTGGAAAGGTGAAATTAGCAACATTTGGCGATGGCTGGCGTAATTTGAAATACCTGTTCCGTTATAAATCTTTGATAAAAGATGCGATTAAGTCACCCATAGATTTAGTTCAAAAAGAATGCATCGAAATAGATTCAGATACCTCTGTTAAAATTAAATGACAATGTCTCCTAGTAAATCAGATACATGTCTGCAATGTAAGCAAACCCAATTTGATAAACTATGGGAGTTACATTTGTTGTCGGAGAGAAGAGATTAGAAACAGAATGAATGCGACACGATTACACCGTATCCTTGTAACTGGAGGTGCTGGCTTTATCGGCTCCAATTTAATAACGGCGTTGCTGAACAGGGGTTACCATGTGACAGTAGCAGACCATTTATCCGTTGGCAAAAAACAGAATATAGATCTTTTTCTTTCTCATGATAATTTTGATTTTATTGAACTTGACTTGCTTGATCGTAATATATTAAAAGAAGTTGCAAAAAAATGTGAATTAGTTTTTCATCTGTCCGGAAATAGCATAGTTAAAACAGGTTATCATAATTCAGAAATTGATTTTTTCAATAATATTGTAGCCACCCGAAACCTTCTTGAGAGTATGAGAACGAGTGAGAACTGTAAAAAAATCGTTTTTACATCAACATCTGCAATATATGGTGAAGCTCAAATTATTCCAACGCCTGAGGATTATGGACCTCTAAAGCCTATCTCTATGTATGGTTCATCTAAGCTTGCTTGTGAGTCTCTTATCAGTGGATATGCTGGCACGTTTGGAATAGAGGCTGTGATTTTTAGATTGGCTAATGTAGTTGGCCCATCAAGCAAGCATGGTGTAATTTTTGATTTCTTCAATAAACTAGCACAATCGGATGGCAAGTATCTTGAAATACTAGGCAATGGCACTCAGAAGAAATCTTATCTTTATATCGATGATTGCATTGACGCTCTTGTTAATATTGGAATAAGACGATTCGAATCAAATTTTGAAATCTTTAATGTAGGATCTGATGACCAAATTGATACTAATTCTATTGCACAAACAATCATTGCTGAAATGGGATTACGAACAGAAATACGATATGCATCTCAACAGACGGATGGAAGAGGATGGATTGGGGATGTGAAGAACATGTTACTTTCTACGGAAAAAATAAAAAAAATGGGATGGAATACCAATTACACGAGTAAAGAATCAATTTCACATACTACAAAGAAGATGATTGCTGATAAGCCTAACGCTACTGAAAAATTCGGTTTTAAGTCTGCTCCACATTCTTTTGCCCTATAAAGATATGATACATGAAATTCAATTCGAAAAACTCAAACTATGAGCAAGTGAGTTTATTTTTTTAATTAATATGCCTCCGATCATAATCACCCATGTTATTGTTTTTAGGCAGACATGAGACTGGTATTCAGGAAAGAACAGCGTTTTGCTCATAATTCACACGTGTATGACAATTTCAATATTGCTAGGTGAGTTTTTGATTTGAGCGCTCTTAAATGATTAGTCGAATATCATATTATCAACTCAACGTTAACATGCTGCTAATCACCTGGCTTTTCTTCTACATGAATACGTGAAAGACCACATCGGCAAGATACTAGATTATGGCAGAAATCATTAAATAATATGTTGGCCCTCCCGGCCTAAAAAGACAAAGTGATGTCTCATTACGCAATATATTTTAGTCAGTGATAGTCAAAAGAATAAAGATGAATTCAAACAAAATGCTTTTCGCAAGCACATTGGCTATAGCTATTTCGCTGACAGTTTTGGTCTCGTTATCACTCGTCGATCAAACATTCGCAGCAAAGTATCCGTATAAGGCCCAACTTAGCGGACAAAATGAAGTTCCTAAAACAGAATCAAGTGCAACCGGAGAGGCTGAGTTTACCGCACCTGCAAACGATACTATCAAGTATAGGGTAAATGTTACAGGAATCTCTAACGCAACAATGGCCCATATTCATATGGGCAAAGCCGGAGAGAATGGTGCTCCAGTAGTAGACCTTTTGAATACGCCTACGAGCAAGGACAAAGACACGGCCTATGGGATGATATTCAGAGGAAACATTTCAGACTCTAGTCTGAAAGGGGCATTGCAAGGTAAGACCCTAGACGATTTGGCTGCGGCAATGGACTCTGGTGATACATATGTAAATGTACATACTGCAGAACACCCCGATGGTGAAATTAGAGGCCAATTAGCAAATACTGACAATCCGCAAGCAGCAGAATCTACAAATTCTACAGAAGTGGGATTCTCTACTCTAACTGAGTAGTAGAGAAATAAAATTCCAACTTTTCAAATTTTTTTCTATTGAATTATTTTCGTCAGTGTTCTTCGTATCGTGACTGTCATTGTAATACATGGTGAGATTTATACTCTAAATCATGTTGTCAAAATTAACATTGAAATGTAACGTTCAGTAGGCATAATACGTGGTCAAGTTGTTTCATTCTAATGTACTTACCGTAGCGGAGGCAGACATAGTTGTATTGGGTATCCCAGACGAGTCAAGATCACACGCAAAAAGAAAAGGAGCAAGTAAGGGTCCAGATAGCCTAAGGCGTGCATCTAATGATTTTGAGTTCTTTGAAAGAGATGGTAAAAGAATTCCTATTTGTCCAATGTCAGGAGTACTTGAAAAGAAAAAAATAATTGATATAGGAAATTTATCAAAAAATGATCTGTATAAGGAGATATCAGAAATAGTTTCAGCCAAAAAAATACCCATAACTATTGGAGGAGATCATTCCATCACGACGGTCATTCTTAGGGCATTCAGCGACAGTCTTGATGGAGAAAAACTGTCACTACTTTATTTTGACGCTCACCCCGACTTTGTTTCCTCCTCAAAGAACTATTATGGCTCGGTCATCACCGATTCGTCAAAGCATATCAATTTTAGCAAAAGTATGCTGATAGGGACCAGGGCTGCGGAGAAAGAAGAATTAAAAAATGCAAGAGAAAAAAAATTGGAAATCATTACCCCAATTCAGCTCCTCGATCGGGGAGTGAATGCTACTGTTAAAAGGATAATTTCAAAGTGCGGAGGAAGAAAAGTTTACATATCGATTGATTTGGATTGTATGGACCCTGGCGTAGCTCCAGGAGTATCGGTTCCATCTCCAGGAGGGCTATTTCCGTTGGATCTAATATACATTATAAAAAAAATAAGTGAACGCACGAATATAGTGGGAATGGATATAGTAGAGTTATGTCCTGACTATGATCTCAATCAAAATACGGCAAATCACGCTTCAAGGATACTTATGGAAATGATCTCCTCTATGAGACATAAGCACTGACGAACTCGGATGCTCGATAGTAACGAACTAAATGCAGTATTATTTTAGCATTTTATTCATAGAGCTCATAATATTCAATATGTTCTGATATTCACGTTGTTTCATAAGTAGAGCGACACTCAACTTCCCATATTGTCGAG
>Ga0209998_10000554_pt1 | contig 10109 bp, 5 predicted proteins | sample EndophyteCoNSPM_FD_187576 | JGI IMG/M metagenome (GOLD analysis project Ga0209998, IMG submission 187576) | Arabidopsis thaliana rhizosphere microbial communities from the Joint Genome Institute, USA, that affect carbon cycling - Endophyte Co-N... | ecosystem: Host-associated > Plants > Roots >... | reverse complement strand
CTGGCGTCGCGGACGCAGGGCGACGTCTACGCCGTGACGGTGGATCCAGCGCGTGCTGGCTTCTCCGCCTGGTATGAGCTGTTCCCGCGCTCGGCGTCGCCCGACCCCAAGCGTCACGGCACGCTGCGCGATGTCATGGCGCGGCTCGACTACGTCAGCGGGCTGGGATTCAACGTCCTGTACCTGCCCCCGATCCAACCCATCGGTCGGCAGTTCCGGAAAGGCCCCAACAACACGGCGTCGGTCAACCCGGCTGATCCTGGTGTCCCGTGGGCAATCGGTGGTCCAGAGGGCGGGCACACCGCGGTCAACCCGGACCTGGGCACGCTCGACGATTTCGACGCGCTCGTCGCCGCGGCGCGCGCGAAGGACATCGACATGGCACTCGACATCGCGTTCCAGGCTTCGCCCGACCACCCGTGGGTTGCCGAGCGCCCGGAATGGTTCCGGATGCGTCCCGACGGCACGATCCAGTATGCGGAGAACCCACCCAAGAAATACCAGGACATCTACCCGTTCGACTTCGAGAGCAGCGACTGGCGCGGGCTGTGGCAGGCGCTCGATGAGGTGTTCCGCTTCTGGATCGGCCATGGCGTGACCACGTTCCGCGTCGACAACCCGCACACCAAGACGTTCGCGTTCTGGGAGTGGTGCATCGCTGACATCAAGCGCGACCACCCAGAGACGATCTTCCTGGCGGAGGCGTTCACCCGGCCGCGGCCGATGCATCGGCTGGCCAAGCTCGGCTTCTCACAGTCGTACACCTATTTCACATGGCGCAACACCGCGCCCGAGCTGCGCGACTACATGACCGAGCTGACGGCCCAACCCGCGGTTGAATACTTCCGGCCGAGCTTCTGGCCCAACACGCCGGACATCCTGCACGCCGATCTGCAGCGCGGCGGCCGCGCGGCGTTCATGGCGCGCGTCGTCCTGGCCGCCACACTATCGTCCAATTACGGCATCTACGGTCCGGCGTTCGAGCTGATGGAAGCCGTGCCGCGCGAAGCCGGTTCGGAGGAGTACCTCGATTCGGAGAAGTACCAGCAGCGCACGTGGGACCTCGCGCGCGCTGATTCGCTCGCGCCGCTGATCACCACGATCAATGCCGCGCGACGCGACCACCCGGCGCTGCAATCGAACGAGCGCCTCGTGTTCCATGATGTCAACAGCGATTGGCTGCTCGCCTACTCCAAGCGCAGCGCCGACGGTCGCGACGTGATTCTCAGCGTGGTCAACCTGGACTACCACGCGACCCGCGCCGCGACGCTGGTGCTTGACCTCGAGGCGCTGGGTTTGCCGGCCGACGCGCCGTTCGAGGTGCATGACCTCCTTGACGGCGCGACCTACACCTGGCGCGGCGCACGCAACTGGGTCTCGCTCGATCCGGAGGTCCGCGCCGCGCACCTGCTCTGGCTGCGCCGCCCATGACCGGGGATTCTCAGTGGTACAAGGACGCGGTCATCTACGAGCTGCATGTGCGCTCGTTCGCCGACAGCAATGGCGACGGCATCGGTGACTTCCCCGGACTGACGAGCCGGCTCGACTATCTGGCCGACCTGGGCGTGACCGCGCTCTGGCTGCTGCCGTTCTATCCATCGCCCGGCCGTGACGATGGTTACGACATCGCCGACTACACCGGGGTCAACCCCGACTACGGCACGCTGCGTGACGTCAAGACGTTCATCCGTGCCGCCCACGAGCGCGGCCTCAGAGTCATCACCGAGCTCGTCTGCAACCACACGTCCGACCAGCACCCGTGGTTCCAACGCGCCCGGCGCGCCCCCGCGGGCAGCGCCGCGCGCGACTACTACGTGTGGAGCGACACGCCCGATCGCTACGGCGAAGTGCGCATCATCTTCAAGGACTTCGAGCGCTCCAACTGGACGTTCGACGATGAAGCCAATGCCTACTACTGGCATCGCTTCTACCACCACCAACCCGACCTGAACTTCGACAACCCCAAGGTCCGCGCCGAGATCAAGAAGGCGCTTGACTTCTGGCTCGATCTGGGGGTCGATGGCCTGCGGCTCGACGCTATTCCGTACCTGTACGAGCGCGACGGCACCAACGGCGAGAACCTGCCGGAGACCCATGCCTTCCTGCGCGAGCTGCGCGCTCACGTCGACGCCAACTACACCGATCGGATGCTCCTCGCCGAGGCCAATCAGTGGCCAGAAGATGCTGTCGCCTATTTCGGCCGGGGCGATGAGTGCCACATGTGCTTCCACTTCCCGGTCATGCCGCGGCTGTATATGTCGCTGCGCCAGGAGGATCGCTTCCCGCTGTACGACATCCTCGACCAGACGCCGGCCATCCCGGACACCGCCCAGTGGGCGCTCTTCCTGCGCAACCACGACGAGCTGACCCTCGAGATGGTCACCGACGAGGAGCGCGATTACATGTATCGGACCTACGCGGCCGATCCGCAGATGCGCATCAACCTGGGGATCCGGCGCCGCCTGGCGCCACTGCTCGGCAACAACAGGCGCAGGATCGAGCTGCTCAACGGGCTGCTCATGGCCCTGCCGGGCACACCGGTCCTCTACTACGGCGACGAGATCGGCATGGGCGACAACGTGTATCTGGGCGATAGGAACGGCGTGCGCACGCCCATGCAGTGGAGCGCCGATCGCAACGCCGGCTTCAGCGAGGCCAATCGGCAGCGCCTCTTCCTGCCGGTGATCACCGACCCCGAGTACAGCTACGAGGCCGTCAACGTCGACGCCCAGCAAGCCAACCCCAGCTCGCTGCTGTGGTGGATGAAGCGCCTGATCGCCCTGCGCAAGCAGTACCAGGCGTTCGGTCGGGGCTCGCTCAGCTTCCTGACGCCGGAGAACCGGCGCATCGTGGCGTTCGTGCGCGAGTTCAACGACGAGCGAATCCTGGTTGTCGCCAACATGTCGCGCTTTGTCCAGCACGCCGAGCTCGACCTCGCGCCGTGGCGTGGCCTGGTGCCGGTTGAGATGTTCGGCCGCGTCGAGTTTCCGCGCACTGAGGATCGGCCGCTCTTCCTGACCCTGGGGCCGCATTCCTTCATCTGGTTCACCCTGGAGGCGGACCCGAGTGGACGCGGGCATGAGATCCGGCCGGTCGAGGAGAAGGCACCGGCGATCAGCGGGCCGGCCGACCTCGAGCGGTTGCTTGCCGGCGGCGCCCGGGCGCTGGCCGGCGTGCTGCCGGGCTACGTGCGTGCGCGGCGCTGGTTCCGCTCAAAGGCCCGGCGCATCAAGAACATCACCCTGCGCGACGCGCTCCGAGTGCCGTTCGACGGTTCCGCGGACATCCAGGCGCGGCTCGCGATCTTCGACATCGACTACACCGAGGGTGAGTCAGAGTCGTACGTGCTGCCGCTCGCCCTGGCCCGGTCGGAGCGCGTCGAATCGTCCCTGGCCCCGACGCCCCAGGCGGTTATCGCCACGGTTTTGCCGGACGGCGAAGGTGGCACCGCATGGACGCTCTATGACGCGATCTATGAGCCGGCGTTCGCGACCGCGCTGCTCGACGCGGTGGGCGGCAAGCGGCGTGTCTCCGGCCGGCGCACCGAGGTCACGGGATCGCCCACGCCCGCGCTGCGCCGGTTGCGGGGCAGGGGCGCAGCGGCGCTGGTGACGGCCGTCGGCCGGGCCGAGCAGAGCAACACGTCGGTCGTCTTCGGCGACCGGCTCATCCTGAAGCTCTTCCGCCGTCTCGAGCCGGGCGCGAACCCTGAGATCGAGATTGGCCAGGCGTTGACCGCAGCGCGGTTCAGGCACGTGCCCGCGCTGGGAGGGTGGCTGTCGATCAACGGCCGGCGCGAGCCGCAGGCACTGGCCGTCGTGCAGGAATTCGTGGCCAACGAAGGCGATGCATGGGAGTTCACACTCGACGCCGTCGGCGGGTTCTATGAACGCGCTGCAGCGTCGGAAGGTGACATGATGCTGAGCGGCGAGAATCTCGCCGACCTGACCGGCAACTACCAGGGCTTTGCCCAACTGCTGGGGACGCGCACAGCCGAGCTGCATCGCGTGCTGGCCGGTCACGACGATCCAGCGTTTGCACCGGAGCCGTTCAGCGCCCTGTACCAGCGCAGCGTCTTCCAGAATCTGCGCAACCAGGCGAACGGCGCGATCGCGCTGCTGCGGCGCCGACTGGATGACCTGCCAGGTGAAGCGCGGCCGGCGGCCGAGCGGGCGATCAAATCGTCGGAGGACATCCTCCGGCGCGTGCGCGAGCTGACCCAGAGACGTATCGGCGCGGTGCGCATCCGGACGCACGGCGACTACCACCTCGGCCAGGTGCTGTGGACCGGCAAGGACGTGGTCATCATCGATTTCGAGGGCGAGCCCGGCCGGCCGCTGTCGGAGCGGCGCCACAGGCGCTCGGCGCTGGCCGACGTCGCGGGGATGCTGCGCTCGTTCCACTACGCGGCGTTCGGCACGCTCCTAAACCCGCGCATCGGCGGCGCCGTGCGGCCCGAGGACATCGCGCGCCTCGAGCCGTGGGCGGCGGCCTGGTACTCGACCGTCAGCGGCGCTTTCGTGGATGCCTATCTGGAGAGTGCGGCGGGACAGCCATTCGTCCCGCGGGTGCGCGCGGAACAGGTTGCCTTGCTCGAGCTGGCGATGCTCCAGAAGGTGCTGTACGAGCTCAATTACGAGCTCAACAATCGACCCGACTGGGTGTCGATCCCGCTGCGCGGCTTGCTGGACCTGCTTGGCACGGAAGGCGCAGACCCCGTGCCCGACGAGTCCGCCGCGCCCGATGGCTGACCAGGCTGTCCGGCCCGACCAGGCGCGACGGCCGCCTGAGCGCCGCTGGGGTCTGCACAGCGCGCTGGTAACGCTCGGCGTGGCGGCGCTCGTCGTGGGTGCGGCCGTTGCCATCAAGGCGCTTCTCCTATTCGTTTCGACCGCCAACGCCGGGTTCGTGATCTACATCCCGGCCGTCGCGGTCGTCGCCTGGTACCGCGGCATGCTGGGCGGTGTCCTGGCGACGCTGCTCGGTGCACTCGCTGATTCGGTGCTCTTCATCCCCGCGCTGTTTGTCGCCGCGGCCAGTCTTGACAACATCCAGCTGCGGTTGCTCGCCTATCTGGCCGGTGGCACGGCAGTGTCGTACCTGTCATATCGACTGCGCAGCGAGCGCGATCGGGCGCGCGTCGAGTCAACCGAGCGGCACGAGGCGCTTGAGCGCGCTGCCCAGATGAGCGACGAGCTGGGTCGCATCGCGGCCAATGAGCGTCGGGCGAGCGAGCTGCGTGACGCATTCAACTCGATCGTCTCGCACGAGCTGCGCACGCCGATCACGGCCATCTATGGCGGTGCCAAGCTGCTCGCCCGGCGCGATCGCCAGCTCGATGAGGCTACCCGCCAGGAACTGATCGACGACCTGGAGGGGGAGGCCGACCGGCTGTATCGGCTGGTCGAGGACCTGCTCGTGCTCTCGCGCTCGGAGTACGGGACGCTGGAGCGGCACGATGATCCAGTCGCGATTGCGCACCTGGTGCGCCGCGTCACAGGCTCGGAGCAGGCGCGCTGGCCCGCCGTCCGGTTTGCGTTCAGCGCGAGCACGGCCATAACCGCGCACGGCGATGAGACGTACGTCGAGCAGGTGCTGCGCAACCTGCTCAGCAACGCGGCCAAGTACAGCCCGGCCGGGACCACAGTCGAGGTCGTGGTCGACGAGACGCCCGAGGGTGCGCGGGTGCGCGTGCTCGATTCAGGTGCGGGCATTCATAAGGAAGAGGTCGATCGGCTGTTCCAGCTCTATTACCGCTCGCCGGAGACTGCCGCGAAGGCGGGTGGTGCGGGCATCGGCCTCTTCGTCTGTCGCGCGCTTGTCGAGGCGATGGGCGGCCGCATCTGGGCGGCGCCTCGGCCGGATGGTGGCTCCGAGTTCGGCTTCGTCCTCGAACGCTACGCGGACGACGAGTTGCCCGCTAGCGAGGCGACCTAGAACGGCGGCCAGGGCAGCGCTGGACGCGCGGGATCGGGCTGCGCAAAACGGCCGCTCTCGAGCAACGCTGCCACTCGTTGGGCAGTGGCCCGTACCTCACGTCGCGTCAGCAGCTCGCCCAGCGCCGCACCCAAATCGCCGTCGAGCGCCAGCGCGAGATGGCGCAGCACATTCAGCTCTGATTCCTCGAAAGGCTCGCCGCGCCACGCCCACAGGACGGTCCGCAGCTTGGGCTCGACGGCGAAGCAGATGCCATGGTCGACGCCGCGCAACGTGCCATCGGGCAGCGCCAGGATGTGGCCGCCCTTGCGGTCGGCGTTGTTGGCCACGAGATCAAAGACGCACATCGGCCGGAGTCGTGGATCGGCTCCCACTATCAGCTCGACCAGGTCAACCGAGGGATCCGTCTCCAGCCACGCCTGCACGGCGCCCTCGCCGAATGGCCCGTCGCGCAACACCGTTGGTGGCACGATTGCCCAGCCCGCCGCCTCCGAGAGCACGAACGCGGCCACCTCGCGCCGCGCCAGAGTGCCGTCGGGAAAGTCGTGCAGCGGCCTTTCGCCGCGCGTCGGCTTGTAGACGCACAGTGGCCCGGGCGGCAGCTCATCGTCGGGCCACTCGTCGGGATCGAACGGCGTGTCGGCGCCGACGCGGCACAGGAAGCTGGCGTTGGACGCGGCGGCCAGGCGGCCGACGATGGTCAGCTCGCCGTCGCGCAGCAGCTCGAGCGACGCGCGTGGTTGCGCGGGTTCCAGCGCAGCTCCCGCGGCTAGTTCAGGAGCTCGTTGGCGTGGCCGTTGCGGCGCACGCAGAAGTGGCCCGTCGGGTCGAGCGGCGCGCCGCACAGCGGGCACGGCGGGCGACCGGCACGGACGACCTCCAGGGCGCCGCTCGCAAAGTGCAGCGCCGCCTGGGGCTCCAGCTCGACTCGAACGACGTCCCGCGGATCGTCCAGCTCGGCTGCCAATGAGCGCAGCTCGACGCCCTCGTGCTCTGCGCTGAGCTCCGTCTCGGTCTCATCCTCGTCGATGTCTTCGACATCTTCGCCGTCATCAACATCGGCCTCGCCGATCTCACGCGCCTCGATCACGACTCGCCCCGCCTCGCCATCCCAGCCGAGGCTCATCGTGCCCACCCGGAACTGCTCGACGACCGGCTCGGCCAGCTGGGGCACCGGCCCGGGCAGCTCGTCGCCGATGGCGACGCCACCCTCACGCAAGGCGAGCAACAGCGCGGCGATTCGCTCGGCCAAGAGCGCGACCTGTGTCTTCTCCAGTGCGACCGAGACTTGCTGGCTGCCCTTACTGGCCTGGATGAAGAACGTCCGCTGACCGGGCACGCCCAATGCCCCGGCAATGAAGCGGTCGGGCCGGTCGAAGGAATAGACGCGTCGCGGCATGGTAGGGCTGACTCTAATACTCTTGGCGCGCGAACCGTTTCGACTGAGGAGGACGATCTCACTTGCATTTCCGCGTCGTTTCCGACCTCGAGGGCGAGCACCTCGATGCCCTGATCGTGCCCGTCTTCAAGGAAGGTGACGCGGCCAGCAATGCACCCACCGACATCCGGGCCACGGCCGAATGGGTCGCCCGCGAGCACGGCGACACCAACATGTTCGCGCCCATCACCCACCTCCAGACCAGCGGTGATGGCTCGACCCGGTTGATCGTCGTCGGGTCCGGCAAGCGGGCCGACTTCGACGTCGCCCGCGCCTGGCAGTTCGCGAGCGCTGGCGTCCGCGCACTCTGGCAGTCAACCGCGGTGCGCATCGCGCTGTGCCTGGAGTCGGACGCGATCGACGCCCAGGAAGCGGTGCAGAGCGCGGTCGAGGGGGTCATCTACGCGATGTGGCGGCCGGAGAGCCACCGCACGACACAGAAGGATCGCCAGTTGCCGCCACTTGATGAAGTGCTGCTCGTGATAGGCGGCACGTCGGGCGACTATGACGCGGCGATCAGCCGCGGCACCTTCGTCGGCGAGGCGGTCAACTGGTCGCGCGGCGTGGCCAACGAGCCAGCCAACCTGATGACTCCCACGCACATGGCCCAAGCGGCGCGTGAGATGGCGTCGCACACGAGCCTCAAGGTCGAGGTCCTCGGCGAAGACGAGGCGCGCGACCTGGGCATGGGCAGCTACCTGTCAGTGGCGCGCGGCAGCGACGAGCCGGCGCAGGTCGTGGTGCTGCGCCACCACGGTCGCCCGGGCGACGGTTACGACCTCGCGCTCGTCGGCAAGGGCATCACGTTCGACTCGGGCGGCATCTCGATCAAGCCGGCCGAAGAGATGCACCTGATGAAGTACGACATGAGCGGTGCCGCGGCGGTGCTGGCCGCGGCTGGCGTAGCGGCGCGCATGAACCTGCCGCTCAACCTGATCGCGGTCGCGATGTGCACGGAGAACCTGCCCGGCGGCCATGCCACCAAGCCGGGCGACGTGGTCACGAGCATGAGCGGCAAGACGGTCGAGGTGACCAATACCGACGCCGAGGGTCGCCTGGTGCTGATCGACGGCATCACCTACGCCCAGCGCGAAGGTGCCAAGCGCGTGGTCGACGTGGCAACGCTCACCGGCGCGGTGCGAGTCGCTCTTGGCCGGCTGTACACCGGCGTTCTCGGCCGGCCGCAGTCCTTCATCGATGAGGTGCTGGCGGCGGCTGACCGGAGTGGCGAGCGCACGTGGCCGCTGCCGCTGGCCGACGAGCACCGCGAGGAGATGAAGAGCGAGATCGCCGACCTGCGCAACAGCTCCGGGGGGCGGCTGGGCGGCACGATCCTCGGCGCGGCGTTCATCGACGCCGCGGTCGAAGACGACACTGCCTGGGCGCACCTCGATATCGCCAGCACGGCCTGGTACGAGGACGATCGCCCGTTCTCGCCCAAGGGGCCGCAGGGCGCGGCGGTGCGAACCATGGTCGAGCTTGCGGCGACCATCGCCAAGGGATGAACCATCTGCTATCTCCGCAGTCGGCCTGCGGGCCGCTGCTGCGCGTCGGCTGGTGGCCTCCGCACGAGTGCGGAGGCCACTGCACCTCTTTGCGGGGCTGTGAATCGGCTGGGAGGCCGTCCAAATCGGTGAAGAAAACGCCACCCGAAAGCGGCTCGACCAAAAATCGCTGACTGAGCGACAATCGCGGCGCGAACGGCTGCGAGCTGACGAGAGGACTTTGGAGACGTCGCCCGGCCTGCCTGACGCCGTATGGCGGGTTCGCCAACTGAAACCAAACGCATGAGGAGTTCGCTGAAGATGCGCGTTCTGCGGGCTGGTGCCGCTGCACTGTTGCTCGGGCTGACGCTGGCGCCGGTGGCGCTGGCCCAAGGTCCGCTCGAGCTGACGACCCAGTATCCGGCGGTTACCGCCGACCCGGGCTCGACCGTCAAGTTCAACGTTGTCGCGATCACCGACGTCGCAACGCGCGTGGACCTGTCGACCACGGCCCCCGCGGGATGGACCGTCAGGATGCGCGGTGGCGGATCGACCGTCAGTGCGCTCAACACCGCCCCCAGCCCCATCAGCGAGGGCTCGACCACGACCCAGATCGCGGGCGCTTTCACGGTCGAGATCGACGTCCCGGCCGAGGTCGGGCCCAGTGTGAACCACGTCGTGGTCACCGGCCGAACGGCGGCCGGCGCGACGGCCACCCTGTCGCTCGATCTGACCATCGAGGCCCAGGCCTCGGGCGCGGTGTCCCTGACGACGAACTTCCCCAACCTGCGCGGCTCGACCTCGACCGTGTTCCGCTACAACGTGCTCCTCAACAACGACACGAACCAGCAGCTCACCTTTGGCCTGGAGGCGCAGGGTCCCCCGGGCTGGACCGTTGAGGCCAAGCCGGCAGCCGAGCAGGGCGCCACCACGACGACTGTCGACGCAGGCGGCAACTCGACCATCCAGGTAACGGCTGATCCGCCCGCGGACGCCGTGGCCGGCACTTACGACATCAAGATCCTGGCCCAGGGTGGCCCTGAGCCCGTCGAGCTCGACCTGACGGTTGAGATCACCGGCTCGTACTCGCTATCACTCAACACCAGCGATCAGCGTCTGAACGCGAGCGCGACCGCCGGTGGGAAGAGCACCATCGATCTCGTGGTCACCAACACTGGCAGCGCACCGCTGGCCAACGTCCGTTTGGTGGCGACCCCGCCGCGCAACTGGGAGATCACCTTCGACCAGGA
>Ga0209998_10000551_pt1 | contig 10133 bp, 9 predicted proteins | sample EndophyteCoNSPM_FD_187576 | JGI IMG/M metagenome (GOLD analysis project Ga0209998, IMG submission 187576) | Arabidopsis thaliana rhizosphere microbial communities from the Joint Genome Institute, USA, that affect carbon cycling - Endophyte Co-N... | ecosystem: Host-associated > Plants > Roots >... | reverse complement strand
TCGGGCTCATCATGCTGCAGCACGCGACCGTACGCGAGAGCTGCGCGCTCGCAGATGACCGGGTCAGTCACTGGCTTTATCTGCCGCGATTTCACGCGATCGACATTGTAGACATTGAGCGTCCGCTCGGCCTTCGGGTCCTTGCGACGCATCAACGACATGAACAGCCGCTGATTGTACCGCGCGCCAGCCGTCGAATGAACGCAGCCGGCATCATGTGACGCCGGGAACGCTGCGGGGCTCAGCGCCAGAATCGGCGTGGCCGCGAGGATGCCGGCAATCCATAGTCGGTTATGCATGGCAATCCTAACGACTATTCGGATCGGAATTAGGTAACCATCGGCGCGTTAAGCGCGTCTATCCGTTACTAACCATAGATTTCCTGAATGCGCGATTTCATCGCGAGCCAGAACAGCGAGCGACTCAGGCAGCGTCTCTCCGGCGCCATCCGCGTTCGCGAGCCGGCAGTATTCAAGCGGCTCGCGGCCTCGATCGTCGAGATGGCGTTCGTGACTGGAATAGTCGCGCGACTTTATCGCATGATGGTGCTCACGCGGGCGACGACACCAACCCAGGTCGCGATCGCCCTCACGCTCGGCGCCGTCTTTCTCCTGTTGATGGCAACTCTCCACCTGAGCCGCTTCTCGATTCGCGAGTGGTTGTGGCGCGCGCCGGCGTTCGCCACGCTCGAGGGAATTTCCGAGATGCTCGCGAGCATCGTTCTGATCTGGGCAGGCCGGGAGCCGCTCGGCAGCGGCGGTGCGGCCCATTACCATGACTGGGCAGGAATGTCGGTCAATACGATCGTGTGGCGTGTTGCCGTGATCTCGATCTTCTCGCTGCTTCTCGCGATCGTCGTGAAGTGGGTGCGCTACATGATTCTCCGCAATGAGCACGCAGCCTGGAGTGAAGGAACAGTGAAGGCGGGAATCCCCGGCGAGCGATTCATCGAGCGGCGCGGCAGTAGGACACAGGACATCGATCCCTTATTATTCGGAGAGCGCAGGAAACACGACAACAAGCGGGGATGAGATGTACGATGAACGATTCGTGACGCCGATGCGGCAGGAGCTGACCCAGCTCGGTGTTGAAGAGATGCGGACGCCTGAGGAGGTGGACGCGAAGCTGAAGGACTCGAAGGGAACGGCACTCGTGGTAGTGAACTCGATCTGCGGATGCGCCGCGCGTAATGCGCGCCCTGCAGTCGCACGAGCGCTGCAGCACGCGGTGAAACCCGATGCGCTGACGACTGTTTTCGCGGGCCAGGATATCGAGGCTACGCAGAAGGCGCGCAGCTATTTCACAGGCTATCCGCCTTCGTCACCGCAGATCGCCCTGTTGAAAGACGGCAGGATCGTATTCATGCTCGAGCGTCATCAGATCGAGGGACGGACCGCCGGTGAGATCGCGGAGGATCTTGTCGGGGCTTTCGATCGCTACTGCGAAACGCCGATGTCGGCGCAGGCTGCGAACTACTAAAAACAACGGCGGATCGTAGTTGCTTCAGGCAACTATGATCCGCCGTTGTTCTTATTCAGCGGCTATCTCGAATACGCTATCCATCTCCCCATTTCCCTCAGCGTCGGCCGCTTCCCGTACATCAGCAGCCCGACTCGATAGATACGAGCCGCAAGCCAGGTCGCTCCCCAGCACGCCAGAAGAACGCCAAGCAGCGAAATCACAAGCTCGTACCAGGGGACACTGCCGAGCGCGAGACGCAGCGGCATGATGATCGGAGCGGAGAACGGCAAGAGCGACATCACCGTCGCCAGCGTCGATGTCGGGTTAATTAGTATCGGATTGATAAAAATTGCCGTCGCGACAAGCAGAATCAGCATTGGCTGAGCAGCCTGCTGTGCCTCCTGCTCCGAGTTCACCGATGCGCCCACCGCCGCGTAAAGCGATGAGTAGAAAATGAATCCGAGCAGGAAGAACAGGAGCAGGAGGAGAGCGAGGCCGATGGATATCTCAGGCAGCGCGAACGGCATCGTCGAGATCCCGAACTTCGCGAGGATCGGCTGGCGCAGCTTGAACATGAGCACGGTCGTGATCACCCACAGAACCTGCTGAGTGAGTCCCACGCCCCCGACGCCAAGAATCTTTCCCGCCAGCAGGGTCTCGGGCTGCACGCTCGACACAACCACCTCGGCAACGCGCGTCGTCTTCTCCTCGAGCACGCCGCGCAGAACGTTCTGGCCATACAGCACGATGGTCATGTAAAGGAGAAACGCGATCGCGCCGGCGAAGATGATGCTCACCGTGCCCGATCCCCCGCGTCCTTTGTCGGTGATACGCTCCGATTTCAGCCTGAGCGGAAGGAAGGTCATGTCGCGAACGCGGCTCGAGTCGATTCCGGCCTGCTCGAGCCGCTGCGCGAGCACTGCCTCTCTGACAGCCGACCGCAGCCGCTCCATGTCGCCCAGCGATGTTGCGTTGCGGCCGGCGTAACGGACTTCTTCTCCACGCAGCGTTTGCTGGTCGGCGATGAGATAGCCGCTCAGCTGCTTGCTCTTGATCTCGCGCGTTGCCGTGCTCTCTGCTTCCGAAACCTCGCTCAGCTTCAGCACGACTACCTGCGGAGCTTCCGCGCCTGGCGCCCGGCCGCGATTCATCGCGTCAGCGATTCGATTCCCGATTCCCGTCGTCGTTGCATCGAGGATGCGCGTGTTGCTGAACTCCATCGTGGAGCGCGAGCGCTTTGCCATGATCGCCGGAACGATGACCATCGCGCCAAAGAAGATGGGACCGAAAATCGTGGCGAAGATGAACCACCGCGTTCGCACGCGCTCGAGATACTCCCTCTTTATGATCGCCCAGAGCTTAGCCATGTCCGGTCATCCCCGTCTCGACCCCGGTCGCGCCTACACGCTCGAGGAAGATCTGATGCAGTGAAGGCCGTACGATCTCGAACCTGCTGACTGTCGCGCCAGTGTCGACGATGCGATGGAGCAGGGTCTGCGGATCCGCGCCGTCGGCCATCTCCACCTCGAAGTAACGGTTGGAATCGTCGACACGGCTTACGAGCGAGCGGTCCGAGAGCACCGTCGTCACAGTGGATGGCGGACGACCTCCAAATCCGAGCGCCACGTTCCGTGAGCCGTGCGATTCGCGAATCTCGTTCACCTGCCCATCGAGAACTTTTTCGCCCCGCGCGATGATGCAGACCGAATCGCAGATGCGCTCGGCATTGTCCATGATGTGCGTGCTGAAGATGATCGTCTTCCCGCGCTCCTTGAGATCGATGATCGTGTCCTTCAGCGCCTGGGCGTTGATCGGATCGAGACCGGAGAACGGCTCGTCGAGAATGACGAGATCGGGATCGTGGAGCAGCGTCCCGATGAACTGCACTTTCTGCTGCATTCCACGCGAGAGCTCGTCGATCTTCGCGGCGCCCCAGTCCTTTTCCGCGGTCTTGAGATCGAACCGCTCGAGCCACGCGTCGATTCTCCGATCGGCGTCCGCGGCTTTCATTCCCTTGAGCTCGGCGAGAAACCTGAGAACGCGGCGAACCTGCATCTTGCGATAAAGTCCGCGCTCTTCAGGGAGGTAACCGATGCGATCGGTTATCGTCGGGTCCGAGGCGGGGTGGCCAAGGATCCTGATCGAGCCCGCGTCGGGCGCGATGATGTTCAGAATCATTCGAATCGTCGTTGTCTTCCCCGCGCCGTTTGGCCCGAGAAGACCGTACACGGCGCCGCGTGGAACGCGGAGCGAAAGGTCGCGGACGGCAACGTGCTCCGCGTATCGCTTCACCACGTTGTCGATCTCTACCGTAAAGTCCGTCATTTGGTCAGAAGTGAAGTGCAGCCGTACAATATAGGCGTGAGCGGCTCAGCAAGGTTCGATCGAAACGAGTTTGCCGGGGCGTTCGGCGACATCGGCACAGACCTGCCGCTCATCGTCGGGATGATTCTCGCGGCCGGGCTTCACTCGGCGAGCGTGCTCGTGATGTTCGGCGTGATGCAGTTCATTACGGCGTTCAGGTACCGGATGCCGATGCCGGTTCAGCCCCTCAAAGCGGTCGCCGTCCTCGTCATCACGCAGAAGATTGCGCCCGGCGTTCTCTACGGCGGTGGGCTGGCGATCGGGATCGCAATGCTCGTGCTGACTTTGACCGGGAGCATCACGTGGCTCGCGCGAGTCGTTCCGAAAGCAGTCGTGCGCGGATTGCAGCTCGGGCTTGGCATTCAGCTCGCGATGCTAGCGCTCAGGGATTATGTCCAGGCAGACGGGATTCGTGGATACATCCTGGCTGCGATCGGGTTCGTGATCGTGATTGCTTTGTTCGGCAATCGTCGATTCCCCCCCGCGATCCCGGTAATACTCCTCGGCGTGGCATACGCGTTCGCGTTCAAGCTGAGCGGTGCAGAGTTCGCCAACGCGGTCGGTTTTACTCTTCCGCAAATCCGGACTGTCACAATGGACGACATGATGACCGGATTCCTGCTTCTCGCGCTCCCGCAGATTCCGCTATCACTCGGCAACTCCATTCTCGCGACACGACAGGTCGCAGAAGATTTGTTTCCCGAGCGTGAGATCACTGTGCGCAAGCTGAGCTACACGTATGCGCTGATGAATCTCGTGAATCCGTTCTTCGGTGGAGTGCCGACCTGCCATGGCTCGGGAGGGCTGGTCGGTCATTACACATTCGGCGCGCGAACCGGCGGATCGATCATGATCTACGGGTCGATCTTTCTCATTCTCGGCTTGTTCTTCTCGTCCGGATTCTCCGAGCTCGCGCAGATCTTTCCGCTTCCGATTCTTGGTGTGCTTCTCTTTTTCGAAGCTGCAGCGTTGATGGGAATGATCCGCGATCAGGCGTCTGATCCGCGATCTCTCCTGATCGTCGTCCTCGTGGGGTTGATCGCGGCCGGGCTCCCATACGGCTACGCGATTGGACTTGTCGCGGGAGTACTTCTTTCCTTTGTGCTTTTGAAGAAGAACGCGGCGGCCAGCACCTAGTCGCCGTGTTTCTTACGCCTTTGTCTTCCGATTATTCGATCTCGATGAAGCGGCTGGACGATGCAGCTCCGGCATCGATGCGAAGCAGATATTTGCCACGCGGGATCAAGGCGAGATCGAGCACAACCGACCGAGCCGCAATCCCGGATCCAGCACTGACCTGATTCCACCGAATGGTAAGCGGGCTCGATTTTGACGCGAGGCCAATCGACTCACCAATGCGGCGAAGAGTCCCAACCTGAACGCGGGTCAGCGTCAGCGACACGGGCTGAGCGCTGTCGCTTCGTGACAAACCGTACGTCTCCCAGAAAATTCCGACCTTTCCGCGCTTCACCGTGTTGGTGCCGAGCGCCGCGGCCATTGCGGTCTCGAGAGTGGTGGTTTCCGCATCGGCCGGGTTGAAGAGAAGCGGATCAGAGAGTGAGATGGAGCCCCGGTTCACCGGCTTGATCGACAGAACCGATCGTTTCCAGGCCGCTGCCTTGCGTGTCGCGGTGTCGACGACCTCGAGACTCATGATCTGCGTTCTCGAGTCCACCATCACGCTGAGCGCTCCCGCTCTTCCCGAGGTATCGGTCGACATGTAGGCGGGTGAGCGCTCGTCGCGCGCGACCACGAGCGCGCCCGACATGTTCATCGAATCGAGCTCCTTCCGAACATTCACGTCGTACGCGACGACGACGAGCGCCGAATCAGCTCTCCGAAACACAGCGACCTGCGGGTCGATCTCGAATACTCTCCTCGCAATCACCGGCGAGTAACGCTCAGCGGAGCCGTCGAGATCGAGGTCGAACTTTACGGCAGGCACCGTGTCGGTGCTCACAGAAACCGGAATGAAGTGATAGTTCGGGGTGGCCTCGTGACCCGAGACGGGACCGTTTGCCGGATCGAAGTACGTTCCCGGCTCGCGTGTCCAGTAACGCGCCCATCCGTAGCGCACGACCATCTCGCGCAGGTCGTTCGACCACGAAATGTTGTACGCGTTGCGGGCCGGCTCCTGGATTTTGGACATCGTGTGACGCGCGAAGTGCTCGGTGCGGCGATCATTGCCGGGCACCGACCAGAACGGATCCGCGAGCCACCACAATCGCTCGGCGACTTTTTCATTCGACCCGCATCCCACCTTCCTGTACTTTCTGCGGAGCTGGTTATCCAGAATTGGCGTCATGTTCGTCCACTTGCATCGCTCGGCAGCGGGCATCGCCTGAAGCGACCGGGCGAACGCGCTGTCGGCAGCCGCGACGTGACCGCCTTCGTGAAGCGCCAGGCCTTCGAGCGCATCACACCACCACTCTGACGCCTGGCATGCCCGCGCGACTCTCAGAGCGGCGGTGTCATTCTTTGCCTCGACGAGATAGCGAACGCGCTGTCCGGTGATCCACCCATCGCGAGGCGCTTTTTTCGCTGCGCTGTCGAGAGACGCGATCAGCGCTTCACGCGCTCGCCTGATCGCTCGCGGCTGTTTCGCCTCGACAGTGTCGGCTTCGTTGTTCCACTGGCAGAACCGCCCGATCCGCGCATCGCAGGTATCCGTGGGACCATAATTCGACCGCGGAAGGTTCTGTCTCCGGACGAGCTCGAACCGCGCCTGAGCCCCCGAGGCCTTGCGTCTCGCTTCTACGCTATCGCGCCTCGCTTGTGCTTCAGCAATGCTGGAAGCGGCAGCGACTCCAAGGATAACGACACCAATAGCCCGGGGAATCCACATCGCGAGTCAGCTCCTGCGTCTCACTCCTTCAGTGAGAGCGTCCCATGCAAGTAGAGCGCATTTCACTCTTGCCGGAAATTTCGACACTCCGCTCAGCGCGCGCAGGGAGCCGAGTGATTTGTCGTCTGCCGCATTTTCGGTTCCCATGACCATGTCGCGGAACCGTCCACGCAGCGACTCAATCTCTTCAAGATTCCTGCCTTTCACCAGCTGCGTCATCATCGATGCCGAAGCCTGCGATATCGAACACCCCCGGCCGGAGAATCCGATGTCAGCCACGGAATCTCCGTCGTAGCGGATCTGCACGGTGATCTCGTCACCGCACAGCGGATTCTTCATCACGATCGTTTCGTCCGCATCGGGAATCTCACCCTTGTTTCGCGGACGGCGATAGTGATCCAGGATCATCTCCTGGTAGAGACCCTGAATCTGAGCCGATCGCTCAGACGCCGACATGTCCGAAGATCTCCTTTGCCCTCATGACTCCTTCGACGAGCGCGTCGATGTCCGACGAATCGTTGTAAACGTAGAATGATGCGCGCGCGGTCGCAGGTACGTCCAGCCGCCTCATCAGAGGCTGGGCGCAATGATGACCGGCACGAATACAGACGCCGTCGCCATCGAGAATCGTCGCAAGGTCATGGGGGTGAACATCCGCAATCGTGAAGCTCACCACTCCGCTTCGCAGTGACGGCTGAGGACCATATATGCGAATGCCTTCGACCTGTGACAGGCGCTCGTGCGCCTCCGACATGAGCACTCTCTCATGGCGCAGCACATTGTCCATCCCGATCGAATCGAGATAGTCTGCCGCCGCCGCGAGACCAACCGCATTCGCGGCATTGGGCGTTCCCGCCTCGAACTTGTGAGGCAGCACGTTCCACGTCGTCGTCTCATCGTACACGAACTCGATCATGTCACCACCCATCTGGTACGGCGGCATCGACTCGAGGATATCGCGCCGCCCGAGCAGGCCGCCAATTCCCATCGGGCCGCACATCTTGTGTCCGCTGAAAGCGTAGAAATCCACGCCGAGCTCGTCGAACCCGACAGGCAGATGCGGAACTCCCTGGGCTCCGTCGCACACGACGATTGCGTCGGACCTTTCGCGGACGATACCGACGATGTCGCGCACGGGGTTGATCGTGCCGAGGGCATTGGAGACATGATTGATGGCGACGATCTTCGTTTTCGCGTTTATCAGTCCCGACAGGCAATCCAGGTCGATGCGGTGATCTTCGGTGAGGTCGCAGATGCGGAGTCGCGCCTTCTTCTCGATCGCGAGCTGCTGCCAGGGGACGAAGTTCGCGTGATGCTCGAGCGCGGTGATGACGATCTCATCGCCTTCGCCAACGTTCGCCCGGCCGTAGGCGCTCGCGACGAGGTTGATCGACTCAGTCGTGCCGCGGGTGAAAATCAGGCAGTCGCTGTCGCCCAGCCCGACGAACTGCGCGACCCGCTTTCGTGCCCCGTCGTAGCGGTCGGTCGCTTCGACCGACAACGCGTACGCTCCGCGGTGCGGGTTTGCGTTGGAGTTCTCGTAGAAATCGGTGATTGCATCGAGAACGACGCGCGGCTTCTGGGACGTAGCGGCCGAATCGAGGTAGTGAAGGTCAGGCCGATTCGAAAGAATCGGGAAATCAAGGCGGCGGTTCATCGCGACGCTCCCGGCCCGACCAGGACATTGTCGCCCTCGATCCGGACCTCGTAAACGGGAAGAGGTATCAGCGCCGGCCCCTGCCTTACCTCGCCCGTAACACAGTCGAACCGGGCGCCATGCCAAGCGCACTGGATGGTTCCGTCCGGCAGCACGTCCCCGAGGTTCATCTCGAAATCCTGGTGGGTGCAGTTGTCAGCCACGGCCGAGATGCGGCCGCGTGACTTGATGAGGCAGATCCGGAGGCCGTCCGAGCGCGCCACGGCGAGCGTCCCCTCGTCGGGGACCTCGTCGACCGAAGCAACATTTTCGAAGTCACTGGAGTCCGCCATTCACCTGGTAGGTTTGACTATCCCGACAAAGTTACTTAGGATTCAATCTATGTCACGAAGTGCTGTAACGCCAAGGAGTTAGGGAATGTCAACCGCAATCGAATCACTGGTCAACAAGGAGTATCCCTACGGCTTCGTGACCGACGTCGAAACGGATACCATTCCCCGCGGTTTGAGCGAGGATGTGGTCCGGCTCATCTCGTCAAAGAAGAACGAGCCGGCCTTCATGCTCGAATGGCGGCTCAAGGCCTATCGCCGCTGGCTCACGATGAAGGAGCCCCACTGGGGCAACCTGAAGTACGAGCCGATCGACTACGGCAACATCATCTATTACTCGGCCCCGAAGTCAGTGAAGCCGCTTCAGAGCCTGGATGAGGTCGATCCGGAGCTGCTCAGGGTCTACGACAAGCTCGGAATCTCGCTCACGGAGCAGAAGAAGCTCGCCGGAGTCGCGGTTGACGCGATTTTCGATTCGGTGTCGGTCGGCACGACGATGAAGGACGAGCTCTCGAAGTACGGGATCATCTTCTGCTCGTTCGGCGAAGCCGTCCAGAACCACCCGGAGCTCGTCGAGCGCTACCTTGGCACCGTCGTTCCGCACAGCGACAACTTTTTTGCCGCATTGAACGCGGCCGTCTTCAGCGACGGCTCATTCTGCTACGTGCCGAAGGGCGTGAAGTGCCCGATGGAGCTTTCGACTTATTTCCGCATCAATAACGCGGATACCGGCCAGTTCGAGCGCACGCTGATCATCGCCGACGAAGGCGCGTCGGTCAGCTACCTCGAGGGTTGCACCGCGCCGCGCCGCGACACGAATCAGCTCCATGCGGCTGTCGTAGAGCTGATCGCGCTCGACAATGCATCGGTGAAATACTCGACGGTGCAGAACTGGTACGCGGGGGATGCTGAAGGAAAGGGAGGCATCTACAACTTCGTGACCAAGCGTGGAAAGTGCGCCGGGGTCAACTCGAAGATCTCGTGGACGCAGGTCGAGACGGGATCGGCGATAACGTGGAAGTATCCGAGCGTGATCCTCCAGGGTGACAACTCGACGGGCGAGTTCTATTCGGTTGCCGTCGTGAACAATCATCAGCAGGCCGACACCGGCACGAAGATGATTCACATCGGAAAGAACACGAAGTCGAACATCGTCTCGAAGGGAATCTCGGCCGGACACGGGAACAACTCGTACCGCGGACAGGTGAAGATTCTTCCGCGCGCGAGCGGTGCGCGGAACTACACGCAGTGCGACTCGATGCTCATTGGAAACGAGTGCGGCGCGCACACGTTTCCGTACATCGAGGTCCAGAACAACACTGCAACGCTGGAACACGAGGCATCGACGTCGAAGATCGGCGAGGATCAGATCTTCTACTGCAAGCAGAGAGGACTATCCGCTGAGCACGCTGTCTCGATGATCGTCTCCGGCTTTTGTCGAGAGGTGTTTCAGGAATTGCCGATGGAGTTTGCGGTC
>Ga0209998_10000547_pt1 | contig 10161 bp, 15 predicted proteins | sample EndophyteCoNSPM_FD_187576 | JGI IMG/M metagenome (GOLD analysis project Ga0209998, IMG submission 187576) | Arabidopsis thaliana rhizosphere microbial communities from the Joint Genome Institute, USA, that affect carbon cycling - Endophyte Co-N... | ecosystem: Host-associated > Plants > Roots >... | reverse complement strand
TCGGCGAAAGAACTTACCGTTGAGGCTGGAGCGACCGGACGCGTCGTTCACGTTCTGGGAGAATGGGCATATCTTCAGCTTGATGACGGTCGATGCGGATGGCTACCCGCCAGCGCAATCGACGCTGCTGTCTAGCCACGCGTTGGAGCGCATGGTGATGCGACAGTGGTCAGCGATACGGAGCGTTCGTGGGCCGTACTGACGCTGACACAACGTTGCCTGGCCGGGCCCTGCCGTGGCTCCTGCTCCTCTACTGCGGAGCCAGCCTTCTGCACTTCGCTCACAACGCCGAGTACATTGCCGACTATCCCAACCTGCCCGGGTGGATATCCCGCGCATCCATCTATGGCACGTGGTGCGCGATCTTCCTGATCGGCCTTGCCGGCTATCTTCTCCTGCATCGTGGCCGCACGATGATCGGGCTCATTCTGCTGACCATCTACACGGCTCTGGGTCTCGACGGACTGCTTCACTACGGCCGGGCTCCGATCTCGTCACACAGCGTCGGCATGAACCTGACCATTTGGATCGAGGTGCTGACTGCCGCTCTGGCCTTGAGCGCCGTGTTGTGGCTTGCCGCGTCCCGCCAGCGCCGAAAAGTCGAAATCACCGGCCCATGACGCCTGGTGCGGGCATCGGTGCCGTCGCGCTGCTGGCCGGCGTCGTAAGCGGCTGTGCGGTATCCGGTCCCGTGACCTGTCGCACGGGCGAAAAGCAGCGGGTCGCCGAGACGCTCTACCTCGGGGCCGCGATGCGCGATGGCCTGGTCGGGGATGCCGAGTGGACGCGGTTCCTCGACGATTGGGTCACTCCGCGTTTTCCCGATGGGCTGACCGTCCTGCAGGCCTCCGGGCAGTGGCGCGGCGCGAACGGAAGGATCGTCGAGGAACCTTCGCGTGTTCTGTACCTGGTCCACCCGGGTGACGAGGCAAGCGAGCGCAAGGTCGAGGAGATCGCGAGTGAATACAAGCGCCGCTTCGAACAGGAAGCCGTTCTCCGAACCCGGGGCGCTGTCTGTGTGTCTTATTGATCGAAGCCGTCGGCGCGAGCGTCATGCAAGACGGCATCAGGAGCAGCCATGAGCGCAGCACTTGAATACGTACGACACGGCATTGGCAGTGTACGGCCCTATGTTCACGGGCATCTGCACCTCTGGGACCTGGTGCGCGATGCCTTTGGTGCCGTCGAACTCGAGCGGCACGAGTTCGGACCGACGTCCTTTCACATCGAAGCACGGATAAGCGACTCCGTGATCGTGCTGGAGACGGGCGATCCTCCTCACCCCGAAGGCACCGCCGGATCGATCTACGTCTACGTACCCGATGTCGATGCGGCCTACCGTCGCGCCCTGGAACGGGGAGCCACCTCGATCGCTCCTCCGCAGGACAAGCCCTACCAGGAGCGCCAGGCCGGCGTTCGGGATTCCTTTGGCAATACCTGGTGGATCGCGACGTATCGTGGCTGACAATCCGTCCATGCCGAAAAAGAGCGATTCGCCGTTCCCATCAGTTCCGAGCGCGCGACGACACCAGCGTCCGCGGAAAGGCAGCCCAAGGAATTCATCGCAAAGTTCGGGCCGCGTCACCAGACGCTGATCCGCGCCGCGCGGAAAGCCATGCGGAGGCGTCTGCCCACGCCGGGGTCGCTTATCATTCGCTCCATATTCGCCAGGCAACGTCTCCGATGCCGCGACGCCTGACCACTTTCGAAGCCAAAGGGCGCCAGGAGGGCAAGCCATGACGGACTCCGCGGACCAGGCACAGATCGAGGCCGCAACAGCCTACGAGTCACTGTTCGTTCCCGCCCTGTTTCAGCAGTGGACCGCCAGCATGGCCGACGCAGCCAGGATCCAGGCCGGCCAGCGTGTCCTCGATGTCGCCTGCGGAACCGGGGTGCTCGCGCGACATGTCGCGCGGCGCGTCGGAACCGGTGGGACCGTGACGGGGCTCGATCCAAGCCCCGGGATGCTCGCCGTAGCGCAACGGCACGCACCGGCCGTCGACTGGCGACGCGGTACCGCCGAGTCGCTGCCGTTCGACGCTCGCTCCTTCGACGCCGTCGTAAGTCAGTTTGGCCTGATGTTCTTCGCAGACCGGACACAGGCGGTGCGCGAGATGATGCGCGTGCTGGTGCCTGGTGGACGCCTCGCGGTCGCTGTCTGGGACAGCCTCGAGCGCAACCCGGCGTACGCGGCGGAAGTCGACCTGCTCACACGCGTTGCCGGACCTGCGCCCGCGGATGCCCTGCGTGCGCCGTTCATGCTCGGCGATCGACAGGTCCTGGCCAAGATCTTCGAGGACGCCGGCGTCCGGCCGATCGAGATCACGACGCACGCCGGCATCGCGCGATTCCCCAGTATCCGCGTGGTTCTGGAAGCCGATCTGCGAGGCTGGTTGCCGATGGTCGGTTTGTCGCAAAGCGAAGAGACCATCGATCGCGTGCTCGCGGCCGCCGACCAGGCACTCGGTGGACAGGTCTCGCAGGTCGACGGGGGCATCCAGTTCGTCCTGTCGGTGCACATCGTCAGTGCAGAGAAAACTGACTGACCCCGCCACCAACCGACCCCTCGTGACTGATTCACCGGAGTGACGCATGCTCGAGCTTCGACCGACCTGCGAGAACTGCAACAAGGCACTGCCGCCCGATGCGACAGATGCACGCATCTGCAGCTACGAATGCACGTTCTGCGCGGCCTGTGTGGAGGGAGTCCTGGGCAACGTCTGTCCGAACTGCGGCGGCGGCTTCGCGGTGAGGCCCATCCGGCCGGCGAAGAACTGGAAGGGCGACAACTACCTGGGCAAGGACCCCGCGGGCACGCGTGTCCGGCACCGGCCTGTCGATCCCGGGCAGCATGCGCAGTTCGCGGCCGCGATCCGCGACGTTCTCCCGCAGCAGCGTTGATTGCGCCTCCGGCGGTCGGCGCCGTGGTGTGCGTCAATTGCCTGGCCGATCGGACAATAGTAACGTCGCGCATCCGGCTCAGGACGACACGTCCGGGGACATGCCCGACCTCACCGTACGCCCGCTGACCGTCGCTCGCTGGGCCGACCTCGAGGCGCTTTTCGCAGCCCGCGGCTGCGGCGCGGCGCGGCGCTGCTGGTGCATGTACTACCGTCGAACGGGCCGCGCGTCGGAACTCTTCGGTGGACGCACGCGCGCCGACGCCAGTCGAGCCGCGCTCAGGGCGCTTGCCCGCTCCGACCTGCCGCCCGGACTCATCGCGTATCGCGCCAGGCAACCGGTCGGATGGATATCGCTCGGTCCGCGTGACGACTTCGCGAGACTGAAGCGTTCCTCCGTCATGAAGGCCGTGGACGATACCCCGGTGTGGTCGATCGTCTGCTTCGTGGTGCCGGCCGAGTACCGCAACCAGGGCGTTGCGCGCGGCTTGCTCGAGGGCGCGATCGCCTACGCGCGCCGGCGCGGCGCGCGGTTGCTCGAGGCGTATCCGGTCGACCGTCCGGGACGCAGCAGCGACGAGGCAATGTGGTTCGGCGCCAGGTCGATGTACGACGCCGCGGGATTCCACGAGGTCGCAAGACGCCGGCCGCACCGGCCGGTCGTGCGCCGGTCGGTTGCCAGAGCAAGGCGCCCCGCTTCACGCCGCGCAACAGCGCGGCCGGGCGCGCGCCGATGATCCCCGCGCAGGATGCGCTGCGGCGGCTGCGCGAGGGCAACCGGCGCTTCGTCGCCGAAGTGCGCGGCCGCGCAGCCGCAGTGAGCAGGGCGCGACGCGAAGAGCTGGCGGCGGGCCAGGAACCGTTCGCGATCATCCTCGGCTGCTCCGACTCGCGCGTCCCCGCCGAAATCGTCTTCGACCAGGGGCTCGGCGACCTGTTCGTCATCCGCGTCGCCGGCAACATCGTGGCGCCGTCACAAGTCGAAAGCGTGGAATTCGCCGCGGCGCGCTTCGAGACACGCCTGGTCGTCGTGCTGGGCCACACGAGCTGCGGCGCTATCCAGGCGACCGTCGATGAGCTCGGCCGTCGCTCCGAAGAGCAGTCCCGGAACCTGCGGTCCATCGTCGATCGTATCCGGCCGGCCGTCGAACCGTTGTTCGGAACTTCGCTGGCGCGCGATCGGGATGCGTTGATGCACCAGGCGGTCCGCGCGAACATCCGCATGTCCGCCAACCAGCTCAGGCACGGTTCCAACGTCCTCGAGCAGCTCATTGACCGCGGCGGGCTGTGCGTCGTCGGCGCCGAGTACTCGCTCGATACCGGTGAGGTCGAATTCTTCGATGGGGTCGAATTCTGATGCGCGCGCTCGCCGCGCTGTTTGCGCTCTCGGCCGCCGGCATCGGCACGCCACCGACGCCAGCCGACGATGCGACGCTCGCGCTCACCGGCGCCACGATCTATAGCTCTCCCGGTGACGCCCCCATCGCTCGCGGCGTTGTCCTGGTGCGCGGCGGACGGATCGTGGCGGTAGGCCCGGCGACGACGCACCCCGTGCCTGCAGCCGCGACACGCGTCGACTGCGAGGGCCTGTTCGTCGTCGCAGGCTTCCAGAACAGCCACGTGCATTTCACCGAGGCCAAGTGGGAGGACGCCGCGAAAGCTCCTGCCGCGCAGCTCTCGGCGCAGCTCGAGGACATGCTGCTGCGCTGGGGTGTCACCACCGCGGTCGACACCGGATCGCTGCTCTCCAACACTCTGGCCCTGCGCGCCCGGATCGAGTCCGGCGAGGTGCGCGGGCCACGCATCTACACGGTTGGCACGCCGATCTATCCGCACAACGGCGTCCCCTACTATCTGCGCGAGTCGCTGCCGCCTGAGGTCCTGCCGCTGCTCAACACGCCGCAGACCGGGGCGGAAGCGGCGGCGATCACGGCGCGCCAGATCGAGGCGGGCGCGGACGCCCTCAAGCTCTTTACGGGCTCATGGGTCGAGCGCGGCAAGGTGCTGCCGATGGACGCCGCCATCGCGCGGGCTGCCGCCGACGAGGCGCACGCGCGCGGCAAGCTGGTGTTCGCGCACGCCTCGAACCTCGCGGGCCTGGAGCCCGCACTCGAGGCTCGGGTGGACGTCCTCGCGCACGCGCTCGACGACGACCGCGGCTGGAACGAAACCCACGTCGCGCGCATGAAGGCGATCCGGATGGCGATGATTCCGACGCTCAAGCTCTTCGGCGGCCAGAGTTTCACGAAGTACATCCAGGCGGAAGTCGGTAGCTATGCAAAAGCCGGCGGCCAGATCCTGTTCGGTACCGACATCGGCTTTCTCACCGACTACGACACGACCGACGAGTTCGCGCTGATGGCAGGCGCCGGGCTCGACTGGCGCGCGATCCTGGCTTCACTCACCACCGCACCCGCCGAGCGGTTCGGCGAGACCCTGCGCCGCGGGCGCGTGACCACCGGTCTTGACGCCGATCTGGTCGTGCTCGGCGCGGATCCGGCGGTTGACGTGACTGCGTTCGCGAATGTGCGGTACACGATCCGTGGGGGCCGAATCATTTACAAGGCCCCGGTCAGCGCCGAAGGCAGCAGCAGCCTGGCCCGATGAGCTTCATCCGACAATGGGGCATGCGACACGAACCGGCGATTCTTCATCGCCTGGGTCAGGGTCTGCGCTACGGGCTCTCAGCTCGCCGGTGGAATCGCGCATGAAGCGGGCAACGACGGGTGTGGTGATCGGCGGAGGCGTTGCGGCGACGCTCGACATCGTTTATGCGTTCGTGATGTCGGCGCAAGCAGGCATTTTCGCCAACGCGGGTACTGCAGTCGGTGGCGAGCGGATGGTTGGGAAAGCAGGCGTTCGACGGCGGCATGCCTGCCGCGGTGCTGGGTCTGCTCTCGCACTATGGCATCCTGTTCGTCGCCGCTGCACAGTACCTGGCGGCGAGCCGCCGCTTCCGGCTGCTGCGGCACCGGGCGGTGACCTGCGGGCTGGTCTTCGGCGTAGGCGTGTACCTGTTCATGAACTTCGTCGTCGTACCGCTCGCCGCAGTGCCGTTCGAGCTCTCATACACGCCGTCGAAGCTCGCTCAAGGGTTCCTCTCTCACTCGGTGCTCGTCGGGCTGCCGATCGCGCTCGCGATCCGCCGCTATTCGCCCTCGGAGGTCAGGTCATGACTGACGTCGCGTTTCAGCCCATGGCGGGCACCTGCTCCTGTCGCGGCGTGCGCTACCGGATGACGGCGGCGCCGCTGTTCGTGCACTGCTGTCACTGTACCTGGTGTCAGCGGGAGACTGGCTCCGCGTTCGTGCTCAATGCGATGGTCGAGGCAGAGTGCGTCGAAGTGCTGGCAGGGTCACCACTGACGATCGACACGCCGTCGAACAGCGGGCGTGGTCAGAAGATCACGCGCTGCCCCAGGTGCTACGTCGCGCTGTGGAGCAACTACCCGGGCGGCGGAGATGCGATCCGCTTCGTGCGCGTCGGCACCCTCGATAACGCGGGCTCGCTGTCTCCGGACATCCACATTTTCACATCGACCAAGCAGCCGTGGGTAGTCCTGCCGGCCGGCGCACGGTCGGTGCCGGAGTTCTACGATCCAAAGCAGGAATGGCCGGCGGCGAGCCTGGCACGGTTCAAAGCGGCGCGCGAGCGCCACGGCATGAAATAGGGAAACAAAAAAGATGACGGCTACGGGGCCACTCTCCAACATCGAGATCGCGCAGCGCGCGACGATGAAACCCATCGTCCCGCTCGGGATGGAGCGACTCGGCATCCCCGAGGAACACCTGCATCCCTTCGGTCGGTACAAGGCGAAGCTGGCGCTCGACTACTGCGAGCACGTCAACGGCCGCCCGGACGGCAAGCTGGTGCTGGTGACGGCAATGTCCCCGACGCCGGCGGGTGAAGGCAAGACCACGATGACGGTGGGTCTCGGCGACGCGCTGAACCGCATCGGCAAGAAGACCGTCATCTGCCTGCGCGAGCCAGCGCTCGGCCCGGTGTTCGGCATGAAGGGTGGCGCGGCGGGCGGTGGTTACGCGCAGGTCGTCCCGATGGAGGACATCAACCTGCATTTCACCGGGGACTTCCCCGCCATCGCCCTCGCGCACAACCTGCTGAGCTCGCTGATCGATAACCATGTCCACTGGGGCAACGAACGGGGCTTCGATGTGCGCCGCATAAGCTGGCGGCGCGTCGTCGACGTCAACGACCGCGCCTTGCGCGAGATCACGGTTGGGCTCGGCGGCCCCGCCAACGGCTATCCACGCCAGGACGGGTTCGACATCGTCGTGGCCTCCGAGGTGATGGCGATACTGTGCCTGGCCACCAGCCTGCGCGACCTCAGGGAACGGCTGGGCCGGATCGTCGTCGGTCACACGCGCGACCGCCAGCCGATACTGGCGCGCGACATCAATGGGCACGGCGCGATGGCGGCGATTCTCAAGGACGCACTGGCGCCGAACCTGGTGCAGACACTCGAGAACAACCCGGCGTTTATCCACGGCGGGCCGTTCGCCAACATCGCGCATGGCTGCAACTCGGTGATGGCGACCCGCACGGCGCTGAAACTCGCCGATTACGTCGTGACCGAGGCGGGCTTCGGTGCCGACCTCGGCGCGGAGAAGTTCATCGACATCAAGTGCCGCAAGGCGGGGCTCAGGCCGTCCGCGGCAGTGATCGTGGCGACCGTGCGGGCGATCAAGTACCACGGCGGCGTGGCTGTCCCCGATCTCGCCCGGGAGAACATCGCGGCGCTGCAGAAGGGCATCGTCAATCTCGACCGACACGTCGACAACGTGCGCGACGTCTATGGGCTGCCATGCCTGGTCGCGATCAATCATCGCGCCGAGGACACGGACGCAGAGCTCAACTGGATCGTCGACCGGGCCTCGCATCACGGCGTCAAGGTGATCGTCTCGCGTCATTATGCCGAGGGCAGCCGCGGCGCCGAGAGCGTCGCGAAGGAGGTGGTCGAGCTCTGCCAGCACCCCAACTATTTCAAGTTCGCCTACGACGACAAGGCCACGCTCTGGGACAAGATGAAGACAATCGCGACGCGCATCTACGGCGCATCGGAGATCACCGCCGACGCCAGGATTCGCGCCCAGATCAAGGAGCTGCAGGAATCGGGCTACGGTCACTACCCGGTCTGCGTTGCGAAGACACAGTATTCGTTCTCGACCGATCCCCAGCTTCACGGCGCGCCGCACGGGCACGTGGTCAACATCCGGGAAGTGCGGCTCGCGGCCGGCGCGGAGTTCGTGGTCATGATCTGCGGGGACATCATGACGATGCCGGGGTTGCCGAGGGTACCCGCCGCGAACACGATCGACATCGACGACTCGGGGAAAATCGTCGGTCTGTTCTGACAAAAACCGCAATGCAACGCCTGGTCGAGATCCGCTCGTATCAGCTCAAGCGCGGCACCGCGACGGAATTTCACGTAGCCGTCGAGACGACCGCGGTGCCGATGCTGCGCGAATGGGGTGCGGACGTGGTGGCCTACGGGCCGTCCGAGCACGCGCCGGACACCTATTACCTGATCCGCGCCTACGTGGATATCGACGATCTCAACCGCCGCCAGGATGCGTTCTACGGCTCGGACGAATGGCGCAACGGTCCGCGCGAAGAAATCGTGTCGCGGATCGAGAGCTATCTCAGCACGGTGCTCTGGATGTCGCCCGAGGCCATCGAGGATCTGCGCCGGCGCAACCAGGCTTGAGCACTCCGCCGCGCGTTGACGGACCCTGCCACTCGGTGCTCTAGTCGGTTCGCATGCGATACCGGCTGCTCGCAGACGCCGTCCTGATCGTCCATCTCGCCTTCATCGCCTTCGTGGTCCTGGGCGGTCTGCTGGTACTGCGCTGGCCGCGGATCGCGTGGCTGCATCTGCCCGCCGTGGCCTGGGGTGCGTGGATCGAGTTCAGCGGGAGGATCTGCCCCCTCACCCCGCTCGAGTCGGCTTGCGCGCGCGCGGGGGCGCGGCGGCGTACAGCGGCGGCTTCATCGAGCACTACATCACGGGGCTCATCTACCCTGAGGGGCTCGACCGCACTCAGCAGGTCGTGCTCGGGGTCTTCGTCCTGGTGCTGAACGTCGGTATCTATACGTGGCTTCTGTGGCGGCGCCGCAGGCTTCAGCCGCGCTGATCCAACGCGCGAACCGGTCGATCGGTCATCCGTTCCAGGGTGACGAAGCTGAACGGATACGCGTGTGTTGCGTCCGCGGAGTGTCGTTCGCGATGCGTCTCGCGCCAGGCATCCGGGTCGATCGACGGGAAAAATGTGTCCGCCGCAACGCGCGCGTGAACCCGCGTGAGCTCGATCACTCGGGCCAGTGGCAGCGCCTGGGCGAAGATGTCGGCACCGCCGATCACGGAGATTTCAGCGACCCCGCCGGCAGCCCGCAGCGCCTCGTCGAAGGAGTGCACGACCGTCGCCCCCTCGATCGCGAGCGTGCGATCGCGGGTCACGACGATGCTGTGCCGCCCTGGCAGCGGCCGGCCGATCGAATCCCAGGTGCGCCGTCCCATGATCATCGGCTTGCCCATGGTCAGCGACTTGAAGCGCCTGAGATCCGCGGGCAGGTGCCAGGGCAACTGACCCGCGTGGCCGATGCCGCCCCGCTCGTCGGCCGCGACGACGATCGTTACCAGGGTCATTGCGAGACGGCGACTCAGCGCCGCCGACGCCGTAGCTGCTTCCGCCTGCGGCCCTGCTTGCGCTTGCGGTCGAGCGGTACGGGATCGAGCATCGTGCCGCGACATTGCGTGGAGCCGCAGCGGCAGACGTAGAGTGCGAGCTCCTTCGGGTCGTCGGTGCTCTCCCAGGTGAGCTGATAGTCATAACCCAGCTCTTCACCCGGCCTGATATCGCGGATAGCATCGATGAACACGCGGCCATCCTCGATGATGGTCTCGCAATTTGCGTCGCAGGAGTGGTTGATGTAGCGCGCCTCGTTCCCGTCCACACCCGCGTCAATGCAGATGTCGTCGTCGACGACGAACAGGAACGTGTGGCCGTCGTCCTGGCCCTTGTCCTCGTAGCGCGCGTCGGCCTCCTCATGCGAGATGCGATCGCCGAGATATTCGACAACGCGCGTGCCGACCGGTATTTCGCGCGTCGCATATACACCGCGGCCGTGGATCCGCGAGCGCCGGACCTCGTAGGGCAGATCCTGGCGGACTATCGCACCGCGGCGGGTCGCCGCGCGCATGTGCGCATGGTGATGCGGAGCAGTCTTGGCCTTCTTCATACGG
>Ga0209998_10000546_pt1 | contig 10164 bp, 7 predicted proteins | sample EndophyteCoNSPM_FD_187576 | JGI IMG/M metagenome (GOLD analysis project Ga0209998, IMG submission 187576) | Arabidopsis thaliana rhizosphere microbial communities from the Joint Genome Institute, USA, that affect carbon cycling - Endophyte Co-N... | ecosystem: Host-associated > Plants > Roots >... | reverse complement strand
GTGTGTTCGAGCGGATTTCCGCTGTCGATGCGTCACTCGCCGTTCTTGTCGGAGTGCACTGCGGGCTCGGGTCAAAGGCAATCGTGCTTTACGGAAGCGAAGAGCAGAAGCAGCGGTATCTGCCAATGCTTGCGCGCGGTGAGACGCTGGCCGCATATGCGCTGACCGAGCCCGAGACTGGATCGGACGCGCAGAATATCAGGACCGTTGCGCGTCTGTCTGATGACGGGTCGAAGTGGATCCTCAACGGCCACAAGATCTGGATCGGCAACGCGCATCGCGCAGGAGTGATAGCGACGTTCGCCCAGACGCCGGTCGAGCGACGTGGAGAGACTGTGATGCGCTCGACCGCGTTCATCATTCGGCCCGACATGCCGGGGTTCAGAATTCTTGGCACTGTGAGAAAGCTCGGGATTCGTGGCTCTACACAAGCGGAGCTGTTGTACGAGAATCTCGAGGTTCCAGCCGATCACATGCTGGGCTCAATCGGAAAAGGGTTTTCAGCTGCCGTAAACGTTCTCAATTCCGGGCGTCTTACCCTTGCAGCAGGATGTACCTCGGCCGCGAAGACCATGGTCGGCGAAATGGCGCGATATGCTGAGCAGCGGATTCAGTTCGGCCATCCGCTCGCTGACTTCGAGATAACACAGCGAAAGCTGTCGCGTTACGCTGCCGATGCTTATGCAGCCGATTCGATGCTCGGTGTGCTCGCCGCGCTCGCCGACAATTCCGAAGCGGATTTCTCTCTCGAGGCAGCGTGCGCCAAAGTGTTTGCGAGCGAGCTGATCTGGGAAGCTGCCGACGACATGGTTCAGATTGCAGGCGGTCGCGGATTTGTGAAGCCGTATCCGTACGAGAGAATGCTTCGTGACGCCCGCATCAACCGCATCTTCGAAGGCGCGAACGAAGTTCTGCGATTGTTCATCGGGCTCAATGGCATACAGGGGCCCGCCGAATCGCTGAAGGAAGTTGGAACCGCGTTGCGCCGTCCTCTCCGTAACCTCGGTCTCCTCACTGGATTCGCAGGGTCGCGAATCCGGGGTCTGCTCGGCGCTACCGGCAACCTTGAGACGAAGCTTCATCCGCGCCTCGAGCAGCACAAGAACTTCTTCGAGAAGCACGTGAAGGAGCTGAAGCAGTCAACTGACCGGGCGGTGTTGCGTTATCGAAGGGACATTGTGGATCGTCAGCTGGTGCTCGAGCGGCTGGCAAACATGGCTATCGAGATGTTCGCGACATGCTGCGTGATCAGCCGCACGCAAAGCATGATCGAAGACAGAGGCGAGGAAGCCGCGGAGCGTGAGATCTCGCTGTGCGATCTGTTCTGCGTCGAGTCGGGACTGCGATTCAGGCAGTGCCGTGATACGCTCGGGTCGTTGTCCGAGGCGACGGATGCAAAGAAGCGGACCGTGGCTGCCGATGTCCGTGAAGCTGCGGGCTATTTCGTGCCTGATGCTATTCTCGATATTTCGCCGGCTTCCGATGTAGCCGAAACTGCGGGAACTGCGGGAACTGCGGGAACTGCGGGAACTGCGGGAACTGCGGGAACTGCTCTGTAAGCACAGAATACACAGACTGGGCACAGATTACACAGAAACTGCGTTGACTACGTTTTCTAATTGTTTGTAAACGACGTAAAGGCGCAGTTACGCAGTCTAAAAAACAATCAAAAGCAGTTCCGCATTTTCTGTGTAATCTGTGCCCATTCTGTGTATTCTGTGCTCACAGAGCAGTTCAGCCGCCGTTCCGCGGCCACCAGCCAAGAAGATCCGAGCACGACCTGAGAATTGTCCCACAGTTTCGACAGACGATCTTGCACTTGATCTGAAGCAGGTCTGTCGACCCGCAGACATCGCAAACCTCAGGATCGTCGCTCACTCGAAATCCAGGCCGAGATCGAGAGCTTTTGCGGAATGAGTCAGGGCGCCCACTGAAATCCAGTCGACGCCGGTCTCCGCGATCGCACGAACCGTCTCCAGCCTCACGCCGCCCGAAGCCTCCGTGACGGCTCGTCCGTCAACCAGAGCAACGGCCTCACGCAGCTTCGCGAGACTCATGTTGTCGAGCATGATGATGTCAGCTCCCGCCTGGAGCGCGGCCTGAACCTGGTCGATGTTGTCGCACTCGACCTCGACTGACTTGCCCGGCGCGAGCTCACGTGCTCTCGCGACCGCAACCTGAACGTCTCCGTCGAGAGCGGCGAGATGATTGTCCTTGATCAGGATCGCCGCGCCAAGATCCATGCGATGATTCATTCCACCTCCGGCGCGAACCGCGTACTTCTCGAGCTTTCTCCATCCGGGAGTCGTCTTGCGGGTGTCGAGAATTCTCGCCTCCGTGCCCGTAATCGCATCCACGAATTCATGCGTCAGCGTCGCGATGCCGGACAATCGCTGGAGATAGTTCAGCGCGACGCGCTCAGCAGACAACAATCCGCGTGGCGACGCTGTGACGAACATGACTTCGGCTCCCGCGTCGACGACCTGGCCGTCCCTGACCGTCGATCGCACCGAAGCTTTCGGATCCCTTTGACGAAACGCTTCACGTGCGAGCGGGATCCCCGCGATCACGCCCCGCTTGCGCGCAACCACTCTGCATCGGGCGCGGCGCTCGGTCTGGATTGTCGCGATGCTCGTGATGTCGTCGCCCGCGCCGTCCTCCTCGAGCGCCTCGCGCACCATCGTCGATGTCATCAGCCGCGCATAGGGAAAACGCAGCGCACCCGATGGGCCAAGTCCCCGCTCAGCGAGGATGGCAATTCGTCGCGGTCTCATTCGCCCGGATCTTCTGTCGTTTCCGGCTTCAGGGAGAGTGGCCGCTGGCCGCCGATCGAGATCATCCTCTCGATCGCCGTGCGCGCGCGGTCGGCAATCGCCGGATCCACCGTGATGTGATGCTCCAGCTTCTGGAGCGAGTTCAATACTTTCGGCAGCGTCGTCACCTTCATGAAGGCGCAGACTGCGAGCTCGCTCGCGGGAAAGAAGTTCTTGGTCGGATTCTCCCGCCGCAGCCGGTGGAGAATTCCGACTTCGGTGGCTACGATGAATTCTTCGGCGCTCGAGATTCGCGGACGATTGATCATTCCTTCAGTCGAGAGAATCTGAACACCTTCCGGATCGACGTCGCCTGCGGAGACCGCTTCGACTGCGCTGGTTGCACAGCCGCATTCGGGATGAATCAGGAATTCCGCTCCGGGATGCTCTGCCCGGCGATGATTGATATGCTCGGGGTCGATACCAGCGTGCACGTGACATTCGCCCATCCATACGTGCATGTTCTGGCGACCGGTGATTCTGCGCACATGGGCACCGAGAAACATGTCGGGGAGAAACAGAATCTCCTTCTCCATCGGAATCGAGTTCACGATCTCCACCGCATTTCCCGAAGTGCAGCAATAGTCACTTTCCGCCTTGACGTCAGCAGTCGTGTTCACGTATGAGACGACCACCGCGCCCGGATGCTCGGCTTTCCAGGCACGCAGCTGGTCACCATCTATGGTAGCGGCGAGCGAGCAGCCGGCGGCGAGGTCGGGAAGAAGAACCATTTTGTCCGGCGATAGAACGGCCGCGGTCTCGGCCATGAAATGCACGCCGCAGAAGACTATGATCCCGGCGTCGGTGCGGGCTGCTTCCCTGCTCAGCCCCAGCGAGTCGCCCACGAAATCGGCAATGTCCTGAACCTCGGGCCTTTCGTAGTTGTGCGCGAGAATCACCGCGTTTCGCTCTTTCGCGAGACGCTTGATCTCGTTCTGCAGCTGGGTCACTTCATCTCGAATTGCCGTAGTCGTCATGCTAGAACTCTATGTGTCTGCCGCGCCATTTGCGCACCGTGTGCGGGAAGTCGCTCCGGTAATGACCGCCGCGTGATTCCTTTCGCTGAAGCGCGCCATCTGCAATCAGTCGAGCCGTCTCGATCATGTTCGATTCCTCAGTCGCACCCTCAGGCAGTCTCGTCTCGATGTCCGTGAGAAGGTCGAGCCCCTGGCGCAGACCTTTTGCAGTCCGGTCGATCCCGACGTGATTCCACATGACGTTGCGCACCGCATTCGCCGCGACCTGTGCCGCGCCGCGATCTCTCAGCACCGGCGCCTCCCACGCTTTCCTGCGAGGCGCACCCGGGATTCCAGGCAGCGCGATCATGTCGCGCGCGACACGTTCGGCGAACACGAGGCCTTCGAGAAGCGAATTCGAGGCCAGACGATTCGCGCCGTGAACACCTGTGCGCGAAACCTCGCCGCATGCGTAAAGGCGCTCCATGCTCGAGCGGCCCGCGAGGTCGGTGACGATTCCACCCATCATGTAATGAGCTGCCGGAATCACCGGAATCAAATCCACTGACGGATCGATTCCACGCGCCTTGCACAGCGCGAAAATTCCGGGAAATCGCGTCGTGAACGATTTCCCCAGCTTCCGGGCATCCAGATAGACACGGCTCCCTCTCTTGCGCTCGCGATAGATCTCACGCGCGACGACGTCTCTAGGCGCAAGCTCGGCCAGACGGTGCCGCTTCACCATGAAGCGCGAGCCCGATTCGTTCACGAGAATCGCCCCTTCCCCACGCACTGCCTCCGAGATCAATGCGAGGGGATTCTCCGATGTCTCGAGTGCGGTCGGATGAAACTGCACGAACTCCATGTCGGCGAGCTTCACTCCCGCTCGATGAGCGATTGCATAACCATCCCCGGTCGCAACCTGCGGATTCGTAGTGTACCGATACACCTGCCCGCATCCACCCGTGGCCAACACCGTCGCATCGGCAATTATCTCGATTGGCTTTCCCGCACGAGTTGCGCGAATGCCGCGGCAGATTCCGTCGCTCACGATCAGATCGAGCACGCGGGTTTTCTCCAGCACCTGGATCGTTCTGGTCGCTCTCACCCGCTCGATGAGCGTCCGGGCTACTTCGGCACCGGTTTGATCACCGTGAGCATGAACGATCCGGCGGCGCGAGTGCGCTGCTTCCCTTCCCAGCTTGAATTTTCCGCCAGGCTCGAGATCGAAGTCCGCGCCCGCCGTATGCAGCTCGCGAACGCGGGCAGGCCCCTCCTCGACGAGCACTTCCACCGCTTCAGCGTCACACAGCGCAGCGCCCGCGGCGAGAGTGTCCTTGCGATGCAGCTCAGGCGAATCCCCCGCGCCGAGCGCCGCGGCGATGCCGCCCTGAGCATACGCAGTCGCGCTGTCGAAGAGCGAGCGCTTGGTAAGCACCACGACCTCGCCATCGGACGAAGCACGCCATGCGGTATGTAATCCGGCAACGCCGCTCCCGACAACCAGAAAACGGGTTCTCAAACGCTCGGCCATGTTTTGAAATCAAGGTGAAAGAGAAGCGTATTTAAAGGGGACCGCCGCCTTGCCGCAAAGCGCTCAGTGGGCGAATATCCTCGTCCATGCGGAAACTCTTTCTCGTAGCAGCGGGGCTTCTCGTCGTTCATGCCGCGCTGCTTTTTGCGGGCGGTCGGTCCGTTACCGATGAGAGCCGCCCCGGCGCAACGGATGTCGGCATCGTCCTCGATGTCGGAGGACGCGGCGACAAGTCGTTCAACGACGGAGCGTATGCCGGCGCTGACAGCGCCACGAGGATTCTGCACCCGAACATTCGCTTCATCGAGCCCGGCGAAGGGTCAGATCGCGAGGCAGGCCTTCGCCTTCTCGCAGCGGAAGACATGGATCTCGTCATCGGAGTGGGTTTCATTTTCTCCGATGACCTGACGAAGCTCGCAAAGGAATACCCGAATGTCTCATTTGCAGGCGTCGATTACGCGCTCTCCGTAGACGACAAAGGCAATGTCATCCAGCCGCCACCGAATCTCGCGGCTCTCAAGTTCCGCGAGGAGGAAGGATCGTTTCTAGTCGGGGCGCTTGCCGCGCTCGTCAGCCACTCGAAAAAGATCGGTTTCGTCGGCGGAATGGACATTCCCCTGATCCACAAGTTCGAGGCCGGTTACCGTGCGGGCGTGAAACAGGTTTGTCCGGACTGCACGGTGATCGCCCAGTATGCCGGCGTGACCCCCGAGGCGTTCAAGAACCCGGGCAAAGGGAAGGAGCTCGCGCTCAGTCAATACCAGTCGGGCGTCGAAGTGATCTTTCATGCCTCGGGCTCCACAGGGCAGGGTGTATTCGAAGCCGCACGCGCAATGAACAGGCTCGCGATCGGCGTGGACGCGGATCAGAACGATGAAGCACCGGGCCACGTGCTCACATCCATGGTAAAGGGAGTGAACGCGGCGGTCTTCGACGCGATTCAGCGTGTCCAGAGCAGAACTTTCAAGGGCGGCATCTACTCATTCGGGCTTGCCGAAGGCGGCGTTGGCTACGTCTACGACGACCGCAACAAGAACCTGATTCCCGACGACGTTCACGCGCGTGTCGAGCAGCTCAGACAGGACATCATTGCCGGCAGGATAAAGGTGCCAAGCACGAGATGACGGCACCTCCCACCGCCATGGGCGGACGTGAGAATATCGCGATCCGCATGGAAGGAATCGACAAGATCTTCGGATCGGTTCGCGCAAATCGAGCCGCCTCGCTCGAAGTGAAGACCGGCGAGATCCACGCTCTCGTCGGCGAAAACGGCGCCGGCAAATCCACCCTGATGAAAATCCTCGGCGGGCTTCTCAAGCCCGATGCCGGCCGGATGGAAGTGAATGGGCGCGATGTCACTGGCTGGTCGACCAGTGATGCGATCGCCGCTGGCATCGGCGTCGTGCACCAGCATTTCATGCTCGTTCCAACTCTCACCGTTGCGGAGAACATCGTGCTCGGCATGGAGCCGAGAAACGGTATCCTGTTCGATTATTCAAGAGCTGTCGCCGAATCTGAGAAGCTGAGCGCAGAAACCGGCCTTGCCGTGTCTGCCGACGCCAGGGTCTCCGACCTCTCTGTTGGCGAGGCGCAGCGTGTCGAGATTCTCAAGACGCTTTACCGCGGCGCGAAGATTCTCGTGCTCGACGAGCCCACCGCAGTTCTTTCTCCGCCGGAAGTTCGAGAGCTGTGGTCGGTGCTTCGCAAGCTGCGCGATGCAGGCGGTACAATCGTGCTGATCACGCATCGCCTGGATGAAGTGATCGAAATCTCCGATGTGATCACGGTGATGCGCGGCGGCCAGACAGTCGAGCGTCTGCGCACTTCCGACACTACGCCCGCGCAGATAGCGCGCGCGATGGTTGGCCGCGATGTAGTGCTCAGCTCCCGCGATGAGGCTTCCGCGCTGGGCGCAAGCCGCGAAGGGCCTGACACCGACAGCGAGGCCGGCTTCCATCCGTCGGATGACATGACTTCCGCGATTCGCGTCAACGACTTGGTCATAATGGGATCGCGCAACAACCGGGCAGTAGACGGCGTGACGTTTTCGATAAGGCCTGGAGAGATCCTTGGGATTGCCGGGGTCGAGGGAAACGGGCAGACCGAGCTCATCGAGGCACTTGCCGGGCTTCGCCCGATTGCATCGGGTTTGATGCGCGTCAACGGGCATGACGTCACCGCGAACAACGTGAGCGAGCGCCGCGACGCGGGCGTCTCTCACATTCCGGAAGACAGGCATCGCCGGGGGCTCATTCTCGACTACTCCATCGCCGACAATCTCCTTCTGGGCCAGCAGACCGATTACACGCGCCGCGGAATCATCGATGCCACCCGCGTCGAGCAGAACGCGCAGAAACAGATCGAGGCATTCGATATCCGGCCTCCATCGAGGGAGCTTTCCGCGCGCGCTCTTTCAGGCGGCAATCAGCAGAAAGTCGTCATCGCGCGTGAAATGGGGCGATCGTTCACCATCCTGCTCGCGTCCCAGCCTACACGCGGAGTGGACGTCGGTGCAATCGAGTTCATTCATTCGCAGCTGCGCGAGGCACGCGCTGCGGGAAGAGCCGTCCTTCTCATCTCCGCCGAGCTCAAGGAGATTCTCGCGCTCGCTGACAGAGTTGCAGTGATGTATCGCGGCAAGCTTACGAAGGTGATGCCTGTCGCGCAGGCCGACGAAGAGACGCTCGGCCAGTACATGACAGGGACCAGATCGGAGAGCGCAGCGTGAGCTCGAGATTCCGGGAAAACATCGAAGAGGCGCTGTTTCCTCCTGTCGTTGCGCTCCTCGTTGCGCTGATCTGCGGAGATCTTCTCATCATGAGTTACGGACAGTCGCCGGCGATCGTTTACCGGCTGCTGCTCGAGGGCACGTGGGGGAATGCGTACGGTTTCGGCCAGGTCCTGTACAAGGCGACGACGCTGATATTCACCGGACTCGCAGTATCACTCGGCATACGCGCTGGACTTTTCAACGTTGGCGCCGAGAGCCAGCTCGCGGCCGGCGGATTTCTCGCGGCACTTCTGGGACTTGTGCTCTCCCCTTCGCTGCCGGGAATTCTCGCCGTATTTCTCTGCATCGTCGCAGCGATGGCCGGTGGAGCGATCGTTGGCGCAATTCCGGGCTGGCTCAAGGTGAAGTTCGGCGCGCACGAGGTGATCGTCACCATCATGCTCAACTTCATCGTGCTGGCGCTCCTCAACTATATAGTTGCGGCAAAGCTTCACGTTCCGGAAACGCTTCATACTCCGGAGATCAGGAACGGTGGACTCGCCCGCCTCGAGTCGTTCATTCCTGCGTTCCACGGATCAGCTGCAAATCTCACGATCGTCATCGCGCTCATCGCCGCAGCCCTCGCATGGCTGTACCTGTTCCGCAGCCGTCGCGGATACGAGCTTCGAGCCGTCGGACTTCAACCCGAGGCCGCCGAATACGGCGGAGTGAGCGTCGGCGCAACGTGGATGCGCGCGATGGTCATCTCCGGCGCCATCGCCGGACTTGGCGGAATCAATTACGTGCTCGGCTACAAGCACTACTATGAAGAAGGATTCGCCGGCGGTTCCGGGTTTCTCGGAATCGCCGTAGCCCTCGTCGGAAGAAATCATCCGCTTGGAGTCGTGCTCGCTGCTCTCTTCTTCGCGACGCTGTCTCAGGGCGGCCTCGCAATCCACGCCTTCGTTCCCAAGCAGATGGTCGAAGTGCTTCAGGGCGTGGTGATTCTCGCCGTCGCCATGTCAGTGCCCGAAGTGCGCGCCGCATTGCGGAGAGCAAGGAAACCGGTAGCCGCATGAATCCGATCTCCTTCCTCACTCAGATGATCCGCATCGCGGTGCCGTATCTTTTCGCGGCCAGCGGTGGAGTGATCGCCGAGCGCTCAGGCATCATCAGCCTGTCGCTCGAGGGATACATGCTCACGGGTGCATTCTCGGCTACGCTTGGCGCGCATTACTCAGGCAGCGCATGGATTGGCGTACTGGCCGGAATGTTCGGCGGATTGATCTTCGGATTGATTCACGCGGTTGCTTCCATCCGGTATCGCGCCGACCAGGTCGTGACCGGAATTGCAATCAACCTTCTCGCGATTGGTGTGACGCGATTCTTCCTCAAGCTTGCGTTCGCAAGCTCGTCGAATTCGCCACGCGTCGAGGGGTTCGGCGGAAACATCGCCGCGCATGGCTTCGACAATCCACTCCTGTGGATGGGACTGCTCGTCGCGCCGGTGCTCGCGTTCCTGATGTATCGCACGCCATACGGATTGAGAGTCCGCGCAGTGGGTGAGCATCCCGCAGCAGCAGCCAGTGTCGGCATCAAGTCGTCGCTGGTTCAGTATGTCGCGGTCGCGATATCGGGAATTCTCGCGGCGCTTGGCGGAGTGTTTCTCGCACTGGATCAGCACCAGTTCACGGACCAGATGACCGCGGGCCGAGGCTTCATAGCCGTTGCAGCGGTGATCTTCGGCCGGTGGGATCCGGTGCGCGCGGCGCTCGCGTGCCTTCTTTTTGCCGCCGCGGAGACGCTGCAGATACAGCTTCAGGGTAATCAGCTCATTCCTTCGCAGTTCATCGAGATGATTCCCTACGCGCTAACCATCATCGCACTCGCGGGGGTCGTTGGCCGGGCAGTACCGCCGGCTGCGCTGGGCAAAGCCGCCGAGTAGGCTCATGCTCAAGAAGCTGCTCGTTCTGATCGTCACTGCGTTCGTGGACATGGTGGGACTCCTGATGGTGATCCCGCTCATGCCGTTTTACGCGCGCGATCTCGGTGCGGGATCGCTGATGGTGACGGTGATGGTCGTCTCGTTCACCGCGGCGCAGCTCCTCAGCGCTCCACTCTGGGGACGATTCTCCGACAAGTACGGTCGCA
>Ga0209998_10000544_pt1 | contig 10177 bp, 10 predicted proteins | sample EndophyteCoNSPM_FD_187576 | JGI IMG/M metagenome (GOLD analysis project Ga0209998, IMG submission 187576) | Arabidopsis thaliana rhizosphere microbial communities from the Joint Genome Institute, USA, that affect carbon cycling - Endophyte Co-N... | ecosystem: Host-associated > Plants > Roots >... | reverse complement strand
CTGAAGCTGCCGGTCGTCGCGCGCGGTGATGATGAGATTCCATCCCTTTTTCGCGAGTGCCCGTGCGATGGCGAGGCCGAGTCCTTTTGATGCTCCGGTTATGAGTGCGGTTCGTTCTTTCGCGAAGGTGGTCATTAGAGGCTCCGTTTACCGAGGTATGACCGGAAGTCTACAAGTTCAAGTGAACTTGAAGTCAAGCCCTCGGCCGCATAATTTTCGAGCATGGCACAGCTGCTGACTATAGGAGAGGTCGCGAAGCGAAGCGGAGTGGCGGCTTCAGCCCTCCGCTTCTACGAGGAGCGCGGCCTTATCCGCTCGGAGCGCGAAGGACACTCGCAAAGGCGATTTCCGAGAGAGGTCCTGAGAAGAATTGCGTTCATCGTCTTCGCACAGCGAATCGGATTGACGCTTGGCGAGATCGCCGGGGAGCTTGCGAAGCTTCCGCCGCATCGCGCGCCTACGGGCAGGGACTGGTCGCGACTTTCCGCAACATGGACGGCGCGAATCGATGAGCGCGTGGCGGAGCTCGAGCGGCTGAGAGCCGGGCTCACACAGTGCATCGGATGCGGATGTCTGTCGCTCGAGCGATGTCAGCTCTCGAATCCCGGCGACCGCGCGGCGCGGCTCGGCCCCGGCCCGAGGTACTGGATCGGCGATCGGCCTCCGCGACGATAGCTGGGGCGGCAGGACTCGAACCTGCAACTTCCGCATTAACAGTGCGGCGGTCTGCCAATTGACCTACGCCCCAGTATGAGCGCTCGCAAAACCTTGCGCTCCTGCATCGCCGACGGCGGGCGCATATCGCACCCTTACCCGGTAATCTACTCCACACCGACGCGGCGATGTGGATGTGAGGAACCTGGGGGTCCCTCACTGGAAATCACAGGGGCGGTTTCAACGCTCGGTCACGGCGTGAGCTGGCCTGTGCGCGCGTTACACGGGATTCACCGGCTGCTATGTCTCAGTGGCCAGCGAGGTGGCGCGCACAGGCCAGCCCACGCCGTGACCGAGCACGCAGTTACGCAGTTACGCAGTTACGCAGTTACGCAGTTACGCAGTTACGCAGTTACGTAGTTGCGCACAAATCCGACGCCTGCTGGGGAGGAATCTCGAGAGGTTGGGCCTGGACCAGGGTCATCTTCACGATGTTCGTCCCGCCCGGCCGTCAAGGTTTGGGGAGAGTGGTAACTTTTCGGCTATCCCATTCGGCGAGGATAACTCGATGATGCTCATCCGCGAGATCATGTACTGCAAGCCGGGCAAGGTCAGACCGATGGTCGAAAAGTTTCTTGCCATGTCGGCCATTCAGGACAAGGCAGGCCTCGGCAAAATCCGGGTGATGACCGATTACGCTGGCGAGCGGTATTGGACCATCGTCGGCGAGTTCGAAGTGAAGAACATGCAGGAATTCGAGGACATGATGGCCGGGAAAGGCATGACCGAGGAGATGACGAAGCAGTTCGAGGAGATCATGAAGGGATATCACGATCTCATCGATTACGGTCGCCGGGAGATTTACAAGATCGAAGGTAGCTGATCCGGTTTCACTGAACCCTCTCCAGGTCCGGCGTGTCGAACAGAAAGACCTTGCAGAGAGAGAGTGTTCATGCGCGCCGGATTTGCAGCTATTCTGATTCCCCTCCTGACCGCCTCGCTCCCAGTGCGGGCCCAGACAGTGTCCTCGTCAGCCCGCTCGGCGGAGCTTGCAGCGCAGTTCAACAAGAACAAGCACGTGGTCAAGGTGAAGCGCGGCAACGCGTTCGAGAAGTTCAAGGACGTCAGAGCCGAGCCGGCGTTCAGGTCGAATCCGGCCAGCTACTCCGGAAGATACGAGGCAGACTTTGGCTTCATTCTCCGCCTGAACGTGCAGGCGGACGGGCGGGTCGAAGGATCAGGCGAGGAGCCACTTGGCGAGACCAATGTCCGAAGAACCTTCGTGCTGCGTGATGCCAGAATCGACGGCGCGCTCCTTGTCGGCACGAAGGTCTACGGCAACAGTGTTCGTGAGAAGCTCGAGGCTGTGTTCATCAATCGCACCACGCGCGAAAGCGCGACCGATCGCGGGCTCACGCTATTCGGTCTCGGCGTAATCAGTCAGCCCCGACAGCTTGGAGGGCAGACCATCGAGCGGCTGTTCTACGAGCGCACTTCTCCCTGATCCATCTAGTCTTTCGTGCCGCAGCTGATTCGAAAGACGTGGCCGTCCGGATGGCGGAGATGCATCTCGCGCACTCCCCATTCCATGTCGGTTGGCGGCCACGCGATGTCGAGACCCAGCGCGACACACTCGGCGTACACGGCATCGACGTCTTCGACCCAGATCGACATCCAGGCACCCTTGTCGGCAGTCTGATCCCCTTCGGGGCCGAATGTCATCTTGATCGGACTTGCTCCCCGTCCTCCCTGGCCGCCCTGGCACAGAAAGATCTCGCATCCGCCGCTCTTGACGCCGCCGAATCTCGCGGGGTCTCCCCACGCGAAGGTTTTCTCGAAGCCGAGCCGCTCGAACCAGCGCAGGCTCTCCTCAAAACTCGACACGTTCAGAATCGGCGTCAGGCCATGTGCAAACATCGTTGAAATGCCCTCTCGATATTAGCTTTTTATTCCCCGGCTCTTTCGGATGCGCTAACTGAATGAAGACGATGACAACTTTCAACCGGCGAAGCTTCGTCGCTTCCTGCTCGGCAGCGGCCGCGCTGCTGCTCGTGAGGCGAAGGAATATGTTCGCCAATGCCATTCCGCCGCATCCAAAGCCGCGTCCCGGAATTACCGGTAGCAGGGTTCTGACTTCGGACCAGCTCTCGAAATCTCCGGCTCTCATACCGCTTTTCGATTCGATTCGCGAGATCCCCGAAGTGATCGACGGCATCCGCTGCAACTGCGGCTGCACGAATCCTCCCGAGTTCTACTCGCTGCTATCGTGTTACGAATCGAAAGGAATGGCGCGTGACTGCGTCATCTGCCAGGGTCAGGGACGGCTGGCCGTCCGGCTTCACAAGGAAGGAAAGACGCTCGATCAGATTCGAGCCGCAATCGACGCGAAGTTCGCCTGATCACTTTCGGAAAGGATTCATGATACGACATCTCGCGGTCTTCGCGGCTCTTGGTCTTCCCGCTCTGCTCGAGGCTCAGATAAGAGCGAGCGAGGTCGGAACTGTTTCGCAGACAATCGATGGAACCGTCATCTCGCTCGAGTACTCCAGGCCGCGCGCACGCGGCCGCGATCCGATCTTCGGGACGAAGGCCGTGCGGTGGGACGAGGTCTGGACTCCGGGAGCGAACTGGGCAACTACTCTCGAGGTCAGCAAGCCGGTTGAAATCGAAGGACGACCAGTCGCAAAGGGAAAGTATTCGGTCTGGATGGTCGTTCGAAAAGACCAACCGTGGACACTCGTGCTCGAGCCGAGGTGGCATCGCTATCACATGGAGCCGCCCGACTCGACGAAGGATCAGATTCGAATCCCTGTACGAACCGAAACCGTTCCTTTCACCGAAGTGCTGACGTGGTCGATGCCCGAGATTCGAATGGACGGCGGAACTCTGGCGTTTCAGTGGGAACGCGTGCGCATCCCGCTCAAAGTTACCGTTCAGCCTTCGCTCGTCATGACGCTTCCCGCTGCCGATGCAAGAGATTACATCGGAGAATACAGGTTCGCCGAGCTCGACTCGGCCGGGAAGGAATCGAAGGTCAGCGCATTCAGCATCACTCACGAGAACGGTACGCTGAAAGGCCGTTGGACGCCCGACGATCCCTACATGAAGAAATTCGCGCTGATACGAATTTCACCGGACTGGTTCGTTCCTGGCATTTACGACGAACAAGGAACGATCTATGAGGTGCTGAAGCCCGACCTCGTCGTGGAGTTCAAGCGCGAGAAAGGAAAGATCGCGAGCTTCGTGATCCGCGACATGGAGGACAATGTCTGGGGAACAGGAACTCCAAAGCGCTGAGCGCGGAACCACGGCGGCGGGTCGCTACTATATAGAATAGACAGGCAGCTCTACCTCATTCCTGACCGTTCCCCCACAAGGCCCTCATGCAAACGCTACCCCGCCATGCATTCCTCCTCGTCGCGCTGGCCGCGTGCACGCGCCCGGTAACCACCGCCACCAATCCCTCCGCTGCCTCAGTGAGCACGACGCGGATGGCAGCAGACATTCAGACCGTCTCGTCCGATGCATTCCTCGGTCGCGGGCCTTCTACTCGAGGCGAAGAGCTCACGACGAATTACATCCGCGACCGGCTCAAAGCCGCGGGGCTCGAGCCGGGCGGGCCCAACGGATCGTGGTTTCAGGACGTTCCTCTTCTTCAATCGGACATCGATGGAGCTCCGGCGCTTTCGTTCAACGTGAACGGACAGACCACCTCGCTCACGCAGGGCGAGCAGATTGCGGTTCGCTCATCGATGCAGAACATCGATCACGTCACGATCCAGAACGCGCCGCTCGTCTTCCTTGGATATGGAGTGAAGGCTCCCGAGCGTAACTGGGATGATTTCAAGGGCGAAAACGTCCGCGGGAAAGTTGGAATTGTGCTGGTCAACGATCCCGATTTCGAGACGGGCCAGGGAGATTTTGGCGGCAAGGCGATGACCTACTACGGCCGCTGGACATACAAGTACGAAGAAGCGGCGCGACAGGGACTTGCGGGATTGCTCGTGGTTCATGAAACGGCACCCGCGTCGTATGGCTGGGCGACGGTCAAGAACTCGAACATCAACACGATGTTCGACATCGTGAGGAAGAATCCGGCGGAAGTGCACCCGCCGCTCGAGGGTTGGATTCAGCGTGACGATGCCGTAAAGCTGTTTGCCGCGGCAGGATTGAACTTCGACGCGCTCAAGAAAACCGCGCAGACGCGCGACTTCAAACCCGTTACTCTGAACGGCGCGACATTCTCGGCCAATTACAGGGTGAAGCAGGAAACAATCCGTTCGAAGAATGTCCTTGGCCGTCTGCCTGGTTCGACACGCCCGAACGAAACGATTCTCTACGGCGCGCACTGGGATCATCTCGGCGTGGGGGCACCGGATGCGCGTGGCGACACCATCTACAATGGCGCGGTCGACAATGGGACCGGAATCGCTGCGGTCCTCGAGCTCGCGCGGATGTTCGCATCCGGGCCGCGCCCGCAGCGGTCGATCGTATTCGCTTTCTGGACTGCTGAGGAAAAAGGGCTGCTCGGATCGGAGTACTACGCGGCGAATCCTGTGTATCCGCTGGAGACGACCGTTGCGGGATTCAACATCGACGCATTGAGCCCAACCGGCCGCGCGCACGATGTTGTTGTCGTCGGGTCAGGGCAGAGTGACCTCGAGGATCGGCTGAAGACCGTCGTTACGGCGAGCAACCGGTCCATTACGGAGGACGCGAGTCCGGAAGCAGGATACTTCTTTCGATCCGATCACTTCCCGATGGCAAAGCGTGGCGTGCCGATGCTTTACATGGATAGCGGAGTGGAGCTGTTGAACGGCGGCAAAGCCGCCGGCGATGCAGCCGATGCAGCGTACCGCCGCGACGCGTACCATCAGCCGGCCGACGAATACGATCCGGCAAAATGGGATCTGTCGGGAATCGCCGAGGACGTAGCGATTCTCCACGGACTTGGCCTGCAGCTCGCGAACTCGCGCGACTGGCCGAACTACCGTCAGACTTCCGAATTCCGTCCCGAGAGAGACAAGAGCGCGGGGAGCAGAAAGTAAGGGCGACGAGTGATGCGGGGACGCTACGGCGTCCCCGCCTGCATTCTGGCCATCATCGCCTGCATCTCCTCTCGATTCGGCCCATAGATGCCGGGCGGTTGACCACCTGCCTGACGGCACATCAACACCATTTGCGCGCGGTGGTGAATGAGGTGATGTACGATCTCATTCCACAGCACGTCACGAAGGGTCATCGGGCGGCCATCGGCGAAGATGACTTCACGATCGAGATCGTCGTTGGTGAGCTTCGACATCCGGGCCAGCGCTTCGTCGTGAACCCGCTTGTAGCCGCTCGCGAGTGAGGCGACATCGGCGGGCCGCTTCATGTTCGGGACCTCGTGCGCGTAGCTGAAGTCGTATCCCCCTTCGATGTCGAAGCTGATGCACCCCTCGATCTCACTGAGATGCCAGGCAAGCTGGCCAAGCGAGCGGCCCTTTGGATCGACTTTGAAATCGTACTGATCCGGCGGTATGGAGAGAATGACCTGGTGTGCCGTCTGTGCCTCTCGATCGAGCACCTGGCGAAATGTCTCGATCTCGGTTGCATGCCTCATTCGCACCTCGCAGTCGATTTGATTTGAGCATATATCCATCGTCGTGAAAATCCAACCCATGCGCACTGACAGCTGGCGCCTGACAACGGAACAGCTGGCTGCCGAGCTCACGACGGACGCGAGCCGCGGGTTGCCGGATGCGGAGGCGCGGAGTCGGCTCGAGCGTACCGGGCGAAATGAGTTCGCCGCCCAGAAAGTCGTGCCCCGCTGGCGGCGCTTTCTTTCGCAGTTCCAGGATATTCTCGTCATGCTGCTTGTCATTGCAGCCGCGATCTCTGTCGCACTCTGGTTTTACGAGCGCGAGACATCTCTTCCATACGAAGGCCTCGCGATTCTTGCGATCGTGCTTCTCAACGCGATGATGGGTTTCGTTCAGGAGTCGCGCGCTGAAGCGGCGCTCGCCGCGCTTGGAAAGATGTCTGCGCAAACCGCGAGCGTGATTCGCGACGGTGAGAGAAAACGCATTCCCGCGGCCGAGCTCGTTCCCGGTGATCTCGTTCTCCTGGAGGAAGGCGATACCGTTCCCGCTGACGTTCGCCTCACGAGTGTGACGTCGCTCCAGGCGGCAGAAGCTGCGCTGACGGGCGAAAGCCTTCCTGTGTCAAAAAGCGCCAGGCAGCTGGACGAAGACGATGTGGCGCTGGGGGATCGCGACAACATGATGTTCAGCGGAACCGCGGTGACATACGGGCGCGGGGCAGGAATTGTCGTCGCCACCGGAATGAAGACGGAGATGGGACGCATCGCGGGCATGCTCGAGCAGACGCCCGACGAGACGACTCCCCTTCAGCAAGAGCTGAACCGCACCGGCAAGACTCTCGGCGTCGTGGTTGTCGCAATTGCGGCAGCGATGGTTGCGACAATCCTGATCGTCGAAGATGTGCACGGCCTTGCCGCCGTTCTCGATGTCCTGATCCTCGGCGTCGCTCTCGCTGTTGCCGCTGTGCCGGAGGGTCTCCCGGCGATCGTCACTGCCGTGCTTTCCATTGGAGTTCAGAGAATGGCAAAGCGCAAAGCGATCGTTCGGCATCTCGTGGCTGTTGAAACTCTCGGATCTGCCAGCGTGATCGCTTCCGACAAGACAGGAACGCTCACGAAGAACGAGATGACCGTGCGCAAGGTCGTCACCGCGAGTGGAAGCGTGACATTCGAAGGTACGGGCTACGCACCGGAAGGTGCGGTAGCGCGCGAGGATCACGGCGTAATCGGCGACGCATTGCGTGTAGAGCTCGAGCGAGCACTCGCAGTCGCGGAGCGCGCGAACAACGCTACGATCCGGCAGAAGGACGAAAAATGGATCGTGGAGGGTGATCCGACAGAGGGAGCACTCATTGTTGCCGCACGCAAGGCGGGGCTCAGCTCGCAGACACTCGCCGAGCGTCTGCCGCGGGTATCGGAGATTCCGTTTTCGTCGGAGCGAAAGCTGATGAGCACAATTCACCGCGATACCGAGCAGACCGACCGTGCGCTTGTATTTGCCAAGGGTGCTCCGGACGTTCTGCTTGCGCGATGCACGCGAGAGCTCATCGGTGCCGAGCCTCGCGAGCTTACGGCGCAAAGGCGCGAGGAGATACGCGCTGCGAATGCTTCGCTCGCGGGAGAAGCGCTGCGAACGCTCGGAGTAGCGTATCGCGCACTTCCGGTCGCCGATGCGCATGCAGCAGTCGGCAAAAGCCAGCCGGGTCTCGAGGACGATCTGGTATTCGTCGGGTTGATCGGAATGATCGACCCTCCCCGCGACGAAGCGAAAGCAGCTGTCGCCGAGGCGAGGAAAGCCGGCGTGCGCCCGGTGATGATAACTGGTGATCATCCGCTCACCGCTCTCGTAATAGCGCACGAGCTTGGCATCTCCGAGGACGAGCACGCAGTGACAGGCGGTGATATCGAGCGCATGGATGACGCGACTCTGGCAGCTGTCGTACGCGAATCGTCGGTATACGCGCGCGTGAGTCCCGATCACAAGCTTCGGCTGGTCAAGGCGCTTCAGTCGAACGGAGAGATCGTCGCGATGACCGGTGACGGCGTCAACGATGCCCCTGCCCTCCGCGCGGCAGCGATTGGAGTCGCGATGGGAGTCACCGGCACCGACGTGTCGAAGCAGGCGTCGGACATCGTGCTCGCGGACGACAACTTTGCGACGATCGTCGCCGCAGTGGAGGAAGGCCGCGGGATCTTCGACAACATCAGGAAATTTCTGCGATTTCTCCTGTCGTCGAACATCGGCGAAGTAATGACGATGTTTTTCGGCGTGCTCCTCGCTCGTCAGCTTGGCATCCCATCCGGCGAATCTCTGGTTCTGCCCCTCGTTGCAACCCAGATCCTGTGGGTGAACCTCGTGACCGATGGCGCGCCTGCGCTTGCTCTCGGTGTCGATCAGCGAGAGGAAGGATTGATGGACCGGCCACCGCGACCAGCAAGCGAGCGAGTGATAACCGGACGAATGTGGAGTGGAATCGTGCTCGCTGGCATCGTGATGGCCACGTCGACTCTGGCGGCACTCGATGCCTCGATGCCCGGAGGCTTCATCGAAGGAAGCGGAACACTTCGATACGGACAGTCGATGGCTTTTACGACACTCGTTCTGACTCAGCTCTTCAACGTCTTCAACTCGAGATCCGACGAGAGAAGCGCGTTTTCCCATCTCTTCGCCAACCGGTGGCTGTGGGCGTCGATCGCGCTCTCACTCGCCCTACAGTTCCTGGTGCTGTACCTGCCACCGCTCCAACGCGCGTTTCAAACCGAACCTCTGACCGCTGCAGACTGGGTTCGGTGCGCTGTCGCAGCGAGCGTGGTGCTGTGGACGTCAGAGATCGCGAAGCTGATTCGCCGGAGGATGCAGTGAGGGTGGTCGTGATCGGAGGAACGGGACATATCGGAACGTGGCTCGTCCCCCGCCTTGTCGCGCGCGGTCACGAGGTGATCGTGATATCCCGGGGTACGCGCGAGCCGTACCACCGGTCGCCTGAATGGAAGGATGTCAGAAATCTGATCGTCGATCGCGAAGCAGCCGAGGCTGATGGATCATTCGGCGGAATTGTTGCGAAGCTGGCGGCGGATTCAGTGATCGACCTGATCTGCTTCAACGTTGCTTCTGCATCTCATCTCGTTGACGCTCTTCGTGGCCAGGTCGAGCTGTTCGCGCATTGTGGCACACTATGGGTTCATGGCGTACCGCAATCGCGCCCATACGATGAGACAGCGCCCCGCCACCCGTTTGGTGACTACGGAATCAGAAAGGCGGAGATCGAGAAGTGTCTTCTTGCCGAGTCACAGCGCGGATTTCCGGCGACGATTCTCCATCCGGGTCACATCACCGGGCCGGGCTGGAATCCGATCAACCCCGCGGGCAATCTCGACGTTACAGTCTTCGGGCGTCTCGCAGCAGGAAATCTCGTGACGCTGCCTGACCATGGCCTGGCAACATTACAGCACGTCCATGCCGACGACGTTGCGCAGGCGTTTGAGCTCGCGATCGATCGCCGGGACGTTGCTCGAGGAGAGTCGTTTCACATCGCTGCCCGCGAGCCGGTGACGATGCGATCCTACGCGGAGCAGGCAGCGCGGTGGTACGGCCGCGAAGCGAATCTCCAGTTCCTTCCATGGGATTCCTGGATGATGACCGTAAGCGAGCGGGATGCGGCAGTCACTCTCGATCACCTGAAGCACTCGCCATGTGCAAGCATCGAGAAGGCGCGCCGTACTCTTGGGTTCGAGCCGCGATTTACAGCTGTTGAAGCCGCGAGGGATGCGCTCGCAGAAACTCCCCGCCCCTCCTGAAGGAGGAACGGGGAGCTCGCTGATTCATGAGTCTTGCTACTTGTTGGGATCGAGAATGTTTCCGATCCTGTGCAGCGCACCCTGGAGGTGCAGCAGAGTCGACCTGTCGGCAGTGCGCGGAATCGCCCGCTGGATCTCCCCGCG
>Ga0209998_10000541_pt1 | contig 10195 bp, 9 predicted proteins | sample EndophyteCoNSPM_FD_187576 | JGI IMG/M metagenome (GOLD analysis project Ga0209998, IMG submission 187576) | Arabidopsis thaliana rhizosphere microbial communities from the Joint Genome Institute, USA, that affect carbon cycling - Endophyte Co-N... | ecosystem: Host-associated > Plants > Roots >... | reverse complement strand
TCCGATGTCATAGAGCGGCCGCGGATTGCCGCGACGCGACCCACTCCCAGCCATGCGAGGTGGTAGCGGTCCATCGCGCCCCACGCCTGACTCAGCAACTCGTCGGAGATTTGCAGCCACGTGCGCAGCGCGGCCATGCTCGGCTGCTTCTGGAGTCGCTCGCCCTCCGCGACCAGGCGCTGGGTGCGCTCGATGAGCTCCGCTCGCTTCACCGCGCGACCGTAGCCCATCGCGGCGCTATCGTCGGCGCGTGGTTGATGGCGTGCTTGATGGTCTGAGGCGCGAGCCGGGGCGGCTCGACGAGGTGTTCGCCGCTCTGGGCAGCCGTGTCGCGGCTGGTGACCTGCCCTCGGCTGGCCTCGCGGTAGGCGACGGCGAAGGCTCGTTCCGCGCCGAGGTGACAGGCGAAGGCGGACAGCCGATCAGCACTGACACGAACTTCTTCCTGGCGTCGATCACCAAGCCTCTCGTCGCGACAGCGTTCATGGAGCTCATCGAAGACGGCGCCGTGGGGCTGCGCGATCCGGTTGCTAACTGGGTGCCCGGCATGGACGTTGGCGAGAAGGCGCAAATCACTCCATGGCACGTCCTGACGCACACGTCCGGCGTCGTCGATGTGCTGCCCAGGGAGCTGGTGCGCCAGCGACCATCGGCAGCAAGGATGTTGCGTGCGGTGGTCGAGCAGCCGCTGCGTTTCACCCCGGGCACGCGCTGGGAGTACAACAGCGCGTCCTTCTACCTGCTCACCGCGATCATCGAGCGCGTCACGCGGATGCCCTACGTCCGTTACCTCGACGAGCGCCTGGCGCGACCGCTCGACCTTGGACTGACATTCGACCCGCGCCGCTCGCGCCGGCCGGTCATCCCGGTTCATGGCGCGGGCGTCGACAACCGCTTCGTGCGCTGGCTCGTGGTGCGCTACCTGGCCGGCGCAGCGCTGCCAGGCGGCGGGCTGTTCGGCAATCTCGCTGACCTCGCCGCGCTGGGCGCGGCCTTGGTCTCGCCGCAGCCGCACGGTGGTCGCGCCGCCTTCCCGTTGCGCGCCGCGACGGTGGCCCAGATGGCGGAGGACCAGACGCGCGGCCTGCCCGGCGAGGATGACGGCGAAGAGCGCGCCGTGCACGTCGGCCTTGGCTGGGCGAAGCCAACCCTGATGCGCGACCTGCCCGGCTCGACGAGCGTCATCAGCCATGGCGGGGTGAGCGGCGGGCGGATCTGGATCGATCTCGACATCGGGCTCGTGATCATCTTCCTCACCAACCGCTGGCAGGCCGATCGCGGACCCGAGATCGACGCGATCCGCGGCGTATACGCGGCGCTGCAGCGCTCCTAGGACGGATCTCCCTCGTGGCGCGCGAAGGCCTGCAGCCGCAGCCGGCACTCCGCCGCGTAGCGCTCGACCTGGCCGACCAGCCACGTCTGCGCCCGGGGCGTGTCCTCGATGAGCAGCTCGTCGCCCCGTTCGCCGTCGATCAGCTCAAAGCCAACCGTTGTCCTGAAGTCGGCCTGCCAGTTCGCGGCAAGCTGGACTGCCACCGCGGCGACGACGTTGCGCGAGAACGACCAGTCCAGGTACTCGACGTTCAGGCGATCGACCATGTCGGCCAGCCGGACCGATTCCCCGCGCGGCAGGCGCGCGACCAGGTGGGCAACGCGCAGGCCGGCGAAGGGGTCGCCCGACTCAGCCACCACGGGCGGCGCGATGTTGGGTTCTGGCAGGCCCGCGTCGTCGCGGAGCTTCATCGCGGCTCCAGCCGCAGGGTTGTCGGCAGCACGCGCGGCAGCAGCATCCCGGGGAGCGACCCATCGCGGCGGTACTTGCGCGACAAACCAGCCGAACAGCGCGCGATCCCGGTCTCGCCATTGGCAAGGACGGCGCGGACCGCCAATCGCTCGCCATCGACGATGAGCGCCAGTTCGTCGGGGCGATCGAGCGCCGCCTGGTACCAGTAGCCACGATCGCCCTTCCACGACCGCACGAAGACCTCGCCGTCGTCAACGACCACCCAGATGGTGGTAGTGCGTGTTGTCCCGTCAGGTCGGGTCGACTCGATCTCGACCTCGTAGGCCGCGTTGATCCGGTGCAGTGTGGCCGGGTCGAAGGGCATTACAGCGGGTAGAGGTGGCGCAGCCCCCGCACGTCGCCCCAGCCCAGGGTCGATTCAGCGTTGCTGCACGGCCCGTCGGACATGGTGCTCATCGTCAGCCGGCCGTGCTTTTTCTCACCCACGTGGCCCAAGCCGAACATGTGGCCGATCTCGTGCGTCACGGTCGGCTCGAGCAGCTCCTGCCAGAAGTGGCACGCGCCCACCGTCAAGGCCCAGTCGTAATTCAAGTTGATGCGGACGTCCGCCTCGGTGATGCTGTTGTTGCCGTAGCGGATACACGTGACCGCGAGGATGCCGTTCGGCAGCCGCCCGAATCCCACCACGTTCTGGCCATCCTTGGCGCTGCACCGGCCACTCTTGTAGACGTTCGGCTTGGACATTGTCGTGCCCAGGTACTGCGCCGTGGCGCTGACCGTGTCGGCGAGACCGCAGTCGTTGCGCGCGCCGGTGATGTTGTCGAACGAGCGCTTGATGACCTTCAGGACCTTGGCCCCGTTCAGACCGGCCGGCTTCGACGAAGATTGGTAGCGCCAGTTAAGCGTCTGCTTCCACTTGCCGCCGAGCAGCGAGTACGCGGAGTCGATGCACGGGCCTGGCGCCGATCGGGCAGCGGACACCGACTGTCTTGGCCCCACCGTGGCGGACAGTGATCCACCGTCGTCGGTCCGAACAGAGGTGACGGCGTAGGCTGGGCTGGCAGAAAGGGCGAGCAGCAGCGGGATTGCCGTGATCCCCGCCGCGCGGCCCCAGTCGCGGCGTTTCATGCGTGCCACCTTACCTGCATTCGCGCCATCGGCCATCTGACGCGATCGTCCTAGCGTTTCATCTCCGGCAGCCGGCCTTCGGGCCGCCGCTGTGCGCTCGACCTGCTAAAGCAGCTCGCCGTGGGCGGATCCGGTCGGGGCTCCTTCGGGCGGCCGCGGTTCTTCGCCGGGCGCGAAATCGGTCTCCTGCGAACTGCCGTTTTCTTTGGCGGCGCCGGCATCAGCCGGCAGCACGGGCAGCGTCTGGCGCGCCGTGCCCTCAATCGCGCCGACGCCGTAGGGCGTCCACTTGTCGGGGCGCTGCAGGCGATGCGGCTGGTCGTTGCCGCGCTGGTGGACCTCGGCGAAGTTAGCCGGCTCGATCCACATGCGTTCACCCTGGAGCAGGCCGAGCACCCCCGACTGACCCGGTTCCGGCCGCTGATGCTGGCACGCCTGGCAGGCCGCCTTGTCGTGCTGCTTGTACTCGAGCGGCTCCTCGTAGGTCGTGATATAGCCCTCGTAGTTGCGCAGGACCACTTTGTGGTCGGAGTAGCTGATCAGGTAGTTGGGCATTACCGGGATCTTGCCGCCGCCGCCGGGCGCATCGATGACATATGTCGGCACCGCATACCCGGAAGTGTGGCCGCGCAGGCCTTCGATGATCTCGAGCCCCTTGCCGACGGGCGTCCGGAAATGACCGGAGCCTTCGACGAGGTCGCATTGGTAGATGTAGTAGGGGCGGACGCGCATCTCGACCAGCCGATGAACGAGCTCGCGCTGGATGTTGACGCAGTCGTTGACGCCGGCGAGGAGCACGCTCTGGTTGCCGATCGGAATGCCGGCACGGGTCAGTTTGTCGACCGCGCGTGCCACCTCAGGCGTGATCTCGTTGGCGTGGTTGAAATGCAGGTTCATCCAGATGGGGTGGTACTTGCCCAGCATCTCGCACAGCTCGTCATCCACACGCTGCGGCAGGAACACGGGCACGCGCGAACCGATGCGGATGATCTCGATGTGCGGGATCTCGCGCAGGCCGCGGATGATGTTCTCGAGAAGCTTTGGCGCGAGTGTCAGACCATCGCCGCCGCTGATGAGAACGTCACGCACCTGGGGCGTGCGGCGCAGGTAGTCGAGCTGGGCCTCGTGCTCGGCGCGGTTGAAGTTCTGCGTCGGGTCGCCCACGATGCGCGACCGCGTGCAGTAGCGGCAGTACGACGCGCACTGCGTGGTGACCAGCATGAGCACCCGGTCGGGATACCGGTGCACCAGTCCCGGCACCGGTGAGTGACGGTCCTCAGCGAGCGAGTCCTCCATCATCGCCGTGAAGGCCAGCTGCTCGCGACCCAGCGGAATCACCTGGCGGCGAATCGGGTCCTCTGGATCGTCGGGGTCGATGAGCGAGATGAAGTACGGCGTGATGTCGACGCGGAACTTGTCGGGCGCGCCCAGGCCCTCGCGCTCTTCCTCGGTCAGGTTGAGGATCTCCGCGACATCGGCCAGATCGTTGACGCGGTTGGACAGCTGCCAGCGCCAGTCATTCCATTTCTCGTCGGGGACGTCTGCCCACTTGGGCGCGCGCCGGCTCACCGCGGGCCGGCCATCCGGGCCGAGCGCCAGCGCGGGATCGCGCCGGTTCACGAACGCCTCTTGCGCGACGGACAGGTCTGAGCTCACCAGTGCATATTCCTTATGCAGAGTGGATAGTGGGGCATCATAGCGCGCCGTCCAAGTCGCTGGCCCACCGACCAATGGTCCTGTCCTCGGGCGCAGTTGATAGACTCGCGACGATGGAGCGAGCCCGGCAATTCGCGATCGTTTTCAGCGTGCTGCTCACCGGCGCAGTCGTGGTGTCGCTCATCGCCGGTTTCCAGCAACTGATCCTGCATCCCTTCGCGCTGATCGGCTCGGTCCTGCTGGCCGCCCTTGTGGCCGCGATCATCCTTGGAGTGGCACTCGTTCCGTCACGCCGCACGACCAGCTGGGTGTCGATGATCACCGGGCCGAATGGCCGCTGGTTGTTCCTGATCCTGATCCTCCTCTGGGCCGCCGGCATGGCCTTCCTGGCGAGCCTCGGCATGGGTCCGCAGCAGAACGGCTCACCCGCGTTCGTCGGCCTGCTCGTTGGCATCTTCATCTTCATGGGCTTTATCTGGTCGGTCATCGGCGAGTAGCCGCCTGACCCCAGGCGGCGCCGCCCGCCCGCGCGCATGAGAACCGTCAAAGTCTCCTGGGATAAAGAAGCCGGCCGATTCACCGCGCTCGGCCGCCACCGCGGCCAGCAGATCGTGATCAACGCTCCTGCCGCGCCATCCGAGAAGCACCGCGCCCCAACCGGGTTTTCCGCGACTGAGCTGCTGCTCGCCGGCGCCGGGTCGTGCGCGGCCTGGGACGTGGTCGAGATCCTGCGCAAGCGGCGCGCGGATGTAACTGATCTCGACGTGGAGGTCGAGGGCCACCAGGACGCGGACCCGCCGTGGACGTATCGCGCCGTCGTGCTGCACTTCCGCGTCAGCGGCATCGGCCTGAAGGTGCCGGTCCTGGCGCGTGTCGTGCGGCTCTCGATCGTGCGCTACTGCTCGGTCATCACCACGCTCGCCGGTGTCGCGGCGATCTCGGCCACGATCGAGCTTGTCGAGCCGGACGGCTTGAGCACCGGGCGCGTCCCGATCGAGCTGGCGCTGCCGGCGGTGCCGTTGCCACCCGCGCTCGAGCCGACAGCCGACGAAGACGAGGACGAGTAGGCGGCCTTGAGCCTCTTCTATCGCATCGGTGCCGCCTGTGCTCGCCGGCGTTACCGCGTCCTTGCCGCGTGGGGTGTGCTGCTGTTGCTGGCGCTGCCGTTCGCGCCGCAGCTGCCGGGCGCCCTGAGCTCAGGTGGCTTCACGCTCGATGACCTCGAGGCGTCGAAGGCGCGTCAGGCGCTGGCCGGTCTGGCGGTGCCGCCGAGCGCGATGGTCATCGTCATCCAGAGCGAGACCGAAGCGCGCGCGGGCGAGCCTCAATTCGAGATCGCCGTGGCCCGCGCGCTCGCGGCCGTCCCGAGCGCAGAGCATGTGACCGCCGTCCTGCCGCACACGCTCGCGCCGCGCCAGGTCAGCGCTGACGGCAAGACGGTGTACGAGGTGGTGGCGCTCGATCTGTCGCCCGACGACTCACCCGACGCGCTCGCTCCCGTCCATGCCGCGATCGCGCCCCAACCGGGGCTGCGCATCATGCTCGCCGGCGCGCCCGCTTTCTACGGCGACATCCAGACCCTGTCGGAGGACGACCTGCGGCGGAGCGAGGTCATCTCGCTGCCGCTCGCCGCGATTGCGCTGCTGCTGGTATTCGGCAGCGTGGTCGCGGCCGGTGTGCCGATCGTCGTCGGTGGCACGGCCGTCGTCATCGCCCTGGGTGGCCTGTTCTTCGTCGCCAATGCCACGCCACTGTCGATCTTCGTGCTCAACCTCGCGACGCTGCTCGGCCTGGGGCTTGGCGTCGACTACGCGCTGCTCCTGACGAGCCGCTTCCGCGAGGAGCTGCGCGCCCGCGGCGGCGGCCGATCCAGCGACGGGTCGATCGATCAGGCCGTCGTCAACGAGTCGGTGGCGGTAACCGTGGGGACCGCAGGGCGGGCTGTCTTCTTCAGCGGCCTGACGGTGCTCCTGGGGTTGATCGGCCTGGTGCTCTTCGAGTTCATGGTCCTGCGCTCAGTCGGCATAGCCGGGGCGGCAGTCGTCGGGCTCGCGGTGAGCGCGGCACTGACCCTGTTGCCCGCCGGGCTGGCAATCCTTGGTCCGCGCATCGACGCCTTCCCAATCCGGCGCGGCTCGATGCGAGCGGGCGCCGAAGGGAGCGGTGCTTGGGCGCGCCTGGCCAACCGCGTCATGGATCGACCCGTGCTCTTCTTCGGCAGCACCCTGCTGGTCCTGCTGATGCTGGGCTCGCCCTTCCTGCATGTGCGTTTCAACGCGCCGGACGCGACGATCCTGCCGCCCGGCGTGCCATCACGGCTCGCATACGACGTCCTCGCGCGCGAATTTGGCGAAGGCGAATTCTCGCCGCTGATCGTCGCGGTCAGGACGACTGGTCCGGTCACCGATCCGGAGAATGTCGGCAAGCTGTACGACTACTCGCGCACGCTGGCCGCGGACCCGCGCGTGACCCGCGTCGAGGGCATGGTCGACGTCGATCCGCGCCTGACACGCGGCCAGTACCAGCTGATCTACGGCGCCCCGGGTGGCCCGGCTGACCGCTTCGTGAGAGACGTTCTCGCGCGGACAGCGCGCGACAACGTGGCGGGGTTCACCGTCTTCACCCCGTACGAGGGCAACCGGCGCGAAGCGCTGCAGCTCGTCGCCGACATGCGCGATCCCACGTCGTCGGTTGCGCCACCGCCGGGCATCAGTGTGCTGGTCGGCGGTGGTGCGGCCGAGGTGCGCGACACCGTCAGCCGGATCGCCGCCGACTTCCCGCGAACGGCCGCCTTCATCCTCGTGGCGACCTATCTCGTGCTGTTCGTGCTGCTGCGCTCGGTCGTGCTCCCGGCGAAGGCAATCATCGTCAACGCGCTCTCGCTGACGGCGTCCTTCGGCGCCTTGGTCTGGATCTTCCAGGACGGCAACCTGTCGGCGCTGCTCGGCTTCCAGCCGCTCGGCTTTGTCGAGACGACGCTGCCGGTCATCCTGTTCTGCGTCCTGTTCGGCCTCTCGATGGACTACGAGGTGTTCCTGCTGTCGCGCATGAAGGAGGCCTACGACAAGACCGGCGATAACCGCGAGGCGGTCGCGCGCGGCATGGAGCGCAGCGGCCGGATCGTCACCTCGGCGGCGCTCATCGTCGTCGTCGTTGCAGGCTCGTTCGCACTCGCCGACATCGTGCTGATCAAGGCGCTCGGCCTGGGCGTCGCGATTGCGGTTGCCCTAGACGCAACGCTTGTTCGTGGGCTGCTCGTCCCATCGGCGATGAGGCTACTGGGCAACGTGAACTGGTGGATGCCAGCGCGATTGAAGCGGCTGCTGCCGCCGCTGGCGGCGTTGCTGTTGCTCGGCCCACTACTTGTGGCCTGCGATTCCAACGGTCGTCTGCTCTCGAACGAGCCGGCCCAGCATCCGACCGTTGCGCCTGCCTCTCCGACTCCCATCCGCCAGCCCGACCCACAACCGGTGGTCTTCCCACGCGACGAAGCCGCCCACGACCGACTGACCGAGTGGTGGTACTACACGGGCCACCTGTGGCCCAGCCTCGGAGGTGGTGACGCCCAAGGCCCTGACTACGGCTTCGAGTTCGTGATCTTCCGCGCCGAGCGCGGCGGCTTCCCTGTGTCGTGGGCGTCGCACCTCGCGCTCACCGACGAGAGCGCCGGTGCGTTCGCCTACGCGCAGCGCTCGGAGATCGGGCAGCAGGTAGATGTTAGCCAGGCCTCCGGGTTCGACCTGCGGATCCACGGCAGCAGCGACAGCGGCACGATCGACCCAGCTGCGGTGCCGTGGGAAATGGCCGGTCTCGATGGCAGCGATGGGCTGGACGCGGCGGCGCGGGACTTCGGCATCAGCTTGCTGCTAAGTGACACCCGAGCGGCACCCGTCCTGCATGACATCGACGGTTGGATCGACTTCGGTGACGCCGGCTCCTCCTACTACTACTCGCGGCCGCGCATGACGGCGAGCGGCACCCTGACGGTGCGCAACCGGGCGATGGAAGTCACCGGTGAAGCCTGGTTCGACCACCAGTGGGGCAATTTCATCGCCGTCGGCGGCGGGGGCTGGGATTGGTTCGCGGTGAACCTGGACGACGGCACGGACCTGACCATGTCGCTGGTGCGCGCCGCGGACGGCACCTATCCATTGGTCTACGGCACACTAGTTCGCGCCACGGGCGAGACGGTCCATCTGGCACGCGACGAGTTCACGATCACGTCAGACACGACGTGGACGAGTCCGGATACGGGCGCCGTCTATCCGTCGGGATGGACGATCGACATTCCCGCAGAGCAGCTCGCGATAACCCTCGCGCCCACCGTCCTGGACCAGGAACTCGACACGCGGCGAACAACCGGCGTCATCTACTGGGAGGGGTCGCAGATCGTCGAGGCGACGCGCGCCGGCCTACCGCTGAGCGGCGAAGCATATGTCGAGCTGACGGGCTACGCGCCCTAGCGGCGATTGCCGGAACTAGCCGGTGACGAGCTCGCCGCCGTCGACCCCAAGCACGTTGCCGGTCATCCAGTGCGTGCCCTCGCCGCTGAACGCGACGATCGCCTGGGCAACATCGTCGACCGAGGCAAGCCGGCCCATCGGGTTGCGCCGCAGCGCATGGTCGATGAGGTCCTGCGCCTCCGGCAGCTGCATCAGCGCCGGGGTCTTGGTGACGCCGGCCCGGATGGCGTTCACCGTCACGCCGCTGCCCAGCTTGGCGAACTCCATCGCCAGCTGGCGGCAGTTCGATTCGAGGGCGCTCTTGGCCGCGCTGACCGCGCCGTATGACGGGATGACGCGCGACGATCCCTCGCTCGTCATGGCGTAGATCTTGGAGCCCTCGCCGAACAGCCCGGCGCGCCACACGTCCTGAGCCCAGTAGACGAGCGAGTTGGCCATGACGTCGAGCGTCATCTCCATGTTCTTGCGCGTGATGCCGGAGTCGGCGTCAGGCGTCAGGTACGGCTTCAGCGTCCCGAACGCGAGCGAGTGGAGCATCACCCGGACGTAGCCGCTTGCTCCTACCGCCGACTTCAGCTGGGCGACGACGTTGGCCCGGTTGTCGTCATCGGCGGCGTTGCCGTTGAAGAACAGCGCCTTGCGGCCGTGGCCCTCGATCACCGTCTTGATCTCGTCGACGTGGGCCAGTCCCTGCCGGCGGTCCAGATGGACGCCACAGATGTCGTAGCCGGCCGCGGCAAGGGCGATTGCCGTAGCCTCGCCAAAGCCGCTCGATGCGCCGAGGATGAGCGCCCACGGCTGGCGTGAATCGGAGCTTGTCATGGGGCGGGACCATATCATCGGGCCGTGGCTGAACCCCTCACCTTGCTGCTCGTCCACGCTCATCCCGACGACGAAACGATCGGCACGGGCGGCGTCATGGCGCGCTACGCCGCTGAGGGCGCGCGCGTCGTGTGCGTCACCTGCACCGGTGGCGAGCACGGCGAGATCGTCGTGCCCGAGCTGGACACGCCGGAGAACCACGCCACGCTGGCCGAGATCCGGGCGGTCGAACTTAAGAACGCCCTGGCGCGCCTGAACCCGCGCATCGAATCGCGTCAGCTGGGCTACATCGACAGCGGCATGATGGGCACGCCGGAGAACGAGCTGCCCGGCACGTTCTGGCAGGCGAGCATGGACGAGGCAGTCGGTCGGCTGCTGGAGA
>Ga0209998_10000540_pt1 | contig 10197 bp, 9 predicted proteins | sample EndophyteCoNSPM_FD_187576 | JGI IMG/M metagenome (GOLD analysis project Ga0209998, IMG submission 187576) | Arabidopsis thaliana rhizosphere microbial communities from the Joint Genome Institute, USA, that affect carbon cycling - Endophyte Co-N... | ecosystem: Host-associated > Plants > Roots >... | reverse complement strand
GCCCGGCTACAAAAATCGTGGACTACGGTCCCTACGGCTTCACACGGAACCCGATGTACACCGGATTCGCCATCGCCTTTCTTGGCGGCGCCTTCATACTGAATTACGGATGGATGATCGTGATGCTTCCGGTCGCCATGACAGCGATTTACCTGCTGGTGATCAAACGCGAGGAGCGCTATCTGAGCGCCGCGTTTCCGGCAGAATATGCGGAGTACCGGCGTAAGGTCAGGCGGTGGCTCTGACTCTCCAGGGGTGCGTCCAGACCGTGAGCGCCCAGACGGTCGCGAGATAGACGACGACATGCATCACGTCGAGCGCGATCATCAGCGCCGTCGTGAACGTCGGGATCGCGAACGGCGCAGCGAATGAAAGAAGCAGCACCACACCCGCCACTATTCTGAATGTGCGGACGGGATTCGACGCGACTCGCCGGATGAGCATGTAGATGAGCGCGCCGGCGAGCGCGCCGCCCACTGAGACGACAATGACCAGCCGCGGCGTGATGGAGACTCCGCGTCCCGGACTGAGCATGTTCCACGGGATGATCCCGGTCACGTAGCAGATCAGGTAGACGAGCGAATTGCCGGCCGCGGCAAGAAGCGCCGCGTATAACGCCGCTTTCGCCAGCTGTCTGTCCGGCCCTGCGCTCATCAGTTCGCTCGCGCGCCCACTGCGCTCCAGGAGATGTTGAATCGCGTGCGCGACAGCGTCAGTGACGTCTTGTGGAGGCGGGAGTAGAACCACCGAATCGCAAGCGAGCACATTTCGTAGAGCGCGCCGGGCTCATCGAACAGATGCGACGCACCGGGGACGACCGCGATCCGTCCTTCACCTTTCATTCGGCGCAGAGCCCAGCGATTGAGCTCGAAGATGCGCGCGTCCTTGCTCCCTGTGATGAGCAAAGTCGGTGTCACGAGCCGGTGAAGATCGATTGCTGCGAGATCGGGGCGGCCACCACGCGAAACGATCGCGTCGACGAGCTGCGGCTCGCGCACGGCTGCAACCACGGCGCCGGCGCTGGCGACACCCGATACGAGAAAACCCGTCGGAAGATCCCCGATGGGAGATTCCTTCACCCATTGTACCGCGGCAAGAAGACGCGCGGCCTGAAGCTTCACATCGAGCTGAAGAGCTCCCGTCAGCGCATCTTCCCGCTCTTCGTCCTCCGAGAGGACGTCGAGAAGAAGGGTCGCAAATCCAGCATTGTACATGCGGCTGGCGACCTCCCGGTTGCGATCGCTGCGGCGGTTAGTGCCGGTTCCGTTCGCGATAACGAGGGCGCCCTTTGGCTGCAGGGGCACCGCCCAATCGCCTTCGATCACCGTTTCGGGGGTTTCAATCGCGATTTCCAGGGCGATCGGACTGTCGAGCATGACGGCTGTCATCCTGAGATCTCCACCAGGGTCACAAGGTTTGATGGAATATCCGCTCTCGGGGAATGCGTGGCAGTCCGATATTTACCGTCAGTCTGTAGGTGAAACGCTCACAGCCTCAGTCCCTGAACGCTGTACTATTTAAATTGACCAGCAAATGCTCGCCCCCATACTCCTTGCAGCAACCCTCCTCACCGACTCGGCGAACATCTACGATGGCCGGTCGAACCGGATCCGTGTCGATGTGCCACGCATCGACACGGTCGCAACGATCGACGGCTCGATGGACGAGCCAGCCTGGAAGAAAGCCGCGCGGCTTACCGGCTTCTCACAGTACCAGCCAGTCGACGGAAGGCCGGCCGAGGAACCGACTGAAGTCCTCGTATGGTATTCCGCCGATGCGATCTGGTTCGGGATCAAGGCAGGCGAAGCTCACGGGAATGTCGTTCGCGCAACAAAAGCCAACCGCGACGACATAGCGAGCGAAGACCACGTCCAGATTCTTCTAGACACCGAGAACGGACGCCAGCTCGCATTCCTCTTCGGAGTCAACGCGCTCGGCGTACAACAGGACGGGACGCGCAGTGCCCAGTTCGCGGGAGGAGCCGGGGGAGGATCCGCGACAGGCGGTGGATCCCGGAACATCAATCCGCTCGAGGGCAGCGTGGATCTGAATCCCGATTATCTGTTCGAGTCGAAGGGCAGACTGGTGCAGGGTGGATACGAAGTCGAAATACGGATTCCGTTCAAGAGTCTTCGGTATCAGGATGCCCCGGTACAATCGTGGGGGATTCACATTCTCCGGCGCATTCAGCATTCCGGATATCAGGACAGCTGGGCGCCGGCGGTTCGGGCGAATGCAAACTTTCTTGCACAGTCGGGAACTCTGGAAGGGCTGAGGGACATGCATCGGGGTCTCGTTCTCGAGGCTACGCCAACGATGACTGCCCGGGTGGATGGAACACCGCGCGTCGACAAAGGCCGTAGGTATGAAGGGAAGAGTGAATTTGGCGCGGATGCAAAATGGGGAGTTCGTCCGAGCCTCTCGCTCAATGCCACGATCAATCCGGATTTTTCCCAGGTCGAAGCCGATGTGGGGCAGGTACTGCTCAACGAGCGGTTTGCATTGTTCTATCCGGAGAAGCGTCCATTCTTTCTCGATGGGCTCGAGCTTTTCGATACCCCCAACCAGCTCATCTACACTCGCCAGATCGTAGAGCCGCGCGGCGGGCTCAAGCTCGCCGGAAAGTTCGCCGGGACAAATGTCGCGGCGATGGCCGTTCAGGATGACGACACGCAGTCGTGGAGCGGTGAAAGCCATCCATTTTTTGGTATTGCGCGCATCCGCCGTGATATCGGCCGGCAATACACGCTTGGATCTGTATTTACGACGCGTGAGGATGGCAGCGACTACTCGCGCCTCGCTGCCGCCGATTTTCGGGTTTATCACTCGAAGCTGTATTTCCTTCAGCTTCAGGCGGCGCAATCGTGGACCGACAGCCTCACCACGAATCACAACGGATCACTGCTTCAGGCTGACTGGGACCGCACCGGTCGCGCGTGGGGCTTTCATTATACACTGCGTGGAGTGGAGCCGGGCTTCAGTGCGGCAGCCGGCTTTGTGAATCGCACCGGTGTAGTCGAGGCACGGACGTTCAACCGGTTCAGCTTCTACGGCGCGCGCGACGCACTCGTTCAGACCTACGGTACGTTCGTTCAGGCTGCACGCACCTGGGATTACTCGTCCGGCCGGCCGCTGTTCGAGACGATTGAGTCGTTGAGCCCCTCGGCCACGCTTCGTGGAGGCTGGCAACTGTCCGGTGGATTGGCGAGAAATGGTTTCGCGTATGATCCCGCGGTCTATCGCGGGCTGACCATCATGACGAGCGGCGACACGTCCGCTTTTCAGGTCCCCGGGTTCGAGGACAATCAGTACAACGGGTCGTTCAGAGTGACCACGCCGACTCTTCGAATCATGAGCGCGACAGCGGGGATCACCTACGGCAGGACACCGATCTTCCGCGAAGCGTCTCCGGGCCGAAGCACGCGAATGGATGCCGCGCTCGATCTTCGCCCGACTACCTCGGTGCGCGCATCGTTTCAGCTCTCGAGACTCACGCTCGACCGCGAATTCGATGACAGCAGGTTCTCGTCCGAGACTATTCCGCGGCTCAAGGTCGAATATCAGATGACGCGCGCGATTTTCTTCCGTCTCGTGGCCCAGTATGCCGCGCGATCACGGTCGTCGCTCATCGATCGCGATGGAAATCCGATTCTCGTGAACGGCGTGCTGGATTCAGGGACCAGGTCCAACGAGTTCACGACGGACTGGCTGTTCAGCTACCGGCCGGTGCCTGGGACGCTCGCGTACTTCGGCTACGGATCGACGATGGTCGAGCCGCGCGAATTCCGGTTCAGCGGCCTCGAGAGAACGAGAGACGGTTTCTTCGGCAAGCTGAGCTATCTCTTTCGATTCTAGTGGCCAATGCTGTCCTCCTGGCCGGCCGACGTAAGAAGAGCGCGGGATCTCGTTCTTCACCACGGCTGGAACGCCACATCGTACCAGATCGTAAATCCGGGAATACGACACTGGTTCTCTGAAGCCGGCGATGCAGTCGTCGGCTTCGTTCCATATGCGGGATTCCGCATCGTTGCGGGCGCTCCTGTCTGCGCTCTCGATCGCCTGCCAGGCGTGGTTGCCGAATTCGAGAACTCAGCACGGCGCTCGAAGGAGAGCGTCTGCTATTTCGGCGCCGAAGCGCGACTGGAAAGCGCTCTTGCAGACAGCCCGTCGCACTCGCGCGCGCTCCTCGGAGCACAGCCCGCGTGGAACCCATCACGATGGAACGCGGTGATTCGAAGGCATTCGTCATTGCGCGCACAGCTGAACCGGGCAAGGAACAAGAGCGTCAGTATCATCGAGTACGAGCCGGAAGAAGCAATGATCTCTGCCGACCTCGAGAACGTTCTCGCACGGTGGCTCAAATCCCGCAGCCTCCCTCCCCTTCACTTTCTCGTCGAGCCGGCAACGCTCGAAAGGCTTAACGATCGAAGGATTTTCGTCGCTCGTCATGCTGAAGCGGCGACCGATGATCGGGTGATCGCGTTCGCGGTGTTGTCGCCGATCCCCGCGCGAAATGGCTGGCTCGTCGAACAATTCCCGAGGCTTCCGCGCGCGCCCAATGGAACGATCGAGCTTCTCCTCAGCTCCGCCATCGATGCGATCGCGAAATCCGGTGCGGGCTACGTGACGCTTGGGCTCGCTCCGCTTGCCCGGCGCGATTCGATCCCGCACTGGAACGAGCCGCGATGGCTTCGTGCCGTTCTGCGATTCGCGGCGCTTCACGGAAATCGATTCTACAACTTCAAGGGACTCGAGTCGTTCAAGGCCAAGTTCGAGCCCGAGGTGTGGGAGCCGGTGTACGCTATCGAGAATTCACTCGAGTTCTCGATGAAGGCATTGTACGCAATTGCCGGCGCGTTCGCGCTCAAGTCGCCGCTCCGGCTTTTCGCGAGCGCGATAGCTAGAGCTGCGCTCCAGGAGATGCGATGGCTGCGATAGAGCCGGCTCCATTTTTCTCTCGGGACATCACGAGCTCGATCACCACGACGTACACGAGAGTGAGCGCGACGAACATGAGGCGCGGCCGGGGCAGGAGCTCGTTCACGGCGCGCCACGTGAACGCCACGCATACGACGGCAAAGAGCGCGTTACGCACAATGGAATTGTGAATGAACCGCGTCAGGAATCCGTGAACGGTGCCCGCGCTCAGTCCCGCCATCGTAGCCGCGAAGAGAACCGTGAAAGTTCCGCCTGCAGTGAGAACCGGCACCCTGCCTTCCCAGTGCGCGATGACTCGCATGAGAAGTCGTCCTCCGACGCCGAGTACCGGCAGGCCGATCGCCGCGCAGATGAGGGCTGAGCGCGCGACCGATCCGAAGAGACTGCGCATTCACCGCCTCCTGGCTTTGTCGTGCGCCCCGAATATACCGCCGGGCGCGGCCCGCGAAATTCCTCGAGGCTAAGTCTGAAGCGCCAGAACCTTACCTGGTGACTCGCGCAGCTCGAGCTTGTTGTTGATTTCGCGCACGCCTTTCACTTTCTGCACCGCCTCGATGACATCGTCGAGCTCGTCGCGCAGTGCCACGCCGCGCAGCGTCACGCGATTGTTGTCGGCAAAGACCTGTATTCCCCTGCCATGCTCGACCCGGTGGTCGAGCTCCGCGCATACCCGTGCCGCAAGCATGTGATTCGTGCGCGGTCTCTTCTCGACTTTCGCCCTGGCGCGTTTGCGTGCTCCTGCTCCCGCATCACTCAACAGCAGCGTCGCCCCGACCCCGAGGCCCGCCACCAGTCCGATTTGCTTTCCGCGATTTGGCATTGCCGTTTGCCCTTTTTGTGGGGTGGGTCCCCGACGGACCCATACGGGCAGCCCTAATTGCATCAGACGGGCCAATAGCCGTTCCGGGGCGGGACAGGTATTGTTTGGGCTCCCTTCAGCCGATGAATCATGACCGCCAGCAGGCTTGCACTGGTTGCTCTTGGCGCCCTTTTCCTGACCGGAATGAATAGCGATCGAGCGGGTGATCAGGTCGATGTGCTGATGCAGCGATACCGGGGCTCGGTGCCGGGCGTGTCGGTTCTCGTTCTGCGCAACGGCAAGGCCGTGGTGCGCCGAAGCTACGGATTCGCCGATCTCGAGCGTCGCACCGCCGCAACTCCGCAGACGAATTACCGGCTTGCTTCCGTCACGAAGCAGTTCACGGCGGCGTCAGTGCTTCTGCTCGCTCAACAGGGAAAGCTCTCGATCAGCGACAGGCTGAAACGGTGGCTCCCTTCACTGCCTCCAGCACTCGACTCGGTAACGATCAAGCATCTGCTCACGCATACATCGGGAATCGTCGACTATGAGGACCTGATACCCGATAGCGCCACGACGCAGGTCCACGATGTGGACGTCCTGCATCTCCTCGAATCGAAGGACAGCACGTATTTCAAGCCAGGCGCGGACTATCGCTACAGTAACAGTGGTTATGCGCTGCTCGCGCTCATCGTGGAGCGCGCGTCAGGCAAGCGTTTCGCTGCCTTCCTGCACGACCGTATCTTCGCTCCGCTCGGCATGAACAACACGCTCGCGCACGAAGAGGGGTTCTCCATCGTCGCAAACCGCGCTTACGGCTACACGATGAAAGAGGGCGCCTGGTTGCGAAAAGATCAGAGCGTGACGAGCGCGGTCCTGGGAGACGGCGGCATCTACTCCTCGATCGACGATCTGGCCAAATGGGATGCGGCGCTCTACGACTCGCGGCTCCTCAGCGACACCTCACGCGATCTTGCCTTTTCCGCGCACACTCCGACGAACAATCCAGACATCTCGTACGGATTCGGTTGGAGAATCACCGGTGAGACTGTATGGCATTCAGGTGAGACATCGGGCTTCCGCAACGTCATAGTGCGTTATCCATTGCGGCGCCTGACGGTGATAATACTGAGCAACCGTGATGATCCACCGGCCTATGAGACAGCCTTGTCGATCGCAAAGCTGTTCATGTAATGCTGCAGCTTTCCGTTGCTCAGAGAACTACGGGGGAACTGCTCTGTAAGCACAGAATACACAGAATGGGCACAGATTACACCGAACCTACGCAAAGACGCTCATTGATTTGTTTTTAAACGACGTAGAAGCGCAGTTACGCAGTTTAAATAAGAAATCAAAAAGCAGTTCCGTAGCTTCTGTGTATTCTGTGCCCATTCTGTGTATTCTGTGCTGACAGAGCAGTACCCGTAGTTCTCCGTGTTACGCAATCATCGCATGGCGGAGCGACCAGGATAACAGAAAGAATGACGATTTCCCCCGAAGACATCCGCATCTGCATCGAGGATCAACCGGCCAGACACCCCGGCGTAGCACCGATGGCTACTCCGATTGTGCAGACCTCCCTCTTCGCATTCGAATCCGTCGAAGCCCTGATAGCCGCAGGGGCCCATGAAAACAGGAACACCGTCTATACCCGCGGCCAGAATCCAACTGTTGAAGTCCTGGAGAAGAAACTCGCCGCGCTCGAGCAAGGCGGCGCCTGCAAGGCGTTCGGATCGGGGATGGCCGCAATCAGCGCTGTCATCGTCGGACTGCTGAGCGCCGGTGACCACATCCTCTTCGTCAACAACACCTACGGCCCGGCACTGCAGCTCGCAAAGCAGCTCGACCGTTTCGGCATCACCCACACACTTCTCCTGGACATCGAGCCGGATGACGTTCGCAAAGCTCTTCTTCCGAACACGAAGCTCGTCTGGCTCGAAAATCCGGGAACGATGCTCTTCCGCACACTCGACATCGCGGCGATTGCCGAAATCGGGAAGCAACATGGAGCCGTCACCTGCATCGACAACAGCTGGGCGTCGCCGCTGTTCCAGAAGCCGATACTTCACGGCGTCGATGTAGTCGTTCATTCCGCAACGAAGTACATCGGCGGACACAGCGACGTAGTCGCCGGCGCCGTCATTACCACCGAGGAGCGCATGACGCAGATCTTCTACCGCGCGTACCTGCTGCTCGGCGGAATTCTCCATCCCTTCGATTCATGGCTTCTTCTTCGCGGGCTTCGCACCATGCCGGTGCGAATGCAGCAGCACCAGGAAGATGCGCTGCGCGTCGCCGCATTCCTCCAGGAAAGGCCGGAGGTCGCGCAGGTGAACCACCCTGCGTTCGGCAGACACACGAGCGCGCTCACCGGTTACTCCGGGTTGTTCAGCTTCGTGCTGAAGGATGCCGGGTTCGACCAGGTGCGTGACTTCATAAACCGGCTGAAGAGATTCCGCATCGGCGTGAGCTGGGGCGGTGTCGAAAGCCTCGTGATCTCACCCAATCGCGGCAACAATCTTCATTACCTCGACGCTCACCGCATTCCGCATGGTCTTGTCAGAATGTCGATCGGGCTCGAGGGCGCGGACGCCCTCATCGACGACATCATGGCGGCATTGTCTTCGCATGCCGCCTGAGCATGCCTGATGAGTCACTGATCGATGTAGAGCATCCTGGCAAGCTGCCGCGCATCACCCTGGCGTTCTGGGTGATGAAGATCGCCGCCACCACACTCGGCGAAACGGCAGGCGATCTGTTCTCCATGACGATGAACGTCGGTTATGCAGTCAGCTCCCTCGTTCTCGTTGGCATTTTCCTCCTGCTCCTCATCGCTCAGCTCAGGGCGACACGCTTTCATCCTTTCCTGTACTGGTCGGTCATTCTCGCAACGAGCACCGCAGGAACGACGATGTCCGACTTCATGGACCGCACGCTCGAGCTCGGCTACGCGCGGGGCTCGCTCATCCTCGTCTCACTTCTGATCAGCATCCTCGTCGTATGGCAGATGAGCACTGGCTCGCTGTCAGTGACGAGAGTCCGCTCGAGAAAAGCCGAATCGTTCTACTGGGCGGCAATCCTCGTCTCGAATACACTGGGCACGGCGCTCGGTGATTTTCTCGCGGACAGCTCCGGACTTGGATTCGGAGGCGGCGCACTTCTGATATCGAGCCTGCTTGCTCTCGTGGTCCTCGCCTACTTCTTCACACCCATCTCGAAGGTCGTGCTCTTCTGGGCCGCCTTCGTCCTCACACGGCCTTTCGGCGCGACGTTCGGTGACCTGCTCACCAAGACTCCGGCGAAAGGCGGGCTTGGATTCGGGACCATAGGATCGTCGGCGGTGCTGCTTTCCATCCTGCTCGCTCTGGTCTACTGGACCCACAGGAGACACACCGATGTTGCGACTGATTAAATGCCGCCCATCGTGACGTCGACCGAATGGTTGCCGCCGTCGTCGACGAGGTCCAAGCGATCGGCGTGAGCGCCATCGACGATCATCGAAGCGACTCCCCTGCAGATGCCTGACGGGTTCCGAACGCGAATCTGATACGATGAGCCACCGTAACGATACGTGATGGAGAATTCCTTCCACGCCGACGGTATGCATGGGTCTATCTGCAGCGTGTTCCCATATTTCCTGAATCCCAGAATGGCCTCGAGCCCGACACGGTAAAACCAGCTCGCCGAGCCCGTGTACCACGTCCATCCTCCGCGACCGCGGTGACCCTCCGCAGTGTACACGTCCGCCGCAACGACATACGGCTCCACCTTGTAAACCCCGACGTCGTCATCACTCGATGCATGCGTGATCGGATTGATCATCTGATAAAGCTCGAGCGCGCGATCCCCGTTGCCTTGAAGCGCGGTCGCGAGAACCGCCCATAGCGCCGCGTGCGTGTACTGAGCTCCGTTCTCGCGAACCCCCGGCAGATATCCCTGTATGTAACCCGGATCGTGTGTCCCTCGGTCGAACGGAGGTGTGAGCAGCATGATCAGTCGTGCGTCCTCGTCCACAAGCCTTTTCTGAAGCGAATCCATTGCGATTCGCGTTCGCTCAGGATCCCCGGCTCCCGAGATCACGCTCCAGCTTTGCGCGATCGAATCGATCTTGCACTCGTCACTCGTCCGTGAGCCCAGCGGAGATCCGTCGTCGAAGTAGGCGCGCCTGTACCATTCGCCGTCCCAGGCGGAACGCTCGACCGCTTCGGCGTATTCATCGGCCTTGGCGAGCACTTCATCGCGCATTGCGTGGTCGCCACGCTTCTCGGCGTGCGCCGAGAACTTCCGCAGCGTCGTTATGATAAACCACGCCAGCCACACGCTTTCTCCCTTCTCCTCGATGCCCACCCGGTTCATTCCATCGTTCCAGTCGCCGCTGCCGATGAGCGGAAGCCCGTGCACCCCCTTGGTGCACGCTCTCCTCAGCGCCCGAACGCAGTGATCGTAGATGCTTCCGGTCT
>Ga0209998_10000539_pt1 | contig 10200 bp, 9 predicted proteins | sample EndophyteCoNSPM_FD_187576 | JGI IMG/M metagenome (GOLD analysis project Ga0209998, IMG submission 187576) | Arabidopsis thaliana rhizosphere microbial communities from the Joint Genome Institute, USA, that affect carbon cycling - Endophyte Co-N... | ecosystem: Host-associated > Plants > Roots >... | reverse complement strand
TAACTATGGGCTTTACTTTGTTCATAATAATATGGTGAAAGTTCTTTGTAGTAACATCCAAAGTAAATATGATGACAAAGCACAAATGATTTCTGGAATCCGTTATTGGAATTGTGATTCTCAATAATTTCTCGTAACTCGAACACGTATAATCAATTTTACCTAATATTGACTGCCATCTTATCCTTGTATACTGTCTGGTGACAGCAGCAAGTGCATATTGAGCAGTTTGCTCTTCATTGAGTAATGGCTTAATTCCTTTTCTTTCCGAAAATGCCAATATTGTTCCATGGTGATCAACAATCGCCGCAAACCGGATGTTCTTTTCGGATTTTGCAATTGTTTCACAGAGTGATTTGAAAAAATTGGTCACAGGTAGAAACTGAATATCCTGTATAATAAAGCTTAAGGCTTTCATAAAAATATATCAATAAATATGACATCAACTTCTTTTCCTGAATTCAATACATCCGCATGCGCAATTACTTACAGTAACTCCAATTCCGTGAGCATGATCTTTTCTGAAATGACCGCAAGCGCACATTTCATATTCGCCATTCATGAGATAGAATAATACCTTATCATTAATAAATATCAAAAATCCTTTTCTATTACCAAATAGGTTGGCTTCCTTCATGAAATCAAAAAAATAAATAACATATTTTTACAGTACCAAATGACTATGCCTGACTTGGGTTCCAGAAAGACACTTGCAATTGACTTGGATTCGGTACTTGCAGATACTATGGTAATTTGGGCAGAAGAGTTTAACAAACGAAACAAATCAAAGATAAACAAAGACGATATTATTTCCTGGGACATTTCAAAAATACTTGACATTACTATTACTGAGGTTTCTGATATTTTTACATACATTTGGGACAAACGCTGGAAAGATATTCCTCCAACAGAACCCTCTATTGGTGACACTGTATCAAACTTTCATAGCAAGGGATTTAGAATCTCCATCTTGACAAAAAGATATAGATCTTCCGTAGCCAATGTGATAAAATGGCTGGATTTCCACAAGGTTCACTGTGATGATCTGTTATTCGTTTACGATGATGCTCCAAAGACAAACTATCCCTTTGATATCCTAGTCGACGATGCTCCTATCAATTTTAGTGAACTTGTACATCCAAGGATAGGAATTCTATTTAATCAACCTTGGAACAAGAACTTTACCTGGCCTATCCGAATTAATGCATTAAGTGAAGCCATTAATCTCATCTAATTCAAAAATACATGATGGAAGGTTTGCAATTATTGGCTTGCAATTTATGGCATACAAAATCTAATATCGTATTCCAGTAAATAAAGAATAAGTATCTATAAAATAAATTCTTATTGAATGGATCAGAGTGCTAAAATTAGTAGCAGTAAACTTTACTCTGGAAAAATATCGATCCGCTTATACAAGTATTACCTGGGTAACAGGATTATTGAAAAGGAAATAGTTGAACATTCGGATTCAGTAGGCATAGTCGCATTGGACAACAAACAAAACATCATACTTGTAAAGCAATTCAGGATAGCTACCGGAGATAGTTTACTGGAAATTCCAGCTGGCAAAATTGAAAGTGGTGAAACGCCCAAAATCGCTGCGTTGCGTGAAATGAATGAAGAAATAGGTTACACAGGAAGTTTGACACCTCTATTTCAAAGTTATCTGGCACCTGGCTATGACACTGAAAAAATGTATTTCTTCTTAGCATCGGATCTGAAAATTTCCAAAAACAGACTTCCTCAAGATGAAGACGAGGAGATAAGGATTAAGCGTATGACCTTAAATTCTGCTCTAAAAAGTTGTATTTCAGGAAAGATAATTGATTGCAAAACTATTGCCGCAGTCATGATGGCGGTGAATCTTAAAGATGAACTGATGAAGAGCAGTTAATGAACTTGATGAAAAGTCTATAAAACAATAATGAGAATATGAATCATGTCTGAAATAAGATATAAGAAACTATCTGGAAGCGAGTTAGATGAGATCATCAAAAATCTTCACGGATGGGAATTAAAAGATGGGAAATTGCAAAAGTCCTTTAAATTTTCAAATTTCGTTGAAGCATTTGGTTTCATGACAAAAATAGCTCTTGAAGCAGAAAAAATTAATCATCATCCTGAATGGTCAAATGTCTACAATTCCGTTTCAGTTAAACTGAGTACTCACGACACTGATGGAATTACTGATTATGATATCAAACTAGCAAAAATCATTGACAACACAAATCCTTAAAATCAATGCCATCTTTGTTATCTGAACTAAAAGTTTACCTGATAAGGTAACTCTATATACTATTAATTATCAAGATTACGGCGATTCGTTGGAGCCATTTTGATTGGCTAGTAACACATTTTCCATTAACCAATCGCAGAATTTTAACATATTCTCATCAATTCTACACCAAAGGTGTATTGAACCGGGTAAAATTTCTATCCTGCCTTGAGGCAATAGAATCTTCAAGCCTTCTTTACCTTCATACATGTAAGCATCCTGTGGCGTCACCTCTCCCAACAATTCAACTGCCTTCTGTTTGATCTTTTCCCGGGGTATAGGAAATCTTTTTCTGAATTTGTCTACTACAAGACCTAAATTTTCCATGCCATAGTTTTCAACATCGTAAATTTTTTTTGGATCTGGAAAATGAAGGTTTAAACTTACATTGTATCGCGAACCAGTGAATTCGGATAACTGATTTACAAATTGATACACACTATTCGGGCTCTTTTTTAACGATTGTTGAATATCATTATTGTGATACTTAATATTAAATAATAAATCTGAATGCAACTTGGAAAAACTCATTTAATGACAAAAAACATTTCATTAAATATATCTTGTACTATCTGCTAGTCGGTAAGATGACATCAAGGCACTAATCAATTATTATTAGATGTTCAAATCCAAGATTTGGACCAGATATACGAATGACACTTAAATCCTATCTGATATTATTATAACACAATTACATGTTCGCATCCGATTCCAGTTCAGAACGAGCTACCAGCATTGAGGACTACCAAAACACCTGTACTGAATTTATTATTGATATCAGTAGAGACTATAAAGATTGGGTGGATAGATATCAATTAAGCAAAGAAGAAACAAACAAAAGAAAAAGTTCTATTGATAATGTCGTTGCCACCACCAATAACTGGATAACAAATTTCTGTAACACGATTAAGAAAGTTGATGTGGTTATGAATGATGGTATTAGTAAGATGGCAGAATACACTGCCGGATATCCATTTCAACTTGAGGTTTCTGTAAATTCAGAGAAAAGGTATGCAAAACACAATCAGGGAAGAATAGCCCTCAGAGTTAATGCCATACCGCAGGAAGGGAGATCTATCAGACTGGGTAAATACAGTAAAAATGAATTGTTTCTGATCTCATCAAGTTCCCCTGTTTTTCCCACCGTCAGTAAGGAAAGTATGAAGGAGGTTGATATATTAGATGATTATGTAACACTTGACGCATCGAAATGTGATAATGGAACTACTATTTCTATTACCCTGATTGTCGAAGAGGTAAGAGATGGAAATGTTTCTGAAAGTAGAGGTTATTCAACTGTTATACTCATAGTATGAGTTACCAATGATGAATTGGTAGGGCGATGACAAAAAAATACTAGAATCCTAAAAACCAGTTCTCTATTAAGTAAAATTGATTGGTGCTTTTACCCTAAAAAGCACTAATCTAGTATTTGGCTGAACCGCAGAGATTAGTTAAATACTAAATCGGGTAAAGTTAATTTAAACACTCTGGTGATTTTCGTTTTTGAGAAACAATGAATCGTTTAAGTAATATCATTAATCTATTTTTTTTGAGATCAGCAAAATGCTATTAAACAGCAAGCATCTGGCATCATTGTTAATTGGCGCGAAGAATTCAGAGTACTGACAGATGAATTTGAAGATGCAGTGTCGGATGCAACAGACCAAGAACCTGCTAACCTTACCGGCATACAAAAGTTGGTTGATGATTACAAAACTAATCTTACCAAAATTTTTGAAAATCCTTGACCTTTCAGAAAATGACATGAATTGGATGGTCGTTATATTATATCAAAATTCCATTCTCATGTGACAAGCGTGAAAATATGTAGATAGATAATAATTTGATCGTCAAAGTATTCTAATGATTAGGCATGACCAGCCCGAATACTATACTAGCGTGAAAAGGCCCTATCTTGGTGCATGCACAGTATTTCATACTAAATTATTTAATCGATAAATTACCGTAAGTCATATAGCTATTACAAATTTTGAGTTACCAACTAATGAGAAAAATTTGTGTAATATGACGATTCAAATTCAATGTTTAGAACCCTGTTTATAATGCTCTTGCAAAATACTGAAAAAGGTTCAAAGAAACAGTTAAAATAAGCAATATTTTTTTCATCACTAGATGTAATGCGACGGTCGTCCAGTTTGGTCTAGGACATCAGATTGCCAATCTGGTAACCCGGGTTCAAATCCCGGCCGTCGCAAATTGATTTTTCCGACTGTAAATTACTTTTCTTTCTTGGTTATTATTTCCATTATCTGATCGTAAGCATTTTCGGCGCTATCTTTTCGCGGAAGCTGAATTACAAGCAAGTTACCTTGAGAAACACTTTGAGTATCTCCTGGAGCTATCGCAATTAAACCCGTGTTTGCTAATGCTTTAAAAAATTCAGGCATTTTATTGGCATAAAAGAGGTAATTTTCATCAAATCCATAATCGAGGTACGTCATCAGTACATCAACAAATACGTGCTTTGTATCATGAAATAGATCCAACAGTACATCAACAGCAAGTTTCTTGCCCGCAACGGTTCTAATTATTTCTTCATATCTTTTAGATTCAATTTGAATACATGGTATTGGACTTCCATTATAGTCAATTAGAGATGCATCAAGTTTGTGTAAATTATTTCTAAAATCATCCAAAGTATAGAAATGTCTCTTCGGCATTTTGTGGAATATTAAACAACTTGCCTAGCTATTTATTCATTAATTCATTTACTCCACTCATTGCAAGCACAGTCATTGAGAGGAATATGTGATTCTCATAGTCTTTAGATACTCTCAATCAAGAATTGATATGGTCAGTTACCCTAGTACTTTCATCATCTAAGTGATCAGAAAAGAGTAATCTTCATCCCATTATGACTATCTAAAAAAAATAAACTAATAACATTATCTTTAATCTAAAATTCTTGATAATGGGTAATCAGTTCGATTACACCGCAATTTAAATAAAAAAAATTTGATAATTTTACATGTCTTCAGAAGAATTAGTTTTAGAGAAGATACTCTCTACAGGTACAACCGGAATAAAGAAATCTGATTTAAAAAAGGAATTTACTGCATTTGATTTAGACAAGACTTTAGAAATTTTAGTTAATGATGGAAAGGTGTGTATTGATAAAAAGGGGGCCGCATACTATTGTTGGACAGCAGAGGTTTACCTCAAACACCTGTATAGTGTCGATCCAAAATTTAGGATTTTAATTGAACGCATGAAACATGTTGAGAGAAAATTGGACATTCACTCTAATAGTGTCAAAGATGCACTTAATGGCTTAATTGAACTCCTAAAGACCGAAGGCGCAGATCACAATGCGCTAGTCAATTTAGATAATTTTAAAATTGAGTTTGACACCATTTTGTCAAAGTCTAATAGCTCTATAGGGTGGATTGAGTTAGGACAAGTTAGAAATGAGCTAACTCAAAAATTCGAGCTAAGTAAGAATGAATTTTACGAACTGGTCGAACAACTTGTGAATGCCTATCATAATGAATATGAGCTTTCTACAGGTGGAAATGAAGGCGTAATACTGAGAGGTCTACTTCACGGATATGTGAGAGGTATTTGAGAATGTATCCATATGGATTAGGCCTAAATCCGTATCCAAGTAGTCCAACACCTTCATATATTGATAGTCAAATTCTTGGAGGGAAGACACACAAGGATGCTAAACAGGCAATAGTAACTTGCATTTCCGATCTATTCTCAAAACTCGAAGGAGCGAATCCAACTGACAGAGATTTTAGATTGATAACTATGATTCAAGATGTGGGTTCAGGAAAGACCCATCTAGCGTTTCACATCAAGGGACTTCCTGACCTATTTGAGAAGGCTGTTACTTCCTATGTTGATCTCTCTCAAGTTTCCCCCAGAGATATTCATAATATTTACGATTCGATTCTTGGGGGATTTAGTCCGGACGATATCGATAGCTTGAGAAGGAATATACTTTATTTCTTGTGCAAAAAAGCTGATTCTCATGGAAGCTCTGTAAGAAAGGCATTTAATTATGGCTTTTTAGATAGTCTGAGCGGCAACAAACATCTTAAGCAAAGAGCTGAGGAAATTTTAAAGGGAAAACATAAACTGAATTTTCAATATGTGTCAGAAGTACTTGCAACTGAATTTTCTGAAATTCAAATTGAAATCATCAACTCGTTACTAGAGGACAGATTAAGATCAGATGTTGAGAAGATTAGGTCACTTGAAGGAGTAATAAACAGTCTCGGTGCAATTGCTAATCTGAATCTAAAACTTCTCAATAAGATAACAATATTTCAATTCGATGAATTTGATTCAAAAAAAGAATCTTTGGAATTTATAAAAGCAATAATTAATGCACACATACCTTCATCAATTCTCATGTTAATTCTTACTCCCTCTTCATATGATGAAATCAAAAAAGAGAATTCTTCAGTATTCGATAGATTAGAAAAGGCAAATTATAAGATTGATCTAGCAGGGTCTAACACTCTATGTGAACTAAAAGACATAATTTTTGAATACATAAAGCATTATGATGAAAAGGGAAATTTTGATTCACTACAAGAAAGTGATCTTGAATCGAAAATAAAATTAGTCTATGATGAATTTCCAGACTTTAGAAATGTAAGGTCAATGCTGAATATCTTTTACCATGCTACAGAACAGGCTTCAAAAAAAGGCTCCTATTTTCTAGATGAATCAATAATTGATGAGACAATAAAATCAATCTATCCAGGATCCAAAATAAGGGGTAGTTTGATGAATGTGCCATTATCAGATTTTATTCACATAAAAAGAGGGGTAGATAACACCGAAATGATTGAATCTGATATACGCGAGGCAATTCATAATCTTTTGACATTAACAAACTATGAAGGGTATGTCAATGAGCTAGATTTTGACAAACATGTGGGTGAAGGGATAGATGTCACATACAACGATAGTTACGGATCAAAGATTGCTGTATCCGTTGTGCTTAACGACGAGCCAATAAAGATGAAGGCTCAAATCTCAAATGCATCAAAGTCACTAAGTATTGTAGACAAACTTGTAGTGCTTACCGGAAAAGCAAGTCGTGTCCTGGGAGGAACTTCGAGAAATGGAAATGACGTTACAACAATTGTAAACATGGATAATACCAAAATTGTTGACTTGATATACTTTAATAAAAAATACAAAAAACAAGAAATTCTAAATGATGACTTGGAAAGAGCTATAACTCTGGCGCGCTCCATAAAATTATGCTGAATTGAAATATGTAGACAAGACAGCAGACAATTGTTTTGTTATGGTAGTGTTTCAATAGTGCCAAATATTGGAAAATGATCACTGTATCCGGTTTTCGGATTTCTGTGCTTTGGAATTCGTCCGTTACTCCTCAGGTATTCAAACGTCATTGGAATTCCCTTTTGTGCAGGATGAAATTTTTCTGGATTCATTGGAATAAAATAGTCGTCAGTAAGATTGTCACCAATAGTTAGTCCTTCATTGTACACCTTGACTTTATCAAGATTCATCCTTAATTTCTGAACTCCTAACAATAGACCTCTCGAGATAATAAACTGGTCAAAGAGGTTTGTTGAATTATTTCTCCAATGGTAATAGGAAAAACCAGAAAGATTCCACATGCAGTTGTAAAGAGGTGGAGTATGTTCAAGGTAATGCTGTTTATCCGTGTTGTCTCTATCGGTATTTCTAAAGATTTCTAATGATTCATTTAATTCAATGAATACCTCCTTGTCATTTTTGGCACGGAGAAATTTTGAGATACTTTTGTCAAATGGATCATCATTAAAATCTCCCATCAAGAGGACGTTCTTATTCCATCTGTTATTAATCATGTCAACATAGCTTTTATCGGAAAGAATTTCATGTGGCAAATACTTGATCTCCTCGAAAGGAATTTTCAACAGATCATCCACAATTCTTCCACAGTTTTCTGCGACCATGCATCTTGAAAATTCTGTGTCATATTGGTCGAATCCATCTTTTTTTCCTCTCCTAGAAGGCCAATGATTAACCAAAACTAATAATTCGGCATTATTTTCTTTTATTCGTAACCTTGCCAAAAATATATCTCTAGTGGGGTATCGAAAATTTATTCTAAACGACTTGGTTTCAATACACTCAAAGATCTCCTTTGAATAAACCAGACAAGTGTCAATTCCTCTAATATCCGATCCGTCTATGAATTGAGCAATTTCATAGAAGCCGGGTCGAATTTTTTCACACAAGTCTCTAGCAAGTTTTTCTGACTCGATTTCACAAAAACCAAGCAAATCTGGGGGATTGCCATTATTCATTATCCTTAGAGGCTTACTCAAATTCTCAATCTTTTTACTGAGAACCTCTGTGCTCCATCCTTTTTCTGGAATGAATTCTAAATCAGTTGCTATTTCACTCGAATTGACATCAAAAAGGTTTTGTAAGTTCCAAAATGCAACACTAAATTCCATCACACATATTTTATATTCAGAGATAAATTAGCATTTATCTCGCAAATTTCTCTGATTAACAATTCCACGATTCCTGCAAGTTATTATTAGATACTACCGTCACGCATTAGATAACAATAATTTTATTTGAATAAAAATAATGTCACGTTGCATTGACAGATAAACTGATGTCTGCATTTAATATTATTATCTGAGACGAGTATGCCCAGACCGAAGTCGAGATCATAATGGACAAAAGAAGAAAAAGTAATCAACTAATATCCATTAGAAATGAATATATTCAAACCGGTGGGATTAGTAGATGGAGTTATCCCACCGGAATGTTGCGTCAAAGATAACAGTGATTTGGCCATGGAACTTTAGTATAATAACTTGACTTATCAGCCAGTCAGTATTTAGATAAATCTGTTACTTCATTTCTACTGGCTCAAGGATTGATAGTGGGTGGTTTGCAAATTTGTGCCGCTAGCAAATCCTTCTCAAACTATGCTATTTTGACCAACGAATATGTATTTATTATATGAGTTACATCCCAGTTAATTGACTTTGAAGGGCAGAGCAAGTTTTTCCACATTATTGCCCATTTTGGCTGTGGGTATATTGATGGCATTTTTGTCTGTTCTTTCGAATGAACATGCGTTTGCATCAGGACTATCTACTAAATCGGCTGAAGGCAAACGAACCGTAGATAAGGTAGTGATTTTTATTTTTTCAGATGGTTTAAAAAGCCAGTTTACTAATGCAAAGCCAATCCTAGACAAGTATGGTTTCAAGGGAACGTTTGACGTTGTGTGCAACTATGTTGGTGCGAAAAACGGTTACATGGATTGGGATGAGATAAAGGAATTACATGATGAAGGAAATGACATTGGATCGCATAGTATGTCACACGTACGACTTACAGGCCTGTCAGAGAAATCTATAGAATATGAAGTCGGAGAATCAAAAAAATGTCTTGATGATTATGGGATAACGCCCACGAGCTTTGAATACCCCTTCAGCACCGGGTCTGAGGACAAGAATATTATCGATACTGTTTCTAAACATTATGAGTTTGCAACTCGTGGAAACGATCCGCTCATGTTTCTAAAGTGTGATGGTATGAAACAATATGGTCAGGATAATTGTAGGACGTTTTCAGATAATGGAACTCCTACTTATACCAACAAATATTCCATTAGAAATTGGAGCCATGATTTTGAGATAGTAGAAAATTCATATAGTGAATCTGAAGCCTTAGATAGATTCATTGAAGTTGTAAATAGTCAATCTCAGTATAATAAGAATGGAGTCATAAACGCCATACCTATTATCATGTACCATGATATTGGAAATAGCGACGGTTCGGTAACTAGTATAGAACTTTTTGAAAAAGAAATGAAATACCTTCATGATAATAATTTTCATGTGATAACTATTTCTGATCTTTCATACGACGAAAATGATAATTATTTATATGTA
>Ga0209998_10000537_pt1 | contig 10210 bp, 10 predicted proteins | sample EndophyteCoNSPM_FD_187576 | JGI IMG/M metagenome (GOLD analysis project Ga0209998, IMG submission 187576) | Arabidopsis thaliana rhizosphere microbial communities from the Joint Genome Institute, USA, that affect carbon cycling - Endophyte Co-N... | ecosystem: Host-associated > Plants > Roots >... | reverse complement strand
CCGAGGTTCCTCAATGTCTGCGCCTCTGGACCGGCTCATCGCCACGCTCGCGAACACCGGGATGACCCGGTTCTTCCGGCGCCTTTTTGACGATTACCCCGACCTCCTGATGAAGGATCAGACGGTCGAGGAGATCGGCCCGGACCGGCTCATCAAACTCCGCGGCCGGTGGGTCACCAACTTCGGTTCCGACAGCTTCCTGGGCTTCGACCAGGACGAGCGCGTGAAGGCCGCGATCGAGCGCGGGGTGCGCGCCGGGATGGAGAGCGGCGCGCGCTGCACCGGCGTTGAGACCGTGCTCGATGAGATGGAGGCGACCCGCTACGCCCTCGACATGGGGCACGAGGGCGACGTGATCGTGGTCTGCGTGGACCACGCCAACGACGTCTGGAAGGAGCTTCAGCGCCGGCAGCATGGCGGCGCATCGGCCAGTGATGTCTCCTCGCCGATCGACACCCTGGACGACGAGCTCGAGGAGATGGTCGCGATCGAGGTCGACGGCTAGGCGCCGACCAGCTCGCGCAGGCGGTCGAAGGCGACCTGCCGATATCCCTCAGCCTCGAGCCATTCGAAGACTTCGGCTCGCTCGGCATGGGTCATGACCGCGATCACGTCGCCGCGCCGCCCCCGCTCGACGAGCCCCTGGATGGCGGCCAGCTCGGTCGGAAAGGCCTCGACCGGGCCGCGGTAGCCCGACTCTGCCGCCCCGGCCCGCATGATCTCGTTCATCTCCGCCGACTCGCGGCCGCGCAGGTAGTGCGGCTTCTCGGCGATGACCACCTCGTCGGCTGACGCCCCGGCCAGGAGGCCCAGGCCGTGGAGGAGCTCGTCGGATCGGTCGCCGGCGGTGCCGATTGCCACCCGGACCTTGCCGCGGCCGCGTTTCGTAGCTCGCCCGGCTGCCTCGCTCAGCTTGCGGCAGACCTCCAGCAGTCCCGCCAGCCCGGCCTCGTTGTGCGCGAAGTCGACGAGGATCAGCAGCCCACCTTTCTCGAACAGGTTGAGCCGGCCCGGATTGACCACGCGGTCGAGCGCGAAGCTGCGCAGGCCCGCGGCGATCTTGTCCGGCGCGATTCCCAGCGCGTCGGCCGCGGCGGCCGCGGCCAGCGCGTTCGCCACGTTGTACTGCGCCAGCCCGGCGAAGGTCACCGGCAGCTCGTCGACCCGTGCCAGGCGCCGCGGACGGCGGCCCGCGCCGAGGAGGACGAGCCAGCCGGCTTGCACCACCGCCGCTCGGCCGCCGCGGTCGAGGGCCAGCTCGATGCTGGGGTTCTCGGGATCGAGCGTAAACGGGTACCACTGCCCCTTCGTCTCGCGCCGCATGCGCCACGCACGTGGATCGTCCGCGTTCAGGACGACCCAACCCGCGCGTTTCGTGATGCGGGGCACCGTACCCTTCACCTCGGCCAGCTCGTCCAGGGTGTCGATGCCCTGCAGGCCCAGGTGGTCGGCCGAGACGTTGGTCACCACCGCCACGTCGTTGGCCGCGTAGCCGATCCCGCGCAGGAGGATCCCGCCGCGCGCCGTCTCGAGCACCGCCAGGTCGAGGTTCGGGTGACCCAGCACCCGGCCCGCTCCGCCGAAGCCGGTCCAGTCCCCCGCCTCGACCAGCTCGGAGCCGATGTAGATCCCGTCCGAGTTGGTCATCCCCGCCTGCATCCCCGCCGCCGCGGCGATGTGCGCAATGAGGCGCGTGGTCGTGCTCTTGCCGTTCGTGCCGGTGATCGCCACGACCGGGATGCGCGGCCGCGGCAGGTCGGGCATCGGCCCGGCCGCGACCGCCCTGAGCGCCCGCAGCTCATGACGGTCGTTGCTCGAGCCGGTGGCGATCCGGGCCGCCGCGGCGGCGAGCGCCTGCGAGCGAGCGCGACGGCGCCACGGGAAGGCGATGGCTGCGCGCCGGTGATCGCTCGAGTGGCGGACCGTGACCCGCGGAACGGGCAGGTCGAGGGCGACGTGCAGCCGGCGCAGGGCGAGTGCCGCGGCGGCCGCCACGTCGGCGGCCGCGGTCGGCGTCTCCGACCCGAACTCGAGCTTGATGGCGGGCCGGTTGAAGAACCGATTGGGGCCGTCCAGCACGCGCAGCTCGAGCAGCTCGACCTCGGCCCCTGGCCGCGCGTCGTTGGGCATGGCCGGCAGTATACTCACGCGCCGTGACCCTCCCTGACGGCCTGCAGGCCGCTGTCGCTGCCCGCTATCCGCGCTTCGCGGACGACCTCGCGGCCCTGGTCAACATCGACTGCGGTTCGTACACGCCCGATGGCGTGAACCGGGTCGCCGACGCCGTCGGCGCGTCGCTGGCCGAGCTCGGCGGAGCCGTCGAGCGAATCCCCCACCGGCCCGTCAACGGGGAGCGGCAGCTCGGTGACCTGGTCATCGGGCGCCTCGCCGGATCCGGGCCACGGCTGCTGCTGATCGGCCACATGGATACCGTCTTCGAGCCGGGCACCGCCGCGCTGCGCCCCTTCCACACCGACGGTGAGCGAGCAACCGGCCCCGGCGTGAGCGACATGAAGGGCGGGCTGCTGGCCGGCCTGCACGCCCTCGCCGCGCTGAAGGGCCTGGGGCGCAGTCCATCGGTCACCTTCGTCGCCAACCCCGACGAGGAGATCGGCTCGCCCTTCAGCACGGAGCACATCCGCCGGCTGGTCGCCGAGCACGACGCCGCCATGGTCCTCGAGTGCGCGCGGGCCAACGGCGACATCGTCAGCGCCCGCAAGGGGATCGCCGATTTCGAGGTCACGATCACCGGTCGCGCCGCCCACGCCGGCGTCGAGCCGGAGAAGGGTCGCAGCGCGATCGTCGAGGCGGCGCGCCAGGTGCTGGCGCTCCACGCGCTGAACGGACGCTGGCCGAGCGTCACGGTCAACGCCGGGGTGATCGACGGCGGCACGCGGCCGAACGTCGTGGCGGGCTCATGCCGGATGGAGCTCGACCTGCGCGCCGCCAGCACGGCGGAGTTCGAGGTCGCGGCCGCCGAGGTGGAGGGAATCGTCACCCACCCCGCCCTCGACGGGATCACCGCCACCCTGCGCCGCGCCGCCTTCCATCCACCGATGGAGCGGACGCCGGGCAACGGGCGCATGGCGGAGCTCGCCATTGCCATCGCCGGGGAGATGGGTTTCCAGCTGCACGACACGCTGACCGGCGGCGCGAGCGACGCGAACACGACCACCGCCGCCGGATTGCCGACCCTGGACGGCCTGGGGCCGATCGGCGGCGACGACCACTCCGCCGACGAGTGGCTCGACCTGTCGAGCGTCGTGCCGCGCACCACGCTGCTCGCCGCATTGATCGAACGGGCCGCCGAAGCGATCTGACAGCAGGCCCTGGCGGCAGGCCATGGCGGCCCGTGTAGAATCGGCTTCCCGTGATCGATGAATTCCGTCACCGCACGCGCCTCGACGTGCGCCTCGGCGACCTCGACCCGTTCGGCCACGTCAACAACGCCGTGATCGCCACCTACGTCGAGCAGGGCCGCGTCCTCTACCTGCGCGACGTGCTCGGCACCGGGGCGGACCCGGTCAGCATGCCGTTCATCCTGGCCATGCTCCAGATCGACTACCTCTCGCAGGTGATGTTCAACGACGTCGTCGACGTGGGCTCGCGCGTGGACTGGATCGGGCGCAGCAGCATCGGCATGTCGCATCTCCTCGTGAACCAGGAAGGCCGCGAGCTGGCTCGATCCGAGACGGTGCTGGTGGCCTTCGACTACGACATCGAGAAGCCGATGCGGGTACCCGACGACTGGCGCGCCACGCTCGCCACCCACGAGGGCCGCTCCCTCGACAAGCCGGCGGACCCCGCATGAGCGAGGCGCAGCACTTCGACGTCCTGATCCTCGGCGGCGGGATGAGCTATGTCGGCGCGATTCGCGCCGCGCAGCTCGGCCTCAAGGTGGGGCTGGTGGAGCGGGACAGGATGGGCGGCACCTGCCTGAACCGCGGCTGCATCCCGACGAAGGCGATGCTCGAGACCGCCGACCTGCTGCATCGTGTCACCGAGCAGGGCGCCGAGTTCGGCCTCGCCGGCTCGGACGGAGTGAGCCTCGACTACCCCGCCCTCGGCAAGCGGCGCGACTTCGTGGTCGAGAAGCACGTCAAGGGCGTCGAATTCCTGATGAAGAAGAACAACATCACCATCCTGCGCGGCACCGGCACCCTCACCGGCCCGACCAGCGTCCACGTCAGCGGCGGCGAATCGGGCGACGTGGACGCGACGGCCACCGACCTGATCCTGGCCACCGGCTCGGCACCCCGCCACCTGCCCGGCCTCACCGTCGACGGCAAGCTGATCATCACTTCCGACGAGGCGCTGCAGCGCGAGGCGGTCCCGGCGCGGGTCGCAATCGTCGGCGCGGGCGCCATCGGCGTCGAGTGGGCCAGCCTCTACCGGGATCTCGGCGCCGAGGTCCATCTCGTCGAGTACCTCGACCGGATCGTGCCGCTCGAGGACGCCGACGTCAGCAAGGAGCTGACCCGCATCTTCAAGAAGCGGAACGTGAAGATCTACGTCTCGTCGAGCATCGATCCCAAGAGCATCGAGCCCACCAAGGGCGGGGTGCACTTCGCGGTCGAGGCGCGCGACGGCAAGACCCGGGTCGAGATGGAGACCGACGTGATCCTGGTCGCGGTCGGGCGTCGCCCGGTGACCGACGAGATCGGCCTGGACAAGATCCCCGGCGTGGAGATGGAGCGCGGCTTCGTGAAGGTCGACGGCTTCATGCAGACCGGGGTGCCGCACCTGTACGCCATCGGCGACATCGTGCCCGGCTACGCGCTCGCGCACGTGGCGAGCCACGAGGCAGTGGTCGCGGTCGAGAAGATCGCCGGGCACGACCCGGAGCCGGTGCGGATGGACCTCATGCCGCGCGTCACGTTCTGCCGCCCGGAGATCGCATCGGTCGGGATGACCGAGGCCCAGGCGACCGATGCGGGCCACACCGTCAAGGTTGGCTCCTTCCCCTTCCGCGCGCTCGGCAAGGCCACCATCGTGGGCGAGGTGGACGGCTTCGCGAAGCTCGTCGCCGATGCCGAGACGGGCGTCCTGCTGGGCGCGCACCTGATCGGCGCACACGCGGGCGACCTCCTGTCGGAGCCGACGCTGGCGCTGCTGCTGGAGGGGACCGCGGGCGAGATCGCGATGTCGGTCCACGCCCACCCGACGCTCACCGAAGTGCTCGTCGAGGCGGCGCTCGCCGTCGATGGCGCAGCGATCCACGTCTGAGACAATTGAGCTGATGGCCAATACCAAGGTCGCGGAGCTCGGGCACAAGGCGCTCGGCCTGACCGATGCCGACGTGCTGGCGATGTACCGCCAGATGCTCCTCGCGCGGGCCGTGGACGAGCGGATGTGGCTCATGCAGCGAGCCGGCAAGATTGCCTTCATCATCTCCGGCCAGGGCCACGAGGCGGCGCAGATCGGCATCACCTGGCCGATGCGCCCCAACCAGGACTGGATGGCTCCTTACTACCGCTCGATCGCATCGGCCATCACCTTCGGGATGACCCCGGAGGACATCGTCACCGCGCACCTGGCCAAGGGCGACGATGTCTCATCGGGCGGACGGCAGATGCCCGGCCACTACGGCGCCGCACGCTACAACATCGTCTCGCTCAGCTCGCCGGTCGGCACCCAGGTGCTGCACGCGGTGGGGATCGCGATGGGAGCGTGGGTCAAGGGCGAGGACGTGGTCGCGCTCACTTCCTTCGGCGAGGGGACCAGCAACCAGGGCGAGATCCACGAGGCCATGAACTTCGCCGGCGTGCACAAGCTGCCCGTCATCTTCGTGTGCGAGAACAACGGCTGGGCCATCAGCGTCCCGCTCGACCAGCAGGTGGGCGGCCTCTCGGTCGCGGCCCGCGCGGCGGGCTACGGCTTCCCCGGCGTGACGGTCGATGGCGGCGATCCGCTGGCCTGCTACGCGGCCGCCAAGGAGGCGCACGAGCGCGCCCGGCGCGGCGAAGGCCCGACCCTGATCGAGGCGGTCGTGGTCCGGCTCACCAGCCACTCCTCCGACGACGACCAGCGCCGCTACCGCGAAGCCGGCGAGGTCGAGGACCTCAAGCAGCACGACCCGCTGCCCATCTTCGCCAACCGGCTGCGGGCCGCCGGCCTGCTCACGACCGAGCTGGAAGAGCAGTTCCGCGCCGAGGTCAAGGCCGAGATCAACGAGGCCTCGAAGCGCGCCGAGGCCCATCCCGAGCCGGACGTGGCCAATGCCGAGCGGTGGGTCTATGCCGAGGACGGCGACTGATGGCCGAGCTGAACATCCTCGAGGCGATCCGGGCGGCCATGGACGAGGAGCTGGAGCGCGACCCGAACGTGATGGTCCTGGGCGAGGACGTCGGCAAGAAGGGCGGCGTCTTCGGCGCCACCGACGGGCTGTGGGCCAAGTACGGGGGCAAGCGCGTCCTCGACACGCCGCTCACCGAGGCGATGATCGCCGGCGCCGCGGCGGGAGCCGCGATCTACGGCCTGCGCCCGATCGCCGAGATGCAGTTCGCCGACTTCGCGTATCCGGCCTTCAACCAGATCGTCTCCGAGATCAGCCGCATGCGGTATCGGTCCAACAACACCTTTGGGCTGCCGATGGTGATCCGGATGCCGTACGGCGGCGGCGTCCACGGCGCGCTCTACCACTCGCAGAGCAACGAGACCTACTTCACCTCGACGGTCGGCCTGAAGGTGGTGGCCCCCGGCACCCCTGCCGATGCGAAGGGGCTCCTCAAGGCGGCCGTCCGCGACTCCGACCCGGTCATGTTCTTCGAGCACAAGAAGACGTACCGGCTCTTCAAGGCGGAGGTCCCCGACGGCGACCACGTCGTGCCGATCGGCGTGGCCGATGTGGCGCGGCCGGGCAAGCACCTGTCGATCTTCTGCTACGGCTACATGCGCTTCTGCGCGCTCGAGGCGGCGGAGACGCTCGCCCGCGAGGACGGCATCGAGGCCGAGGTGGTGGACCTGCGCTCCCTCCGCCCGCTCGACACCGCCACGGTCCTGGCATCGGTGGCCAAGACCGGCAAGGCGCTGGTGGTCCACGAGGCGAACCGCTTCGGCGGCTTCGGGGCGGAGGTCGCCGCGATCATCGCCGAGGAGGGGTTCGAGCACCTCGACGGGCCCGTCACCCGGCTCGCCGGCCCCGAGGTGCCCGGTGTCCCGTTCCACCACAACCTGGAAGACTGGTTCATGCTCAACCCCGCCAAGATCGTCGAGGCCGCCCGTGCGCTCGCCGCGTACTGATCGGCTACCCTGACGCCCATGGCAACCACCATCAAGATGCCGCAGCTGGGCGAATCGGTCACCGAGGGGACGATCGAGCGCTGGCTGGTCAAGGAAGGCGACAAGGTCGAGCAGTACGACCCGCTCTTCGAGGTGGTCACCGACAAGGTCAACGCCGAGGTACCGGCCGAGGTCGCCGGGACCGTCACCAAGATCATCGTGGGCGACGGACAGACCGTGAAGGTCGGGACGCCGCTGGCCGAGATCGAGACCGATGGAGCGGAGGCCGCTGCTCCGGCGCCGGCCCCAGGTGCCGCCGCGGCTGCACCCGAGGCTGCACCCGCTCCGACGCCAGAGCCGGTTGCCGCCGCACCCGCTCCGGCAGCCGAACCCGCGGCCGAGGCCGCTCCGGCGCCCGAGCCGGCAGCCCCAGCGCCCGCCCCTCAGCCGGTTGCCGCCGCACCCGCTCCCGCTCCTGCGCCAGAGCCCGCTGCCGCGGCCGCACCAGCGCCCGCGCCGCCCGCAGACACTGCGCCCGCGACGGCGACCGAGCCCGAGTCGGGCAACGGAACGACACGGATGACGCCGGCCGTCCGGCGCCTTGTCCGCGAGCACGGGATCGATATCGCCCAGCTGAAGGGCAGCGGCGCCGGCGGGCGCGTCACCCGCGAGGACGTGCTGGCCTTCGTCGCAGGCGCTGGTCCGGCAACGGCCGAGAACCCGACGCCGGCAGCCGTCGCCGAGCCCGCGGCCGAGCCGGCGGCTCCACCACCGACCCCGATTCCGGCCCCCATGGCCGAGCCGGTCGCCGCAGCCCCGGCGCCAACGGAAGCCCCCGCACCCGCAACCGCGCCCGCAGCGGAGGCAGCTCCCGCACCCGCCTACGCCGCGCCGACCCCGATGGCCGCGCCGACCGGCGGCGACGTGGAGGTCCCCCTGAGCCAGATGCGCAAGGGGATCGCGGCCAAGATGACCCGGGTCAAGCAGACGGTGCCGCACGCCTACACCGTCATCGAAGTCGACATGCACAACGTGGTGCGCTGGCGCGAGACCAACCAGGCGACCTACAAGGCGCGCGAGGGGATCGGCATCAGTTACGTCGCCGCGGTCATCAAGGCCGTGACCGAGACGCTGCGCCTGCACCCGACCCTCAACAGCCAGTTCGCCGAGGATCGGATCATCCTCAAGCAGGCGATGAACATCGGCATCGCCGTGGCGGTCGACAACGGGCTGCTCGTGCCGGTCATCGCCAACGCCGACCAGCTGTCGATCAGCGGCGTGAACCATCGGATCCAGGACCTGGCGGCCCGCGCCCGGACAAACAAGCTGCGCCTCGACGAGATCCAGGGCGGAACGTTCACCGTGAACAACACCGGCTGGTTCGGTTCGGTCTCATCCATGCCCATCGTCAACAGCCCGGAGGTCGCGATCCTCTCGATGGAGGCGATCGTCAAGCGACCGGTGGTGATCAACGTCGAGGGCGAGGACGTGATCACCGTGCGCCCGATCATGAACATGACCTGCTCGTTCGACCATCGCGTGCTCGATGGGGCGCAGGTCGGCAACTTCCTGGCCGATGTGCGCAAGCGGCTCGAGGGCTGGGACCCGGCCACCCCGATCGGCTGATCGTGGCATGACCCCTGCCGAGCAGGCGGCGGCTCACGATCGCAACTTCATCGCTGCTGTCAGCCTCCTTGCATCCACCGCCCCCTCCGGTTCGACGATGCAGGTCGGCGCCATACCGGTGGCGATCACCAGGCTTGCCGCAGCTTTCTTCAACGTCGCGTGGGTAGTTGCGCCTCCCGACCCGACAGAGCTCCGCGAAGCGGTCAGGATCCTCCGTGCGAGCGGGTTCCCGTTCACCTTGCACGTTCGAAGTGACCTGCCCGACGTGATCGCGGGCCTCGTCACCATCGGCCTGATCAACGAAGGCCAACTCCCGTGTCTCGCGATCGAGCCCGGGCCGGTCCCGCCGGCACCTCGTGGCCTCGCCATCGAGCGCGTTGACGGTCGGCGTTGGGGCGCGTTTCGGGAGGTCGTGGCAGAGAGTTTCGGAATACCGCCCGCGGGCGCCGAGGCCCTGTACCGGCCTGGCCTCCTCGACGATGACCGCCTTCGTGCCTTCGTCGGCACGGTCGACGGACGCGAGGTAACGGCAGCAGTGAGCGTCCGAACCGGCTCGACCATCGGCATCTACAGCGTGGCGACGATCCCCGACGCCCGCGGCCGCGGTTTCGGCACGGCCGTCACGTGGCACCTCCTCGCCGACGCAGATCCCGGCTGGGATGTCGCCGTCCTCCAGGCAAGTGAGATGGGGCGCCCGGTCTACGAGCGGATGGGATTCAAGCTGGTGTGTGAGTTCGCGGAGCTGGTTTGGCGATCGCCTGACGGTGCCGAGTAACCCTATCCTTCCCGGGGCGTGCTTCGATCACGCGGGCCGGATGCGACGGCCATTCGCCGGACCGCCGGGATCCATGCCAGCGCGCCGAACGCCTGGAGGAGCACCCACAGGATGACGAGGAGGCCGGGCAGGCCGACGCTGGCGGCCGGCACGAACCACACGAAATCGGCATCCATGATGCCCGTCAGCTCGAGTCCGATCTCGCCATCGCGTCCGGTGTCGCTGGCCAGGCGCGCAAACGCAATCGTCTCCGGCGCCGGGCTGGTCGCGCCACCACCGCTGCCAGGCCGAGGGCTGCCGCTGGTTCCACCCGAGCCATCACTCGACGCGGGCGAGACCGACGGTTCGGGGTTCGGGGTTGAGGTCTCGCGCGGCGTGGCTGTGGGGGTGGGCGAAGGGATCGCGCTGCGCGGTTGGACGGTGGGAAGCGGCAGCGGCTTGGGTGTTGTGGTGGGGATTGGCTTTGGCGTGGCCGCTGGGGTCGATGCCGGTGTGGCCGTCGGCGCAGGTGTGGGTGTCGGTGTCGGCTGGATGGTCACTGCCAGCGGCGCCCCGATCTGGTCCGCGGTGCTGCAGTCCTGCTGACGG
>Ga0209998_10000533_pt1 | contig 10258 bp, 9 predicted proteins | sample EndophyteCoNSPM_FD_187576 | JGI IMG/M metagenome (GOLD analysis project Ga0209998, IMG submission 187576) | Arabidopsis thaliana rhizosphere microbial communities from the Joint Genome Institute, USA, that affect carbon cycling - Endophyte Co-N... | ecosystem: Host-associated > Plants > Roots >... | reverse complement strand
CCCTTGGCCCACGCGGACAGCGCTTGCTGCTGCTGGCCCTGGGCGGTCGCCAGGTCCTTGCTGTTGCGCTCCTTGTCGAGGTTCTCCCACGCCCACCACACCATCGACATCACGAGCAGCCCGACCAGGAAAGCGGCGACGGCCTTGACCCAGCCGCGCTGGAAGAACGGGGGTTTGACCGGGACCGGCGCACGCCGAGGCGCCCGGGGCGCCCGAGCGCGGGAAGGCCGCCGGAGACGAAGAGCGGTCCGCGCAGGCGATCTTCCTTCAGTCGAGCTGGGGAACAGAATCGCGTGACGACGCGAAGGCTCGCGGGCGCGACGATTCGCCCTTTGCGCAGACCAGGTCCCGCTAGTCGGGCCGTGAGGTGTCGCCTTCGGCGCTGAATGCTTCACCGCCGGGAGCGACAATTTCGACAGGAGCTCCGGCGATTTCGGAAAGAAGGTCTGACTTTTTGCTCGCTCCCCAGAGCTCGAGCCTGATCGAAGCGCCGTCCGCGGGAACCGGAATGATTCGCAAAGCCCGCTCGAGCCACCGGACTCTCAGATCGGCAACGGCCGCGGTGTGCCCGCGATCGAGACCATCGGCAACGCGCAGGATCGCGGCGAGACGCCTGACGCGAGCGCGATCCGCGGCGCTCAGCGGGCCGAAGTTCTCGTGGGCCTTCGACGGTTCCGCACCGCGGTGGTAACGCGCGACATTCGCAACAATCACCTGCTCGGCCGGTGTCATTCCGAGCAGCTCGGCGTGCGTGATCAGATGATACGAGTGCTTGTGATGCTTGTCGTAGTTGATGTGATAGCCGATGTCGTGCAGCATCGCCGCATCGGATAAGGTCTGACGATCCTCGGGGTGGCAGCCGATCCTTGCGCCGATCGAGTCGAACAGGCGGAGCGCAAGCTTCTGCACCTGCCCTGCATGCAGGGCCTCGTAGTGTGATCGCTCGGCAAGCTGTTTCACCGAGCGCTCGCGGGCTTCGCCGCGATCCGCTGAACCCGGCTTGACTTGAGCAAGCTCGAGAAGGATTCCCTCGCGAATTCCGTAGCTCGAAACTGCAAAGCTTTTCGCCTCGAGTCTTGCAACGACTTCGGCGACCGCCGCCAGACCGGCGACGATGATGTCGGCGCGCGCTGCGTTGAGGCCGGGAACCTGCTGCCGCTCAACCGGTGAGAGAGCCGCGAGGTAATCGACGATGTGCTCGAGCTCGACGCGCTGGACGATCGTGCCGTGAACGGTGCGAGCGGTGGTAACGTGGTGACGCGCGAGCACCATCCCCGCGAGGTTCGTGAAAGTCCCGCCCGATCCGATGACCTGTGATCCGCGCCAGTCGCGCGCCGGAACCTCATCCTTGAGTGATTTTCGGACGCGCCGGCGAAGCTTCCGCATCGAGCGCGGAGTTATTCCCTTCGCGAAGTATTTTTCGGTGAGCCTGATCGCGCCGAATGGAAGGGATATCAACCGTTCGATCAGACCGTCCGCGCTCAGCACGAGCTCCAGCGATCCGCCGCCGACGTCTATCACGGCGGCGCGCCCGATGCCAAGGTCGAAATGCGCCTGTGCGCTCCGGAAGCTGAGCCGCGCTTCGTCGTCGCCGTCGAGAACTTCGACATCGAGTCCCGTCTCCAGCCTGACGCGCGCGAGCCAGTCTTCGGAATTGCCTGCATCGCGCACCGCGCTCGTCGCAACCGCCCGCGTGCGGCGTGCACCGAGCTGGCGCGCAAGCGCTTCCATTCTGCCCAGGGCTTCGATCGCGGCGTCGCCTGCTTCGCGGCTCAGCTCGCCGGTTTCATGAATTCCCGCGCCAAGCCGCGGCGCAGCCTTCATCTCGTCGACGACGCGAATCGTCCCCGTCGGCGAAACGTCGGCGATGATCTGCCGGATCGAGTTGCTTCCGATGTCTATCGCTGCAATGCGAATGTCATCGGACTCAGTCCTCGAAGTGGTGCTTGATCTGCTTTCCTTCTGCGAGATAGACGGCATCCTCCCCGATATTAGTCGCAAGATCCGCAACCCGCTCGAGATTGCGGCTAACCAGCAGCAGCTCGAGCGATGGAGTGATCGTACGCGCGTCCTCCATCATATGAGTGAGAAGAATGCGAAACACCGAATTATGCAAGGCGTCCACGGCGTCATCGCTCTTGCAGACTTCGCGTCCCTTCGCGCCGTCGGAATGAATGAAGGCGTCGAGCGCATCGGAGAGCATGACCCGCGCGCGGCGCGCCATGTCCTCGAGCTCCGGGCCTGGCGTGATGGCACCACCTTCGTCTGCCAGCCGGAGCGCCGACTCCGCGATGTTCACGGCGTGGTCGCCGACTCTCTCCAGGTCGCCGGAAACCTTTATCGTACCGACGATGGACCGGAGGTCTCTCGCCATTGGCTGCTGAAGAGCAAGAAGCGAGATCGCGAGCTGTTCTATCTCTATCTCCAGCCGGTTCAGAACCTTGTCACCGGCGATGACTTTTTCGGCGAGCGCGCGATTCTTGTCGACAAGCGAAGTGATGGCCTGGTCCACGAGGTGTTCCGCGTGACCCGACATCTCGAGGAGCTTCCGCTGGAGCTCGTTGAGCTGCTCGTGAAAGTGACGAAACCCTGATGTCATCTCGACCGGTTTCATCCGAACCTCCCGGTGACGTATGCCTCGGTGCGCTCTTCGCGAGGACGCGTGAAGATTACTTCGGTCCTGTCCATCTCGACGAGCTTGCCCAGGTAGAAAAAAGCTGTCATGTCTGAGATCCTGGCGGCCTGCTGAAGATTGTGAGTGACGATGACGACGGTAAGCTGGCCCTTCAGCTCGAAGAGAAGCTCCTCTATTCGTTGCGTCGCGATCGGATCGAGCGCGCTCGCGGGCTCGTCGAGAAGCAGAATCTCGGGATCGTTCGCAAGCGCGCGCGCAATGCAGAGCCGCTGCTGCTGTCCGCCCGACAACCCGAGCGCGCTGGACTTGAGACGATCCTTCACCTCGTCCCAGAGGGCGGCACGACGAAGGGATTTCTCGACGAGCTCATCCATCTCCCGCCGTGGTAACGATCGATTGATGCGCGGACCGTACGCGACATTCTGATAGACGGATTTTGGAAACGGATTCGAGCGCTGAAACACCATGCCGACCCGCGTGCGAAGCTCTTCGACGTCCATGCTGCTGTCGTAGATGTGATCACCGTGCAGCACGATGTCACCTTCGTGCCGCACATCCGGAATCGTCTCGTTCATCCGGTTGACTGCGCGAAGGAAGGTGGATTTTCCGCAGCCCGACGGTCCGATGAACGCAGTGATCGCCTTGTCCGGGATCGCGAGCTCGATGTCATGCAGAGCCTGTTTCTTACCGTACCAGAACGAGAACCCCGATGCTTCGACCGCGGCGCCGCTCATCCGAACCGCCCGGTCACGTAAGATTCGGTGCGCGAGTCACGCGGGTTCGTGAACAGAGTCCCCGTCGGAGCCACCTCGATCATCTCTCCTGCGAGCATGAACGCCGTTCGGTTCGAGACGCGCGCCGCCTGCTGCATGTTGTGCGTGACGATGACGACAGCGATGCTCTGGCGGAGCTCGTAGACGAGCTCCTCGATTGTCTGCGTGCTCAGCGGATCCAGCGAAGCGGTGGGCTCGTCGAGAAGAAGAACGCGCGGTTTTGTCGCAAGCGCGCGGGCAATGCAGAGCCGCTGTTGCTGTCCGCCGGACAACCCGAGCGCGTGATCGCGCAGGCGGTCCTTCACTTCATCCCACAACCCGGCGCGCTCGAGCGCACCCTGGACGATCTCATCAGTCTCCGACCGCGATGGACCGCGGCCGATGCGAATCCGCAAACCGGCGGCAACGTTGTCGCGAATCGACATCGTGGGAAAGGGAGTCGGCCGCTGGAATACCATGCCGATGTGGCGGCGAACAGCGATTGCGTTGAGACCCCCTTTGTAGATGCTCGTCTCTCCGAGAATCACATCGCCTTCGACAATCGCGCCCGGCACGGTCTCGTGCATCCGGTTGAGGCAACGCAGCAGCGTAGACTTCCCGCAGCCTGAAGGACCGATGACCGCGGTTACGGCTCGATCGTGAAAGTCGAGAGTGACATTGCGCAGCACGCGCGCGCGGCCAAACCAGGCGTTGAGCCTTCGGGTCGAGAGAATCGTCTCGGTCCCCGTCGGCGCCGCCGATTCTGCGGCGCGCATCGTCACCGCCGGCGTTGCCCGGGGCAACTCAGTCTCCACTGCCGGCATACCGACCTCTTGTCGCATATCGCGCAATGAGACTGATGACGAGCACGATCATAATGAGGACAAGCGCGCCGGCCCATGCCTGGCCGTGCGCAGTCTCGTAGGGGCTGATTGCGTATGCAAAGATCTGAAGCGGGAGAGCCGCGATCGGCTCACGCAGGCTCGTCGACCAGAACTGGTTGCCGAGCGCGGTGAACAGGAGCGGGGCGGTTTCACCCGCAATTCGCGCGACTGCCACAAGCGCGCCCGTCACGATACCCGGCAGCGCGGTGCGCAACACGATCGAGACTGATGTGCGCCACCGGGTGTAGCCGAGCGCCAGTGCCGCTTCGCGAAGCGATACCGGCACGAGTCGTATCATCTCTTCGGTCGTGCGCGTTACGAGCGGGATCATCATCGCGCCAAGAGCCATTCCGCCAGCCAGCGCGGAAAATCCGCCGACCGGACGAACCAGAAACTCCCAGGCGAATATTCCTAGAACTATGGATGGAAGCCCGTTGAGCACATCGGACAGGAAGCGAACTGTGGTGGCGAGCGGACTTCCCTTGCGATCGGCTAGATAGAGTCCGGCGCCGACACCAATCGGGAGCCCGACGACTGACGCAGTACCGATGAGAATCAGCGTGCCGACGATTGCGTTTGCCATGCCGCCGCCGGATTCGCCGACGGGGTTGGGCATCTGCGTGAAAAAATCCGGGCGCAGGAATGCCGCGCCCTGCCGAAGAAGGTGGAAGATGATGAAGAGCAGCGGCAGCGTGGCGATGATTGCCGCGACGTATGTCATGCCGAGCATGACGTTGCTGCGCGCATGTCGGGAACGACGGCTCATCTTCCCACCCGGGTGACTCGCCAGACGAGCCATCGCGCCAGCGCATTCACAATGAGCGTCACGACAAACAGCACCGCGCCTACGGCCATCAGTGCCGATAGATGTGCGTCACTCGTCGCCTCGGTGAATTCGTTTGCGATGAGCGATGCCATGGTGTAGCCGGGCGCGAAAAGCGAGGATGCAATCTCGGGCCGGTTGCCGATCAACATCGTCACCGCCATCGTCTCGCCGAGCGCCCGTCCAAGTCCGAGTATGATTCCGCCGATTATCCCGGACCGCGCAAAAGGCAGCACCGCGTCTCGTATCATCTCCCACCGTGTTGCGCCGAGCGCGAGCGCCGCATCGCGCTGTGATCGGGGAACGGCGAGCAGCACTTCGCGTGTCACTGCCGAGATGAAAGGCAGAATCATGATGGCGAGAATCAACCCCGCCGCGAGCATGCTGTATCCGTAGTTGGGTCCGCTGAACAACGGAGTCGATCCGAGATGGAGCGTATCGCGCAGAAAGGGACCAATCGGATCGCGCAGCAGCGGAATGAGAACGAAGATTCCCCACAGGCCGTAGACGACACTCGGAATTGCCGCGAGCAGATCGACGAGAAACCCGACGGGCTGCCTGAGCCACTTCGGCGCGATCTCGGAAAGAAATATCGAAACGCCGAGCGCCAGCGGAGTCGCGATGATCAAGGCGAGCGCAGATGAGACTACTGTGCCGTATATCGCTGGCGCCGCGCCGAATTTTCCCGCAGCTACGTCCCACGTGCTTTCGGTCAAAAACGAGATTCCTGAACGCGAAAGCGCGGGCCATGCAGCGAGCCCGATCGAGATCGCAATGATCACGAGGAGTGCAGGGATAGAGACTGCAAACGCGGTGATCACGATCTCGAAGACCTTGTCACCGCGTGCAGACGTTCCGATCGGGCGAGCTGACCGGGTATCCAGCGGATCCCCGGTCAGCCGCGCAGCTGCTTCTGTCACTGCGTGGTGCCGACCTTGATCGAGTCGAGTCTCGCCGTGAGCCGCGACGCCATCGACGCCGGAAGCGGAGCGTAATCGAGGGACGCAGCCTGCTTCTCACCTTCGTTCAGGGCCCACTTCAGGAAATCGCGAAGCTTGCGTCCCTTCACCGAGTCGCTCTGCTGAGCGTACAGCAGTATCCAGGTAAACGATGAGATCGGATACGCGTCAGGGCCGGCAGCATTGACAATCGACAAGCGATAGTCCGTGTTGCCCGGGAGCGTTTCCGCCACGCCCGCGGCTGCGGCGGTCATGCCCTCTGGCGATGGCGCCACGAATTTTCCTGCTGCGTTCTGTATCGCAGCGGAGGGAAGATTGTTCTGCTTCGCGTAGGCGAGCTCGACATATCCGAGCGATCCCGGCGTCTGCTTCACCTGACCTGAAACTCCTTCGTTGCCTTTTCCGCCCAGGCCAACCGGCCAGGAGACTTCTTTTCCACGTCCCGGTCCCGATGCCCATGCCGGACTCACCGTGGAGAGATAGTCGGTGAAGACGAATGTGGTTCCGCTTCCGTCGCTCCTGTGAACGACGAGGATATCAGTGGCCGGCAGCTTCACGCCGGGATTCAGCGAAGCGATCTTCGCATCGTTCCACCGGGTGATGCGTCCCGCGAAAATGTCGGCGAGCACAGGCCCTGACAGACGAAGCGCTGTCGTCACTTCGGGGAGGTTGTAGGTCACCGCCACTGCGCCGAGGACCGTCGGAAAATGCATCACTGGTCCTTTCGCTTTCGCAATATCTTCATCGCTCATGGGGCTGTCGGATGCGCCGAAGTCTACCGTTCCCTCCGACAGCTGCCGGATTCCGCCACCCGAGCCGATCGACTGATAGTTGATCTTCACGCCGGTTTGCGCTGCATAGTCAGCGAACCATTTGGAGTAGAGCGGATAAGGGAAGGTTGCGCCGGCTCCCGTGAGATCGACGGAGCCGCTGCTGGACGTCGCGCTGCTCGATGCGCTGCCCGATTTGTCCCCACCGCATGCCGCCGTGATTGAAACAAGAATCGCAAGCGATGCTATCGATGTTCGATTCAAGAATGCTCCTGAGAGGAGTTGAAGGTCTGCGTGTGACACGAGCAAAACTCTCGCGCACACGACTCGTTCCAGCTTCGATTCTGTAACGGCTGTGTCACGAAACGTCGGTTAGAATCGCGCGACGAAATGAGCGAACCAGATTCGGCTCGGCGAGATCGATGACCCGTTGACCGGATCGTTCTCCTGATAATCGAGTGAAGCCGACAGCCGGCTGGTCAAATCCCAGAGCAGCCCGCCGATTATCACATCGTACCGGTCGTCTGAATCCGTATTGACCGTGACGCGGTCGTATCGAGCGAGGAGCGCCAGAGGATGAGGCTTTCCGTCAGCTTTTTTGAGCGGGCGAACGACCGCGTATCCTGACCACAGCGTACCAGTGCTGTCGATCACCGACCGTGGCGATCCTGCGGTGTTGTTTCCCAGCTCGCCCTCTTCGCGACGCGAGGCGTACTCCACACCGAACGTAAACCGCGGATTCAGATTTCCTGCGTGCACGCCCCAGCGGTCGCGGGAGAGTGCATCCCCGACGCTGCCCACCTGGCCCTGACCGCCAGCTACGAACTTGCTCGCTGTTGCGCCTTTGTATCCCCACGCTGAGAACGCTATCGACTTCAAATTCGAATGCGCGTCTTTTGCCCATGGCGTCAAAGTCACGCGTGCCGAGTAATCCTTGAAACGATCGGTCTCACGCGACGTGTAACCCGGGCCGTTGGCAATGGTCGTGTACAGCTCACCAAGCTTGTTCGGAAAGGAAATCGTGTTGGCGATCCCCGCGTCGGCCGATGCGAAATAACCGGCGCGGTCGGTGGGGCTGGGCGAAATCCATCGCGGCCAGAACTGCTCATCGTGATCGATGAACACGGTATGCAGCAGGCCTACGCGAGCGTTTGCGCGCCAGTCCTTGCCGTTCAAATAGTTGTACTGGAGGTACGCGTACTTCGCTCGTACCGTCCAGCCGCGGTAGAACGAGTCGTTACCCGGTGTCGTCTGCTGGAATACATCGGTAGTTATCCTGATGCTGGCCCGCTCGCCTGCCGGCATCCGGAACGTGAGGTACGCACGCTCGAGGTCGAATCTGTTCGCCGACTGCGACGGTCCCGGATCGGTGCGGTACTGGTAGTTCGCAAAGAGAATCCCCGAAAAATCCAGCGTCGGTCCCGATGGAGGTGGTGACGCCTGTGCAGAGAGCACGAGGGGAAATACAAGTGCGGCCGCGAGCGAAATGCGTATTGCGGTCATTGTGTCTCGTTTGAAGGTGACGAGCTAATATCCGCGCGAGAGGTGCTGCGATCTACGGAGGATACGTTCCTGTTACGCTCGCTTTACACTTGGTCGGACGTCTGGAACGGAAAGAATGCGGCGACGGTGGTGCCCTCATTGACCCTGCTCGCAATTCGGACGCGACCGCCGTGGGCTTCGGCGAGATGTCTCACAATGGCGAGACCAAGACCGGTACCGCCGTCCTCGCGTGAACGTGATGAATCGACGCGGTAAAAGCGCTCGAACACACGCGGGAGATGTTCTTCGGCAATCCCTTCGCCTGTGTCGCGAACGCCGATCCATATGCCGGCCGGGTCGTGTTCGGTGAAAAGAGTCACCACCCCTCCGGGTGAGTGGCGAATTGCGTTCTCGAGCAGATTCGATATCACCTGGCGAAGGGCCGTTCGGTCCGCCCATACCCGTCCGGCATCACGCGCAACGTATGTTCGAAGCGACACTTCGTTCCGCTTTGCGCGCGGCTCCAGCGCTGTGACGAGCTCCCCTGCCATTGCCACGACATCGAGCTGCTCGGGTCTTGGCACCCATCCGCCCGACTCGATTCGAGACAGATCGAGAAGATCATCGACGATTCGCTGCATCCGCTCGGTGTTCGCGAGAATCATCGCCGCGAATTCCTTCCTCGCTTCAGGGGGAGGATCGTCGTGCGCCAGAGTCTCGGCGAATCCACTCACGACGGTGAGTGGTGTTCGAAGCTCGTGAGACACGTTCGCGACGAAATCGCGACGAACCGTCTCCAGAGCCCCGAGTTTCGTGGAGAGAGCTTCGAGCGACACCGCAAGGTCACCGACTTCGCCAGCAGTTCTACCGCGGTCGCGAGACCGTGCGGCTGGACCCGCAATCGCCTGCGCTGCGTCTCTCAGCTCGACGATAGGCCCGGAAAAGCGACGCGCAAACAGAGCAGCAAGACCAAGGGAAAGAAGAAGAGCGATGAGACCGGCGGCGGCGACATCACGCCGGGCACGCGTAAAGATCGAATCCACCGCGCCGGTGCCGACGGACACGCGCGCGAAGCCGTTGCCGGAAGTGACGGCAACGTAGACTTCTTCATCCCCCTTTGAAGGGCTGGCGCGTGTGGAGGCGCCTGTTCCGTAGCGCGCAGCAGCGACGATCTCAGGGCGGTAACGATGGTTGGAGAGCGCGCGGAGTGAGTCGCCGCTGAATTCTGAGTCTCCAATCACCACTCCCGAGGAGTCCACGATTGTCACGCGCCGGTGAAGAGCGCGTCCAGCTCGGTCGGCCAGTGAATCGGGGTCCGCGCCACGCTGCCACTCCTCGCCAACGAATCGCGCTTCTCTTTCGAGACTCGACACTGTCTCGGCGATGATACTTCGGTGCATTCGGTTTCCGACAACACCCAGAATCGCAACGATCAGGAATGCGAGGACGGCAAAGGAGTAAAGCATCAGCCGCCACACGAGCCTCATTTGGCGACCTGTCCGCTTTCGTTGAAACGATAGCCGAACCCGCGTACAGTCTCGATCATGTCGCCCGCCCGGCCAAGTTTCATTCTGAGACGCTGCACGTGCATGTCCACCGTGCGCGTTTGAATGTCGGGCGCTGCGTCCCAGACTGTCTCCAGAAGATGCGCGCGCGCCTGAACGCGTCCGCTGCGCTCGGCAAGCAGGATCAGGAGACGGTATTCCGTCGGGGTAAGATCTACCCGCTCTCCGTCCACCTCGACATGATGGGCAGCGCGATCGATGTTCAGCGGACCAATGACCATCATGTCACTGGACGAAGCGGGTGAGCCCGTCCTTCGGAGAATCGCCTTGACGCGGAGCACGAGCTCCTGGGGACTGAACGGCTTCGTCAGGTAATCGTCGGCGCCGAGTGAGAGTCCTTCAATACGGTCGGGTTCTTCGCGTCGCGCCGTAAGCATCAATACTGCAA
>Ga0209998_10000528_pt1 | contig 10363 bp, 7 predicted proteins | sample EndophyteCoNSPM_FD_187576 | JGI IMG/M metagenome (GOLD analysis project Ga0209998, IMG submission 187576) | Arabidopsis thaliana rhizosphere microbial communities from the Joint Genome Institute, USA, that affect carbon cycling - Endophyte Co-N... | ecosystem: Host-associated > Plants > Roots >... | reverse complement strand
GTCACTGTGTGTAATACCCCCATTGATGTAATCATTAGAGTTCATAGGAACATATACTGGCGTAGTAACATTTGGTTGGATTGATACAGTATGCGATAATTGTGCGGCTGGTGTAATTGCAGCCATTTGCGCGAAGGCTAGCGGTGCAATTAGTATCCCTGACATAGCGGCTAATCCTAAAGCAAACACGCCTAAGGTAACCACTTTTTCGTTTCTTCCGAGTCTTGACATAACGTTATTCTAGAAGTTATAATACTTAAGATTTAAGGGAAAAATGTTACGTATAATAATTCGGAATTTTGTTACTATTCTAGTATAGTAATCAAGAATACGCTACCCTTAGATTATTCATTAGATAAAGTTAACAAGATTAGAATTTGCCACTTCATATTAATATATTAAATGAATCCCGAAAATTTAGAAGGCGTCAAAAGAGTTAGTTCGAAATGTATTTTAAGACTCTTTTCTAAAGGCATTTTGAATGGCCAATCCAATGCGAATTATGGTTCACCGACTAATTTTACTACCTACTATCTAATTTATTTTTAACAATTATCTTAAATTTGTCAAGGTCTGAAACTGATTTGGTTTGGTTAGGTGGTTTGGTTTGATTTGATTTGGAGCATTGGTAATTGCATTTTACAGGTAGCAATGCTAATGAATTAAGTATTAGCGCTGGACTCAATCCCTTCTGAGATATCCATATTGATAACCTCTCTGTTATTGTGGATCATCAATGTTTCATGCTGGAGGAACAATTGCTCTCACAGAGAACTTCTTGAAATCATAAGATACTCCGTTTGATTTGAATATTATCATGGGAGAGCCCCAAGTTACAGCTGCACCGGCACTTTTTCCATTGCAATGTGTCATGTCATCACCCCAATTTGCTTTGTCTACCATTTCTGTAGCCTTTTGCCAATTATTGTTGTTATCTTTGTCTACGTAGGATTCGAGTTTTACGCTACCGTCAGGAAGATTATACACAACTCCCTTAAAGCCAATCCACTTATCCATGGTTGATCCAATTGTTATTCCGGAGTAGGGTTTTATGTCATAGTTTACATGCCACATCTCTTTTTTGAATTTGAATTTTCCATTTGTAAAGTCTATATTATTGTGATATGATGAACCCCCACAACCTTCATGGACATTATTGCTGTGTCTAACACTTCTTGACACGAGAGAGATTTCATCTCCGCCGCCAGATGCAGAAAGAACTTTAACGTAAATTGTTATTTCTACATTCTTCCAGTCTGTTGGTTTGTAAAAGTATCCAGTTTGGGCCAGTGTTGAATAATCATACGTTGGCAGGCTTGATCTAACTTCATCTGACGGCAATCCAGAACTCTTTGTAAATGCTAGCATTCTTGTAGTACCAGGCTGAAGTCGCCAACTACCATCTGAATTTTTAGAAATCTCAGCTCCGTTTTCATCAAACTGACCATCCTCAGGGTTTGTCGGATTAAAGAACCATGTTTCTCCACCTGACAATGTAGGATAAATCATCTTGACTCCATCGCTGGCACCTGTATTGTCCCCTGTCCCTCCATTTCCTGTTGAGGGTGGTGTTGTTGTTGGAGCTGAATTTTGTATGCTTGATTTTATTTCAGTAATACTAGCATAATCATTTTGAGTGTTACCATTGACTGTAACCTTTACATATCGCCCATTGGTAATAGGGAAAGAATATTTTTCAAGGTTTAATGTAGTACCGCTACTCTTGCTTGTAAGTACATTTGTAAAAGTAGTCCCATCTTTGGAAGTAGAAATAACAAAGTTATTCTGTCTCTCATTTCCCTTGTACCATGCAATATTTACACTGCAAATGTTTTTGCTTGTTCCTAAATCGACCTGTATCCATGAACCTTTTCCATTATTAGACCACCTGGTATTGATATTGTTATCCAAGACATTTGATGCAGGAAAGCTCGTTTGACTTCCTGATGCTTTAGGGCTCTTGATTGTTGCAGTGGTACATTGAGTTTGTTGTGGTTGGCTTGAAGTAGTCGTTTGTGTTTTTACTTCAGTAATACTTGCATAATTATTTTGAGTGTTACCATTCACAGTTATCTTTACATATCTGGCCAATGTGGTGGGTATTTGATATTTTTCGTAAGATAATGTGTTTCCAGCGCTCTTGGATGTCAATACATCCTTGAATGTACTGCCATCAGTAGAGGTAGATACAACAAAATTGTTTACTCTTACGTCACCCTTATACCATGCTATGTTGATACTGCAAATGTTTTTACTCGATCCCAAATCAAGTTGTATCCATGAGCCTTTACCAAAAACGGACCATAAAGTATTGAAATTATTGTCAACTACACTATTTGGTGGGAAACCTTGACTACTTCCACTAGCAGAAACACCATTTATGTTTGTGTTAGCGCATGTGGACGCGGTGGTTTCAGCTCCAAAAGACGGATGAATTGTTTGCGAAAATATGAAACTTGATACTATCAACAAGAACAATGCAGATCTAATAAAGAGGCTAGACAATTTTATGTGGTCACCTCAATTTTGAGTTTAATAACTGAATTGCCAGCAGAATAAGAATATGTCAAGTCAATATTTGTCGGATAAATATAGTATATCAAGTTATAATCACTAATCATTGCAAAATTATCTTAATACATATTATTTATGCAAGACTAAGATTTTTACTTATAATACGTTATGAGTCAGTTAAACATAATACTGTTTATATAATATTTACAATACTTATCTATTGTAAATAGTGTTACTCTTTACCGTAAATTTAAATAGAAAAATTAAACTATAGAATCTTACAAAGATTGAAAGTGGCGACTTGAAAAGAGTGAGATGCAATTTGTGCAACTAGAAAAAAAATTATAGCAAACTAGGTGTTTGGATTCAATACAGCCCTTCCGACTATTTTGCCTGCACGCAAATCCTCCAATGCCTGATTTGCCTCATCCAGCTTGTATGTTCTATGCACTACGGATCTAACCGCTCCTGTTTTGGACAAATTAACAAGATCTACTAGGTCATTAAAACTTCCAGTATACGCTCCCGTGATGTTAAGACCTCTCAACGGCACTATTGGTAGGCTCAATTCTAAGGATCCACCAAAAAGTCCAACCATCACAAGTTTGCCTCGTTTTCTCAACATGTTAATTGAGAGTGGCGCAGTACGATTATTGTTTACAAAGTCTATCACTGCTTCTGCTCCCAATGAGTTGGTGAGCCTTTTGATATCCTCCACAGGATCCACTTTGGAAGAATTTACGACTTCGTGAGCGCCCAGTTTTTTTGCTTCAGACAATCTCTTGTCGTCTACGTCCACAACTACAATCCTAGAATTAGTTATTGCTCTAGCCAGTTGAACAGACATTAGACCCAATCCGCCTGCTCCTATTATTACAATTGACTCACCGGGAGCCACCTTTGCCTTTTTGACAGCGTTATATGCGGTCAGGCCAGAACATGCCAGCGAGGCAGATGAATTTACTTCCATGTTATCAATTTTCACAAGATATCTGAAATTGGGAACAAGGACAAGCTCGGAATATCCACCGTCTCTGTAAATTCCTATTGTTCTAGGAGTATCACAAAGATTTTCTTGGCCGATTCTGCATGCTGGACATACACCCTCGCCTATCCAGGGGTATACTAAAACCTTGTCTCCCACGCTAAAACCGCTAACTGATTCGCCAATTGCTTCAATTCTACCAGATATCTCATGGCCTGGCGTAATTGGAAATTTTACTCCTCTGTCTTCAACTTTTAAAAAAGTACCACCAGCTCCTTCATATCCACCTTCCCAAAGGTGAATGTCACTATGACATACACCCGATGCTTCAATTCTAATCAAAACTTGGGTATCTCTTGGTTTTGGGTCTGGTAGGTCAACAATAGAAAGTTTCTCTTTAATTTTAATTATTTGAGCAGATTTCATTTCATCATAGAAATAATCCTCAAAGTATTAAAAGAATTCATTTCTCATCTGATTTTCTTGAATAGGACAAAAGTTGACATCCATTGGTTTGAATTAGAAAATCCATATTGGGCCTGAAATCCTTCGAAACGAAATGACAGATTTATTTCAAGGTCTTTCTAATATTCCTTGGGTGCTAATGAGGTTAAGGAAGAGCCGTCTGAATTCTTGATGAAGAAGGTTATGAGTGCTGAAGCATCCAGTATTTAGACTGTACGTTCCTGGGTCATTGTTCCTTAGCAGTATTGGGTAAGGTAAAATTTGTACAGTTAATTCAGAGCATGTTCCAATCAATACATGTTATTATTGTGCATCGCTGTCACGGACTATTGTCATTGTTTTAGTCACTGTTGTCGTCGTTATTATTCGCTATCTGATTCTTGAAAAAGTTGTGGTCTTCAGAACAGCGAACTATTTCATAATCAATAAGGTTACTTCCTATTTTTGCTGCCAGGTCTATACAATCTTGTGTTTGTTCATCTGCCCCTTGATAAGCTCCGGTATTTTTGAAATCATCCAGAGAAATTTCGTCACTGTCCACGACTTTATTTTTTATGTCATCTACAAGTTCACTGAGATTATTATAGCTTTCAGGATTTCTACTATCGTTACTTGCTGAAGAATCATCATTCTCTTCATTGCTAGATGATGTTGTATCATCAGTGCTGCTTGTTTGAGTATCATTAATGCTAGTAACTGAACCAGTATCATCAGTAGTATTAGAGCTGGTATCATCAGTGCTGCTTGTTTGTGTATCATTAATGTTAGTAACTGAACTGGTATCATCAGAAATTGATGCATTGGAAATGGATATATTTGAAGTTGTTATATCGTAAATTGAAGTATCGCAAATTGAAGTATCGTAAATTGAAGTATCGCAAATTGAAGTATCGGGAATTGTTGTATTGTAAATTGACTTATTATCAGCTGCGGTAATATTATCTGTATATGAGGATGCGGTAGATGCAAAAGTCGTATTGGCAGGAACAGTACCATTTGAAGAATGTACCGAAGTATTAATGTCAATAAGGAAAAAAGCTCCAAAATAGATAATCGTTCCCAATAGAAGAGATACTGTAGTTCTACGCCCTGTGTTCATAAGATTCTAAGGTTTTGAATTATCATAAATAAATCTTTTGAAATACTTATATAATGTCCAGGAAGTCATTTTTAACTCTTGACAATCTTCTGCGTTTGAATTTAAGATTATCTGAAAGATAAGGGATTTCGACTATTTAAATCTGGAAAATGAACATGATCATAGAGAGGTGATAAATTCTTAATAAACTTTAAACATTGACTACAAAAATAACGATAAAGTAGTTGAATAGATAACCTCGGAATAAAAAAATCTATCAGACTCGTTAACTATTCATTGGATAATTCTTATTCTTATAAAGTTTTTCTTATCTTTTTCGTTGCCCGAATATCCTCGATTTTGTTTTTCAATTTCGATTGAAATAAGGTATGAAGGTATCGTTTGCCCCATCCTCAGTTTGTTGAGTTATTGAACTTAAAACACAATACTTAAACAGGGAAAGGGGACACTTGAACTCTGACTCGATGGTTTAGTCTACAATCTATATGTTGAATGGTAACAAAATTCCGAATTATTATACGTAACATTTTTCCCTTAAATCTTAAGTATTATTGATTCTGGAATAACATCATGTTGATACTGAAAAGAAACGAAAAAGTGGTTACCTTAGGCGTGTTTGCTTTAGGATTAGCCGCTCTGTTGGTGATACTACTTGCACCACTATCCTTTGCGCAAGATGCTGCATTTACACCAGCCGCACAATTATCGCATACTATATCAATCCAACCAAATGTTACAAGACCAATATTTGTTCCGATGAACTCTAATGATTACATCAATGGGGGTATTACACACAGTGACACTAGAAACCCGGCTGATGTGATTATCAATCAAGATGGATCTTACCTAATCGTAGCAGCAGGTCAAGTGGGAAAGACTTCAGGTAATACAACTTGTAATGTTGATTTGTGGCTTAGTCAAAATGGTCAATATGTAGCAAATAGTAACACTCGCGCTTCAGTCAATGCAGTAAATGATACTATTGTCCTCGTATCACAAGCAATTATGCCATTGAAGGCGAACGATACCATAAATACAGTATTGTCAGTATCTGCTGCCAATCAAGGTTGCGGTCTCATTAATACTGCACTACCTAGTGAACCCACTATTCCTGCCATCATATTCACCATTGTAAGGATAGGTAATTGATAAATCGATCCGTTTAGCATAGGATCAATAGCAGGGAGATACACATAGATACACTTAAACTCTTACTTTTTTTTGACAACGATTTTGAATAAATAATTTAATTTATTTGATAACTTTTGAAACTATAGATGTGACAAGTGACGCGAGGATATGCACCCCTACAGGCCAAACGACTAGACTAGGTTAAACTTTTGGCGTAACCTTTTATTAACTAAGAAAAAAGGGTGTTGTAGGTAACGATACATCGTTACCTATTAGAAGCTACGGTTGTTCTAATGCGCTATCTCCTAATTCGTTGTCATCGCCGTTAGCCGGAGATGTAAGGTCGATGTTGCAAGTAAAGTCATTGTTGGGTTGGTTGTTACCCATAGTGCCAATGTGCTCGGCTTCAGTCACTGCCTTACAGTTATCTTCTTGTGTTATCTTGTGGGTCGTTTCGTTACAGTTGTTGTCATCATTGTCTTCGCACTCTTCCTTGTCAGCAAATGCTGGTGCTACCTGTGACAGCCCTGTTCCTGCTAGCGCGGTCAATATCCCTATAGACAGTGCTACGAACATTAAGACATTTTTTGTATTCAAGGTTTGTTATCGCAAAATGATACTAAACAAAGTATAAGTGAATTGAGTAAGAACAATTACGAAAAAAAGGACAGAGTCTTAATTACTAAGTTAAATCTGAATTTATGAATAGAATTTTATTCATCTTAATAATATGGAATTGATTTTGTAATTATGATAAAAATAGAAAAGTTTGATTTTGTTTTTATTTTAACTTCCATCCCTGACGAGACTTGCGGCTACTGTGGCGTAAAAAAGCCCGGCTGTTATTTGGAGCATATCTCAGTGCCAAGGAATGGGAAATCAAGGGAGCTGTGGCGCTGTGAAAATGCAGGCAGGACATGAAAACTTTTAAACCAACGGACTAATTATTAATCGTTAGACAAATTCAACTGTCTGCCTATATCACAAGTGCACTCATCCGGGTTTTGTCATGTTGTCTAACCAAGGCCCGAACAAACAGAACAAACTTCTACCTTACTTTTTAATCCTAAAATCTGTAACACTATAGAGGTTTACGGTGCATACACAAGATTATATATAAATTTGACGTAATATATCACAATGAGTGGAATGAGAAACATTGATGCTAGGAACATAGGCTTGAGAAACATAGTAGTAGCAGATACAAGGATATGTTCAATTGATGGCGAACGTGGAGAACTTATCTATCGCGGTTATGATATATTAGACCTTGTAACTCATTCCACTTTTGAAGAAACTTCATATCTATTGCTTTTTGGCGATCTCCCCACAAAGGAAGATTTGGCCGATTTTGCATTGTATTTGAAAGAGAATAGAGATATTCCAGAAGCAATATACCAAAACTTGAAGAATAGACCGGTCACAGCTTCTCCGATGGACGTACTTCAATCGTGTATTTCACAGTTGCCAGATTATGATCTTGATATACAAGATGATTCGAGGGAAATGAATATAAAAAGAGCAAAAATGCTTATTTCAAAAATTCCAACTATTGTTGCAGTCTGGGACAGGATAAGGAGTGGAAGAGAAATTATCAAACCATCTACTGAAATGACAAACGCAGAAAATTTCTTGTATATGTTGTTTGGTACAAAACCCAAACATGAAGAAGCAAAAATATTTGATATTTGTTTGATACTTCATGCGGAACATAGTTTCAATGCTTCGACATTTGCTGCAAGAGAGATAGCATCTACAAAATCCCATATGTATGCATCTATAACAGGAGCAATAGCAGCACTATCAGGATCATTACACGGCGGTGCAAATACTCAGGTCATGAAAATGCTTTTGGACATCGGTAAAATAGACAACGTCGAAAAATGGGTAAATGAAAAGCTGGAAGGTGGAAATAAGATTATGGGTATGGGCCACGCAGTTTATAAAACTACGGACCCTAGGGCAGAGGTCTTGTATCGATTATCAAAGACCGTTAACAAAGAACGCCAGAGCCCCTGGTTTGATATGACAGAGCAAGTTGAAAAGACGACCAAAAAATATTTCCTCCAAACTAGGAAGCAGTCGATATATCCGAACGTAGACCTATACAGTGCGTCGTTATACTACGGCCTGGGAATACCTATGGATTTGTTCACGCCCATCTTTGCTATTGCCAGAATTTCAGGTTGGACCTCTCATGTGATTGAAGAAAAATTTGCAGAAGCCGCACCCAAGCCAGCTTTATACAGACCAAAGGCAGAATATGTAGGGAGATATTGTGGCCCGATGGGATGTGAATATAATCCAATTGATACGCGATTCACAAAACTTGCTGAACCGTCGTGAATGACTAGATTATTCTAAAGTCTGTATCATTTGTTCTTGCTGCAACTATTTATCTGGACAATGCTTTAAATTGAGAAAATTTGTCAAACTCATTTATGGTGGGGTGGCAGAGAGGCTATGCGTTCGCCTGCAGAATCACAATGAAGTTAGCGAATCTATAAGGGTTCGAATCCCTTCCCCACCTTACAGATATATGCAATTCTGTGACTGCATCTCTTAGACAGACAGAAGTGTAGACAGCAGCGCAATATGTCATGTTTAATCTTCAAAAAGTTAGCATTACCCAATTAAGAGATAGTCTCAAATTGTCAATCGAGTTACAAGAAATAAGGTCTTCAGATAATGCAAGTTTACATTTTTTACACTTAGCAGGTCAAGGAATCAAGTGAGCAATCAATGAAAATTGACGACTCGCAATGCCTTAGGTTGATTAAAATAAAAAATTTTTAAATATTATGTATTGGATACATAGTTGTTATTGCCAAATTTAGATCAGGATACTTACTCGGTGCACTTTGCACGATTTGCTGCAAAGTTGGAAAAACACCTATTAAAGCATGGTGTATCTTGTAGCGAAGCAGATGTTATAATAGAAGACAGTTCGACCTTCTTTTTTGACAAGCTAAATAATCCTAAAAAGTCATTTCTAAAGCTATTCAAAAAGCAAGACCCAATGTCATTATTTATAGAATCCGCTGGCGAAGCGCTTCAAAAGCATATCCCTGAAGCCCAGAGAACATTTGGATCCTACAGAGAAATTGAAGAATGTCTAAGATAATTAATTAGTGCAAGCCCGAACTTATCCGGAAATATACTTGTTGTGTACTCATGGTCAATCATGCACTCATATCAGAATAGGTCGATACTAGTATTATTTTTAGCAAATCAAAATGGGGCCGAAGGGATGTATTCTGTCGTGTTTTTTTAACACAACATTTGAACCCTCGATCCACGGGTATCATTCTCTAATAAAGCCCTGTTTGTTAGATCTGGAGCCCGTTGCGATGCCTGGCTTCGCTACGACCCCACATTCGCATCGCTTTTTAATGGTTCTAAAATTGAGTGTATAAGTTTTGCGACCTGTCATTGCAATATTCATATAATTAAGGTGTCCCCTGGAGTTATTTTTATTTGCCAATAATGTGCGGCTTTAGTGGAATAATAAGCCATGAATAAAATTGCATCATTCATTAGTATTTATTTGTACATTTTGCAATAATTGTGGACATTGCAAAATCCTACACTCTTCTTCATATATGTAGCAAAAAATGAGGACTGGATTAGATTGCAAAATGAGGATTGGTATTATGTTTCTTTGATGTCAAGATTTTTCCACAATTGGATAAAAAGATCATTTGACACTAGCGTGAAAATAAAGGCCGACATCCTTCCTGTAATTCCAGGGAGGTTATTTGACAGGATGTCAATTTCTTATTTGTCAAGAGACCATTCTCAAAGAGATAAGACGACGTATCATTTTTACCTCACATACTTCAAGCCATTTTGGACTGATTGCCGAACGGAGGGTTATTCTTCAGAGAATTTTGGAATAGCCTATTGGGAAAGATCTAAGGATCCCCAAACGGATTTGGATCGAATGAAATTCTATGCAGACAAGAATTGTGCAAAAATTTCGCATATTCTTACTCACGAAATGTTAAGAATGAAAGGCGAAAAACGGAAGGTGTATTTTGATATGGTACATGAACTATGGGATAAGCACGTGTATGAAACGATTCCATTCCAGTATTTCAATAATAAATTTGAGCGAGTTTCAAAAAATGAATCTTATAGCTTTGTTACAATAGATCCCAAGAGAATCA
>Ga0209998_10000523_pt1 | contig 10438 bp, 8 predicted proteins | sample EndophyteCoNSPM_FD_187576 | JGI IMG/M metagenome (GOLD analysis project Ga0209998, IMG submission 187576) | Arabidopsis thaliana rhizosphere microbial communities from the Joint Genome Institute, USA, that affect carbon cycling - Endophyte Co-N... | ecosystem: Host-associated > Plants > Roots >... | reverse complement strand
CACGATCACGGCCGGCGTCAGGATGTACTCGATGCTCTCCGCCAGACCGGTAACCATCCCGCCCCAGGGACCGAGCGCACTGCGTGCGAAGGAATACGCCGCGCCGGTGTGCGGCAGCGCGGGCGACATCTCCGCGATGCTGAAGATCAGGCCCCAGTACATCGCTGCGATCACGAACAGCGCGATCAACATCGCGCCGAAGCCGTACTGCAGACCGAAATTCCAGCCGGAGTAATGGCCGGAGATCACCGCGCCGACACCCAGCGCCCAGAGCGACCATACGCGTGCATATCTGCGCAGGCCGCGCTTCGCAAAATATTCCTTGTCGGTCTGCGTATAGGTCACGCTGCCGACGGTCTTCTTCTCGGCCATGGGATTCCCCCTTCTGTTTTGAGTTGTCAGGCGCAGGGCGGAACAGGACCGCGGGAGTATAGGCCCGTTGCCGCGGCCTTCGACAGTCGCGGGTTTTCCTGCACTGCAACGAATTCAGCGCCTCGGCCTCAGCCGCAGTCCGGGGCGCAGCTTCCGGAACGGCAGCCACGCAGGATCGGGTACGTTGGGACCCGGGCCCTCGACGACCATGATCCGGCTTGCCATGGAGCCGAAATCGGCACGGAAGTGCACCGAGCTCTTGAGCAGCAGGACCGCGTGGTCCGCCGGCTCCACGCCAAGATGGCGGAACATCGCCTGGTCGGCCGCCTGCTGCTTGCGGCTTGCAACCGCAATACGAACCCCCCCGCAGCGCAACAGAGCCATCGGACCAAGCTCGAAGCGCGAGCCGAGATAGAAGGGCCCGGTGCCCGTGAACCGACCGTCGCCCACAGCCTCCACCCGGTATTCCGCGCGCAAGGGCGCGTCACCGGGCGTATTTGAGCGCGACCCCAGACTCAAGCTAACGGTGGCACCCTGCCCTGCCACATGGCTGAGAGCTGCTGCCTCGGGATCACAGATGATGCCGGCCAGTGCATGGTCGATCCGCGCATCGATCAGCGCGCGGATCAGCGTCATGGTGTCCGCGTTGCCGCCGGCGCCGGGATTGTCCTGGGTGTCGACGAGGATCACGGGTCTGCCGCGGTCGGGCGACGCAGCCTCGACGAGCTCGAGCGCACGGTCGATCGAGAAGATTTCGAGAGCAAACTCACGTTCCCGGCTGCGGACGCGCTCGGCGAGCGTACGCGCGGCTGAGCGCGTGGCTGCGGGCTCGCGCCCGCAGGCGTAGACCGCGGGTCCGCATTGGGGAACGTCCGATGCGGGGAACCCGCCGGTGAGCCCGACCGCGACGAGCGGTGCACGATCGAGGGCGATGGCTTCGTCCATCAGGGAACGCATCGGCTCGACCAGCGTCGACTGCGAGGTGAGCGGCACCAGAAAATCGAGTTGCTCGAGCGCGTGCGCGGGCCGCGGCCGGTCGATCAGGTCATGCAGGCAGCGCGCCGCGCGGGCGCCGCTCGCGGCCATGTCTACGTGGGGATATGTTCGGAACGACAGCAGAGCGGTCGCAAGACCCGCCATCTGCGGCGACAGGTTGGCGTGAAAGTCGAGACTCGCGACGATCGGCAGATCCGCGCCGACTACGGCACGCAGTCGACGCAGCAGCTCACCGTCAGCGTCGTCGATGTGCTCGGCGACCATGGCGCCGTGCAGGTCCAGATAAATCCCGTCGACGGCGCCGGCCGACTGGAGTTGCTCGATCATCATCGCACTCACCCGCTCGAAGGCGTCGCGCGTGACGTGCCCGGACGGCTGCGCCTGGCACCAGAGCAGCGGTAGCAGCGTGTGGCGCAGACCACGCGCCTCCTGTACGAATCCCGCGGCCGGCAGATTGATGCCGGCAACCGCGTCGAATAGCGCCGGGCCTCGCGTCAGTCCCGGCCAGGCATCGGGAGCCTCGAAATCGGCGAACGTGGCCTTGACCGGCGAGAACGTGTTTGTCTCGTGCTGAAAGCCGCCAAACGCGATGCGTGGCATGGTGCCTCCGACCTGGCGCGCTTGCACTTAGCGCGACTAATGCGACGTTCCATTTGACCGAGGCGGCGGCGACGACGTTGCAAGACAGCAGCCCGGACAACAGGGTCAGCGACCGATTCTAGAGCTGCGCCAACTTCGGGGCACAACTGGCGAGTAGTAGCGCCGGCCCGCGCTATCATGTAGGCACGCCGGACGGTGGAACCGAAAAGGGCCTGCACCTGGTCTCACGCTGTTGTCCCCTCGCTGAGTTGAGTTGTTCAGGAGAAGCCTCGCTTTCCGGGAGCACCAAAGAATGAATGCGCAATGTGCGGTAAGGAGAGAGTTCGCTCGCATCTGTTCGGTCGCGGTGTTGTCGTTTGCAGCTCTAGGAGGTGCCTGGGCACAGACCGGAACGCTGGATGTCGGCGAGGTGCAGCCCGCGGACCCGACGAAGTTCTACAAGAAACCCGGGTACTCGCCGTATGCCGGTCGTGTCTTTCCGGAGCGTCCCTTGTGGGGCGATCAGCACGTCCATACCGGCTGGTCGGTCGATGCAGGCATGTCCGGAGCAACGCTGACGCCTGAGGATGCCGTGCGATTTGCCCGCGGCGAGGAAGTGGTGTCGACGAGTGGTCAGCCCGTGAAGATCGGCAGACGTCACGACTGGATTGCCGTGACGGATCATTCGGACGGCGTGGGCGTCATCGCGGAGATCAAGGCTGCCAATCCCGAGCTGATGAAGGACCCGACGCTCAAGCGCTGGCACGACTGGATGATGGAAGGAGGCGGCGGCGCGCAAAAGGCCGCCATGGAGCTGGTCGCGGCGCAGGCCAACAAGAAACTTCCCGCGCCGATCATGGATCCCAAGTTCGCAAGATCCGTGTGGGACAAGAACATCGCGATCATGGAGAAGTACAACGAGCCCGGGCGCTTCACGACCTTTCACGCCTTCGAATGGACCTCCAATGCGGGTGGCGGCAACAACCTGCACCGCAACGTCATCATGCGCGACGGCAAGGACAAGGCCGGGCAGGTGATCCCGCTGACGACGTTCGAAAGCGAGAATCCCGAACACCTGTGGCAATGGATGGCGGAGTGGGAGAAGAAGACCGGCGGCCGGATGTTGGCGATTCCGCACAACGGCAATCTCTCGAACGGGCGCATGTTCGAGCTCACCACCTTCGAGGGCAAGGCGCTGACACAGGACTGGGTGCAGCAGCGCGCCAGGTGGGAGCCGCTGTTCGAGGTTATCCAGCACAAGGGCCAGAGCGAGTCGCATCCGAGCCTGTCGACGGCCGATGAGTTTGCGGCGGGCTACGAGCTCTGGGACCGCGGTAACCTGGTCCAGGTGCCCAAGAAGCCCGGCATGCTGGAGCACGAATACCTGCGCGAGGCATTGAAGCAGGGGCTCAAGCTCGAGCAGCAGCTCGGCGCGAATCCGTTCAAATACGGCATGGCGGCCGGCACAGACACGCACAACGGTCTGGTGACGTCGGAGGAAGAAAATTTCTTCGGGAAGTTCGTGGGGTCGGAGCCGCGCGCGGATCGATGGAACGAGGACGCCATCAAGTTTGGCGACCGCGTGGTCAAAGGTTGGGAGATGACCGCAGCGGGCGTCACGGCCGTCTGGGCGACCGCCAATACGCGCGAGGCGATCTGGGACGCGATGAAACGCAAGGAGACCTATGCCACCAGCGGACCTCACATGGTGGTGCGGTTTTTTGGAAGCTACGACTTCGTTGCCGACGACGCACTCAGCCGGAGTCCCGCCATTGCCGGGTACACCAAGGGGGTCGCGATGGGCGGCGATCTGAAGCCTGCGCCCAAGGGCAAGAGCCCCACGTTCCTGGTGGCCGCGCTCAAGGATCCGATCGGCGCCAATCTTGACCGGATTCAAATCATCAAGGGCTGGGTCGACCAGAGCGGCAACCTGCACGAGAAGATCTTCGACGTCGTGTGGGGCGATGCGGAGAAGCGCAAGCGCGGCGCCGACGGCAAGCTGCCGCCGGTGGGCAACACAGTGGACCTCGCGAAGGCGTCCTGGCACAACAGCATTGGTGATCCCGAGCTGATCGGTGTGTGGAAGGACCCGGAGTTCGATCCCGCCACTCGGGCCTTCTACTACGTGCGCGTGCTGGAAATTCCGACTCCCCGCTGGACGGCGTACGACGCTGCGTACTTCAAGGTGAAGATGGACCCGAAGGTGCCGATGATTACGCAAGAGCGGGCTTTCACCTCACCGATCTGGTACACGCCGGCGCGCTAACGAGCGTCGCTCTCAGGCGCTTGCCCTTAGTGCGACATCCCGTCAGTCCGAGGGCTACGCACGCACGCGAATGCCCACAAAGCGAGCGCCAGATGTGCCAACACCGCTGGCCAGAGCCCCAGGCCGCGGAGACCGAGTCCGATCCAGCCGTAGGCGAGAAGTGTCGCGACGATGAGGTTGTAATACAGCATTGCGTATATCAAGCCGCCCGTTGACGAATTTTGGGGGTCGGCGCGCGACGACCAACACGCGATACCGATCGCGATCAGCGCCGCGCCGCAAATGCGGGCCACCAGGATGGCTCCGTTCTCGTTGAGTGTGGCACCGAGCAGCAACGACGCTGACGTCCCAGGCGCGAGCAGCAACGCCACGCCGATCGCGGCTTCAGCCACGGCCGTGACCATGAGGAAGCGCGTCCTCATCGCTTGACCTTTCGATCAAAGGTGTCGTTCGGCACCTTTGCACTACCAGCGAAATGTCGCCCCAAACGCTGGACCACTGAAGTCGAGGTCCTGTGATGCCTCTGAGTGTCGGCGAGCCAGGTGTACCACTGCCACTGGCTACGCCCGCTGCCTCGCAGTTCGAGGCCAATGCAGCATTACACGCGCACCGCGGCGACAGCAAATCACTCTTGCCGCCCGGCAGCGGACTGCGACTATCGGGTACCTCGCGGGATCGGACGTGGTGCGGGAGAAGTTATGCGCGGCATGATCGTCCCTAGAATGTGTACCCGAGCGAGGTCGTGATTCCGTAGTCCGACTTCGTGTCCGCTTCTTCGATATCGGCGTCGTTGTCGTAGCTCCCGTAGAGGCTCACCTCGAAGAACAGGTCCTCGACGATCTCGTATCGCGACCGCAGCTTGGCCTCGGAGCGCACGCGGCCGGACTCCGTCAGACTCGGAAGCAGGACCAGGCTCGCATCGAGATTTGCCTCAGGGTCGTGAAAGCGGAAGAACGAATACTCGGTTCCGAGGACCGCCTCGAGGCTCTCCGAACGGTCCCGTGTCGCAAAGTCCTCGCGGGCCGCGCCGAGGCCGGCGAAAACCGCCCACTCCTGTCGCGAGTTCTGCACCAGGTACTTGCCGTAAGCGCCGCCAATGGTCGACCGCAGGTCCAGCCCCAGCTCGTCGTTGCCGTCGAACGAGAGAAATCCCTGGTAGAAGAGCCGATTCGCGAGGAAGCGCCGGGCGTTTGCCGTCACATCGAAGCGATTCGAGTCCTCCACGGTGTCCTGCGAGGTGACGGTGGTTGACGCATCCAGCGAACGGAGATTGCGCTCAGTGCGCGAGGATACGCCGCCGGTGAAGGTGAATGTCTGGAGGTTGTTCGCCTTGGTGTAGTCGTAGCCCGCAGTCAGGTAGCCGTCCAGCCGGTTCCACAGACTACCCTGATCGATCGGGTCCATGCGCACCACATCGGCGAACGCGAACTCCCGTGCTTCACCGCCGTCCTGCGGAGTGACCCGCAGCTTCCCAGGGCCGGATGCGGCGGCGGCCTGCCCGGTGTAGCGCATGCCGCTCGTGAGCTCGATCTGCAGGATCTGCCTGCTGTCGACGCTGACCAGGCGCGCCCATTCGATCGAAACCGTGCCCGCCGCATCCGTATTGAGGCTGAGCTGGCCACGATCGAGGCCTTTGACCTCGCCAGTCAGCCGGTCACCGTTATGGAAAACTACGATATCGGTCTTCGGGGCACCGAGCGCAGCGGTCGACGCCAGGGCGAGGATGAGCAGTGGGCAGCCGATGCGCGCGCGAGGCGGTTCACTGCGCGGCCGTGCGACAGACGACGGGCAATCCATGTTCGCGTCCCTCTATAGAGCGCGCCGAACTATGCCACAGCGCAGCCCCGCAACTTCGGCCACCAACGACATCCCCCGGGTGCAACTCACGGAGCAGTGAATCGCTGCGTGCGAATCAAGGGGCGTCAGGACTCCGCCAACCGGCTTCCACGTCGGGTCCGGGTTGTAGCGCTCCATGACGCGGAACTCCTTCAGCGTCTCTGGCCCAAGGTCCTTCTCCGATGAGGGGTTCGGGGGAGGCCGAAATTCCCGTTACGCGCTCCGTACGATGGCGTACAGACTCTACCGGCACGTCAGCTACAGTCACGGTGGGATCTCTTTGAAATCTCCATCGCCGACGCGGAGCCTGGCAGGTTTCGAGCTTTCCTCCGGCGCGCCGGGATCAGAGGTCAGTGCACGGTAATACTTTTCGCGATACCATCCGGCCATCGTTTCCTAAAGAAAAACCCTCGGTGGACGCTCCCATGAGTCGGTCGAATCCTTCGCGAAGCTCCTCTGGCCGATGCCATCTGGCTCGCTGGCTACCCGCGCTCCTTTTGACCTCGCTCGCGATGAGCGCTCCGGCCGCGGGGCAGGAGGTGATGATGAGCGGCTCGAGCAAAGGGCCGAACCTGCTCGAGGACGCGTTCCAGGTCAGCCTCGGGACCTACATCGTCAGTGCGGACACGACGATACGCCTCGATGCCACCAACGAGGACACCGGCACCACCGTGGACTGGGACCGCGTCGTCGGCGGGGGCGACGCCAGCCGCTTCCGCCTCGATGGCGCCTGGCGCTTTGGGGACCGGCACAAGCTGCGCGCCATGTGGTTCGATTTCTCGCGCAGCAGAACTGAGACCCTCGATCGGGAGATCGAGTGGGGCGACGAGGTGTTCCCCGTGTCCGCGGAGGCCACCGCCAAAACGCGGTTCAGCATCTACGAAGTGGCATACGAATACGCATTCCTGAAGCGCGAGACCCTGGAACTCACAGGCACGGCTGGCATCCATTGGACGCAGTACAAGGCCGAGCTGTCCGCGACGGTGAACGGCGCATCCGGAACCCGAGAGGCCAGCGATTCAGCCAAACTCAATGCACCGCTGCCCGTCGTGGGCGTCCGAGGCCTGTGGCGGATTCATCGCAATTTCTGGCTCGACGGCGCCGTGCAGTACTTCGCGTTGCAGTACGACGTCTACGACGGCAGCATTCTCGACACGCGAATCGGGGTGCTGTGGCAGCCCAGTAAATGGGTCGGGATCGGCCTTGGGTATAACCGGTTCGACGTCGACGTCGACCTCGACGACAACGACTTCCAGGGCAAGTTCGAATGGGTGTACGACGGGCCGCAGCTCTTCTACAACGTTTCGTTCTAGTCACCGGGACATTCGGACGAGACGACGAGCTTGCAGCTCAACCCGCGGTCCAGAACCTCGACATGCTGAAGGTCGGTGACACTGTCGTCTGAAGGTCGGCGATCAAGTCGACATCACGTACACGAAAGCCATCGAGCTCAAGGTCGATCGCACGACGGAGTGACTCGCTGGCCCGCTCGGCGCTGAGGTGCCGTAGGCCTCAGGCGATCGATGGGACGAAAGAAGCGGACCCGCAAGCCCCGCCCTCCCGCCGGTACGTCGCGTGACGCCGAGCCGACGCGGTTCGGTGCACGACGGACCTGGGCGTTCGCCGCGATCGCGGTCATCGGAGCGCTAGCGGTGACGAGCCTTCTTGTCTGGTCGCACAGGCAGGCCGCGTCGCCTGAAATCGATGCCGGGCTGACTACAACCATCCCCACGGCGGACGCAGCCTTCGTCGGCTCGGCCGCCTGCGCCGACTGCCACGCCGATCAGTACCGGCCCTGGCAGGGGTCGCAGCATGCGCTCGCCATGCAGGCCGCCACGGAGGAATCGGTGCTCGGCGACTTCTCCGGCGTGAAGTTCCCACACATGGGCGTCACTTCGGAGTTCTTCCGCAGGGACGCGGCGTTCATGGTGCGCACGGACGGGCCCGACGGCCGTCTCGTCGACTACAAGGTGAAGCACACCTTCGGCATATACCCGCTGCAGCAATATCTGCTCGAGTTGCCCGGTGGTCGCCTGCAGGCGCTCTCGATTGCCTGGGATGCGCGCCCGCGCGAGGCTGGCGGGCAGCGATGGTTCCATCTCTATCCAGGCGAGCGGATCGAGCGTCGCGACGAACTGCACTGGACCCGCCGACAGCAGAACTGGAACTTCATGTGCGCCGATTGCCATTCGACGAATCTGCAGAAAAACTACGACGCGTCTACCGACACCTATGCCACGAGCTGGAGCGAGATCAGCGTCGGTTGCGAGGCTTGCCACGGCCCCGGATCGGAGCACGCGCGCCTCGCCGCCCTCGGCCGCGGCTCCGAGGGACTGACCGTGGCGCTCGACGAACGTCGTGGCGCGGCATGGACCATCGATCCGGCCACGGGGAACCCGCGTCGCACTCCGGTCCGGACCACGACCCGCGAACTCGACGTCTGCGCGCAATGTCACTCGCGTCGCGGTCAGTTCTCGAACGGCTACCGCGCAGGCGAACTGTTCCTGGATCATTATCGACCGGCGTTGATCGAATCCAGCCTCTACCATCCTGACGGCCAGCAGCGCGAGGAGGTCTACGACTGGGGTTCGTTCCTGTCGAGTCGCATGCATGCGGCCGGCGTCACCTGCGGCGATTGCCACGAACCGCACGCTGCCCGGCTTCGCGCGCCGGGAAATGCCGTTTGCGATCAATGCCACCAGCCTGCGAAATACCAGGCAACCAGTCACCACCTGCACCCTGTTGACTCGCCCGGCAGTCAGTGCGTCGCCTGTCACATGCCGACAACCACCTACATGGTCGTGGATCCGCGCCACGATCACAGTTTCAGGATTCCGAGGCCTGACCTGAGCGTGTCGATCGGCGTACCGAACGCATGCAACCAATGTCATCAGGACAGGTCCGCCGAATGGGCGGCCGCAGCGGTCCGCCGTGCGCACCCCAAGGCCCGGCTGGGTTACCAGACGTTCGGCGAGGCATTTACGGCTGCTGACCGCGGAGACCCGGGAGGGATACGCGCGCTCGGTGCGATGATGGGCGATTCAACGCAATCCGCAATTGCGCGTGCTTCGGCGCTGCAGCGACTTGCGCGTCACGCCGACCGCACGGCCATCGTTACTGCCCGGGATGCGCTCACCGATCCGAGTCCGCTGGTGCGTGCTGCGGCACTCGCCGTACTGGAGCGCCTGCCCCCTCTCGAGCGCCGCGCCGCGCTGCCGCTTCTCGACGATCCGGTCCGCATGGTGCGGCTGGCGGCAGCGAACCTCCTGGCGCCGCTCGCGGCGGACGCCCTGGGTGATCATGCACCTTCGTTCGAGCGCGCGGCGGCTGAGTACGTGGCCGCCGAACGCTTCAATGCAGACCGGCCGGAGAGCCGCACCAATCTGGGAAACTTCATGGCGGAGCGCGGCGCCGCCGCCGCCGCGGAAGCCGAATACCGGTCAACGCTGTCGCTGGACGAGACCTTCGTGCCGGCCTGGGTCAATCTTGCCGATCTGCAGCGCATGCAGGGCAACGAGGTCGAAGCGGAAGCGACGCTCCGCGCAGCTCTCGAAGTGTCACCAGGTAACGCCGACCTTCGCCATGCGCTAGGGTTGTCGCTGGTGCGGCAGCAGCGCGTCGCGGACGCCCTGGTCGAGCTCGCGGGCGCGTCACGGGCCGCACCCGAAAACGCACGTTTTGCGTATGTCTATGCCATAGCGCTGCACTCGAGTGGACGCGTGCGGGAGGCCATCAACGTGCTCGAGAGCGGCCTGACTGCGGCACCCGCCGATCCCGACATCCTGGCAGCGCTCGCACAGTTTCTTGCCGAGACCGGCGACGAGAGGCGCGCCGCGGCGATCAGGGACCGTCTGCAACAATCGAACTGACGAGGAACACCCGATGAAGAGCCTGACTGCGTTCCTGAAAATGACCATCGTTGGTGGCGCGCTCTACCTGATACCCATCGTCCTTATCCTCATCGTGCTCGGCAAGCTCCACGGCATGACCACCAAGGTCGTCGCGCCGCTCGCCCAGGAGCTCGAGCTGCACGACATCGGAGGAGTCAACTCTGCGCGCCTGCTCGCGATCGTCACCGTCGTCCTGCTGTGCTTCCTTGCAGGGCTGTTCGCTCGCACCACCGTGGCGCAGCAGTTCGTCGGATGGCTGGAGCGGGCCATACTCTCCAACCTTCCTGGGTACAGCATGATCTCCACCCTCGGCGCGGACGTTGCGGGCACGCACGACGGGCAACCCCACATGCAGGTCGTGCTGGCGCGGATCGAGGACAGCTGGCAGGTCGGATTGCTGGTCGAGCGCATCGATGAGACTCACTCGGCGGTTTTCGTACCGGGAGCGCCGGACCCCAAGTCCGGTTCCATCTATCTAATGACCGACGACCGGTTCAAG
>Ga0209998_10000518_pt1 | contig 10558 bp, 6 predicted proteins | sample EndophyteCoNSPM_FD_187576 | JGI IMG/M metagenome (GOLD analysis project Ga0209998, IMG submission 187576) | Arabidopsis thaliana rhizosphere microbial communities from the Joint Genome Institute, USA, that affect carbon cycling - Endophyte Co-N... | ecosystem: Host-associated > Plants > Roots >... | reverse complement strand
CTCAGGTCGGCGAAGAGGCCCGCGTAAATATCCTTCTGCGGATCGTAGGCAGGGAGAAGAATCGGCTCCTCGCCGCGCAGCTTGAGCGCTTCGGAATAGGGAACATCCCCCCACACGTCTGTGACATAGCCGAATATCAGGCTGCGCATCACCTGAGCCGGCCCCCAGAGCAGGGGTTCGTCAACCGCCTTTCCGGCGTCTATTACCGCCTGAAAATTACTCAGCTCCGCGGTATACACTCCGACGAAGCTGCCGTCGGTGACGGTTCCATCGAGCCGCAAGTATTGATCTTCGTCCGGGTATTGACTCTCAGCGAGCTGCTGCCCCGTCAGCACCGGACCAGTCATGTTCATCGGGTTCCTGCCGAAGAAACGCTGCATGGCGACGCGGGTAGCGTACGTGAATACAGGCTGCGGTGGAGCCGATGTCGGGTTGTTTGGATCCTGATTCACCCGCACGAGATCGTCGTTGTTGCAGGCGCTCAATCCAAGCGCGGCTGCAACACCAAGACCGGCGAGTCCAATCCCTCTATATCGCATTGTATTGATCTCTCTCGTCAGGGTGTCGTTATGGAATGATGCGGAGATTGAAGCCGATGCTGCGCGGATTCGGCGACATGTTGACCTCGATGCCCTGGTCGTTCCTGCTGCTGTAGGCGAATTCCGGGTCAATGTTGGGAACTTTCTTCCACATCCTGAGGTTACGTCCCGTGAGGGCGATGCTCGCCGCACGCGCGCCGAGGATTCTGTTCGCCCAGCTGCCGGGCAAAGCGTATGTCAAGCGGAGCTCACGAAGCTTCACGTAGCTCGCGTCGTACAGGTAATTCTCGGTGAATCCAAACAGTCCGTGGAAGTACCGCTCAGCCGTGATTGTCCTGGTGTTGGGCGAACCGTCGGGAAGCACGCCCTGGACAACTATTCCGGGGTCATCCCAGTCGTTCTCGCGGCCCTTCAACGAGCTCTTCAGAACGCCGGCGTACTCGCCGAACATCTGGGTCACGCTGTACAGCTTGCCGCCGCGCTTGATGTCGAGCAGCGAGTTCAAGGAGAAATTGCCGTAGCTCAACTGGTTCGCCCATCCGCCGGTCCAGTTCGGTTGAATGCTTCCGAGGGTCGAGAGGTCAGCCTCCCTGAGCGGACGGCCGGTGGTCGCCGAGACGAGGAGGTTTCCGGCATCATCGCGCCGGAATTTGTAGCCGCGGAATACACCATACGGCTCTCCTGCGCGCGCCTCGACTCTGACATCGCCGAAGCCGCCGCTGCCGAGGAGAATCGCATCGACTCCCTCTGCGAGCTCCTCGACCTTACTCTTGTTATGGCCGTAGTTGAACGTGCTGTTCCAGCTGAACCCGTTGGTGCTCTGGAAGAGTGTCAGGCCAAGAAGCACCTCGACGCCTTTGTTGCTGATCTCACCGGCATTGATCCATTTCCGGTTAAACCCGGTCGCAGGCGAAACCTCCACGTCGAAGATCTGGTTGCGCGTGGATTTCTTATAGTAGCTGCCGTCCAGCGTGACGCGATTGTTGAACAGGGAGATCTCGGCCCCGACTTCGTCGGAGCGCGTGATCTCAGGCTTCAGCTCCGCGTTGGCGAGTGTCGGGTCCAGACTGTACTGCGGACTGTTACCGAACCGGTTGGGGTCTCCAAGGAAAACCGGCGTGAGCGAGTAAACTGGCGCATCGCTGCCGACTCGCGCCGCGGCAGCGCGCAGTTTGACCGCGTTGAGAACACTCCCCCGCAGACTGGGAATAGCGTCCGTCAGCACGACCGAAGTATTGACCGATGGATAGAAGTACGAGTTCTTGTTTTCGGGCAACGTTGAAGACCAGTCGTTGCGCGCAGTGCCTTCCACCGTCCACCAGTTGTTGATCGTGAACCCCAGAGAGCCGTAGATTCCCTGGACGCGCCGCCGCTGGATCTGCTGTGCGACGGTCGGCGCGATCGCCGCGTTCGCGGGGTTGTAAATCTCGGGTACGACGATACCCGGAGTCTGCTGAGAGTTGCTGTTGAAGTACTCCCGGCGCACGTTGCCGCCCGCAACGGCATTCACTTCCAGCCAATCGCTCATGCGTTGCGTACCGGTAACCGCCAGGTCGGTGTTGTTGTCGTTCCTGTAATCGTTGAGGAAGCGGAAACCGCCGGCGTACGTCCAGTCCACGAATATCTGGGAGCGCTCCCCATAGTGCTGCTGAACCCCGAACCGGTAAATATCCGAGCCCGTGCGCAGCTGCGCGTTCCAACCGTCGGCCAGCTTATAGTTCAATGAGACGGAACCGATCATGCGATCGCGATCGTCCACCTGCGGGTTTTTCTCCTGCTGCCAGAACGGATTGTTGTGATAGCTGTAGTTCCAGTTGAACTCCGCGTTGGCCGGGCCGCCGTTACTGGCTCCGCCTTTCCTCCAGTCCCTGAGCGCTTCGATATCTACCTGCCGGCCGAACCAGTTGAACATGGATTGAAGCGGATTACGACCCGAGTATCCCACACCGGGACGGTTCCGCCCCGAATTGCGGATGTACTGCACGGAGCCATCCACCGAGACCCGGTCGCTCGGGCGGAAGGTTCCGCTCAAGGACGCGTTGCGACGCTGAAAGATGTTATCCGGGAAAATGCCTTCGACATTGTCAGCGCCCATCGAGAGCCGGCCGTACGCTCGCTCGCTTCCGCCACTGACGCCAATAGTTGTTGAAAGCGTAACGCCGGTGCGGAAGAAATCCTTGACGTTATCGGGGTGAGCAATCCACGGCGTCGGCTCGCAGTGGTCCGTGCCCGCGCCTGGGCTTGTGAACTGACAGATCAACCGTCCATCCAGCCTCGGACCCCAGCTTTCGTCAACACCGTCGTTCGTGCCGCCGTAGTTGCCATCTACCCACTCGAACTCACCGCCGGAACCCTGGCCATACAGGTTCTGGAAGTCGGGCATCACTGACAGGTTTTCGAACGTCACGTTGGTGTTGATCTCCGTCCGCATCCGCCCGCCGGTGTTCCGGCCTTTCCTCGTCGTGATGAGGATTACGCCGTTCGCCGCTCGGGAGCCGTAAATAGCCGCCGCGTTCGGTCCCTTGAGTACGGTCAGCGATTCGATATCGTCCGGATTGAGGTCGCTCATCGCGTTGCCGTAATCGTAGGTCGAGTTGGTGCCGACGAATGGGGCTCCTCCTCGACCGGCATTAGATACTGCGACACCGTCGACGATGAACAGCGGCTGGTTGTTTCCGGTGATCGAGTTCTGGCCGCGGATGATGATGTTCGTGGAGCCACCCTGAGTGCCCGGCGAAGAGATCTGGACGCCCGACACTTTTCCCTGGATCTGCTGGATCAGGTTCTGAGCGCGGGTCGTGTTGAGCTCACCCGCATTGAGCTGCTGCTGCGCGGTTCCGAGCTTGCTCTTTTGCTTTTCGACTCCCATGGCCGTGACAACCACTTCAGAAAGCTCAGTCGGACTCACCTCGAGAGTGAAGTCTTGACGGATGGCCGCTCCGGTTGGCGTGATGGTAACCGACGCCGGCTTGTAGCCAATGCGCCGCGCCGTCATCACCAGCGGACCCGCGGCGCTTGCCGGAATCGTGAGCTGGTACTGTCCGTCCCGCGTCGTCGTCGCGCCGACGCGCAGAGACGAGATTGACACTGTGGCATTTGCCAGTGCAGTCCCGTCTGATGCCCGGACGAGTCCTGACGCAACGGTCGGCCCCTGTGCAGATGCTGCCGCAGGGAGCAACGCCATTGCAGCGAGGATCACCAAATGCGAACGTCCGCGAACGCTATGGTGCATACTCCACCTCCTGAGTTGAGCTGTTGCGCGTGAAGCCCGTTGTCTTCACGTGATCCGCGCCTGCTCCCCTCCCGGCTTGGGATGGGAACCAAGGCGGCGGAGTCGATCTATCCAGAAATTGTACGGGAAAAACCAGGATTCTGTAAGGGGATGGAGACCTCGAATCCGGGGCCGGTTTCGGAAGGCGGAAAACCCCCACAGGCAGGAACTACACGGCCCTGGCAGCGAACGGCTGCGTAGTTCAATCCTTCGAAACCAATACGACTTTACGGCGCGGCAGCACGCTCCGTAACGATCCGCACTTGATTCTCCACAACCTGGAGAAATCCGCCGTCGATGTCGAAACGCTTATCCGTTCCCGCGCCGCCGAGTCGGAGCGTGCCCTTGCCGAGCAGTGTCATCATCGGCGCATGATCGGTGAGAATTCCAACCTCGCCGTCGAACGCGGGCGCGACGACCGAAGCCGCCTCGCCCTCGAACAACACACGCTCCGGCGATATTACCGAAACCTTCAGCATCAGGACTGCTGCGCCATCTTGTTGGCGTTCGCGATCACGTCGTCGATTCCGCCGGCCATGAAGAATGCCTGCTCCGGCAAAGTGTCGAACTCACCATCGACGACACGCTCGAACGATGAGATCGTATCCTCGAGCTTCACGTACTTACCGGTGATTCCCGTGAACTGCTCGGCGACCGCGAACGGCTGCGACATGAATCGTTGAAGCCTGCGCGCGCGGCCGACGACCTGCTTGTCCTCCTCGGACAGCTCGTCCATTCCAAGAATCGCGATGATGTCCTGCAACTCCTTGTAGCGCTGGAGAATTCTCTGCACCGCCGTCGCGACCTTGTAATGACGATCGCCAAGGAACTGCGCGTCGAGAATTCTTGACGACGACGCGAGCGGATCCACAGCGGGATAGATGCCGAGCTCGGTAATTGCGCGCGACAGAACGACCGTTGCGTCGAGGTGAGCGAATGCAGTCGCCGGCGCGGGATCGGTGATGTCGTCTGCAGGAACATAGATCGCCTGCACCGACGTGATCGATCCGGTCTTCGTCGAAGTGATGCGCTCCTGAAGATCACCCATCTCGGTTGCCAGTGTCGGCTGATAACCGACCGCGCTCGGCATTCTTCCCAGAAGCGCGGACACCTCTGATCCCGCCTGTGTGAAGCGGAAGATGTTGTCGATGAACACGAGCACGTCCTGATTCTCGACGTCGCGGAAATACTCGGCGACAGTCAATCCCGAAAGCCCGACGCGAAGGCGCGCTCCCGGCGGCTCGTTCATCTGGCCATAGATCAGCGCGACGTTCTCGAGAATTCCTGCTTCCTTGAACTCGAGATACAGATCGTTTCCTTCGCGCGTTCTCTCGCCTACACCGCAGAACACCGACTTTCCGCCGTGCCCTTTCGCGACGTTGTTGATGAGCTCCTGAATGACGACCGTCTTGCCGACGCCCGCGCCTCCGAAGAGTCCGATCTTTCCACCTTTCACGAAGGGTGCGATGAGATCGATGACCTTGATTCCCGTCTCGAAGACTTCGGTCTTCGGCTCGAGGTTGGCGAACAGCGGAGCCGCGCGATGAATTGCCCAGCGCTCGACTTCAGGTCCGATCGGCGCTCCGTTGTCTACCGGCTCGCCGAGGACGTTGAGAATTCTTCCGAGCGCGGCCGCGCCCACCGGCACCTTGATCGGCGCGCCGGTGTCGACGACTTCCATTCCGCGAACGACAGCGTCGGTCGACGACATCGCGACCGCGCGAACCTGGTTCCGTCCGATGTGCTGCTGCACTTCCGACGTCACGCGAATGTCAGGGCCAGCGTCTGATTTGCTGTCGATCGTGAGCGCGTTGTAGAGCTCAGGCAGGTGCTCGCTCTCGAATTCGACGTCGAGAACAGGTCCGATGACCTGGATCACCCTGCCGATATTTCTCTCACCCTTCACTGCGGTTGCCATTCGTTATCCCTCGAGTGCCGCGGAGCCGCCGACGATCTCGGCGATCTCCTGCGTGATCTGCGCCTGGCGGGCGCGGTTATATGTACGGCGAAGAACATTGAGAATCTCGCCGGCGTTGTCAGTTGCGTTCTTCATTGCGTTGCGCTGCGCGCTCTGGAATGCAGCCTCGTTCTCGACGAGACCGCGATACACTGCGTTGCGCACGTAAAGCGGCAGCAGCTCTCCGAGAATCGCATCCGCGGACGGATGCAGGATGTAATCGGGACGCGGCCCCTTTCGCTCCGGCGGCGTAACCGGAAGGATCTGCACCGACGTTGGCGGCGCGGAAAGCGCCGACAGGAACTTCGAGTGAACGACGTAAACAGCGTCGATGTCACCGGACACGAAACGGTCGAGCATGTCGCCGACAATCTCCGACGCGTTCTGCGCAGTCGGCCTGTCGGTGATGTCGATGCGGCTCGACGTGATCTTCCGGCCGATGTACTTGAAGTAACCGAGTCCCTTCTTGCCGATGATGTGAAGCTCGGTGTCTACTCCCTGCCCGTCGAGACGGGCAAGCAGGCTTCTCGCTTCCTTGATGAGATTGGAGTTGAACCCGCCGGCGAGACCGCGGTTGGACGTAAGAAGAATCACTGCCGCGCGGCTCACCTTCGCCGGCTGTCGCAGAAGCGGAAACTGCTCGGCGAGATCCGGCGTGTAGAGACCCGCGATAACCTCCGCGAGACTCTGCGCATAAGGCCGCGCTGCCTGCACGCGGTCCTGTGCGCGTTTCATTTTCGAAGTGGCGACCATCTCGAGCGTGCGCGTGATCTTCCGCGTGTTCTCGATCGATTTGATTCGCCCCTTCAGCTCACGACCTTTGGCCATGTCGTTTTACTTCTCGTTCACGCCGCGGGTCTTGTTGAAAGCTTCGATCGCGTTCTTGAGATCGGCCTCGATTTCCTTCGTGAGCGTCTTCTGCGCCTTGAGATTGCTCGGCACCTGCGGATACTGGGCAGTGACGAAGTCGAGGAAGCTCGCTTCCCACGCGCGAATCTCGCTGACCGGAACCGCATCGAGAAATCCGTTCGTCACCGCGTAGATGATCATCACCTGCTTCTCGACGGGCATCGGCTGGAACTGCGGCTGCTTCAGAATCTCCACGGTGCGCGCGCCTCGATCGAGCTGGCGCTTGGTCGCCGCATCGAGGTCCGATGCGAACGATGCGAACGCTTCGAGCTCGCGGTACTGGGCTAGATCGAGACGAAGGCGGCCCGCGACCGTCTTCATCGCTTTCACCTGCGCCGATCCGCCGACGCGCGATACTGAGATGCCGACGTTCACCGCGGGACGCACGCCCGAGTAGAAAAGATCGGCCTCGAGGAAGATCTGTCCGTCGGTGATCGAGATCACGTTCGTCGGGATGTACGCCGAAACGTCGCCGGCCTGCGTCTCGATGATCGGCAGCGCGGTGAGTGATCCACCCGGCTTGAGAATGTTCTGATCGACTACGCCTGCATCCTCGCGCAGCTTTGCGGCGCGCTCGAGCAGACGTGAGTGGAGATAGAACACGTCACCAGGGAACGCTTCACGTCCCGGCGGGCGGCGAAGAACGAGCGACAGCTGACGATACGCAGCGGCCTGCTTGGTGAGATCATCGTACACGCAAAGCGTCGGCTTGCCTTCGTTGTACATGAAGAACTCGGCCATCGCGCAGCCGGAGTATGGCGCGATGTATTGCATGGGGGCGGGGTCGGAAGCGCCCGCGACGACGACGATCGTGTACTCCATCGCGCCGGCCTGGCGAAGCTTCTCGACGACGGATGCGACCGTCGAGTTCTTCTGGCCGATCGCGACGTACACGCAGATGACGCCAGTTCCCTTCTGGTTGATGATCGTGTCGACTGCGATTGCCGTCTTTCCGGTTCCGCGGTCACCGATGATGAGCTCGCGCTGGCCGCGGCCGATCGGGATCATCGAGTCGATCGCCTTGATGCCTGTCTGAAGCGGCTCCTTGACCGGCTGGCGAACGATGATTCCGGGCGCGGCCGATTCGACTTTGCGGGTGTGCGTCGCGTTGATGGTTCCTGCTTCGTCGATCGGGCGGCCGAGTGGATCGACTACGCGGCCGATGAGCTCGGGCCCGACGGGGACTTCGAGCACGCGTGATGTGCGGCGGACTTCGTCGCCTTCCTTGAGGACGAGGTAATCACCAAGGATGACCGCGCCGATGTTGTCTTCTTCGAGGTTCAGGGCGAGAGCGGTGATCTTGTCGCCGGTCTCGGAGGATGTGACTTCGAGCATCTCTCCGGACATTGCCTTGGAGAGTCCGTATATGCGGGCAATACCGTCCTTGACTTCGAGTACGGTGCCGACTTCTTCGACGTCGAGGTCTCGGAGATCCGCCGCTTCGATTTCACGAAGGAGAATGTCCTTGATTTCGCCGGGGCGGAGAGTGGTCTCGGTTGCCATGATTTGTGTCTTGGGCTAGGAGCGTTTACTGGGGAGGAACTGCGGTCGCTGCGGAGCTTGTGAAAAATATCACAAGCCCCGTCCGACTTCAAGCTGAACGACCGCATGTCGCCAATTTAACGCTCTTCCGAGCGGCCGGAACGCCGGGCCTCAAGGCCTCCGCGACCACCTGCAAGCCTGTTACCGCCGCCACACCGGCATTGAAGCATTTAGCGCGATGAGCCGAAGCGCACCGCCATCAGCCGGAACATAGAACAGGGCCTGGCTATTCGTTGAATAATCTGAATAACCGGGTGCACCGTATGAAGATACGGCGATCCACTTCCCGTCCGGTGACCAGTCCACCCCGGCTACCGAACCGAGACCGGCAAGCTGCTTCACGTTCGACCCATCCACGTCGATTACGTAGAGCGCACATGGGCCGAAACATTTTGCGAACGCAACCTTGCCACCATCCGGTGCCCAGCTCGAGCTGACGATAGATGCGGGGTCGGTCACGGTCAGCGCTCGGTCTCCGCTGCCATCGGCGTTGATAACGAAGAGCTGATCGTAGCCGTCATCACCGCTCAACCTGGTGTACAATATTTTTTTCCCGTCCGGTGACCATGATGGTCCCTTCCCCATCCCTGACAAATGCCGTACGACGCCAGCGGCGGGATCGACCGGAATGACGTCGATCGACGATTCGTAGTAGCCTTCGGTGCTGACAGCCAGGAATTTGCCGTCGGGTGACCATGATGCCGACTTGTAGCCCGAACTGGTGCGCACCTGCACATCCGAGCCATCGGCATTCATCAACATGATCTTTGATGACCCGGACGGCGATTCCGCGATGAACGCAATCCGTTTTCCATCGGGAGACCAGGCTGGACGCGAATTCTTTTCGCCGCCCGTCAATCGTCTGAGAGACATTCCGTTGCTCTCGACGCTGTAAATCTGCTTGTCATTGAATCCAATGAAGGCCAGCTCACCAACGTTGGTGCAGGCAGCTTCGTCCATTCTAACCGAGCAATCGAAAGATTCCGCCTCGAATGTGACTCTCACATCTCCGGACGTCGCTTCGGCTTTCTGTGGCTCGATGTTGTCCCCGAGCAGCCAGACCCCGGATGTCGCGACTCCAAGGCTGTCGGTGACCGCTGTTCCTCCGGCGATTTCACCGCCCCCGCCGGTCACCGTGAACTGAACGCGTGCACCGGGAACAGGATTCTCATAGATGTCGAGGGCCTGTGCCTGAAGCGGCGTTGAGAGCACTGAATTGCGCCTGCCGCGCTGGCCATCGCCTGAGTACGACTTGAGCAGATACACCGCACCCACTGATGGTGTCGCGTCTATCGAAACGGCCGCGAGTGCTCCCTGGACGGAGAGAGTATTCCTGACCGGCCTCAGTCCAAGCGACCATTCGACCACAGCTCGCCCGTCTGCGTCAGTCTGCACCTTTGACAGTTTGGTCCATGTTTGCCCGCCCACCCGCATGACCCAGCCGTGTTCACCAGTGATCGAGAAGGAAAGGGTCTCGCCTGCGACCGGCTTACCATTTCGATCGGTCAGTCTCACCACGGGTTTCACGACACTGCCGACGGTAGCGTTCGCATCCGGACTCGACACGACCACCAGCGTTGTCCCGGGTTCGATCACCTGATCCGGACCGGCGGGGGATTCGCTACAGCCCGTCTGGAGCAGAAAGAGACCGATTGTCATCAAGACGTGGACGGATCTGGCGTACATTGCTCCTCCTTTCTTGGATCGCAGCGAAATCGAGGTGAACAAGAGGGTTACTCCGTCACGGGCGTGAAAGGCTCACGCTTGCCTTCCCTGGTTGATGAGCCTTCCCCGCGGGCAACGGCGTATAGCAGTCGAGAAGACTCCAACGGCGGAAGGCAAACCGATGCGATTGAGAGCGCGAAGCGAAATCAGGGCGATTTTCGCTGCAGCCGTGGTCGTGCTGCCGATGCTCGCGTGCAAGGAGGCCGTGTCACCAGACCTGCCGGCAGCAATCAGCATCAGCGTCAAAGTCGCGGGGACATATCCGTACGACGGCGTTCAACTCGAAGTCGATGGCCGTCCGATGACGCTCCTTCTTCGTGAACCGAGTGTAGTCGTCAGAGGGCTGTCACCAGGCACGCATACCGTGGCGCTGGTTGGTCTTGCGGCAGACTGCCAAAACGATGGAGCAAACCCCGTCACAGTCGAGACCTCATCCGCGAATTTGTCCGGCGTCGAGTTTCGCGTGAGCTGCTTCGCATCCACAGGGGCAATCGCCATCGCGGTGTCGGTGTCCGGCTCCAGCAGACCCCTGCAGCTTCAGACGCTGGTGGACTCGGCTTCCCGCTTCTACGGCTACATCACTGTAGCCGGAAATACAAAGACAGTGCTCTATGG
>Ga0209998_10000516_pt1 | contig 10562 bp, 10 predicted proteins | sample EndophyteCoNSPM_FD_187576 | JGI IMG/M metagenome (GOLD analysis project Ga0209998, IMG submission 187576) | Arabidopsis thaliana rhizosphere microbial communities from the Joint Genome Institute, USA, that affect carbon cycling - Endophyte Co-N... | ecosystem: Host-associated > Plants > Roots >... | reverse complement strand
AGCCCGGCGAAGACGGTCGAGGGCGCGGTTGGTGGGGTGATCGTCGCGATTGCTGCCGCCTGGCTCTACGTGCTGCTGATCCTGAGGCCGGTGGCGCAGCTTTCGATGCTTCCCGTTACCCTCACGCTCTTCGCGATACTGATCTCCTGTGTCGCGCAGGTCGGTGATCTCGCCGAATCGCTCTTCAAGCGCGACGCCGGCGTCAAGGATTCATCGCGGCTGCTTCCCGGTCACGGTGGGATCCTGGACAGGTTCGACAGCCTGCTGTTCGTCCTTCCGGCAGCGTACGTTCTCCTCGGATACTTCCTGAAGGCAGCACCGGGATGAGCCGGCGCGGCGTTGCGATCCTCGGCTCGACCGGGTCGATCGGCACGACCGCATTGCGCGTGCTGTCGAGGCAGAAAGAGCGGTTCGACGTGACGGCGCTCACCGCGCACACGAACGCTCAGCTTCTCAGAGAGCAGGAAAGGGAATTTCATCCGCGCTACGTCGGTCTCGTGAACGGAAGTGAAACGGCGGACAGCGGATGGCACCGCGGCTCGGAGTGTCTCGTGCAGGCGGCAACGCGGGACGACACGGATATCGTTCTGAACGCTGTCGTTGGAGCAGCGGGCCTCGATGCAACACTGGCCGCCCTGCGCGCCGGGAAGCGAGTGGCTCTGGCGAACAAGGAGACCCTCGTTCTCGCCGGCGCGCTTGCGGAGCGCGCATGCGCTGAAGGCGGCGGAGAGATCGTGCCGGTGGACAGCGAGCACAGCGCGATACTGCAATGCATCGCGAGCCGTCCAACCGCCGATGTGAGGAGAATCATCCTCACCGCATCGGGCGGCCCGTTCAGAGGATGGAGTGACGATCAGCTCGAGGCCGCGACAGTCGAGGATGCGCTGCGACATCCCACCTGGAGCATGGGGCGAAAAATCACGATCGACAGCGCGACACTCGCCAACAAGGCGCTCGAAGTCATCGAGGCGCATTTTCTTTTCGGCCTGCCGTATGATCGGATCGATGTAGTGGTGCATCCTCAGAGCATCGTGCACTCGTTCGTCGAGTTCATCGACGGGAGCGTCGTCGCCCAGATGAGCGTGCCGACAATGGAACTGCCGGTGCTCTACGCGCTGACTCATCCCGAGCGCGCAGTGGACGATGGCCTTGCGCCCTTCGATCCGGTTGCCGTGTCTCCGCTCACCTTCGAGCCGGTCGATGCCGCGAGGTTTCCTGCCCTCCGGCTTGGAATCGAAGCCGGAAAACGCGGCGGCGCGGCGCCTGCGGTGTACAATGCAGCGAACGAGCAGGCGGTGGCGCTGTTTCTCGCCGGTCGAATGAGGTTCGGTGGCATACCGAAGGCGATCGAGAGCGCGCTGGCGACGCTCGGGGATTTACCTGGAGGGTCGCGTGACGAGCTGCTGGATGCTGATGCGGCAACGCGGCGACACGTAATGGAGCTCATCTGAGATGCTGGCATACATAGCACCGATTTTCGTTTTCGGACTCGTAGTGTTCGTTCACGAGCTTGGACATTTTCTGGCCGCGAAAGCGGTCGGCGTCTACACGCCGCGGTTCTCGATCGGTTTCGGGAAAGCGCTCTGGAGAAAACGGTGGGGTGAGACCGAATACATACTCGCCGCACTTCCAATTGGCGGATACGTGCGCATGGCGTCGCGCGACGATGAAGCGACCGCGTTTCTCGAAGGGGGAAGTGAGGCCGGTGCACAGCCGGCGAAAAGCGAATCGTATGATCCCGATGCGATGATGCCGTTCGGGCCGAAGCCGATCCCCGAGAACCGGTGGTTCGAGTCCAAGCCATTGCTCAGCCGGATGCTGATCCTCGTTTCCGGCGTGACGATGAACATCCTTCTCGCGCTCGTCGTGACGACGGGAATGTTCGTTCATTACGGGAACCCATATCTATCGACGACCGCGGATTCGTTGTTTGCGGGAAGGCCCGCTGCCGCAGCCGGCCTTCAGCACGGGGACAGCGTCGTAGCGATCGAAGGTCGGCCGGTTGACTGGGAAGCGCTCGTCGCGAAGGTCAGTGCATCCGCGGGCGTCCCGCTGCAGTTCGATGTGATTCGTGCCGGTCAACGGAGAGTGTTCACCGTCACTCCCGCTCATGACACTGCAACCAATCCATCCACCGGCAAGGTCGAGAGTGTCGGCCGAATCGGAATTCTGCCGATGCAGGGCGCTCGTCCGGTTGGATTCGGTGAGGCGGTTGTGTACGGATGGCGGTCGACATGGCGAATGGCGGGAACAGTGATCGATGCCCTGCACGGTCTTGCTACGCGCAAAGTGGCGGCGAGCGAGCTTGGCGGGCCGATCATGATCGCGCAGGCTTCGGTTCAGGCAGCAAGAAGCGGAATGGAGCACCTGCTCTTTCTCATCGCGTTGATTTCGACGAATCTCGCGGTTTTCAATCTGCTGCCGATCCCGGTGCTCGACGGAGGCCAGATAATCATCGGTCTTCTCGAGGGAATCAAAGGGAAGGCATTCAGTCTGAGAACGCGCGAGTACATCCTCCGGGCCGGGATCTTCGCTGTGCTGCTGCTGTTCGCTTTTGTCACCTACAACGATCTGCGGCGGCTTGTAGTATCGGTCGTGCAAAGTCTCGGATGAACCGCTCGTAGGAGTGTTGTTTAGGGTGGGGTGACTCTCTAAGTTTGTATGCTATGCTTTTTCCTGGGCTGGGTGCTCGGGTCGCGGCCGTTCGGGCCCGAATCGACGCCGCGGCGGAGAGGGGAGGGCATGGACAGAACGTCACTATCGTCGCAGTCACCAAGACGCATGGCCCTCAAGCCATTGAAGCCGCATACGCGGCAGGCGTCTACGATGTCGGCGAGAATCGGGTGCAGGAAGCTCTCGCAAAGATGGAGCAGGTGCCGGAGCCTGTCAGATGGCATCTCATCGGGCATCTGCAGCGCAACAAGGTAAAGTCGCTCGACGCCTTCTCCCTTTTTCACGCTCTGGACAGCTCACGGCTCGCCGATGCGGTCAACCGTTTCGGTGAAGAACGCGAGCGGCCGGTCGACGTGCTGGTTCAGGTGAATCCGGCGCGCGAAGAAACGAAAGGCGGGTTCGACCTGAATGAAATCGAGGGCGAAGCGGCGCGATTGAAAGGCATGAGTGGTTTGCGTGTGAGAGGAGCAATGACCATCGCGCGGCTCGGCGCGGACGAGGCCGAGCTGCGCGAGACTTTTGCGGCGGTGCGCGAAACGCGGCGAATTCTCGCCGATGCTGCGCACCCCGCAACCGAGCTCTCGATGGGAATGTCGGACGACTTCGAGATAGCGGTAGAGGAAGGAGCAACGATGGTGCGACTTGGATCAATTCTCTTCGGGGCGCGCGAACAATGATCGACGAGAGCTTTCACCTCACGTCGCTCGACGTTCGCAGGTATGACTTCGGCCGTTCGCTTCGCGGTTACAATCCTGAGAAGGTCGAGCAGTTTCGCGAGCAGGTCGCGGAGGAAATGGACCGCCTCGGGCGCATCAATGCCGACCTCGACACCAAGGCACGCAGCTTTCACGAGCAGCTGCGCGCTTTCCGCGAGCGCGACAAGGCGTTGAACGACGCACTCATATCCGCGCAACAGCTGCGCGCGGAAACAAGAGAGCAGGCAGAGCGTGAGGCGCAGCTGATCCTGAAGGAAGCGCAGGCAGAAGGCGAAAGGCTCGTCGAGGCTGCGCGCACAGAAGTGCGGCGGATGGAAGCGGAGCTCGATTCACTGGACCGGTCACGTCGCACGTACCTCTCGCAGATGCGCGCGCTTCTCGCGCGCCAGCTCTCGGAAGTGGAGGCCTCGGAAACGGGCCGGGACAGTCGCAGCGATCCGGCCTCGGCGGGCAATCAGTGACAGTCAATCAGGTCGAGTCCACGATGAAGACGAGATACCGCGAGCTGCCGACTGATGCGCCAGCCGATGAAATCGAGCGGGAGGTCCTGTCGCGGTGGGAAAGCGAGCAGTTGTTCGCGCGTGCCCAGGAGGCTTCGAAGGATCGGCCGCGTTACGTGTTCTTCGAAGGCCCTCCGACCGCCAACGGACGTCCTGGAATTCATCACATCTTCTCGCGGACCATCAAGGACCTTTTCTGCAGGCACCGGGCGATGCGGGGCTTTCACGTCGCGCGCAAAGCGGGATGGGACACGCACGGACTTCCTGTAGAGATAGAAGTCGAAAAACAGCTCGGAATCTCCGGCAAGCAGCAGATCGAGGAGATCGGAGTCGAGAAGTTCAACCAGCTTTGCCGCGAGAGCGTGTGGAAGTACAGAACCGACTGGGAAAAGCTGAGCGAGCGAATCGGATTCTGGCTCGACTACAGCGATCCTTACGTCACGTACTCGCACGATTACGTCGAGAGCGTGTGGTGGGCGCTGAAGACGCTGTTCGACAAGGAGCTATTGTATCGCGGTCACAAGATTCTTCCGTACTGCTCCCGCTGCGGAACGGCGCTTTCGGATATGGAAGTCAAGCAGGGCTACAAGGATGTAAAGGATCCGAGCGTCTACATAGCGCTGCATCTGGCCGGTGAAGAATCCGAGGGAATGTCGAGTCGCAGGATCCTAGTGTGGACCACGACGCCATGGACTCTCGTATCGAATGTCGCTCTCGCGGTCAATCCGGAGCTCGAGTATGTAGAGCTGCGCAAGCGATCCGCCCAACGTTCCGAGACAATCATCCTCGCGGCGTCGCGGGCGCACGCGGTGCTCGGCGATGATTACTCCGACCGATGGGAGACTGTCGGGCGTGTGCAGGGGTCCGAGCTGGTGGGGATGCGATATCGCCGGCCGCTCGACTGGGCGCCGTTCACGAAGGGCGAGCACGAGATCATCGTCGGCGAGAGCTTCGTGTCGGCCGAGGATGGAACCGGAGTGGTGCACATGGCTCCGGCGTTTGGCGCGGACGACTATGCAGCAGGGCGTCGAAGCGGCCTCGCATTCCTCCAGCCAGTCGACTTGAAGGGCGAGTTCCCGCCGGACATGCCCATCGTGGGGGGAATGTTCGTCAAGAAGGCCGATTCACTCATCGTCGAGGAGTTGAAGAGACGCGGCGTGCTCTGGAAATCGAGCACACTCGAGCACTCGTATCCGCATTGCTGGCGCTGTGACACGCCGCTTCTCTACTATGCGCGCACATCGTGGTTCGTGCGCACGAGCTCTTACAAGGACGCGATGCTCGCGCGGAATGCCCGTGTCGACTGGCATCCGCCGGAAACAGGCAGCGGGCGCTTCGGCGAGTGGCTGACGAACAACATCGACTGGGCGATCTCGCGCGATCGCTACTGGGGTACTCCGCTTCCGCTCTGGATCTGCGACCGCAACCCCGAACACGTCGAGGCCATCGGAAGCTTCGCCGAGCTGCATGAGAAATCAGGATGCGACATTGGCGAGGGATTCGATCCACACAAGCCCTGGATCGATGCGCACACATGGCAGTGCGGCGAATGCGAGGGCGTGATGCGGCGTGCTCCGGAAGTGATCGACACGTGGTTCGATTCCGGATCGATGCCGTTCGCGCAGTGGCACTATCCATTCGAGAACGCCGACAAGCTCGCGCGTAATTATCCAGCGGATTTCATCGCCGAAGGCGTCGATCAGACTCGCGGCTGGTTCTACTCGCTGCTCGCCATTGCGACCGGACTCGGGGAGTCACTGCCGCAGAACACACTGTCGCATCAGGCTCAGGCCGGAGATTCAGTCGATACTGCGCCCTACAGGTCTGTCGTCGTGAACGATCTCCTGCTCGACGCGAACGGGCTCAAGATGTCGAAGAGCAGGGGCAACGTCGTCGATCCCTGGAACGCGATTCCAAAGTTTGGTGCGGATGCCGTGCGGCTCTTTTTCGTGGCCGCCTCGCACGTCTGGGTTCCACGACGTTTCGATGAAGCCGTTATTCGCGATACCGCGGGAAGATTTCTGCTCACGTTCAAGAACGTATACAGCGGCATCTTCGCGCTTTACGCGAATTTCGGGTGGGAGCCGTCGGATGCCGATCCATCCATAGAGGACCGCGCGCCCATCGACCGGTGGATTCTGTCGCGTCTCGCCGCCGTCGAGCGGCAGGTGGATGCCGCGCTCGGCGAATACGATGCAACGACCGCTGCACGCCTCGTGATGAGCTTCTTCGTCGACGACGTATCCAACTGGTATGTACGCCTCAGTCGTCCGCGATTCTACGACGTCGACGGAGAAGACAACCGTGCCGCGTTCGCCACGCTGCATGAGGTTCTGGTTGTCACCTGCCGGCTGCTTGCGCCGTTCGCGCCGTTCGTCAGCGACTGGGTTCACAATGAGCTCACCGGTGACTCGGTTCATCTTGCGCCGTATGTGCGCCAGAAAGGGCAGCACGAGGATCGTGCTCTCGAAGCGGCGATGGAGCACATCCGCACCCTCTCGACCCTTGGCCGGGCAGCCCGTGAGGACGCGGGCGTGAGGGTCAGACAGCCCCTGGGCGAGATGGTATGCGTGGTCCCTCAAGTGGCGGCGCCGGGAAACGAAGTGACGAACTATGTCAAGGACCTCGTCCCTCTTCTCGCAGGTGAATTGAACGTAAAACAGATTAGCTTCCTGTCTTCGGCTCACGACCTCGTAAAGCTCGAGGCGAAGGCTAATTTCAGGAGTCTTGGCAAGAAGTTCGGGAAGGATACGCCGCTCGCGGCAAGCGCGGTGGCGGCGCTGGACAGCGACGCGCTGATGGCATTCGAGGGGGGAGAGCCCCTCGCCATCTCCGTCGGGAATGAATCGAGGGTGCTCGATCCGGAAGATCTGACCATCATCCGACGGGCGTCAGGCGATTTGATCGTAAAGGAGTCTTCGGGGTACTTCGCTGCGATCGATGCGAGCGTGACTCCGGAGCTCAGGAAGGAGGGGTTGGCTCGAGAGGTTGTCAGCCGGATCCAGAAGCTCAGAAAGGATTCGGGCCTGGCGGTGAGCGATAGAATCAGGCTCGTCGTCAGCGGCACCGAAGAGCTGGAAGCGGCGGTCCGGGGACATGAGAAGTGGATCGCCGACGAAGTGCTGGCAGTGAAGCTCGAGGTTGGTCACGACTCGGAAAATTCCAACGCGGGGCACTCGGTTGACATCGACGGTCATCCGGCTCGCATCGCAATAGAGAGGGCAGTCTAGATGGCACCAACGACCGCAGCAAAGAAGCAGAAGCCGATGAACAAGAAGAATCTCGAGCATTTCGAGAAGCGCCTTCTCGAGGAGAGAAAGCGCGTCCTGAAGGAGCTCGGACATTACGACGAGGCATTCGGATCGACGCCGCAGGGCGCTGATGGAAATCTGAGCGCCTACTCGTTCCACATGGCCGACCAGGGAACCGACGCGATGGAGCGCGAGAAGGCATTTCTCTTCGCGAGCCAGGAGGGACGGTTTCTCTGGCATCTGGACGAAGCGCTTCGCCGTCTTTACCGCTCACCCGAGACATTCGGCAAGTGTCACAACTGCGGGCAGGACATCGCCTACGAGCGTCTCGACGCGCTTCCCCACGCGCGTTACTGCATCGACTGCAAGCAGCGTGAGGAAGATGCAAAGAGGCAGGGCTAACACACCGCTCTTCTGGTCGGTACTGGCGCTCGTCGTCATCGCTGACGTAGTCACGAAAGCGATCGCCGTCTACGCGCTGGTACCGCAGCGAATTCCGCACGAGCTCTTCGGAGACACGGTCCGGTTCACGCTCGTCTACAATCCGGGGGCAGCCTTCGGGCTGCACCTGGGAGAGTACTCGCGCTGGATCTTCATGGTATTGACGATCGGAGCGCTGTTCATACTTGGCCGCCTTTATCGCGCTACGCGAGATGGCGATCTGGTGCGCACGCTGGCCATCTCGCTCGTTTGCGCCGGCGCGGTTGGCAACCTCATCGACCGCATCCGCTCGGCTCAGGGTGTCGTCGATTTCATAGATGTAGGAATCGGTGATGCACGGTGGCCGACGTTCAACGTCGCGGACATGGCAGTGAGTGTCGGCGCGTTCCTTCTCGCGTGGGTGCTGTGGGGAGAAGACAATGCGCCAGTTCGCGAGGAGGCAATAATCGCGGAAAGCGATGCACCTCCCGGGGTCTCGAGCATGGGCGCATCGCCAGCACCTGGCGGGGAAATCTGAGCGCCGGGGACCGGCATGAATTCATGATCGAGGCGGACGGAAACGTTCGCCTCGACTTGCTTGTGGCATCGCGTGCGGAGGTCTCCCGCACTCAGGCAGCGACGCTGATTGCAAATGGCAGAGTCACGGTGAACGGCAGGCGCGAGAAGGCCAGCTATCACCCGGTTGCCGGTGATGTCATCGTCATAGACGAGCCTCCCGTCGCGGGTCGCGCGATCACCGCCGAATCGATTCCGCTCGCTGTCGTCTACGAGGACGAATACCTGCTCGTGGTCGACAAGCCGGCGGGCATGGTCGTCCACCCCGCTCCGGGCAACTGGTCTGGAACTCTGGTGAACGCCTTGATGGGAAGGGGAAGTGACCTTTCTCCCGGATCATCTCCTGAACGCGCGGGAATCGTTCACCGGCTCGACAAGGAGACTTCGGGTCTTCTGCTCGTCGCAAAAACGGAGCGTGCTCACAGGATTCTTTCTTCCGCGATCTCGTCGCGCCGGGTGACGCGGCGTTATGCGGTGATGATCTGGGGTCATCTCGACGGCGATCATCTCACCGTTGAAAAGCCGCTCGCGAGAAGTCCGCGAGACCGAAAGCGCATGGCAATCGTCAATAACGGCAGGCAGGCGAAAACGGACTTCGTCCGTCTAGCCCGCTTTGGACCGGGAGACCTGTTGCGTGCGCACTTGCACACCGGGCGGACTCATCAGATTCGCGTTCACCTCGCGTCGGTCGGGCATCCAGTGATGGGTGACGACGTTTACGGCGGCGGAGGCGGACGACGAGTCGTTGGGCTCGCTTCGAAAAGGCATTTTCTGCATGCGGCGTGGCTCCAGCTCGTTCATCCAATAACTGGCACGCCGATGGACATCCGCTCACCCTTGCCCGACGATCTGAAGGCCTCTCTCCGCGTCATCGGAGAAGGCGAAGCCGTTGCGCAGGCAGAGGATCCTCTCGCCGCGCTCGGCTTCTATGACAAGTCTGGCTGATCCCGTCCTGAACGAAGACGAAGCGTTCGTGCCGCACGCTCCAGAGCCGGAGATGCGGCGGGTCCTCGTATTTGCCATTGCCGGACGCACTCGCTGCGCCGACGTCGACGAGGTGCGTGAAATAGTTCCGATTACGCCGACCATTCGTCTTCCAGGTGCCCCGCGCTTCGTGCGCGGTCTCATCAACCTGCGCGGCACGCTTGTGACGGTGCTCGATGCAGCGATGTGTCTGTATGGAGTTCCGGCGGACGGGCCCGAAGCGAGCGTTCTGCTCGTTGAAAGGCGCGGTCGTCTTGCGGGCGTGATTGTGGACGGCGTCTTCGACATTCAGTCGCTGCCGGCAGTTGAAGTGGAAGGAGGCGCGCGTCTCGATTTGCGCGCAATGGTCGAAACAGCTCTCGCCTGAGGAGGCATGGGGTGAACAACACAGTGCTCGTGTGCGATGACGCGGTATTCATGCGCACCATGATCGGAGACATTCTCACGCAGGCGGGGCTCGAGGTAGTCGGCGAGGCCGACTCGGGCGCGTCCGCGGTGGAGAAGTACAAGGCGCTCAAGCCCGACCTTGTGACGATGGACATCATCATGCCGGAGATGGGCGGCATCGAAGCGGTGAAGGCGATAACCGATTTCGACCCTCAGGCCCGCGTGCTTATGTGCAGCGCGATGGGGCAGCAGGCGCTCGTTGCAGAGGCGATTCAGGCGGGCGCGAAGGATTTCGTAGTCAAGCCGTTTCAGCCAAGCCGTGTTCTCGAAGCAGTGCAGAGGGTGCTCGGGTAAGTGAACACCCAGCGCTACGCGGAGCTCTTCAGGGCCGAAGCGCGAGAGCGCCTGGCGGAGATGAATACATCTCTGCTCGCTCTCGAGCGCGGTGAAGGTGCGGACCGCGTAGCCGAGCTCTTCCGCGCAGTGCACACAGTGAAGGGAATGAGCGCTGCGATGGGATATGTCCCCGTGCGTGACTTGTCGCACGCTCTGGAAACTCTTCTCGATCTGCTTCGCCGCGGCGCGATGCCTGTCACGCCCGCGGTCATCGAGACTCTTTTCGAGTCTGTCGACACGCTCGAATCCGCAATCGTGTCCGTGTCAGTGGACGCGAACGAGCCGATCGACGTTTCCGGCGCAGTGGCGTCGATCGAAGCGATGAGCACCGCGGCGGAGGCCGAAACGGCCGCGACGAACCCGACGATGGAGTGGCCGGTAACTCGGCAAACCGACCAGACGCCGTCCGCTCCGCGGCCGGTGAGCCGGCCGACTCCGCTCGTCACATCGGCGATACAGGTGCCTGTCGCGATCGACAAAGCCCACAGATTCGTTCGCGTCGACGCTGCGAGGCTCGACACTCTCATGACGCTGATCGGCGAGCTCGTCATCGCCCGTGGCCGCCTTCAGGATGTCTCGCGTAAAGTCGCAAATCCGACTCTTTCGGAAATCGTCTTGAACGCGTCACGGCTCATCGGCAGTCTGCAGACCGAGATCAC
>Ga0209998_10000512_pt1 | contig 10608 bp, 6 predicted proteins | sample EndophyteCoNSPM_FD_187576 | JGI IMG/M metagenome (GOLD analysis project Ga0209998, IMG submission 187576) | Arabidopsis thaliana rhizosphere microbial communities from the Joint Genome Institute, USA, that affect carbon cycling - Endophyte Co-N... | ecosystem: Host-associated > Plants > Roots >... | reverse complement strand
CGCTCCGGATCGAGGGGCCGTGGCACCGGGCCTGCGCGCCCTCATCGGCGAGACGGTGGCGGGCTTCACGATGCTCGCCCGCGAGGAACGGCCGCGGTCGGTGGTGGTGCTGCTCGGCTCTGCCGCCGTCCTGTGGGGCGCCCTCGATGTGCTTCTCGTCGTCCTGGCCATCGATGCACTGTCGATGGGTCAGTCCGGGGTCGGCTTTCTGAACGCGGCCATCGGCGCCGGTGGCATGGTCGGGGCGGGGCTATCGGCATTCCTGATTGGGCGTTCTCGGCTGGCCGCTCCATTCGGTGCTGGGCTCCTGCTGTGGGGCGGCGCGCTCGCCGCGATCGGACTCTTGCCGCTTCCGCTGGTGGCAATGCTGCTGCTGGCGCTGGCCGGTATGGGGCGAGTGGTGATGGAGGTCGCGGGGCGGACGCTTCTCCAGCGGGTGTCGCCGGATGCGCTCCTGAGCCGGGTCTTCGGGGTGCTGGAAGGGATCCACAACGGCTCGCTGGCGATCGGCTCGATCGTCGCCCCGGCGCTCCTTGCCGTCGCTGGCACGGGCGGCGCTTTCATCGCGGCGGGGGTGACCTTGATCGGCTTCACCGCGCTTAGCTGGCGCCGTCTGCTCCGCACGGACGCCGCCGGCACGGTGCGACCCCGCGAGCTGATGGCGCTCATCGGCGTGCCCTTCTTCGCCCTGCTCTCCGGGCAGGCCCTCGAGCGGCTCGCCGCGGCGCTCATCCCGGTCTCCGCCCGAGAGGGCAGTCGGATCATCACCCAGGGCCAGCTCGGCGACCGCTTCTACATCATCGCCAGCGGAGAGGTGCAGATCGACGTGGATGGCGCTCCGGTGCGCACGCTGGGACGGGGCAGCTCATTCGGTGAGATAGCGCTGCTCCACGACATCCCACGAACGGCATCGGTCACCGCGTTGACGCCGGTGGAGCTGCTTGCGCTGGATCGGCATCATTTCGTCGAGACCGTCACCGGACAGCCTGCCGCGGCGGAGGCCGCGGAGGCGGTGATCCACGCCCATCTGGTGGCAGCTGGCGATGAAGGGAGTGAGACCGATGCGGGCGCGTGACCTGGGCATCGCGGTCGGGACGCTCCCCACCGGCCCGCTGAACGCGGTCACCGACGTGGCGGGCGTCCGCGTCGGACATACGACCCTTGTTTCCGGCGATGGCCCATTGGTCGTCGGGGAAGGCCCCGTCCGCACCGGGGTCACCGTCATCCTCCCGCACGCCGATGACCCCCGCCCCGAGCCGGTCTTCGCGGGCAGCCATACCCTCAACGGCAATGGCGAGATGACCGGCCTCGAATGGGTGCGCGAGTCCGGGATGCTGACCACTCCCATCGGCCTCACCAACACCCACAGCGTCGGCGTGGTGCGGGACGCGCTGGTCGCTGCCAGCGTGGCGGGAGACGACCGCGTTGCCCTCTGGTCGCTTCCGGTGGTGGCGGAGACCTGGGACGGCTACCTGAACGACGTGAACGGACAGCATGTCCGCCCTGAGCACGTTTTCAGCGCTCTTGACGCCGCAAGCGGTGGGCAGGTCGCCGAGGGCAGCGTCGGCGGCGGGACCGGGATGAAGGCCTTTGGCTTCAAGGCAGGCATCGGCACCGCCTCGCGCCGGGTGGGGGACGAGCACGGCGGCTACACCGTGGGAGTCCTGGTGCAGGCAAACCACGGGCGTCGGGATCGGTTCGCGGTCGATGGCGTCCCGGTCGGCCGTGAGATCACGCAGGACGAGATTCCCGGGCCTGACAGAGGGTCGGCGGACGCGGGCTCGATCATCGGGGTGGTGGCCACCGACGCGCCGCTCCTGCCGCACCAGTGCCGGCGCCTGGCCCAGCGCGCATCGCTTGGCGTGGCGCGAGGAGGCGGGGGCGGCGAGAGCAGCAGCGGCGACATCTTCCTGGCCTTCGCCACCGGCAACCGTGGCCTGCAGCCGGACGACACCGCGGACGCCGCGGCGACCATCGGCCTGACGATGCTGACCGACGATCACCTCGACGACCTGTACTGGGCCACCATCGAGGCCACTGAAGAGGCGGTCCTCAACGCCATGCTGGCGGCAGAGACGATGACCGGCCGGGACGGGATCACCTTCCACGCCCTGCCGCAGGAACGCCTGGTCGAGGTGATGCGCCGATATGGACGCCTCGCCTAGAGGCGCATCGCCTCGCGGATGGCGGTGACATCGGCTGGCACGGTCACCGCGGCCTCGCCGCCGACGATGATCTCCGGGTCCTTCAGGCCGTGGCCAGTGAGGACGCACACCACCGATTCGGAGCGGTCGAGGCGCCCTTCTGCCGCAAGCCGCGCGACACCGGCCGCGCCGGCAGCCGATGCCGGCTCGCAGAAGATCCCTTCGAGGCGAGCGATGCGCAGCTGCATGGCGAGGATGTCCTCGTCGCTGACCGCCTCGATCAGCCCATCGGACTCATCGCGAGCCGCGACAGCGCCCTGCCACGACGCCGGATTGCCAATGCGGATCGCGGTCGCCACCGTCTCCGGCGCCTCGACCGGCGCGCGGAGCACGATCGGCGCGGCGCCCTGGGCCTGGAAGCCAAGCATGCGGGGTCGCGGGCCATCGGTGCGGCCGGAGGCGGCGTACCGGACGAAGCCGGCCCAATAGGCCGTGATGTTGCCGGCGTTGCCGACCGGCAGCGCGACGGCGTCCGGCGCGCTGCCAAGCTCGTCGACGACCTCGAAGGCGCCGGTCTGCTGGCCCGCGATGCGGTCCGGGTTCACCGAGTTGACGACCGCGACGCCCTCCTCATCTCCGAGCGCGCGGACCGCGGTGAGCGCCTGGTCGAAGTTGCCATCGACCAGGATCAGCCGCGCTCCGGCGGCCAGCGCCTGTGCCAGCTTGCCGCTCGCGACGTTGCCGGCCGGAAGGACCACGAAGCACGGCAATCCCGCGGCGGCGGCATACGCGGCAGCCGATGCGGCGGTATTCCCGGTTGACGCGCAGACGACGGCTCGCGAGCCGGCGGCCACGGCCCGATTGATCGCCAGCACCATGCCGCGGTCCTTGAACGATCCGGTCGGGTTGGTGCCCTCGAACTTCAGATGCAGGTTGTCGAGCCCCAGCTCCGCCCCCAGTCGCGCCGCGTGGATGAGCGGCGTGCCGCCTTCACCCAGGGTGATCGGGAATGCCTCGTCCGGACGGGCCAGAAGATCGCGGTATCGCTCCAGGAGGGCCAGCTGCGGCGCCATCTAGCTGGTGAGCGCCTCTCGCACGATTCGCGCCTGCTCGATGTGGTGCGCCGCCGGGTAGCCCTCGGCCGGCCGGGAGCGCTCGGGACGGCTGATGTCCCCCAGCGGGATCCGGAAGGGGACGAGGTGACGGATCTTGGGCAGCACGAACTTGCGCGCGCCCATGTTGCGCGGCTCCTCCTGGACCCAGGCCACGTGCTCCACCCCGGGGTACCGGGACAGGACCGCCTCGAGATCGTCGGTCGGGAAGGGATACAGCCGCTCGCAGCGCACGATCGCCAGGTCGGCCTGCTCCGCTCGCAGCTCGGAGGTGGCAAGGTCGTAATAGACCTTGCCGCTGCACAGGATCACGCGCCGAACGGCGTCCGGAGCGGTCACCGCGGGGTCGTCCAGGACCGATGCGAAGGCTCCATCGGTCAGGTCGGCCAGCCGCGACGCTGCCTGCGGCAGCCGGAGCAGCGACTTGGGGGTCATCACCACCATCGGCCGCATGTCGCCGTGGCGCGCCTGGCGGCGCAGCACGTGGAAGTACTGCGCCGGGGTGGTCGGATAGACGACGCGGATGTTCCCCTCCGCGCCGAGCGCCAGGAATCGCTCGAGCCGGGCCGATGAGTGCTCCGGGCCTGATCCCTCGTAGCCGTGTGGCAGGAGCAACGTCAGGCGTGAGGTCTGCCGCCACTTGGCGAGTCCGGCAATGATGAACTGGTCGACGATGATCTCCGCCCCGTTGACGAAGTCGCCGTACTGCGCCTCCCACAGCACGAGCGCCTCGGGCGCGGTGGTGGCGTACCCGTACTCGAAACCGAGGCAGGCGTACTCGGAGAGCGGGCTGTTGTGCAGCTCAAAGCTCGCCCTGGCGCCGGGGAGATGCTGGATCGGGACGTGGAGCGCACCGTTCTCGGCGTCGTGCAGCGCCAGGTGGCGCTGGCTGAAGGTGCCGCGCACGGTGTCCTGGCCGGTCAGGCGAATGGGGCTGCCCTCGAGCAGCAGCGAGCCGAAGGCGAGGGCCTCGGCGTGCGCCCACTCGATGTGGGGATCGGGGTCGTCGAGGGCCGCCAGCCGGCGCTCGAGCTGTTTCGCCAGCTTCGCGTTGACGCTGAAGCCCTCCGGCGTGGCCAGGAGGGCGGCGTTCACCCCGCGCAGCACCTTGGCCTTGACGGCGGTCGCCGGCTCGGCCGATTCCTCGGCCGAGATGGCCTCCTCGCCGCGGTCGAGCTGTGGCTCGGCGTGCCGGCGGCGTACCGCAGCCTGGCGAGCGGCGAGGTCCTTGGCCACGGCCCTGGCCCTTCCATCTGCGTCCTCGGCCGACACGACGCCGGCGTCGACCAGGCTCGACTGGTAGAGCTCCCGCACGCTGGGATGCTCGGCGATGGCCGTGTACATGCGCGGCTGGGTGTAGGCCGGCTCGTCACCCTCGTTGTGGCCGTAGCGCCGGTAGCCGACGAGGTCGATCACGACGTCCCCGTGGAACTTCTCGCGGTACATCCAGGCCAGCCGTGCGGCAGCGAGGCAGGCCTCCGCATCGTCGGCGTTGACGTGGATGATCGGTGCGTCGAAGCCCTTGGCCAGGTCGCTGGAGTAGACCGTCGAGCGCGCCTCGGACGGCTCGGTGGTGAAGCCGACCTGGTTGTTCGCGATCAGGTGCAGCGTGCCGCCGGTGCGATAGCCCTCAAGGCGGGCCATGTTGAACGTCTCCGCCACGACGCCCTGCGCGGCGAAGGCCGCGTCGCCGTGGATCAGGATCGGGACGGTGCGGTCAGGGTCCACCGTCGCGACCGCGGCGGTTCGATCCGACTGCTGGGCGCGTGCATGACCCTCCACGACCGGGTTGACCGCTTCGAGGTGGCTGGGATTGGGTGCGACGGTGATCCTCACCGCCGTTCCGTCCGAGGTGTTGAAGGTCCCCTGCGCGCCGAGGTGGTACTTCACGTCGTCCAGCCCACCCTTGGGGACAAGGCCGTCGGTCCCGCCACGCCCGGCCTCGAACTCGACGAGGATCGCCTCGTAGGTCACGCCGACGATGTGCGCGAGGACATTGAGCCGCCCGCGGTGCGCCATCCCGATGACCGCGTCGGTGGCTCCGGCAGCTCCGGCACCCGCCAGCAGGGCGTCGAGCATGGGCACCATCGTGTCGAGGCCCTCGATGCTGAACCGCTTCTGGCCGAGGTAGGCCTTGTGCAGGAACCGCTCCAGGCCCTCCACCACGGTCAGCCGCTCGAGCAGGGCGCGCCGCTCCTCCGCGCTCATCTGGGGCCGATGCGCCCCGGACTCGATCGCCTGCCGCAGCCAGTCCCGCTCGTCGTGGCTGGCGATGTGCTCGACCTCGTACGCGATCGAGCCGCAGTAGGTTGCCCGCAGGAAGGGGAGCGCCTCGGCCAGGGTTGCGCCGGGAACGCCGACGCGCAGCAGGTCCGCCGGAACGCGCGACATCGCCTCGTCGGTGAGCCCCAGCAGGCCTGGATCGAGCGCGGGATCGCCGACCGGCTCGCTGCCCAGCGGGTCGAGCTTCGCAGCCAGGTGACCGAAGGACCGATACGCCCTGACCAGCGCCATGGCGGCGGCGACCGCGCGCAGGTCGCCGCCGCTCGTCGGCGCGGGCGACGCGGCCGCCGACGACGGCGTCCCCTCGGCCATCGGCCGCAGCCCGAGCGACTCGTAGAAGCCGTCCGCCCCCTGCAGCAACCCATCGATGCGACCCAGGAACGCGCCCGACTCCGCTCCCTGGATCACGCGGTGGTCGTAGGTCGAGCTGATCGTCATGACCCGGGCAGTGCCCACGCTGCGAATCGCCCCGGTGGCCAGGATGGCGCCCTGGCCGGGCATCAGCCGCGCAACCGAGGCGGTCGTGCCCAGCGTGCCGGGGTTGGTGAGGGTGATGGTTGCGCCGGCCATGTCGTCGGGAGCGAGGCGATTGGCGCGAGCCTTCTCGACCAGCTCCTCGTAGCGAGCGTGAAACTCCTCGAACGTCATCGCGTGCGCGTCGCGGATCACCGGCACGACCAGGAAGCGGCCGCCATCGGGCCGTTCCACGTCCACCGCCAGCCCGAGGTTGACGCCGCCGGGATCGACGCGATGCGGGACTCCATCGGCCTCCAGGTATGAGGCGTTCATGCCCGGCTGCTCGCCCGCGGCCCGCGCGATGGCGAAGCCGATCAGGTGGGTGAAGCTGACGCGACGTGGTGCCAGCCGTGCCAGCAGTTCCCGGCGCCGTGCCTCGAGGACGGCAACCTCGACGTCGCGAAAGCTCGTCGCAGTGGGCACGGCCAGCGAGGCGGTCATGTTGCGGGCGAGCCGCGCCGCCGGACCACGGAGCAGGGAGGCTCCCTCGGGGAGCGGCGCCGGCGCGGCCGGCTCCGGTGGGGGCGCCGATGCCTGTGGCACTGACGCAGCGGTTGGCGCGCCCTCGGCGGGCGAGGGAATGACCGGCTCGAAGAGCGCCCGCCACTCGGGATCGACCGAGGTCGGGTCGGCGAGCCAGCGCTCCTGCATCTCGGCGATATAGCCGGCATTCACCCCTTCAAGGGCGCGGTCGATCGGGGAGCTGTCGTTGGGGTCGTCCGGCTGCATGGCGAACTAAGGATACGGGCGCAGTAGTACTTCTATGCGCGACCAGCACTCTCCCGGTCGGTAGACCGGTGCCGGTATGGCGGCCGTAATGGGTGTGACAGACACACGATTTCGCCAAACGAGGATCAGCCATTGAATGCGGCAGGGATGGCGGCACTGCGTCGCAACGCCTCGGACGAGGTTGATCGGCTCGGCCTGACGTCCTTGCTGAGGACCGCGATCGTCCTGGGACTGCCGGTCTACGGTCTCCTCTTCGGCTTGTGGTATGTCACCGGCTGGGGAGGCCCCGAGCTCCGGGCCGCGTTGACGCCCGTCGCGTTCGTCCCGATCCTCCTCTTCGTCACCGCCGTCGCCTTCCGGGTGTCACGCGTCGCAATCAGTGCAGCCGCGCGGCGTGCCTGGACGTTCATCGGGCTTGGCTTCGCGGCGTATGCGCTCGGCAACCTGATCTGGTTCTACTACGGTGTCACCGGTCAGCAGATTCCCTTTCCCTCGATGGCCGATGGTGCGTTCCTGGCCTTCTTCCCGCTGCTGCTGATCGGCCTCACGCTCCTGCCACGCGAACGCCCCGAGGCGGTCCTGCGCTCCGTGCTGGACATGCTCCTGGTCATGGTCGGTGCCGGCGTGCTCGTCTGGTGGCTGGTCCTCGGGCCGGTGGTGGCAGCGACCGGGGGCTATCCGGGGACGATCGTGCTCGTTGCCATCGCATATCCGGTGGGCGACCTGGTGGTCCTCTTCGCTCTGCTGGTCGCCCTGCTCGGTCGCCTGACCGAGACGCCGCGAACGGTCCTGGTCCTGCTCGCCGTCGGCCTGGCCGTCAATGTTGGGGCCGATCTCGTCTACTCCCGCCTCTCGCTGGAGGCTGGCTACACATCCGGGTTGTGGTCCGAGATGGCCTACCTCTTCGTGTGGATCGCCATGGGGACCGCCGCCGTGATCCAGGGCACGTCCGCGAGTCGCACCGGCTCCGGGGACAAAGCTCTCTCTTTGCGACCCATCACCTTGCTGCCCTACATCGCCGTCGCGGCGGTCTATATCCCGCTGGCCGTCTCCTCTTTCACCGGTGACGGGAGCGACCGCGTGCTGGTTTCCGGCGCGATCGTGGCGACTCTGCTCGTCGTGGCTCGCCAGGTGCACACCGCCCGCCAGAACGCATCGCTGATGACCCAGCGGGCGTCGGCCCGCGAGGCGGCTCGGTTCCAGACGCTGATCAAGAACGCTTCGGACGTCATCCTCGTGACCGATCCAGACGGCCTGATCCAGTTCGCCACCCCTTCGGCAGAGCCGCTCTTCGGGCGGGCCATCGTCGACCTCGAAAGCTCGGCGATCGCCGAGCTGGTTACTCCAGCCGAGGCGCCGATGGTCCGCGCCATGCTCGCGGCCGCGACCCAGCGCCCGGGCGTCTCCGCCCCGTTGGTGTTCGAAGTGGCCGGATCTGAGGAGCGGTGGGTCGAGATGCGCGTCTCGAACCTGCTCGACGACGAGCTCATCTCGGGCCTGGTCGCGACGATTCACGACATCACGGAGCGGCGCGCCTTCGAGCATCAGCTCGAGTCGCAGGCCCTGCACGACCCGCTGACGGGGCTCGCGAACCGCGTCCTCTTCGCCGACCGCGTCGAGCAGGCGATCGTGCGAGCCCAGCGCTCGAAGCGGCCCCCCGCCCTCCTGTACATCGACCTCGACGACTTCAAGCGCATCAACGACACCCTGGGCCATTCGGCGGGGGACGAGGTCCTGGTGCAGGTTGCCCAGCGCGTGAAGAGCACGATTCGGGGCGAGGACACCGCCGGTCGCCTTGGAGGCGACGAGTTCTCGGTCCTGATCGACGAGACTGCCACCGAGGACGAGGCGGTGACGCTGGCGAACCGGCTTGTCGCGGCGTTCAGCCTTCCGTTCGAGGCGGCAGGCGCGAGCGTCTCGTTGACGTGCACCATCGGCATCCACCGGTCAGCGCGCCTCGACGTGCCGGCGGATGATCTCCTGCGGAACGCGGACATCGCCATGTACGTCGCCAAGCGGGACGCCCGGGGCGGCCACGTCGTCTTCCAGGAGGCGATGTACGCCGACACCGTGGATCGAGTGCGCCTCGAGACCGACCTGCGCATTGCCCTTGATCGTGGTGAGCTGCGGCTCCTCTACCAGCCCATCGTGTCGACCGCCGACGGCAGCCTGAAGGGTGTCGAGGCGCTGCTCCGATGGGACCACCCCGAACGGGGCCTGGTGATGCCGACCGAGTTCATCCCCGTTGCCGAGCGATCCGGCGAGATCCGGACGATCGGCCGCTGGGTGCTCGAAGAGGCATGCCGCACCGTGCGCGGGTGGAGTTCCTTCGACGGCGACGCGTTGATTCTCAACGTCAATGTGTCCGTGGTGCAGCTCGAGGCGGGCTTCGTCGCCCAGGTCACCTCAATCCTGAAGGAGAGCGGGCTGCCTCCCGGGCAGCTGGTGATCGAGATCACAGAGAGCGTCTTCTCCGAGGATCGCGCGGAGGTCGTCGACATCCTGATCGAGCTCCGGCGCCTGGGCGTGCGCGTCTCGATCGACGATTTCGGCACGGGATACTCGTCCCTGAGCCGGCTTCGAGACCTCCCGGTCGATGAGCTGAAGATCGATCGCTCCTTCGTGGCGCAGCTCGGCGGCCCGGTCGACGGCAGCCTGGTGTCCACCATCGTTCACCTGGCACAGGAGCTCTCGCTCGGCACCGTCGCTGAAGGGGTCGAGCAGCAGGCCCAGATGGATCGTCTGAGGGAGCTGGGCTGCGTCCTGGCGCAGGGGTACCTCATTGCCTGGCCCAGCGAGGCCGCCGTCATCGAGGAGATGCTGCGCACCGAACGCCGCTACGGGATGAGCCCCGCCGCCTAGCCGGGCTACAGGATTCGCCGCACGACCAGCTGGGAGCCTCTCGGCCGGTCGACCTCGTGGAAGCCGGCGCGCTGGAACATCGCCAGCGTGCCGGTGAACAGGTTCGCGGCCGGGTGCCGCCCTCCCGTTGTGTCCACCGGGTAGGCCTCGAGGTGCCTCGCGCCGCGAGCCTTCGCGTGCCTGACTGCACCCTTCAGCAGCTCGTTGGCGACTCCCTTGCCGCGTTCGGCGCGCGGGATCCAGAAGCAGACGACGGACCAAACGCGCTCATCCGCCGCCTCCTCCGGGGCGGGACCGATGCGCCGTGAGCGAAGGATCCGCCCGTACTGGGGGCGTGGCGCGACGCTGATCCAGCCGACCGGGGTGCCGTCACGGTACGCGAGCAGCCCGGGCTCGGAGCCCGCCTCCACGAGCTCGTGCATCAGCGATCGGTTCCCCGCGCCGTGCTCCTCGATGCCGTGGCTGAAGTCAGCCGCGGTCTGCCGCCACCAGGTGCACCAGCAGTTCGAGAAGGCGCCGCTCGGACCGAAGAAGGCGGCCAGGTCCTGCCAGCGGTCGGCGCTGACCGGGTGGATCTCGAGGCTCATTCGGCGCGGCGCCTCAGCTCAGCAGCTCGACGACCAGCACGAAGACCCACCACAGCGCAACGAGCGCCCCGATGACGAGGGCGATGGCGAGCAGCGTGCGCAGACAGCCCGGCCTGGGTAACGGCTGCTCCTCGGGCCGATGATCGCGCGCTCGCTCCCCGTCAAGGGCGCCTCCGTACTCCGGACTGGCTCCGGGTGGGCCGCCACCTACCCCGCCGGAGCCCCAGTCGGACCCCTCGCTCACGACGTGGTGGAGCCCTCGTCCGGCTCCCCTGCATCCGGGGCGGCGTCGGCCGGCATCGCCGGTGGAGCGGCGTCGGTCTGGCTGGACCAGGCCGGCGCACGGGGCTCCCGGAAGGTCAGGCCTCGCAGCAG
>Ga0209998_10000508_pt1 | contig 10636 bp, 8 predicted proteins | sample EndophyteCoNSPM_FD_187576 | JGI IMG/M metagenome (GOLD analysis project Ga0209998, IMG submission 187576) | Arabidopsis thaliana rhizosphere microbial communities from the Joint Genome Institute, USA, that affect carbon cycling - Endophyte Co-N... | ecosystem: Host-associated > Plants > Roots >... | reverse complement strand
AAAAAAAAAAAAAAAGGTCCATCAGGTTTTGCCCTGCCATCTCCGGCGAAGCTCCATATCCGTGAGACTGGATCACTGTAATTCACAGAAGTCCATTTGGACCTCTCCTTTTAGTCGAGTATGTAAACAACCTCTCCTTTCAGTCGAGTTCCCTCTTTTATAAGAGTAATAAATTACGTTGGACCTCTCGCAACAAGTGCTCGAGTAATAAATACCTCTCCTTTTAGTCGAGTCATTTATACCTCTCGGGAGTAGGGGCTTTGTTCTGGGGGGGCCGACTTGCGCTGCTTTAGAAGGGAGATAATTTCATAAAGTAACTCTCTCTATCTATCCTTAGAAGTAGGGCGATAGAAAGTCAATATGAGATTTGCGTTGGTTTTTCCAACGAAACAAAGCATTATCATTCGGAAGGCTCAGTCCCAACTCGGACTTCCATGATGGGAAGAACCTCCGCACTACGGCGCTCCAATGAACAAGAGTTCTCCGCCTTAGTATATTTAGAAGAGTGGTCGGGAGTTACATTCGTAACTTAATGTTATGTTCATGCATTATATCTTTCTTTCCAAGAGTACTACCTGTACGTAGTCTATGTATGGGGAGCATACTTGACAGGAAATAGACACAAGCGGTAGAGAGGTCCCCCACTTCGATTCCCGCCCCGTTCGCATCTCCGATCCAAGATAAGGGTTTTAAATACGTTACTTTTCGGTCCGGAGCCGGCTGGTAATGGGCTTACTTACCTTGCTTGTGGACCAGCTGCGGAGCTAACCTTTCTTTGTTCTATTGGTTTGGTGGTTGCTACCAAGACGATTTATTTATGCCCATCAAAGAACCTCGAGATGCTAATCCACGAAAAACGATACGAGAAATTCGAAAGAACTCAGATACAGAACGAGGGCGACCGTGGAAATACATCGGTTTCTGACTCGTGCAAAGGAACTATTTCTTGGCAACTTGGACAACTTATAACAATGTTTGTCCCGCATATCACTAGGAAGATCGGGATCTTTACAAAAGGCTTTATAAAGCTTTCGTCTCAATTCAAATTTAGCCGCGAGCAATCTACGTTTGTGATCTCTACTATTTTGCTTCTACGACATCTTACTGAGTTTCCCCCTCATCTTTTTGCAAAAAACCGCTCCACAGTGGTAAAGTCTCATCTTGTGTGTTGGCCGAAGTGATAATAGTCACATTGAACCCCCGAATATGTTCGAAGATCTCGAAATGATCTTCCAGTTCCGGGGAGAATTCGCAAAACTCCGTTTCCATCGAGAATTGAATGGAGTTTTTCCGTATTTCGACCGGAAAATCTAATAGAGACATTACTGTCGAGATTCTGACCGAAAAATTAGACATTCCATGCCCTCGGAGAGTGCTTTGTCGTGCTAGGTCACTTACATATCCTTTGTCTTTATTTGACCCCAAGAATGGATTAGATCGAAAGGACTTTCCTGTCGAACCCCTTTGTGTCTGTATGAATTTCTGACCGCGCGGAATCTCCATAGCCAATTTTCCATTTTTTATTATGAAATTATAGGGTGCCTTTGGTACTACTCTTATTTCACACGATCCAGGAACTTCCATAACGTTGGCGTGATTCGGTTTGAGCAACGGATCTTGACGTGATACATCTTCGTAATGAAAATTGAGTGGAAACATGAGTTGGCTTTTACAGTATCTATAGAATAAGCTGACTCCTCCTACTCCTCCTTTCCGAAAAGATCATCCTTGGTCCTTTTGACATAAGATTCTCGGCCCGCTTTCTCCCCATCCTCACAAGCCAACCTGACAGCCTCGCAAGATAACACGTACAAAGACAGATCAGATCAAAGGGTTACTCCCAGCAACATTACTAACACTTTACTGAACTAATGAACATCCATATAACTTTCCTTCACTAATTTCTTTAGACGGACTTCCCTCTTCTCTTATTACAGTTAGAACGGATTGAAAAAACAACTTACACATTTGGCACAAAGCGGCCCCATTACAAACAGGAGCGGCGGGACCGGGACCTCCACTAGATTTAGGGAGGCAGATTGCCCAAACAAAGCACTTCACTCTTATCTTATCTTATAGTGAAATTCCAGATCAAAACCAAACAAAGCACGCGTCTTCTTAACTAACTATTTAGTTAGATTCCAGATGACAACCATTCTACAAGACAAAGACGATTCAAGAAGCCGTGCCTTGAAGAAAAAACGATTCCAAATTACAAAACATTCGAAATGACCTCCTCCCAATAATCTAAGAGCTACAACGCAGCGCAAAGAAGCGAGTGAATTCGATGGATTGAGCTCCAAACATCCATACCACTTTCCTTCACTAATTAGCTGGACTTCGAAACATAGGAATCAAACTGGGAGAACAAGACATAGGAGAAGACAGATTTCGCACCTACATGATAGTGCCAGTTACGCACGTACTTTATGTGAGTCAAGCCAGAAAGCAGTGGGAAAACATCACGCTACAATACAACAGTACGTAGGTTCCAATCCACGAAAGGAATACAGGCGTACCGAGGGAGCACATAGCTAGTCTTATATGGAAGGAAAAGCACAAGCCTTACCCCGAGAAACCCCATGCTAGAATAGGCCTATGCACTCCCATACAGCGAAGGAAATCAGATCGAGCATGCAAAAATTCATAATAAATGTATCATAATTCAAGGCAGAAATCCCATCGAGCATGCAAAAATTCTCAATTCAAGGTGGAAAACACCTCCATCTATTCAAGGCGGAAAATCGCATCCAGGTAAGAGTGCAAAAATTCAACTACTGCATGAAAATTAGAGGGAAGGAAGCAAGTTAATAATCGCATATCATTCCTTTTTGACATCACGATTTCAGAGACATTCATAGCTCAGGAATCCACCATTAAATAAGGCTCCCAATGCCCACTCAATTATTTGAGTCGTTTCAAAGAAGGAGATGAAAGCGAGTCCAGGAAGGTCGTTTTGTTTGAAGTTGATCAGTCTAATATATCTCCCTCCGCCCTTGGCTCATAGGTAGCTCTGGAAGTTGGGATGTTTGCAATTCTAAATGGAGGGATTGGGAAGGAAGAGTGATCAATGCCAGCTAAGGTTGTTAGGTATCTTTGAAAGAGTAGCGTTACAGTTCATGTCAAATAAGAGTGGTGGGAATTCCATCTCAAAGAAGAGTGTTGGTCCAGTCCATCTCAAAGTTTGAGGACTCAAAGTATGGTTCAAAATCTGAGGTATGAGTTGAGGATGGGCTATGTTGCCACTGCGAGGTCGTTCTTCTGTTTAGGTCTCCCTCCGGCTCCGGTCAAGGCATTATCTGGGCGCTGTTGAAGCACGCTAAGAAGTCGCTTTAGGAAGTCAATGCTGAACGCTTTTGCTTTCCCGCAAACGAATGAATGCTTTCCCGCCAAACGAGGCTTTTGCGCCAACGAACGAACGAAATGCTTGAATCCGAAGATGCCGAGTAAGTCGATGTTCGGTGGTAGCGTTTCTGAGAATCTTTTTCTTTCAAAGATACGGATTGGTCTTTCTTTCCCTCTCCCTTTGTCAGAGATCAAATTACAAAACCAAGATTTCCGTTTGGAGGGACAGATGAGTTCCTTTGATCCCTTTGTTGATGAATCCAAGGCACTGGTTCGACGTCTAGGTCAGAAGGTCAAGGCGAAGTCCTTTCTTTGTCGATGAGTTAGTAGGTCATTTCTAAGAGTTAGGTCTTCAGGACTATATCATAAAAGCGGCTAAGGTCTTTCTATAGTTTCAAATGTCCTAAACTCCAGGGTTGTTCACCAATCCAATATAGGTATCAGCACGTGAAGAGTATCCGGCGGTGGGCGTGTTATCTTTCAAATCTTCAATCTGAAGGGAGTAGTCACCAATATAATATCATTTCTAATAGAAGAGAGAATCCCCATTGCTGTAACCCGGGTTGCTTTCAGCCTAGCTTGCGTGTCAGTCTAGAAAGAATTCCTTGCCTTCAGCCGAGCTTGGGTCCGGGGCACAGGTAAAGAAAGAATCCTCCGCTTTCAGCCTAGCTGGATCCTCTTGAATCGTCTCTCCGTCAAAAAAGAATGTGGCGGGGAAAGGTAATGGTTTGAGAGAGAAGTATCGGCTCCGGCCGTGGAGCTATCATATCGGTCTTTTCAATCTTGTAGCCGAGCGTTCCCCAATATAGCCTAAGCCAGTGAAGAGACCACTAAATGCTGTCATGCGAGCGAGTAAGTCGACGAAGAAAGTCTTCTATTCTATTATCGAGTTGTCGTTCAAAGGCGGTCAAGAAACCCTTTGTTGCGTTCGAATGTCCCGTTGAAGGCTCTACTATTTCTTATTGTTGTTGCTGAAATTTGAGAAAAGTGATCAGGTCGACATCTCGGTCAAAGAACAAAGGCTAGTCGTCAACGAGCAAAGGCAGCCAGTATTGTTCAAAGGTTCTCCCGGCTCGAGTCCGGTGATGGCTCCTTTCGTGGATTATAATTTCTGAATGGCCCCAGATAGCGTTAAGTTGATGGGCTTTCAACCTGAGAATTCTCAATATCATCTATGGGTGAATGGTATCAGAATGCCTCTTCCGAAATAGAAGGTTATTCGGCTTGTTCGTGAAAGCACAGAGGAATTCAAAGCATTGTAGCTGTTCCGAGGAAGTTCAATTCCAGAGATGGCTTGGGAGCGTAAGTGGGTGACGATTAACGTGATAGAACCTTTTCCGTAGTTCTTTCCCCTTTTTTTAACCTTGGGTTCAGATTCCATGATTCCTTTCTTTCAGTTGCAGATTCCTCAACTGCTCTTAGACAAATGTAGTCCGAGAGTAAGATATTAGGCTAATAAGGAAGAAAGCGGTCGTTCGCGGATTGCAGTTTCAGGTTTCTAGGAAGGAGAAACCGGGTCTCGACCAAATCAATCCAATAGAGTAAAGGGCTAGTAGCGGTCTTCCCGGGCTCAAGGTCTAGTGCAATCTTTGTCTTATTTGAGAAAGAAGTAGCCGAGCCTAGGACGAAGGCACGAAATGCTTTCTCGCCAATGAATGAAGAAATGGTTTCTCCTTTCCCGCCAAACGAATGAAGAAAGGGTTTCCCAAGTCGCGGATTTATTATTCTATTATAATAGTCTAAATCGATTAGCCAACTTTGCCCAAGCTCAGGAGTTAGTGCTTTCCTTTCATATTCATTATTATATAAGGTAGACAGATATAAGGTCAACAGAAGGTCAACTCGCTTCAGAAGGCTGGAGGTAACCTAAGATTCCTAAATGCAGGGGTCTCATGCATTCCAAGTAGCTGAAAAGTGGCAACTTGGATGTTTGAAAGACCCGCCGGATTCGCTCGGAGACTAACTCACTCGTCTCGTTCATGTATTTACTCGCAGCATTCGCAGCAAACTCGCAGGCAGGAGAGACCTTGAGTCCAGGCTCAGGAATCGACTGGTTCCGAGCGGACTCGGGCAGCTGCTGCTTGGATTATCGTAGAATAAGAGGAGCCGTCTTAGGAAAGGAAATGACTCAACTTCAAAAAAAAAAAGACAGATGCCGCCTACCTACTCGTGCTCGTAGCTCGATCGGAGGTCAAGAGCCGTGGTCCGGCGGAAAAACGGAAGTCGTCCGTATCAAGTAATACGTGAATTGCTCAGTAGTGCTTCGCCACTACCGTAGCTGGCGGAAATAGCTTAATGGTAGAGCATAGCCTTGCCAAGGCTAAGGTTGAGGGTTCAAGTCCCTCCTTCCGCTCCTGGTGTTCGAACTAGTCATTAATGGTCGGCTTCATTGGTATCCTTTCGGTATGCCTTGCGAACATTTTCATTTTTAGCGCCTTCTCTTCTTTAGAGAAGCCAAACTCGAACGGATAGAGCAGATGGTCCAACTACATAACTTTTTCTTTTTTATTATTTTTATGGTCGTGCCTTGTGGCACGGCAGCACCCGTACTATTGAAATGGTTCGTCAGTAGAGATGTTCCCACGGGTGCCCCTTTTTCCAATGGTACTATAATTCCTATTCCTATCTCTTCATTCCCTCTTTTGGTCTATCTACATTCAAGGAAAATCATACGCTCCATGGACGGAGCAAAAAGTGGAGTCTTGGTCAGAGCAAGTCGCCCTATTCTATTACCAGACATAATTGGGAGAAGCTCATCTGAAACTAGAGCTAGAAAGGCCTTATTTTTTTTCGTTCCCGTTCTTCATTTCCGTCTTCTCGAATCCAAGGGGGACTTCTCATATTTAGAATCTTTCTGCGGTGTGCTCTGTTTACTATTCTTTCGTACTTTCCTCTTTTTAGCACGCGATAGGTCAGCGAAGCGTGAGCGGGCGCGGAGAAGGAAAGGCCAAACACTTCGGCCGAACGGGAATGAGCAACGACGAAATGACAAGATGAGGTGCTCCGGGCACCCCCATTTAGATTTAGAAAGAAGGGTCGAAGGTTTTGGGCCTCTAGCTTTCCCCGTCCCCCCTGAGTTGGGTGGTGCTTGTGTGGGGGGCGTGCCACCAGAAATCGGGCTTGAAGCTCTCGCCTTACCAAGGAGCCGACAGCTGATGGCTATGGCTGTTGGTCACGACTACTACCAAAAGGTTCCAATGAAGATGAATATTTCACATGGAGGAGTGTGCATCTGTATGTTGGGTGTTCTTCTGTCGTGCGACCCGGCGGCTTATGTGCGACCTGTGGCCCACGCCTCCTATTTGTTCAGGGCGGGCGGCGTGAACTCTGATTCGATCCGGGTATTCAATCCCGCCGCTGAGATGCTCAGTTGACTCCTTAACCTTGATAGGAAGATGGCTTATTCCAAAATTCGTGCATAAGGGTAAGGAACTTTGGATGAACTAATGCGAATGGGTGTAAGCTTCGCTGCTCGGAAACACCCAGTGCTGACCACACTGAGAGACACGAAAGCGCGGGTAACGCTAGTTGGCGAAGTGGCGTTAAGCATCCCTAGCGGTACGAAAAGAGAGGTCGTGATGATATCATCTACGTCCGTACCGCTCCTCGTGGAGTAGATCCCGCATCCAACCAAGTCTTTGACCAGGGAACGGGATAATTCCCACTACCGCTGGCAGGCCAGCCGGGCCATGAGCGCGGTGGGAACGGGCTTCCCAAAAAGCCAGCCCCGGGCCGGGCGGGGTCAGCATAGAATGAAGGGGACGGCCCTAATGTTGTGTTGGCAAAGCCAACTTCTTAGGTTGCGGACGGAGAAGAGCGGACGTGGGGACTCGGGTCGGGGTGCAGCGTAACTAAGAGAGCCATTCCATTTAGGGCGAGACAGAATGGGCGGGCACGAGCGGTCTGGTGTCCGAGTCAATTGGTCAGACGACGACTACTTCACTTATTAGATTAGTATTAGCCGCCTATCCCGGAATGAAATGAGATAGATAAAATAGAAAGAACGCGAAGCGCTAGCGCTATAGGATTTTTTGGGGGGGATAAGCTCGCTTCTTCACAAGCTTACCCCCGCCCCGACCGGCAGCTGCTGGGTCTCCCCATCTCTCCTAAACTTCCCCCGGTCTTCGGCCCGAGCTGTATGAGGCAGAAACTCGTCCCACGTACGGTTCGGAGGCCGAGCCCCACCCCAGCAGTAATGGTGCGGCTTAGGTCAACTAACACAAAGAAGATACAGTTCACTCAACGATTGCCTTTGGGTTACGAACTCCATATGGGGAAGGAACGTTGTTGTTTGCGAGGTCTCGATCATTTACATGGACCCACTTTTCATTCCATTTGTGGGAATTTGATGATCTATAAACCGTCCCTAACGAACGATCGGCTCATGTTTGAGCATGATGAATCACTTCATGCCGACCTCTTGCTAATAAACTTTCCGGCCTCATATAAGAATGGAAAACTTGAGCATTTTCTGCATTGGTGGATGAAGAATCGCAAACATAATAATTTTTGGTTAACCATGTTCCCAGAAAAAAGATACTTTCGAGAAAGGACGAGCACGGCTGAAGTGGCTATACATACAAATCTATTTACGGATCTATATGCTTCGATTGGAACTGGAAGTTCCAGAACAGGAGGTTGGTATACCACCATAATGAAACTGCCTTTTATTTTTTTTATTCGGATAGGATTTATGTTGGCTTCGTTGGGAGGCTCGCCTAGTTTGTTACGTCAGCTCCAAAAGGATAAGTTGCGTTGGAATCGAGAAAGTTCCGTGGAGTTCATAATTGCATAAAAGGAGTCAAAGTAGTGGCTGCGGCGCGTCAAGGCACTTCTTCGACGGTCTCCGTCTCGCCCGTCTGCCATCAGTAATAGGAAAGCTTTCAATCAATAGAAATCGTATTCGTGAATAAATCCCCTTTGTTTGAATCCAATATTATGCACTTTTTTTTCGGTAGCAGGACTCTCTTCTGTCCGTTTGAACTCTTGAGCTGGAGCAGGAGCAGGAGAACGGAATAGGCATCCATTAGCTCTGTCCCTTCGCACGACATCTATGAAAGCAGCAGTGGGCGAACCGGCGGTGAACAGGAAGAGGGAGGACCGCCCGATCGCTAGGAAGAAGCAAGCCTATTCCCCGCGCGGATGTCATTGCTCACTAGCTCCTTTCGTCCCTTCCAACGCACCATCAACAAAAAGAAAGAATAATTCTGAATAAAATGGACTACTACTAGAGCCACGGGAGCGAGCCATAAGCGAGCCTTGTCATAGTATTAGGAGCGATGAAAAATCCCAGTGAAAGGAATACGTAGCGAATAAGGGGAAGAATAGAAAAGCACTCTTCGGGGCTCACTATTGCCTCTATTACATAACCTTTCTCTGGTCTACTCTCCTGGTCACTCAACCTATTAGCCTGGCTTAGGTCGAAAGGGCTTCCCTGTTTCCTGCTTGACCTTCGTAGCGCATCAAAGAGACTTCACTAAATCACTTTTTTCTTTCCAAGTAGTCAATTAGACTAGAGCCAACTATTTGATTCGGCTACACTTCTTGACTTCATGAATTTACAGATTGAAAATGAAAAAACCATTTAGAGGGGGATTTGCGGGTCTTATTCACCACTTTCAACTGACTCCTTATCCAAGGAACAGAAAGCTACTACAGAAGTCTCGGCTTACTATCTTGACCAGCAAGAAAAGGTGAATGGAAAATTGCCTCAGATATCTTTCTTTCAAAGCCGTGCTATCTAGCTCATCTTTATGCAGGAAAGGGATGCGCGTGACTAAGGCTATACGCTGCCCCGATTGCTTCTTCGCTCGTTCAAGAATTCTATCTTTTCACATCGCCAAGCTTCTACGGTACCAAAGAAGAAGGGAAACTTTCTGTTGATTCTCTGTTCACATTCTCTTTCAATTCCTCTGCATAATAGACACACATTCCCAGCAGACTATCTAGCTTCTTTGAACAATCTTCTTGCTGTCTCTGAACCTTCTTCTCAGAAAAAGAATGAGACCAAAGAGGCCATGCAAAAATAAATTGGTGCACTCAAATCCAAGAAGACTTCGGACATTACCACCTAATACAAAGGCTTATAGGCTCTAATGTATAAGATCCAGTCTCATCCTGATGGTTCTATTGAGAGATAGAAAGCGTCATTAGTAGCTAAAGGGTAGACGCAAGTGATTGGGAAGGATGATAAAGAGACCTTCGCTTACTAAATTTTAAACTGTGATGGTTCTAATAGACTTGGTTGGCGACAGCTATGGCCTATCTACCAACTTGACATTAAGAATGCTTATTTACGACGTATGAGACCGTTTGCCTGTTTTCATCCCCATATTTGTGGTAGGCCTCCCATCCTCCCATAAGGATTGTAGATTTGCTTCGCCCTCACCCAATCGAAGGGACTCCTAGGGGTCGTTTCATCCACCGGAGAGCCCATCCTTAGTTGTTTTGTTTTCTAAGTTCCGTTTCCTTTTATTAGTCTGAGTTCATCTTTTCCGCTTTCAAGCGTGTACACACACTGAAAAAGGATAAAAATATCCCTTTCATTAAATAGGTAGCTCACTGGAGCAAGCAACGAAGTGCCATAGGGTTCAGGATAAACTTATACTGAAGTAGGTATAGGTACAATCTCTTTGTGGATCAATCTATAGAGTTCATAGAGAAGGAAAAACCTGAGATTAGAGTTGGAGAAAGCCGCATAGAATACGAAAAGCAAAAGCGAAGGTGACTTTACATCTCAGTCGAAAGCGGTTAATCCGGATCCATTTCATAAGTGGACTGGGGAATCTCAATCTCAAAGGTCTTCGCTCGGTTCCATAGTTCAATCTAAAGCCTGTGAGGCTGGAAACTTCTACAACAATATTACATATTCCCATCACCAGTAAACGATACAGTAAACCTTTAAATAGGTTCACTCTCGTCCATGCTCAAGGGCTAAAGCCAGCCGTCCTTCTGAAAGGTCCTCTTCTACGGCTCAAGGTTCAAGCTAAATCAAGTTCCTTTTCTCACTTAAGCGGATACTCCAAGTAAAATCAATGCTTTAAGGAAAGACTTCCCAGCGCAGTCAAGCAAGATAGGATTCTCAACAGGATAAGTTCCGTGGACAAGGCGAGCTAGCAGCGGTGCTTTCCTTCCGTGCCGTAGGTCAATGAAATTATCTTTTTCAGCACGAGAAGTCTCAAATGCTTTCAGAAGAGGTCAGAGGTAACTTGTTATATAGGTAGCCATGCGTGTTAATAGATCTTCTTCTTGATGTCTATAAGTTCAGATTGGATGGGTGCCTTGGGTATGC